>Ga0114901_1002180_pt1 | contig 10637 bp, 1 predicted proteins | sample MalvireepMed_s16_FD_89686 | JGI IMG/M metagenome (GOLD analysis project Ga0114901, IMG submission 89686) | Marine viral communities from the Global Malaspina Expedition - Malaspina viral metaG DeepMed_s16 | ecosystem: Environmental > Aquatic > Marine > Oceanic | place: Mediterranean Sea... | reverse complement strand
CGGCTGAACCATCTGCGAATGACGTTTGCATGACCGGTTCGTCGGCCGAGACCAGCGCTTGGCGGTTCAGCAGCAGGGTGAACCGATCGAGCGAGGCAAGGTGATGATGGACGAGGGCGAGGATACCCTGGCGGTGCCAGGCGACGACCGTCTCATCGTCGAGCGCGGCGAGCTTTTCCGCATCGACGATCTGGAAGCCGTCGAGGCCGAGCTTGCGGCCGTCCGGCAGCGTCGCATCGGCGCGCCGGTCGATCAGCAGATCCTTTTCCTTGAGCGCCGTGGTGAACAACGCCGTCAGCTCCACCTCGCGCCCGAAGGCGGCGCAGAACTCCAGCGCTTGCCTGGTCAGCGCGCTCGGCTCGCCATTTTCGAACAGCGCCGCGCCTTCGTCGTCGCCCTCTTCGCCGGCTTCCACGACCCGTTCCGAACCGGTGTCGATAGCGAGCGCAAACCCGTCCGGGTTGACGGTCGCGACGAAAGCGAAGGGGTAGCGCCGGACATAGGCGGGGATATAAGCATCCGCCGACCAGCGGCCGCCCTCGATGAACAGGTTGCGCCGCTCGAGGCCCAGGATCGCAAGGGGCTGCGCGCTATCGGCCGCGAACACGACCGGATAATCGCGCGCCGCGGACGCCAGCTCACCGGCGACGATCGGCACGAACGGCGTGTCATCGGCGAACGACGCATCGCCATCCTTCAAGCGCCAGCTGGCATGCGCCGCGCCATGCAGCGGCTGAACGGACTTGTAGAACAGCGGCAGCAGCGGTTGGTCCGCCGCAGGGGCGGTTTGCGAAACACTATCGGTCATAAACTACTCACTTGCGATTGAATGGTCCGGGATGGCGTGGGAGGCGCCATCCCGGTGGGCACGCCGCTCTTCAGCGGCGCGTGTCTGGTCAGGGATTCTCGCCGAAGCCCAGCAGGCGGACCTGCACGATGACCGGCACCTCGGTGCGGACCTGCGGCCTTGCCCGTTCGGCGAGTTGGGCCGCTTGGTTGGCGACCGCGCTCGACACCGAGGACGCGGAGGTCAGCGCGCCGGTGTTGACGCTCACCGCCACAGGGATACCGGTCGCTTCGCCCTGCACCTGGATGTTGGCGGCGTTCAGCACCTGGAGTGCGGCGAGGTTGACGTTGCCCGAGACCCGGATGCCCGCCTCGCCCGCGTCGATGGTGCCCAGCGGTGCGATCAGGTCGATATCGCCAGGCGCGACCTCCGGGATCGGGTTGAGCGTCGCGATGCCAGCACCTGAGGATGGCACCTGCGGCGCGAGCTGGACATTGCCGTATTTGTCGTAGGTGCGCCGCGGCGGGGTGAACAGGATCGTCGTCCTCGCGCCACGGCCGGCATTGATGTCGCCCTCGGCCGACCATCCCAGGATGCCACCGCCGAAGGTGGTCATCAGGCGTGACAGACCAAGCAACAGGCTTCCCTTGCTATAAATGGCGATGTCGCCCTCTCCTTGAGTCGCCACGCCCGCAGTCGCCGGCGGCACGGCGCCTTCGACACCAAGAACGATCTGCCCGCCCGGTGCCAGGAACTGGATGTCACCGCCGAACAGGGTGCGGATACCCGAGCCACCGAACATCGTAATGTCGCCCTGGCGGACGATCGCGTTGCCCTGCGCATCCTTCTCGGGAAACAGCGTCGCGATCATGTCGCGGCCGCGCAGATAGCTCTGGAAGCGGCGGCTGTCGGGGTTATTATATTCGCGTCCGCCCGCTTTCAGCTCGGCATAATAGACCTGCCGCAGAAAGATGGCCCGCTGCTCGGATGAAAGTCCCGCGAAATATGTCAGCGCCTCGGCATCGGTACCGGTGAAACCGTAGCGTTCGTCCAGCCAGTCGCCCAACTCCGCCTGATAGGTCTTAGCGACCTTTCCGGCCTGGTCGGCGAGCGGGCGTTCGGGATCGGCGAGGTTCGCCGGATCGAGATAGGGCGCCGCAATCGCCGCATAGTCCGGCCCCGTCGCGCCGACGCCTGCCGCCGCGACGATCGACGCGCCCGGCCGCGTATCTCCGGCCACCAGCGCACCGATCGATGTGATCGACCCCTTGTCGGCCTGATAGAAGTTGCGCCCCGCCGAAAGGTCCAGCGTGCCCGGTCCTGCCACCTGAAGCCCAAGTTGCAGGATGTCGCGGCCGGCGCGGATCACCGACACGTCGTCTGCGTCCGTATGGAAGAACAGGGCGCTGGTCGACTGGCTGCCATAGCGCCCGCCTTCGTAGAGCGGCTTGCCGTTGATGACGATCTGCGGCTGCGCGCCCGAGGACACGATGTCGCGCCCGGCGAGCATCCACACCGGCTTTGCCCCGATATACCAGCGGTCGAGCATCTTAGGCGACAGGACGCTGCCCCGTTGGTGAAATCCAGCACTTCGCCCGATCGCACCGCCATCAGGTCGCCGCCCACAGCATAGAAGCGGATCGGCTGATCGTCGCCGGCATGGAGATTTCCGGAAACGCTATTGGGGCCGAAGGCATAAAAGGCGAGGCCAGTCCTGACGCCTTCACCAGCGCTGCTCAGATTGGTGATGCTCGGGATGCTCGCGGTCGTATAGCCCATGAAGGCGGGACGAAACGGCGTCGGGATCGCGCTGGGGTCCGCGCCCGACATGTCGAGCGAGCTGCCGAGCGCATAGATCGATCCGCCCGCCAATATCTCAAGCTGGCCGTTCGGGACCGGAGCGAGCACCATCGCCGTTGTGGTCGCGAACTCGCCACGGTGCATGCCGTAATAGATGTTGCCCTCCGGCGCGACTGCCTGCAGCGTGCCGGGGAAATCGAACCGGCTGTCGAGCCCGCCGGTGTTGGTGACATAGGGCTGGAGATTGCCGCCTGCCGAGAACATCTCCACCGCGGTATGATCGGTCCAGAGCGAGAACCAAGCATAGCCTCCGCCGGTCGAGACCGTGGTGACGCCGTTCACTGTTGCAGTAAAGGGCGTGCTGTTCGGCACGGGGACGCGACCGGCATTGGCGGCATGCGACAGCACCAAGTCGCCACGCGCTGTCAACGAGGCCACCGCGTCGCCCAGCACGAGCTGCGGCCCACCATTCGGGCGGGCGCCGTTCGCCTCGTTGAGGTCGATCGGACGTGGATCGGGCTTGAACTGGGGTGAAGTGGTGCCATAGCCGAGATCGAGACGCCCGATCGCGCCCGCGTCCAGCGTCACCATGCCGCGCAGATTAGCAAGCACGCCGTTAAGCTGCGGATCGGAGATCTGGCCACGCACCCAGAAGGTGTTTTGGGCAAGGTTACTGCCCGGATTGAGGTTGGCATCGAGCGGATTGAGCGTGCCGCCGACTGTGAAGCTCAGATCGCCGCCGCCGGTCTGCACCAGCTGATCGCCCGCCGTGATCCGGCCGCTGCCGCCCACCGCCGCTGAAACGCCGTGGCTGCGCATGGCGTTGAGCGGCGTGATCACGCCGGCGTCGCCTCCCGCGCGGATCACCACGTCGCCGCCACCGAGCGCGCCGAAGCCGGTGAAGGCGGCCAGCCTCATGCTGCCGAAGGGATTATATGCACCGTCCGGATTCATGCTGGGGACATAGGTGCCGAAATTTATCCACCACGCCGCCGGCAGACCCGAGAGGTCGCCGCCCTGGCGCCACAGCCAGTCGCCGGTCTCGGTCTTGAGGTTGTAGCTGGAGAGATCGCCCTGAGCCTCGACCAGCAGATTGCCGCCCTGCTCGGGATACCAGGCCTGATAGAGCGAAGCCCCACCGCTCACGAGCGATTCATAAGCGCCGCCGGCCGAGCCGAGCACCGAGGTGCCGGCCCCGCTGTTCGTCCGCTCCAGCCCGCGCGGCTGGTTGTAGGGATTGGACCCGTCGTCCGCAAGGATCGGCGCGGACTGGGTGCCGGCGGTATAGACGCCGTAGAGCGAGCTCATCGTGAAATCGCCGCCTGCCTGCAGTTCCAGGTCGCCGGTGCCGGTGCGGATAACGCTGGGCGCCTCAGCCGTCTTGGCCGGTCCGGTGAAATGGGGGTCGGAGAGGATCAGGTCTCCTGTCCTGGCGGCATTCAGAGAGCGCGTATCGGCAGCGGCGAGATCGGCGCCGCCCGCCAGCCGCATCGACCAGCTCTGCGTGCCCTGCTCCAGCATCGGTGCCACCGCCCACATCTTGCCCTGGGTGCCGTCGGGCAATGTCGGCCGTGTGGAGAGGATACCGCGAACCGTGGTGCCCCTAGGGATCACCGTTCCGGCCGCCACGGTGACGTTCGCCGCCAGGACCATCTTGTTCGTGTTAGGAAGGACGAAGTCGATCGGTGTCCCCTTCGGGATGGTCATCGAACCGACCGGCAACTGCATATAGGGAAATGCAGCGTCTGGAAGCGGCACAGGCAGCACTGTCCCCGCGCCGAAACGGAAGTCAGGCTGAAGAAAGTCGGTTACCATGTCGCCGGCCGCATAGAGCAGGTTGCCGTCCGCATCCCAGATCGGTGCGGTCGCTCGCCACGGCACGTAATTATAGTCGGCGTCAGTATACTCAAAATAGTCGCTGGCCACGAACTCAAACGGGATGACGAGACCGACCGGGACGGAGAAATCGCGGGCGGTGATGTCGAAACCAAAACTCTGGCCAAAGCTGAACGGCAGCGTCGTCGAGTTGCCGAAAGCCGAACCCTGAAGCAAGGTGGGGATAGTGGTGGTGAAATCCTCCGCGAGCAGACCGGTGACGCCCCAGCCATTGTCGTCCGGCGTGCGCGACGGCGGCGCGAAGCCGTCGTTGATGCTGCCTTTGATGGTGAGATCGCCACCGGCGCGCAGGAGGAGCGCGCCCGGCTCGCCCGAGCCGCGCACCGCCGGGTCGATGCCGGGGCCGTAGCGATAGCCCGACAGGTCGATATCGCCGGTCACTACCAGATTGCCGTCGGACGTGGCGCTCGCGATCTCGACGCCGGGGCGCAGGTGATAGGCATCGCCATAGGCCCTGAGGCCGGCCAGACGGCCCTGGAGGTCGTCATTGCCGAACGCCGCGTTCATGAACGCCGTGCTCTTGCCGTGGATCGCGTCGAGATAGGTCTGGTCGACCGTCTGGATCGGCTTGCCGTCGTCTCCCGGCGTTCCGGCGGGCGCATCGGTGTAGCGCCAGAAGCCGTTGACCGCGACGCTCTTCGCGCCGTCGATCGTCACCGTGCCGGATGCGTCGATGTCGATATCGCCGCCGGTCTCGGTGAGGCGAGGCGCGTTGAGCGTCACCGTGCCGCGCGCGATGCCGTCCGCCGAGCGGACGTCGATCGTGGCGCCCGGGGCGAGCGTCAGGCGTCCGCTGGTGGCGGTCAGTTCGACGATCGCGCGGTTGGGCGAGTCGATCGGCTGGCCGCGGCTGTCGACGCGCAACATGGTGCCATGCGCGTCAAGCACCGCCGTGGGCGCCAGAATCAGCCCGTCGCGCGCGCCGAGCCGGATCGTGCCGACCTCGGCGCCGCTCGCATCCACCTTGCCGGTGACGGTCAGGCTGCCGCCGTCGACCGACACGCTGATGCTGTTGGCCTTCAGCTCGTCGCCGATGACGAGGTCGCCCTGCTTGATCTGGAAACCGCGCGCACCGAACATCTCACCGTTGCTCAGTCGTTGGTTGAGGCCAGTGAAGTCCGCAATCGTCTGCGCGCGAATGTCGATCTGGCCGCCCAGCCAAGGTACCATCGTCCCGCCCGCGTCATGCTCACCGCTCGCTGAGCCCAGGATCGTGCCGACCAGGTCGACGAGGCCGGCACCCGCGCCGGTCGCGGTAGCGGCAAGCGTGCCGGCGGCGTTGTTCTCCGCCGACAGGTCGATCTTCGAGCCCGCCGCCTGGCGGATGTCACCGTTCGCGCTGGCGAGCACCAGGTCGCCACCCCAGCTATATTTGGTCACGTCGAACATCTCGACGGCGCGGCCCGAAAGGTCGATCTGTGCGTGGTCGGTGAGGAGGACGTTGCCATCCGCCTCCACCGACAGCTTGCCGGTCGGGAGCGAGACGGTGCCATCGATCGTGACGGTGCTGCCCTTGAGGCTGATCTCCGCGCCAAGCACGTCATTGGCGGCGGGCGTTGTTCCCTGGGGCGACGTGAACAGCAGATTGCCGCCAGCGGCGATCTGCGTCACCGAAGCGCCCTCGCCAGTCAGCAGCGGCGTGACGAGGTTGAGGTTGCCGCCGCTGAAGCTGCCGTCGCTCGCCTTCGACTGATAGACCGAGAGCCTGTTGTGGCTGTTCGAGGTGATCCGATCAGCGGCGGTGAGGTCGACCTCCGAAAAGCCCAGCACGGTCCGGTCAAGGGTGAGCTGCGTGTCCGCCAGGGCGAAGGGCTCATAGCCGAACTCGATCCGGTCGGCGATGATGTGGAGCTTGCCGCTGCCGGTGCCCGCGCCGCCGGGGATCACCGCCGCGGGCGGCAGGCTGCCGGGTTCCGAATTGGTATCGCGCCGCTTGCCGTCGCTCACGCCATTCCAGAACAGCGCGCCGGTGGTGAGAGTGGCGGTGTCGCCAGCACCACCCAGGCCATAGATGCCGGGCGTGTTGAGCACCAATTGAGCAAGGCTGGACTTGCCGGTGGTCGGATCGATCGTGTCGAGCGTGACCGAGCCAAAGAAGTTCACCGATCCGCTCGCCGACAGTATCAGCGTCTCCACCTTGGGCACGCCGGGGGCGACATTGCCGCGCAGCAGGTCCGCGAAGATCTTCTGGTTGAAGACCAGTCCATCGGGCAGCACGCCGGCCGCCACGGCATCCGCCAGTGCCGATTCTTCGCCGATGTTGATGGTCGGCACGACCAACGAGAGATACTTCGCACCGTAGCGTGCCCCGTCGCCGAGCGTCAGCTTTCCGCCGGTGTTGGTAGCGAAGGCGAGCGTGCCTTCGGTGAGGAGGTCGGCATCGCCAATGGTGATGCCGCCGCCGCCCGTGCCTGCGCCGCTGCGCGAATTGAGATTGAGAACACCGTTGGAGAGGATCAGCGCATTCACACCCAGATCGACCGCATAGGCATAGCCCTCGCCGGCCGAATAGGGCGTGTCAGCCCCCTTGCCGATCGTGGTGACCGTCGCGCCGTCCTCAATCGTGACGCCGCCGTTTGTGGCGAGCAGCAGTATCTCCGGTGCCGCCAACACCGCGCCTTCGCGCACTGTCACCGAGTTGGCGAAGCTGCGCATGCTGAGCTGGTTGGTGTCGCTGAATAACTGGAAATTGCCGCCGAGCGCCATGCGCTGGGCGCCGATGCCGTTGAGATCAGACGCGCGCAGCGACGTGAAGCCGGTGTTCGCGGCTGCGTCGTCGGCAAGAATCTCCAGCTTCATGCCCGTGAAGGCACTGGTGACGAATAGACTGCCACCCTGGCCACCCTGGCCCGGCGTGAAGTCGGCTTCGCCGTCGAAGCGTAGCGCCTCCTCGGTAGCGCTCGGCTGCAGGGCATATCTCAGATACAGGTTGTGCGCATCGCGCGGCAGCACCGGCTGCGGCGCTCCGAACTTTGCGGCATCGGCGACCAGGAACTGGTCGTAACGCATCTCATTGTATTGGGATTGGGTGCGCACCGCCGTGCCGGACGAGATCAGCATCTGCGTGGGCAGAGCATCGCGATAGCCGTTGGTTGAAAGACCTTGATAACCTTGGACGACCCAGGTGCCTGCGCCGGCATCGATCGCGCCGCCGGCCAGACTCGTCTGGCGCGCGCCCAACTCGACGCGATAGGCGCCCGGCAGCATCGCATAGCGCGCCGGCATCAGCGTATAGGTGCCGGCCTTGAGGCCCGGAACGCCGTCGGGAATGGTGATCTGGCGACCGACCTCGGGGATCGCGCCATTGGTGGTGTCAAGCGGCGCATAGCCGTTCTGGACCCCCGGCACGATCGCATAGACTTCGTTGCCCGAAGCGCTGAGGGCATAGGCCGGATTGGCATTGGCGAGCGCAGTCGTGAGAACGTCCACAGAACCGCCACGACCGCTTGTGAAGCCGGCGCCAAGCAGGTCGCCGCCGCCCGAGAGATCGATCAGTGCGCCCTCTTGAACCTCGAACGCCTTGCCGCCAAGCGTTACACCAGGAAGCACGTCGATCGATCCTGTCACGGTCCCCGCGCCGTGCATGTAGGTGATGCCGTCGATCGTGCCGCCATAGGGCAGCATCAGGCCATTGCCGCTGACCGACGTGATGCTGCCCGGCAGCAATGTGACCTTTTCGGCGATCGGGGCCGAGGCGGCACCGTTCTGCAGCACCAGGTCGGTTCCAAGCGTGATCCTGCCCAGCGGCGCGCGCAGGATGCCGCCCTGCTCAATCTCGGTCGCGTAGATGCCGAGGGTGCCGAACGCCGAATAGGGCATCGCCGGCAGCAGGTCGCCGATACGGCCGATGCGCACCAGATCCTTCGCCATGATCGTACCGCCGCCTTCGGGGTAGATCTGCGCGGCGTTGAGATCCATCTCCCGCGCGCCGCTTATGCTTCCGCGCATTCGGATGTCACCGCGGCTGTTCAGCGTCGCCTTGTCGAAGCCCGCATAGTCGAAGGCGCGGCTGCCGCTCGATAGAGGCACGCTGCCCTTGACGCCGTAGAGCGTCAGCCCCACGACATCGAGGCAATCGGCATCTACGGTCAGCGTCGCGCTAGTGGGGCGTGTCGACGGGGTGCCGATCGGACCGCCGGCCTTGGGATAGATCGGATTTCCTTCGATCGACTGATAGGCCGAGCCACTCAGCAGCACATAGTCAGCGGCCAACCGCACCGCCATGTCCGAGCCATCGGTGGCGTTGATCCCGGAATAGAGCGACAAGGCATTGCCCACGGCCAGGTCGACGTTGCCGTCGAAGCGGAGCACATCGGCATAGGCGGTAAAATTGTCGAAGCCGCCCGCGTCGATCTGCTCGACGCTGATCCGCGCGGTGCCGGTCTGGAGCGGGCCGCCTGATCCGCTCGCTTCGTAATCCTGGCCGATCACCAGTTCACGGATGTAGCGGACATCGTCAGGAATTAGCGGCTGGGCGGTGCTCGTCCTGTAGCGCGGCGTTTCCAGAGCGAGAATGAGCGAACCGCCCATAGCACCAGCGCCACCGGCGTTCGCGCGCATCGTGCCGTCGAGATAGAGGCCATAAAAACTGTTCAGCGCGATCGTGCCGCCATTGCTGGCGAGCGTGAGCGGTGTCGAGCGATCGCCCAGCCCGCCGTCCCGCGGCAGGTCGATCACGGCGCTGGCACCGCTCGCATCAAGGACAGCGCCTTGCTTGATCACGATGAACGCCTCGGCCGCTTGGGCAATGCTTCCGGGATTGGCAAGCAGGGTCGGCGCGCCGATCGTGATGCTGCCGCCATCGGGCACCAATGCGTAGCGCAGCCCATCGCGGCCCGTCGCCGTCACCGCGCGAGCGGCCACGTCGAGCACCGCATGCTCGCCCACCGTGATAGCGCGCTGCCCCACCAACGGATCGGCGGGCACACCGACAAGCGAAGCGACATTGGACTGGATCAGGTCGATGTTCCCGCCGGACGCGGTGAGGCGTCCATCGACGAAAATCGTGCCGGTGGTGCCGATCGCGATCCGGCTGCCGGGATCGACCGTCACCTCAGCCTGCGTGCCGATCACGACGCTGCCACCGCTACCGACAGTGTTGCCAAATGGCGTGCTGGCGTTCGAATTGAGCTGGATATTGGTGCCGGTGCGCTGAACGAAGCGGTCGTTGACCGCATCCTCCTGGTAAACGGGCGGCGTCCACAGCTCGAGCCCCGCATCGGGCCTCGCGCCGGTGGCGACGTCGAACCCATCGGCCTTGAGGCGATAGACCGGCGATACGCCTTCGATTTTCGTGCCGGGCAGCACGGCCAATCCCTGGTGGCCATCGATCACGTAGTTGGAGAAGCCCTGCTGAAACAGCGACGTATCCAGATATTGGAGCTTCTGCACTCGCACCGGACTGGCCACACGCGTGCCGGCCGGAATCCTGGCGCCGGCGGCGATCGTGGCATCGACCGGCGCAGGGGTGCCGGCCTTGGCGATCGCCTGCGAGGGCTGGATGGCGATGCCGTTCGGGAAAGCATTCGCCGGCAGGACATAGTCCTTGGGAAACAGGCCCGGCGCATCGATCGAGCGGATCGTTTTGCCGGCTGCAATAGTTGGCGGCGTGTTGCTGGCACCGGAGAAGACGGACACCGCGGTGCCATCGGTGAAGAAAATCGTGTAGGAGCTGACCGCCGGCTGCGGCGGTTGCCACGCCGCGGCAAGGGTGACCGGACTTGCGGCCGAGAAGTTGGGCGCGCCGCCGATCTGCTCGCCGGGATTAGCCCGAGTCTTGGTGAATCCGAAGTCAGCGGGGAGCGTGTCACCCATCCGCACGGTGATCGCCTCAGTGGTAGTGAGGTCCACCAACGAGGTCTCGCCCGCGCTCAGCGTGCCGTTTTCGGCCAGCATTCCGCCGCCGATCACAATTCCCGGCCCGCCCTCGATGGTGAGCGTGCCGCCGCCGAGCACGCCATTCGCCTTGAGCGTACCGTCGAGCACCACGCTGCCGGAACTGTTGTTGGCGGTGGTATTGAAACGGATGTCAGCGATCAACGAGACATCGCCGCCGCGCCCACCCGCCAGCGATCCGTCGGCGAGCAGGGCTGCCCCCGAGGAGACGTCGATCAGCGAGCCTTCCTCAAGCACGACATCTTGGGTGGAGCGGATG
>Ga0114901_1002174_pt1 | contig 10650 bp, 11 predicted proteins | sample MalvireepMed_s16_FD_89686 | JGI IMG/M metagenome (GOLD analysis project Ga0114901, IMG submission 89686) | Marine viral communities from the Global Malaspina Expedition - Malaspina viral metaG DeepMed_s16 | ecosystem: Environmental > Aquatic > Marine > Oceanic | place: Mediterranean Sea... | reverse complement strand
CGGTCCGATCAGTGCCCATTCTTCATCCGAAACACCGATCCGTTCGCCCAAGTCTGCCTCCCAAAAAGCAGCCTTGAATCAATCCGGAGTCACCCAGTCAAGCTTTGTCCACGAAACCTAGTCGTTTATCGCGCGATGTGGGCTGACGCGCGTGAAGACAGTTTTTCTACGACCGGCGTCCGCGATGCCGGCGGGCTGTCGGGAAGCTTTGCCGGGAATCAAGTTGAAGTGCGGCTTCGTTACTGGCTTGTTCCTGATCGACTACGTTTCGAATTTGATGGGCTTTTGCTGGCGAAGGGGCGTTTGCTCCGTGAAGCGCCCAACGCACCGGCAAAGGGATGGACGCGCTATGGGTCATTCAATCTCACCGCCGTTTTCTAAGCGACTTAGAATTTTGTTCTGGGAGCCGGGCAATGTGAGTGGATCGCATGGCGGACGCTATCGTAGCGCTGTAGCGTAGGCATATTGCCCATCTTCATCGGGCTGAGCCCGCCAAGCTGTCTCGCAAAGTTCGGGCGTTCTCGATAGATTGCTGACGACCGATGATGGGGCGCGATGCTGATGGTCCGCTTGGACCGGAATGATCGGCCGCTTTCGGCATACCCAGACCTTATAGGGAGCAGTTGTGAACGACTGAGTCTGGTCGGCAGCCGACACCGAGTGAGCGTCAGCTATCTCAGAAACCCAACTCGGAACCGGACGGTCGCCTACCGGCCAGAGCCGGACACATGCGCCTCCTTCGGAAAACACGCTCTCGCATCCGGGAACATACACATGAGCAGCTGCGGGAGCGTTTGCTCGATTGGATCATCGAAGCCGGCCAGGAGCTTCACGAAGAGTGCCCATTCCGTAAGGATCGTCATCACGCCCCGCACGGCTATCAAGGGCGGCGGGAATCCGTCGTCGATGGCATCCCGCTAACGCTGTCGCTGCGTGTGCACTGGTCCGAAAGTGGGCGCCACGACGGGGCGCTGTTTCTCTCGCGAAAGGCAGGGGTTGATATTGAGGAACAGCGACTGATTCGTATGCGGACGGCCTTGGACAAGAAACTGCCCAAGCTGACTGAATGCACGGTTCTGGGCGATACGACCTTCCTCATTCTCGAATGGTCCGACATTGCGCTCAGCAACCATGTGGTCATAGGCCGCGCGCTCGAAGCCGCGCTCGCTGGACGGAGCGACTGCCCAGATTACGTCTTTTTGGCTGATACCGCGACCGAGCAGTGGCACTTCTTCCAGCCCGTCATAGCTGGAAATTCTCGATCGACATGGAGTACATTGAGATCGACAGGCGGATGGAGACCCGTTTGGCGTGACGATCGTGCCTAACGCGGATCTCCACAGCAGCCGCTGTTAACGCGAACTGACGACTTGCAGATGCGCGGATGATCTGCGACCTACGCAGTGTCGTCGATCAAACCCGGCGATGGGGCGTGGAAACCCCGAATTCGGTAGACTCGGTTTCTCTATGAGGCCGGGTGGCATGCGCGCATGTCCAACCCGTGAGGGTAAAGGCGCATGCGCCTGCTCTACCGATCAGGTTTCCAACACCCGGCTTTTGCCGGTCGCCCTTGTCGAAACAGAGGGGTGACCCAATGCACTTGAAATTTAACGGCAAGCTTAGCCCCAGCAGCCTCGAGCAGATCACTGGCCCTTTAATGGAGTTCCTCGAGCGGGAGGGGATCACTCAGATTGACGAGGTTTCGCTCAACCTTCGTGCGTGGCGGGGCGAGGTCCGAACGCAGATCATAAATGCTGATGCCCGGATCGTCAGCTTGTCCATTCCTGCGGAAGAGATCCTTGAGCGAGGGATACCTTCGACCTTTGCACTGCCGAAGCATTTGCAACTGCGAGATCGGCCGGACGAACTCGATCATGACGGCTTTGCGATGTTTTGGGGGCGAGATGACTGATGCCAAAAGTACAGCCTCGGTCGCCGGTTCCCCCTGATGCTGACCTCGCTGAATGGCTGCTCGTCACCAGTATGAGAACGTTTGATCCGGCCCGCAAGGAACTGCGCTTGGCGGGGAGAATCTTCAATGATCAACGCCAGCGCTACCCTGATGGCAAATGGGTCATCACCTCGGCTCTCCGAACACCGATGCGCCTTATTGTGCCGCGCGGGCTGATACGTACTCAGAACACCCGCTATCGTCTCCGCGAGAGAGGCACGCGGGAGGATATCACGCTCGACTGAGCAGGAGATCAGATGCTTGTCGTGAAAGTCGAAATATGGCCGGGAGGCCATGAAGCCAGTGCGTTTGAAATCGGGCGCATGGAAGTCGTCAATGAGAGCGGTCTATCGCAGGTGAGCGGCTATTCCGCCCATATTATTCAGCGAGACACGCCGCGATTGCAGGTGGCAGCATTCGATCTTCGCACGCAGGTACGTTCGCATGCTCGCAGCGATGGACCTTGGGCGCTTGTAAAGAGGGTGCTCGATCAAATTCGCAATGCGCAAGGGCGCGTCGTCATTGACTAGCGGGGCGGTCCTATGACTTGGACGAGCTCCTCACCGGAATGAAGCCAGATACATTCCCGAAGTCCATCGACTGAATCACCTGCCGTGAGCGAAATGCGGTAAGCTTCTCAATGATGTAAAGTCGAAGAAAGGAGCAGAATGATTATCACCCTCTCCGACCTTCTGGCCGGCATTCGAGCCCGGAAGACCACGCTCGGTATCATCGACACGCCCGAACGCGCAAAACAGATGCGTAACACGGGTTTACGACGCACGCCCCGCAAACGCGCTATGCTGGACCGGATAGATGAGCGGACGCGCGCAGTTGGCGTAGAGCGATCAGCAGAACACGACATTAAATTGGGCGGAAAATGAAAGGACGACGGCTCTCGTCCGTCGTTCTTTTTACCAGGTTAGATCGCTCTGGCGTCTGCTTTAATGAACGCTATCCTCGAAATGGAAGAGAACAGACAGCTGATCTGTGCTCAAATCGTTGAACTCGGAAATGGAGAATATATTCGGCCGTAAGGCCAAAGTTATCATCGGGCCGGTAACAATTATGACTGGCGGATATCCTCCATACTCACGCGGATCAGAAGCGTCTCGACCCAATGCTCCGAGTAAGCTATCCCTTATATGCATCCGGTCCACAATATTCGGCGGAAGGATGAACACTTGAGTGGGATTGATGAGGTTGTCGCGAATTTGATCAAGCATCTCAGCTCCAGCATCCGCCACCATTGCTCGATCCTGGGCTTGCACGATTGTGGTTCTGAAACCCGCAGAATGCAAAGTCATCTCGATACTTCTGTTGAGGGCAGGATCATCAACCGCCGTAACAACTTGAATTAGATCAGTCATAGATATAAATCCCATTGCCGAAGAAGGGCCTATAAATGCCGAATCTGGCATCGACTGTCATTTAATTGACTGTCCTATAATGAGAAAAATGGGTTTTTCGGTGTTTTGAACTGATCTCGCATTTGCAACCAAAGGCACGTGGACAATACGGTCACTCGACGATCTCCCGGAGAAAAGCGAGAATGCACGGCGGCATCGGAACCTCCGAAATTCATTACTTATTCGCGCCCGAAGGGAAATCCACCACGTTATCCTGCTCGACTGGGCGCAGGCTGATGATGACCCGCTTGAGATCAATTACTTCATCGATCAAGCGCTGGTTCTTATCCCTCTCAGATTGCAGTTCGATCTGACAGATTCGGAGATCACGTTCGGCCTGAATGAGCTTATATTCATTCGCGGCAAATTTCTCCGCAATATCATCGCGCTCGGCAAATGCCCTTTTGGCAAATGAAAGTGGCTTCTCCTGTGCGGCCGTGGCTTCTCCCGTATCATCGTGAGCAACCGGGGCTGGTCTTGCACGATCTGCACACCTTTCTGCTGCCCATGAGACCAAGCGATCGACGGCGCGAAGGGATTTCTTGTGATACGGCCTGTTGAGAGTGTTTTTGTCTACGTCGGCGCGACGAAGTACCTCACGCCTAGATAGTTTGAACTGCTTCGGCCCATCACCTCGATCGACAATGTAGCGGCAGCGCCCTGTCAATGCGTCCGCCGTCCCTCTAATTTCGCGCCGAATCTGGACGATCGTCGCGGAGAGCTTCCGCCTAATTTTCTCGCGTTGCGCCGCCGCATTGGCCTGCTGCAAAGACAGTTCTGGTTCGCTCATGCGGCTTTGCTGATCAGGGCAAGGAAGCGATCATCATTGCGATAGTGATCCTTGATTTCAGGAAAAATTTCAACTTGATCGAGGATCTGAGCAGCGAAGAATTTCCGCGGCAAATCGAGTTTGTCCACGATGGCCTCGTGGTAGTGGTCGAACAGGTCCTCAATAGTCTCGTAGACCTCGTCGATCCGGAGCGACAGGTCCAAGCGAAAGCGGCACTTGGATTGGCATGCTGCGGGATCGATCTGGCGACCGCCAACTGCGCAAAGACCCGTCTGCTCCAATGCTCGAATGCAAACAACGCCAGGATAGATAATCTTAATGTCCATTGCGCCATCCAGCAGCTTCGCGGTCACGAACTGCATGAGGGTAACGCGTTGGGCCCGTTCGTTGAAAGGGATGTTCAGCTCGTCAAAGAAGCGGTCTCGTTGGGACCGGAGGGTGGCCGATGCAGGTCCGGCACTCCGGTCGAGATCCTCGACAATGTTGAGGGCGACTTCGACTCGACGCTCGCCGAGCATTTCACGCAAGTCCGCGAGAATACCCGGGTCCGCCAACAGATAGCGCATGGTCGTCATAATGTCGGAGTGACCGAACATTTCCATGACCAGCATAGGAGCGCCGGTGAGAGCCAGCAAGGCGAGTCGGGCTATCGTTTTTCGGTACCGATGCGGATGTGCTGTACCATCGTTAAGGTGGGCTAGGCCGTGTCGCTCTGCGAACTGGGTACAACGATAGTGGGGGCTGATGCGGGCCACGCCAGCACTCGTTCCGCTCATGCTCCACCAGAAACCGTCGCTGTCACGCGGCCCTAGCACTTCCGCCAATTTTGCCTGAGTTTTGAGCCAGCCGACGACCTGCGCGGGTATAGGCCAATTCCGTTTATCGCCGAGGGAGGTCCGAGACGGTTTCATCGTCCGGCCTTCGACGATGCCAAACTCGTCCACCGTGCCAGCTTCCCTTAAAACGACCGAGCGCTTGAGCGAAAGGACTTCGCTCTTCCGTCCTCCGGACAGCAATAGAAGAATGTGTAAAATTGAGTCAACGTGCCGGCTGATCAGACGTTCAAGCTCGTCCCATTTTGTCGGCGGGAACACTAGACAATCGCAAGTAAATGGTATTTCAGTGAGCGGCGACCCATCAGATTTAGTCCATTTGAAGTCCGCGAGCTTCTGTTTCCACGCCTCGGTGCGCGCTAATCGTACAGTCTGGGGTTTCGGCGCACCTTTTCGTCCGCGAGGAAACCATTCTGCGCGATTTTCTTCCATATCTGGATGATTTTCGAAAATGGTGGCGAGATTGGGACCGATTTCATTCAGGTAGAAGTAGCACCGACGACCCATTTCCGTGACGTATCTGTCAGATAAAGGGAGGTATGTTACATCACTGGGAGGAGCTTCGATTTCATTGGAGTAATTCTCGTGATCATCGAAGGCATCAGAAATATCATCGGCGATAAAGGCGTCGCCTCCACTATTGCCTGCCGATGGAAGAGACTGTCCAGGGTAGTCAGCAATGAAGCCTCGGCGCCCATATTCAGCGAGCCCTTGCAGGTGCGTCAATAGTCTAGTGGTATGCTTTTTACGCCCCTTCGACGCTGCATCGAGCAATTCATCCCAATCAGTGGCGCTGAGTGACGCAAAAGAAAACTTTCCACGAGCAATCATATCGCCAGCAAACTCGTTCAGAACGCTCTGTCTCGCTTTCAGTCCAGGCAAGCGAATAGGGTTCTTGATCGGCGCCACCATCGATAGCACAAGAAAGCGCTTGATCGTGTTTAGCAGTCCATCGCCTCCCAGCGCTCTCAGGTCGCAGGGTAGGCGATGACAAATGCTGCGTTGGGATGGTTGAAGATGTGGCATCAATTCTTCTGGCCACAGCCAATCATCGTCGCTCATTTTGCTGCCGGGGTGTGTAGCAGTCGGTAGGGTGATGATTGCGTTTTCTGGGATAGCCAGATTTGCGTCCGATAGTCTATCGAGCGCTAATGCCTCCTCCTGAAGGAATACCTCATGGCAATAGTCCAGAAAGAGGTCGATCTTCATGCTACGATCCCTCGATTAGCTAGCCTTCGGGCGCCTACGGAGGCGGTGCCAAACATTGGCCGAGGCGGGCGCGCCTTTACTGCCTTGATGGCATCAGCTTGCACCTTGGGCGCGTACTGCCTGAAAATTTCTTCGGCTGCCTCGAGCCGCTCCCCATAGTCGCTTTCAGTCCATGCAATGATATCAATCGAGGATTTGAGCTGCTCAAGCCGGGATATTTCTCGCGCCACATAGATTGCTGTATCAAATGTGGGGTAAGCCCGACTGCACCCATCATAGCAATTCTGCACAGTGCACATCTCTCCGTGTCGGTGGGATGGGTCGATATGGGCATCCGGCTTTGTTGGATCCGAGCACTGCATGCCTTGGGCGGATATGGAGGTGCCTGACGCCAGTGTGCCACCCTCTTCCTCCGTTAGGCGGCCGCTGGAAACCAAGCTTCGGATGATATCGGGAGCAGTCGACTGACCAGTCTGGAATTGCCGCAATAGTGCTCCGCCCAGATCGAGCCAGTCACGACGATGCCTAGACCGTCGCTTTTGATTGGCGATATAGGTGATCAAGGAGGCGAAATCGCTGTGGCCTAGCGCGATCTTCGTCAGGATGAGATTGGCCCCGGACTTCTCGTACGCGAAGATTGCCCAAGCCCGGCGGGTCATACCCTGACTTAGCTTTACCGGATCCCCGTTTGAGCGCTTGACGCCGGATGTGGCGAGAGCTGCGTTGAGAGTGGGCCAGTCGATTGCCAGTTCGGCGATCGAGCCATCATCTTGGACCACGAGCCAGGCCCTGTTCTGAAGGTCACGAAGCCGAGGCAGAGTTTGGCGAAGGGCCATGCGCTCCTGGGCGCTAAGTCCGCTAGACTTGTCCCGAATGGTCGCTTCGATAACGTGAATGCGCTTTCCGAGCATGAGCCGCAGAGGCTCCGTCCATGCGATGACACGGCGCATGATATCAAAAGCCGTGAAATCCTTGTTCGTGCTGCTTTGAGCTGTTTGGATTTTTCCCGCAGCGCGGTTCTTTACGGCGTAGATATCAACGTAAGTTCCATTCTCACCGTGAATAGGGTGAGGTCTATGCCAGTTGCCTGGCACGATCTCTAAAGCAGTTGATGCATTGAAGCCGGTTCTTAACAGAAAGAGTGCGAATGCACACTGCAGCTCTTGCTTTGTGGCAAGCGCCAAATGAAGTAATTTATGCTGCTCAGTCATGCTAAGCCGACCGCTTTTAAGCCCATCTAGAAAAATGTGGCATCTTTCTAGAGCTTCTTTAGTTCGATCGTTCGCGCAGTAATACTGATTCTTCCGATGATGATATATGTGGTCTATCCATCCTGCTTTCACCAGTGCCTTACCGTCCCTCGTCAGCGCCTGATGCGGTACGCCCGAAGCGTCGACACCGTCGTTACCCACTGCCAAGGGGCCCTGAAGTACGGCCGAGATGATCTTAGCACGATACTCCACTACTATCGGAAGATCCGTCCGGCCGCCTGGGGCAGGAGACAGAAAGTCGTCCTGAATGACTCTATTTGGGTATCTGTCGAAGAAGGCTGGCGGAGACACTCGAAGAACGGCAGTCTTTGCAAAGCGATGGCTAGAATCTAGTTCCCGCCACAAGTGGCCATACTCGATAACGCGCCGTTCACGAGACTCGTCCGTATCGGCATTTACGCCCCCTCCGACATGCTCGACTGCGGTCGGCACACCGTCTTTAGGAGGAGATGAGGCCTCGTCCGGTAGGAGATAGCGGCCTTCTGCAATCCGCGTGGTTGCGCTCTTCAGTGACGCGATAAGGGCCTCGCCTATGATCCTGTAGTCGTCGTCTTCTCCATCGATGTCGTCTGTACGATCCCAGTTGTTGCTTCCCTTGCTTTGGGGAAAGCGATTCGGAGCAAGGATAAAATTTCCGGGCAGTTCACCGAATTTTTCCTGCGCGGCGGAACGAGCGACGCGCGCGCATTGCGAATATACGCGGGAGAGAACATCGCCTTCGATCTGCTTGGGGAGCCAAGCTTCGAACAAGCCCCAAATGGCACCAGGCAGGTCCTCGACAGCGCCGTCGAACGAAATGGAGCTAACCGGATCTTGACCACTTCCACTAGTTGCTTCGAGCCAGTCAAGGAAGAGGAAGAGGTGGGTAAGATCGGATGCCAAGTTTTTAAACGTATCGTGCGTTATCCGCCTTTCTCTCGTGATCCGGCGGAGGCCAAGAATGAGGTCTAATCCGAGAACAGGGCGCGGCAGTATTTGACGCCCTAATCGTCCGGTCCGGCCAAGAACGAAGTGGCCGCAATCTTCTTCCCAGGCCATTGGTGGCCGAGTACTGCTGCCTTTGGATCGGCCGCGGACGAAATAATCGTGTTGGTTTGTCGTGATCATTCCAGTCAGTCCTCAAAGCCTGTCTTCGAACAGCTTGCTGAGGGAAACAGGAAAGAGGCGTTGGCTGAGTGTGACCAAGTACATTTCGGTGGTCGCAAGATGGTTATGTCCAAGATTCTGCTGGAGGCGGATCAATTCAGTTTGCAGTTCAACATTGAGATCAGGTGGTAATTCACCAGATGCATTCCGCCGGCATTCTGCAGCTTGCAGCAGAAAATTCACGGCATACCAATGCCGCCCCATGTGAGGGGAGATCGATCCAGATTTCCTGAATGCGCGATAGAAGGCCTTCGGAGGAAATGGTGAGCCATCTTCACGCAGCAGTAGAATATGACCGAAGGTCGATTTCTGCTGCAGTCGCAGGCTCCGTGTAAAATCCTGATAAGCAATGATCTGCTTGATGAGAAAAGGTTCAATTTCGACGAGGCGGGTCTTGTTGCCCTTTCCGGTAACCCTAAGGTATTTCTGGTTCCCAGAGCCCTGCTGCACCAGCGCGTCATTGCGAAGATTGATTACCTCGCTCAGCCTCAAGCCGCAGCCGTAGATAAGCAAGGCCCCGACTTGGGCCGCAGGGTCCAAGATAGCCGCAATGTGCCCACGGAGTTCATCCCCATCAGGAAGTCGTACTCGTCTGGGGTCTGGGCGACGTACTACAGCGAACTGCGGGCGTGAGATTGTCAGCGGCGCGCCCGAGAAGGAGGCCACGCGAACCTTCCGCTCCGTAGCGGAGACGATGAACTCTGGTGCCAATCCCTCGAACTTTGTCCAAAGGAGAAAATTCAGCGCATTGATTTGGCGATGATTGATTGTCGTGTTGGAGACAGGGATCCCGCTATTCGACCATTCCCCGGTGCCCATGTCATCACCATACGCCTCGAGAAGATCCTCTTGCGCTCTGAGCAGCCGCTCGTGAACATCTTCATCGGTGTCGTCGAGACTCAGCGATGCCTCCCACCATTCAACAAAATCATCGACGTGGCGCGCTATGACATTAATGCTCTGAGGGAGCGCTCGGCGCCCTTTCTGCTTCAACGCAGCGGCTTGGAAGTTGTCCAATTGTGTTGGTCGGGTGCTCCCAACCTCAGCAAGTTGGGCCCGCCCGATCGATGGCGTCCACGCTTTTGCCCAACGGGCTTGAATGTAGGCGTTGACGAGGCGGCCCGCTTCACCTCCACGGGTAACGTAGGGGCAGCCAACGAATTTACGTGGGATGCCCAAATTCAGCGCGGTCGGCTGGAAATGGAATATCCGCTTTGTCAGGGCTTGTGGTTTTAGAAGGTCCCCCGCTCTGATCTCTGCAACTGGCAAACAACTGTTCCCGAACTGTTCCCTCGTCAGCTAGGAATCAGTCCGGTCGGTGTCAACATAAGTAAAAATAGCGATGGGCAAGTGATCTGTCTCTGTCGCGCCTCAAACAGCCCATTCGAAACATTCCCGGAATTCAACTGTCTCGACCGCAACGCTCAGCCAGCGTTCGCCGTGTTCACCCATGAGAGAGGGGTGTCATGAATATCCGCGTCGATGGTGCCCGGCGTATTGGGCAGGCTGATGCCGTGCTTGAGCGCCAGGCCCGATCGCGGCCGCACCTGCACCTCATAGCCTTCGGGGATCGCCATGGCAAAACCGGTGGCGACGGCGTGACGGCCGCCCGGCTGCAGCATCAGCGCCTCGGCCGACACCACGTCCATGCCCGCGGCATGAGCGGTGGCATAAGCGGGCACGGGCAATCCCTCTCCATGCGGCAGGCGCTTGAGCTGGATTTCAATCGGGGGAAGCGGAGAGGGCATGGGCGACCTTTTCGATGAGCTTGTCGGCCACGGCCTGCTTGGGCAGGCTCGGCCAGGATTCGATGCCCCGCGAGCTGACGATCTGCACGGTGTTGTCGTCGCCGCCCATGACGCTGGAACCGGGCGGGCCCGACACGTCGTTGGCGACGATCCAGTCCGCACCCTTCTTCGCCAGCTTGGCTTGGGCATGCGCGGCGATCGTCTGCGTTTCGGCGGCAAAGCCGACCAGCAGGGTGGGGCGGTGGGCGTGGCGCCCCAGCGTCGCCAATATATCCGGATTTTCGACCAGCATG
>Ga0114901_1002173_pt1 | contig 10651 bp, 8 predicted proteins | sample MalvireepMed_s16_FD_89686 | JGI IMG/M metagenome (GOLD analysis project Ga0114901, IMG submission 89686) | Marine viral communities from the Global Malaspina Expedition - Malaspina viral metaG DeepMed_s16 | ecosystem: Environmental > Aquatic > Marine > Oceanic | place: Mediterranean Sea... | reverse complement strand
TAAATAAAATCAGCTAGCCAATGCAATAAGCATTACCTGCAATTTTAACGACGACTAGAACACAGCTTTGATAAACTAGTAGCGATCAGCAGTGCGCATTTGTGAATGTTCAACACGCCCTAACCTGTAATAAGCTAAATTAACTTGTCCATACTAAATGGCGATACCGAGCTATTTTTCAAGAGCGGTAACGATATTATCAACCATATCCTACCTTTAGCCCTTTTATTCATCAGTATCGCCTTTTGGCTTAGTGTCTGTTTTAGCACCTACATGAATCTGCTAAAGCTACTTATTGGCTTGAGCTTGTTGCTTATCTTGCTTAGCCTCATCGCTCTTGGCATTATTATCAGTTTTTTTATCATCTGCACCGCTTTTATCGTTAGTTTGCTTGTTATCGTCTGACGTCTTAGCAGATTCTTTGTCGCTTTGCTTATCTTGCTCAGTCTTGTCTTTTTTATTGCTATCAGAGGTTTCAACTTTAGCTTCGCTGCCACTGTCATCGGTAATGGCTTTATTAGCAAGCTTAGGCTCAGGCCCAAAGGTCGCTTGTGCTACGCCGATGACTTCGTCAATTAAGCTACTGTTATAACGCATACCAACAATGACAGCAGTCGCTGGCAAAAAGCGGCGCAACCAAGATAGATTAATTTGATCTAAATCGATACCCACTTGTCCGGCGATATTATCGACTTGTTCGGCATAGTAATTGACGTTTTTATTTTTTAGACCTAAGTTTTGCAGCTCGTTATGCAAACCGCGGCTTTGTGCATTATCAAGTAACTGTTTACCTACGCCAATACCTGCAAGCAGAGCCTGCTTTTCTTGCATTTTACTCAGATCGGCTGCAGAGAGTAGCTCATAAGCCATCTTTACCCCTTGCTTGCCAGTCAACGGCTTATCATAAACGGCAGCGAGCTGATACACGGTGCGTAGTGATACTAATAATAGCCATAAAGTATCGGCGAGCAAACCTGGCAGACCTGCAAGACCAGTAATACCGCCTAATGTCGCTAAAGCACGGTTTTGGTTAGCGATATCAGTGGCAAGTGCGTAGCGCTGCTCCTCATCTAAGCTCGATATATCCGCAAAACGATGCTCGTTGGGTAGATCTAAATGACTCCAACTAGCAGCAAGGTTGGCAATTTGTGCAAAGGCGCTATCGATAGTTGATTGAAAAAGACTATTAGGCACTATCTTTTTGGCATACTTACCATAAGTGGCAAAACGCGTACCGATCAGCTGCTGGGTGGCCTTTAGTGTCTGCTCACGAAATAGATCTTGCTGATAATCTTCATCACCTAAATTAACGGCTTTATATTGACGCGGCTTGCCTGTCTTGGCGTTCGCGCTATCGATAAAAGCGCCCATACGCTCAAGATTATCACGAGTGAAATGACCGATAGTACTGATACCTTTAGAGAGGGTGTTACGCTTTGCCATAGTTATGTCCTTAAATTGACAGGGTTAGTAAGCAGAATGTTATTGTTAGCACCTATTATTTTATAGGGTAAGTGCTCTATATTTTGAGCTTTTATAGCTTAACCTTTAATAAGCTTGTAAATTAAAAGATTAGAGGCTTTACTACAGTTACATTTATTAGAGTAGCTAATTCTCATAATGGCTGTCAGTGTGAACAATGTTATTGAGAACATAAAGTTTGTATCTTCTACTTTCTGTTAACGACTTTATAGTAGGTCATAATCAATAACTAACAATGATCTTAACAAAGCTTACCAGTTTGAGTTTTAACGTCTGACAATTCACTATTAATCAAACATACTTATCAGTCAGTAAAATATATTGCATATCTTGTGCATCATTATAGTCGGAACTAAGGTATCATTGTATGACTTTATCTGAGGTTCAGATTGGGTTAGATTGTGAATAATCTAGCTGACAAATAGTCTTGTACAACCGATCTGAAAATCGTAAAAACACCATTATTACAAGGAATAGAATATGCGCCGAGTGGTTATTACAGGAGCTGGGATCGTCTCTTGCATCGGTCACGATTTGGCTCGCGTTACTCAGTCTCTAAAAGAAGGACAATCTGGTATCACCTTCAATGAGTCCTATGCCGAGCATGGATTTAAGTCGCAAGTGAGCGGTAGTATCGACAAAACGGCATTAGATACCGCCAAGATCGATCGTAAGCTCAAGCGCTTTTTTAGCGATGCTAGCCTCTATGCTTATGTCAGCGCCTTAGACGCTATCGAGCAATCAGGCTTATCTCTTGAGACGATTAATAACAATCCGCGTGTGGCCTTAGTCGCCAGCTCAGGTGGCGCCTCGACCGAGAGTATCGTCAACGCAGTAGAGGCCATGCGCGAAAAAGGTCTGCGCGGTGTTGGCGCTATGGCAGTACCCAAAACGATGGGCAGCTCAGTCTCCGCGGCATTAGCAACTGGCTTGAAGATTCAAGGTGTCTCCTACTCTCTTACCTCTGCTTGCGCCACCTCAACGCACTGTATCGGTCATGCCGCTGAGCTCATTCAGCTCGGCAAAGCAGATGTGGTGCTTGCAGGCGGTAGTGAGGCGGAGCACTGGACGCAGTCTTGTATGTTCGATGCGATGGGCGCAGTTAGCACCCAGTATAACGATACACCAAAGCTGGCTTCTCGTGCTTATGACAAAGACCGTGATGGCTTTGTGATAGCGGCAGGCGGCGCGATGCTAGTGGTTGAGAGCCTTGAGCACGCTACCGCGCGCGGCGCTCATATCTTAGCCGAGATCGTCGGTTATGGCGCAAGCTCCGATGGAGCGCAGATGGTCGCGCCTAGCGGTGAGGGTGCGGTACGCTGCATGCAACAAGCGCTGAATGACGCAGGTTTAAAGAGCGTCGATTATATCAATACTCATGGTACGAGCACGCCGCTAGGGGATATCACTGAACTGCAAGCTATCGCCAAAGTATTCGGTGGCGATATCAGTCAAGTCCCGCCGATAAGCTCTACTAAATCCATGACCGGTCATAGCTTAGGCGCAGTCGGCGCGCAAGAGCTGATTTACTGCTTGTTGATGCTGAAAGAAGGCTTTATCGCCCCAAGCATCAATGTCGACACTCTAGATGAAGACGCTACTGGTTTCGATATCGTCACCCAAAAGCGTGAAACCAAGCTCAAGACATTGATGAGTAATAGCTTCGGTTTTGGCGGTACCAATGCAACTTTGATTATTAAAGAATTTACTGCTTAATTTATGAGTACTGAACACCCTACAATCAATGCAGCGCCCAATGAGACGCCAGCTATGTTTAATCATAGCTGGCGTTTTGGCGACTTGTGTGCCGCAGAGTTACTGCCTGTACTACAACAGCATCTAATCGCCAAAGACAGCGCGGCAAACTGGCAACTGGTTTGGCTCGCTAATGACGACGAGCCAGTCATCGGTCTACTACCTAAAGTCAGCTGGCAGCTTTATTTTGCGCCAGATTCGCAAGCAACTTATCAGCTGATGCAAACGTTTCGCGACGATTCTAGGACGTCAACTGTAGCAAACATCACTTATGAGGCTTGGCAACAGCAGCTCATCGATTATTGCAGAGATTATGAGAAAGTGGAAAAAAGGCGAAAAAAAGTAGCGCAAACTACGTCAAGCTCGCCGCGCTATCATCATGGCCTCATTGGATTTATCGGTTATGACATCGCCGCGCAGGACTTAAGCCCAGCGGTCACTATGACAAATGCTGAGTCGCCGCTTGCTGCACTCGGTCATTATGATATCTATTTAACGAAAAATGTAGACAACAATATAAACAACAAAGCTAATGGGACAATCTGGTCGCTAAGCTGCAAATCGACTGACAACTCAGACAGGGCAATAAAGGACAACCACTTAGAGCAGCTCGTCTCTTATCTTAATGCTTTAGAGCATAAGCTTACTGAACATGGTCAAGCGGAGACCTTATCTGAGCACAAAGAGTTGAGTCAGCTGTATCCGCTATTAACCCCTTTAAAGCTGACACCTCAGTGGCAAAAAAGTGACTATAAACAAGCGTTTGCGCAAACCCAGCACTACCTGCAGCAAGGCGACTGCTATCAAATCAATCTGACCCAAGCTTGGCAAGGGCAGTTAGCATCTTCGGCAAATAATGATAAAAATCTGACAACAACACTAAGCTTAATGGACTATCTGCCAAGCTTACAGCGTAATACACAAGCACCTTTTGCCGGTTATATGAGCGTCAACTCTTTAAACAACGATTCGCTAAATCAAGCAGATTTTGAATTACTAAGCTGCTCGCCAGAGTTGTTTTTTACCTTTAGTAAAGACGCTATTAGCGACAAGCACGCCATCATCACTAAGCCGATAAAAGGTACCATGCCGCGCGGTATCACTACGGAGGAAGATGCAACCTTTAAACAGCAGCTTTTAAGCAGCGATAAAGATCGCGCTGAAAATGTGATGATCGTCGATCTATTACGCAACGACTTAGGAAAATACGCTAAGACAGGCTCAGTAAAAGTGCCGCAGTTATTTGCTATTGAGAGCTTTAGTAATGTTCATCACATGGTCAGCACTATCACCGCTGAGCTAAAGGCAGACACCCATCCGCTAGCGGTATTATTTGGCAGTCTGCCGGCAGGCTCCATCACCGGTACCCCTAAAAGACGCGCGGTTGAGATTATATCGGAGCTAGAAATAGCGCCGCGTGGCGCATATTGCGGCACTATGGGTTATATGAATTTCGATGGTAGTGGGCAATGGAATGTGCTGATTCGCACCTTGCAGGCCGCAAGGCTAGAAGACGGTAGTAAATCCGTGCGTTTGTGGGCGGGTGGCGGTATTACGGTTGCCTCAGATATAGACGCTGAGTATCAAGAGTGCTTAGATAAAGTGGGCAACCTGCTTGCAGTATTGGCGCAAGCGGATTGCTCATAAAGACTTATCTTAATAGACAAACACAGTGCTTTTATTGAGCCGCTAGCTCCTTTAGTGCGGTAATAAGACGCTGATGCTGCTCAGCGGTTCCTACCGTAATACGCAGATACTCTTGTATACGCGGCGTATCAAAGTGTCTGACAATAATGCCTTGCTCGCGTAACGCGCTTGCTATACCGATAGCGTCACCATCATGAGGACGCGCAAAGACAAAGTTGGCCTGTGATGGCAACACCTCAAAACCTAAAGCCTTCAATTCGGCAGTCAGAGAATGACGCAAATCAATCACTTGCTGACAAGTCTGCTCAAAGTACTCGGTATCCAAAACACTAGCTCTCGCGCCAGCTTGCGCCAGCTTATCTAACGGATAGCTGTTGAAGCTGTTCTTCATGCGCGTCAACGCTTCAATCAATGAAGCACTACCAAAAGCCATCCCTACTCTGAGGCCAGCGAGCGAGCGTGACTTTGAGAAGGTTTGAGTCACTAATACATTATCTAGCTCATGAATCAGGCTCACCGCCGAAACAGTCGTACCAGCTTGTGCAAAATCAATATAAGCTTCATCTATAACAATAGTAGCATTGGGATGCTCGCTCGCAAGCTTACGAATATCTGCAAGCGAAAGTAACAAGCCGGTTGGCGCATTGGGGTTAGCAATGATGATACCACTGCAAGGCTGACGATACGCATCAGGATCAATACTAAAATCCGCTTCTAGCGCGATCTTTACCAGCTCAACTCCAAAAGTCTGGGCATATACTGGATAAAAACTATAGCTGATATCCGGCGCTAGCAGTGGCCGCTCTTTCATAAAAAAACTGGCAAATATTAACGCCAGCACTTCATCAGAGCCATTACCGACGAAGACTTGATTGATATCTAAGTCATAAGCTCTCGCTAAAGCGCCACGTAAGTCGTCAGATTCAGGCGCAGGATATAAGCGCAGCTCTTCAGCTTGTTGGGTAAGTACGGCGCTGATTGCTGCAGCAACTTTTGGTGAAGGCGGAAATGGGTTTTCGTTAGTATTAAGCTTACATAAGTTATCGTGCTGCGGCTGCTCACCGGGAATGTAAGGTGATAAATTACGCGCTTTACCGGACCATAGCCTAGTATCTACTTTTAATTCACTCATAAATTACCCTACTCTTATTCTACTCTAACAACCCTGTTACCCATATCGTAACACTGTTAGAAATCCTCAATTAATAAACAAGTTAATTAGCGCTGGTTTGACGACTTTTTTAGTCTAAGACCGTTTATTGTATCTATTATTATGTTTGTATTTTTGCGCTATTATTCAACTCTTGATAAAGCCTTACTGGTAACGATAACGAGCCGAGCGCGCATGCGCTTCTAAATCTTCACGCTGCGCTAAGATATCAGCAGTCTGGGCTAAGGGCTTACTGCCGCCTTCACTGCAATAAATGATAGAGGATTTTTTTTGAAAATCGTACACCCCTAGCGGTGATGAAAATCTCGCCGTGCCTGAAGTCGGCAAGACATGATTAGGTCCTGCACAGTAGTCACCAATGGCCTCTGGCGTGTGACGACCCATAAATATTGCCCCAGCATGACGCACCTCATTAAGCAGGCTATCTGGATCATCAACAGACAGCTCTAAGTGCTCAGGTGCAATACGGTTAATCAGCGCCATACCATCTTGTCTATCTTTGACCAGTATCAAAGCGCCACGGTTTTTGAGAGAGTCGCGAGCGATATCAGCTTTAGGTAACTCTGCTAGCGCCTTGTCAATCTCCGCCGCAACTTCAGCTAATTGCTTACTACTCGTAGTGACAAAGATAGCTTGGGCAATACGGTCATGCTCAGCCTGCGATAATAAGTCCATCGCAAGCCAGTCTGCGCGATCAGCCGCCTCGCCTTCGGCATAAACCAGCACCTCAGAGGGACCGGCAATCATATCGATACCCACTTGACCGAAGACGGCACGCTTCGCCGCGGCAACATATTTGTTACCCGGTCCGGTGATTTTATCTACTTGCGGAATGGTTTCAGTACCATAAGCTAGAGCAGCTATCGCCTGCGCTCCTCCTACCGTAAAGACCCGATCCACTTCTGCTAAATGCGCAGCGGCTAGTACCAAAGGATTGAGCACACCATTAGGCGCAGGTACCACCATAATGACTTCTTTAACGCCTGCGACTTTTGCAGGAATAGCATTCATAAGTACTGAGGAAGGATAAGAGGCTAAGCCGCCAGGAACATAAATGCCAACGCGATCAAGCGGCGTGACTTTTTGGCCCAAACGATTACCTAGCTCGTCTTCATAGTGCCAACTGTCTTGTACTTGGCGCTCATGAAACGTCTTCACTCGCGTGGCGGCCGTGTTCAGCGCTTCTTTTACTTCAGTATCAAGCGTGGTAAAAGCTTTTACTAAAGCTTCTTGTGAGACTTCAAGCTCTGCCATTGTGGCTGCAGGATGTTGATCAAATTTTTGCGTTAACGATAATACTTCGCTATCGCCATGAGCACGCACCTGCGCGATAATATCATCAACCGTCTGTAATAAATCTCCGTCATTGACGGTCTCAAAAGCAAGCAAGGTAGATAGCTGCTGCTCAAAGTCACTATCTTGCGTCGTCATTTGGCGCATAACTGAATCCTATAGTTGGTACACTTCAAAACCGGTTTAGGGCTACTATGATGAATTTTTGCAGACCCTATAAAAAAGCGAGTAGAGTAAAACTAGTGTAGCACGCCCTATATACGATGAGCCACTAAACGGGTTGCGACGCTTCAATAATAAGGTTTGATATTATTAATGGCTACAACCTTTAATGGCTAAAACCTTGTTAAGAGGTGGCTTTTATACTCTCTTTAAAACTATCTAAAATAGGCTCAAGTAAAGCAAATTTGCGCTTATAACTGACTTGATTGACGATCAGCCGCGAGGACACGTCACAGATATGATCGCGTGGCTCAAGACCGTTTGCAATCAAAGTATTACCAGTGTCGACCACATCGACGATCAAATCGCCCAAACCAACTAAAGGCGCAAGCTCCATCGAGCCATAGAGCTTGATGACATCGACTTGCTGGCCTTGACTGGCAAAATAAGCGCGCGCAACATTGACATACTTAGTAGCGATGCGTAAACGGCGATTGGGTAAAGTAGCGCCTTTAACGCCAGCGGTCATCAGCTTGCACTGCGCAATGCGTAAGTCTAAAAGCTCATAGACATGATTGGCACCATGCTCAAGCAAGACGTCTTTACCCGCTACCCCAAAGTCAGCGGCACCATGCTCTACATAAGTCGGTACATCACTTGCTCGCAATATTAGAACGCGTACATTTGGATTAGTGGTTGGAAAAATAAGCTTGCGCGAGGCACTAGGGTCTTCTAACAAGTCCACCCCTGCGGCTTGTAACAGCGGCATGGTTTCATCAAGAATACGGCCTTTAGAAAGCGCTAAAGTCAGACCATGAAACTCATTATCCACTTCGTTCAATAAAGCGTTATCTTGCTGTTTTTGATTATTTCCAGTCATAATTTTCAGTCATAGTATTTATAGAGTTTCGATAACATTTAAGCAATTAATATCAATGTTATACATTCAGCGTCGACTAAAGGGTCTTCTATAGCAGTCTTATGGACTGTCCTTCAGTCAGTTTGTTATTATCAGTATCAGTCGTTGCTGTTGATACGCTCGATGTTAACGCCTAAAGCGCGTAGTTTATTTTCGACGTCTTCATAACCGCGATCGATATGATAAATACGGTCAATCAGGCTTTCACCTTCAGCTGACGCCGCCGCCATCACAAGCGACATAGAGGCACGCAGATCGGTTGCCATCACCGGCGCTGCAGTGAAATTCTCAACACCTTTGACTACTGCCGTATGGCCATCAACTTGGATGGAGGCGCCCAAACGGTTGAGCTCCGGCACGTGCATATAGCGATTCTCAAAGATATTTTCAATAAAGGTACTTGTACCATCAGCAAGGCAAGAAATAGCCATGAGCTGAGCTTGCATATCGGTAGGAAAGCCTGGATGCGGCTGGGTACGAATATCAACCGGCTGCGGGCGCATACTCATCTGCGCGCGAATCCAGTCATCGCCTGTGGTAATGATAGCGCCCATCGACTCAAACTTCTCGAGTACAGGAATCAACAATGCCGCTGATGTTTTTTTGGCTAATACATCACCGCGTGTCATCAACGCACCGGCTAGATAAGAGCCGGTCTCGATACGATCAGGCACCACCGAATACTCGCAGCCATGCAGGCGCTCAACGCCTTCAATGGTCATCGTTGCGGTGCCAATACCGCTTATTTTTGCGCCCATTGCTACAAGCATATTGGCCAAATCGACCACTTCTGGTTCGAGTGCACAGTTACCAAGCACTGTCGTTCCTTTGGCCAAAGCGGCTGCCATAATGACGTTCTCAGTACCGCCAACGGTCACCATATCGAACGAAAAATTACAGCCGATCAGCTTGCCGCCTTTTGGCGCTTGCGCTTTGACATAGCCATTTTCGACACTAATCTCAGCTCCCATCGCTTCAAAGGCTTTTAGATGCTGATCGACCGGGCGCGAACCAATCGCACAGCCCCCTGGCAAAGATACTTCAGCTTCACCAAAACGAGCAAGCAGTGGCCCCAACACCAAGATAGAAGCGCGCATCGTTTTCACTAAGTCATATGGCGCATAGAAATTATCTATGCTCGCAGTATCACAAGTCACCGTATCGCCATCTTTATGGATATCGATTCCCATACCACCGATTAGCCGAACCAAGGTGCGTACATCTTGTAAGGAAGGCACATTGTGCAGAGTCGTTGGTGTTTCGGCTAATATCATCGCCGCCAATAACGGCAAAGCGGCATTTTTAGCTCCGGAGATAGTAACTTCACCTGCGATACGACTGCTGCCGGTAATTAAGAATTGATCCATAAAATGATAACCTAAGGGTAATTATAATAATAAGTAAAAGACACTAAAAAGAGCTTATCAATGTCAGCTAGTACGCTGAATGAATAAGCTAATTTAGGTGCGGCGCTTTAGCCTTTGGACTGCACTTCCCACTCGCTTGGCGTCAAGGCTTGAATATTGAGCGCATGTATATCACCGCTTGCAATCTTGTCATTAACTAGAGCATAGATAGCTTGTTGGCGCTGTACAGTACGCTTGCCCTCAAAGCTTGCGTCCACCACGCGTACATCAAACTTATTACCTTGATTGGCAGCTTGAATAAAAGCGTCTGGATAGTGCTGTTGTAAAAATGCGATCAAATCATCAGCGTTCATGCTCATAACGTATCCTGTATTATTTAAGAAGTGTTATTTCAGTATTTTTATTGGGCGTGCGACATTATAACAAGAGTTTGACTCTCTTACAGTATTGTCTAGCACACTATTATCAAGCAGTAATTATTCGGCCCGCTAGCTATCAGCGGCGTATAAAACAACACCGATAACTAGCGCTGAAGCACTCAAACCATGTGCGATTTTATCAATAGGCTCAGAAGGCTCAGGTTTTTAATTCAGGTTATTAGGGCGTGTTGAACATTCAAATGTGGCACTGGCGGCGGCTATTTTACAGGCAATACGCAGTGAAATTTTCGAAGCCTAGTCATTCTAGGATAGACAATTTCGCCATGTATTGGCAAAAAAGAGCCCCGCCCCAAAGGGCTGATGCTAAAATCACCCCAAACGGTGTTGTAAACCTAGCTAAGGCCTCGACATTATCGTCGGTTTACGCCTAGTTTGGTGCGATTTTATCTATCAGCAGTCCTAATATTTGAATGTT
>Ga0114901_1002170_pt1 | contig 10660 bp, 5 predicted proteins | sample MalvireepMed_s16_FD_89686 | JGI IMG/M metagenome (GOLD analysis project Ga0114901, IMG submission 89686) | Marine viral communities from the Global Malaspina Expedition - Malaspina viral metaG DeepMed_s16 | ecosystem: Environmental > Aquatic > Marine > Oceanic | place: Mediterranean Sea... | reverse complement strand
TGCATCTATGTCCATAGCAGCGTTTATATCGAGTGCCTTGTCAAACTTAACAGCTTCAGAACTGTTGGTGGTAACAAAGGTCATATAGGCATTGTCGGCCTCTTCTATGACCAATGAAGCTGAATTGTTGTCAAGAATCTTTATTGAGCTTGCAGCTGAAAAACGTAATGCTCCATCTGCCCCAGCCGATAAAGTTAAATCGCCAGAGATGTCTGCATTGCCGTTTACGTCCAATGAACCAAAATCACCTTCACCAGCTACGGTGATACCAGCGGCTCCATCTAATACGGTTAGTCCTACTGCATCTCCGTTGTCTGTAAACTTTAAATCTTTACCGTTAGTTATAACCTTAACTGTGACATCGCCTGAGTTGCTCTCTGTTATGCTTAAAACGGACGATCCAGCATCTTTGAAGGTAAACACGCCAGTATGAGCATCGAGCGTTAGAGCGTCTCCTGAGTCAATTACAATAGGGTTTCCGGCTAATGTAGCACCTGTAGTTCCATCGTGAGTAATCGTAAAATCAGACCCTGCACCTAACGACAATACAGCAGAATCACTTAACAATTTTAAATCATCACCGATAATAGCATCCAGTGCTACGGATAGACCGCCATCTGTTTGTAATGACCCGTCTGTCGTTGATGTAGCATTGGTCGTATTGTCTGTTTTTAACAGCCCTGCTACCGTTAAATTATTTAACTGATTTGAAGACGATGTATCATCTAAATCACGGCTTGAATCGACAACTAACGCCTTAGAAGCAGTAACTTGGCCGGCCGTTACGCCTAAGTTAGAAGCATCCAAACCGCCATTTATAGCTGACGATGTAAGCAGGTTGTCAAACTCGTTATTGAGTTGCGCGGCAGTTAAAACCGCACCTGATGCAAATGTGTGTACTCTGGATACAGAACCCATTATCTACCTCTGTGTCTGTCCTAATGTGGAAAGTAAATTTCTTCGTTCCTGGGCCTCTTCACCCTGTTCTTCTGCCCTTGCAGTTATTGCGCCGCCTTGCAATATTGTTCTCATCATTGATTGGCGATCTGGAGGCATTTGCTCTAAAGCATTTTCAAGCTGTTTTGCATCTTCATGCGCTTTAAAAACATCGTTATCAGTTAAATCTTTTGGCTTTTTACCTGTAACCTTACTTGCCCAAGCACTTGCTTCTGTCCAAGCATCAAGCCCTCTGCGCTTGGCTTCTGCAAGACCTTCTGCTCCCATTTTTGTGTAATTATTAAGAACTTTACGACCTTCTGGAGAGTAAGCCCTAATCAATAACTGGCTTCCATATCTTGGAGAAAATACAGCAAGAGCAGGGAAAAACTCTACTAATGTCACCATGACGGCTAAAGGATGCGTAAGACCACCAGCGGCTGTTCTGGACAACTGACTTATCTCACCTCTTGGAGCCAAACCAGTAGCAAGTGTTGGCCGAAGATTTGCCCCTAAAACCTGGGAAATCATTTCTGGCCTGTTGGTAACTTCTGATAACTCAGCTAAGGTTTCAAACGCTAATCCCGTATCGTCATCAAAAGCATTTAAGACAGATCGCAACACCTCACGTTCTTTACCAGGCTGTTTTAATATTGTTTCAAAGACAGGCGAACCATCTTCAACAACAGCCTTTCCTTGTTCATCTACTACGATTCTTCGCCTACTGTCAGGGGCTTCAATACGCAAATCATCACTAAGCCTTTTCATAAAATCTTGAAAGTCCATATGGTCACGCATTGCAAGGCTGTAATCGCCTAATTCAATAGTTGGAAATTCTCCAGTATCGGGATCTCCATAAAACTCTTTTAATATATTCTTTTCGTTAGCAGCCCAACTCTCAACCTTATCAGGATCAATAAAAGCAAACTCTCCTTCAAGGCGTTCAATATCTTTTAACTTTTCTTGTTCGAGGATATCGTCATATTTGCCAGCCTTGTCTCCTCTTGTAACTTTTGACCTGGAGAACCTTTTAACAAATGCATCTCTTCCTTCTCTTATGATGTCAAACAGTTCTTGCTCAGGAATATTATAAGTTTCTGGATTACTGTAAAATTCAACTGCATCATCGCCCTTTTTATAGATAGGTAACCGTTCTCTCATTTGCTGAGATCTTGCAGCAGGGAAGTTTTTAGTGTAATAGTCGTTCAAAAACATGTCAGCATCAAAACCGCCTGTTCCTAACTCGCCAAAAACGTCTAATGATTCTAAGATATCTCTTCTAATCTGAGGATCTTTATAACCTGCTTCTATATCTCTTTGTAGTCCCTCTTTTACCTTTTGCTTGCGAAGCCCCGTAACGTGAGCATTCATTGTTATGGGGTCATCAGCAACCTTCCCTATATAATCACGGGTATAAGCATAGATTTTATCTAAAACCCTTGTAGCGTTAGTTGTAGGGCCATCTTTGCCATATCGCAGATCACCTACTAACTGTTTAAACTTATCAAGCTGTTCAAGGGCTATAAATCCATCATTAAACCTTGGATCATACAAACTTTCTAATGCATTAACCACTCCCTTTTGCCCTGTCTCTCCAAAGAAAGGTCGAAACTCAGGGACAACTTGACCAAGCATGTCTTCTTTAAATTGAAAGTCGTTTTTTATTAAATTCTGCAAACCATTTCTAAAATCTTGAACCCCCACCGTAACCTTGTCCATGTGGAGAAGTTTGCGTCTTTCATCCTGTATCTTTGTTTGGTTTTTCTTGTATTCCTGTACAGCATCAGTGATGTCTGAGGCCAGCTTACGAGAAACAATAGCATCGCCACTAACCTTGCGTCCATTTACAACTTCATCACTTTGGCGTATAGCATTAAGGATAACGCCTGTTTGCTTTGAATCGTTTGTGGCTGTATCAACAACTTTACGCACTAACCTTTCAGGAAGATTCCAGGTAAAAGACAGGGTATTAAACAACAAGCCCTCAAGAGTTCCTCGTAAAGAACCTTTTTGTCCTATGGTTTTTTCTATTTGTTCTTGCGTTTTTTCAACAGCTTTTTCTTTAAAGCCTTTTATCTTGTCTAATCCTGTCTTAGGAAGATTTGAATATTTTTCTTTTATTTCTCGCAACCGAGTTCCATAAGGCGAGTCTTCTAATAGAGAATTTAATCTATTAACTTTGTCTTTAGTAAAGTTTTTAATAGGGGCCATTACAGGACGAGCTACTCTACGCGCACCGGCCCCAACTATTTTCCCTGCACCTTTAGCTGTTGCCTTGCCTGCCCTAAAACCAAGAGAAGGTAAAGCTAAGGTAGGATCTAATCTTTGCGCAGCACTACCAACACGTTCTGCTTTTTCAGCAAACCCTTTTGTTTTGCCTGCCTTAGATAGGGCTTTGGCTCCCACAGAAGCACCTTTTGCTCCTACCGCAGTGCCACCAGCCAACATACTTAATATATCTAATGGTCGTTCTTGTATTCCTCTCCCGGTAAACTCGTATTCACCATCTTTTTTATCAAAACCAACGGCTCCGGCAAGCCCTTCGCCTAACTGTTCAGCCATTTGAATGTTTTTAGGACTAAACTGAGTCCCTAAAGCTAACTCAGCACCTCCAGCGACCCCTCTCCCAAGTGCTTCTGCGGTATCAAGAGGATTCATAACAGCTGTAGCCAAATCTTCTACTATTGCGCCAGCACTTGAAGGGACATTACCCAACGTCTTTAGTACATTAAAACCTTCTTCTGGGTCATAAGCAAAAGTAGCTCGATCTTCTTCTTCTGCTACATTGACGCTGTATTTATCGCCATACTTTTCTGAGAATTGCAATCCCAACGATTCACTGTTTCGGTCTGCATATTCTGGCTTGGCCTTTTTTATTGCCTCACCAAGCTGAATGTATGTGTCAAATTTATATGCCATTATTTATCCAATTATAAATTTATTTCATCGTTTTCAAGAGCCGTTGACAGGTCAGTAGCACTATCTGTAGGAGAGCCAATCAATTGTTTGTAATAATCAAACACCCTGTTGCGATATCTAGGATCTATTAACCCTTGTCCTGGCTGATCTTCTGTCCCTATATAAGCGTTAACTTGATCCATTGCGGCTAATTGTTTTGCGTTGTGAACTTTTTCTACAAGATCATACATTTCTCTTACAGTTGAATTAGCAAATATACCACCTTCGCCTGTCATTCTTTGGAAAGGGGCTTCAAGTAGCTTTTTAAATAATCCTTGAGACTCTGCAACCATTTTAGCATCTTCCACCCTAACAGTAGCAGGGTCAAAGAATCGTTGATACTGTTGGAAGATGGCTGCATTTCCTATTGGCCCAGGATCTTTAAGAAATTCCTCAAAAACAACTACAGTGTTATCGTATAAGGCTTTGCCCCCACTTTTCGGATCTAAATAACCACCTTCAACATTTATCTGTGTGGCCCTATCTATAGAATCCACGCTTTTTTGAATTGCTGGATAGTCAACCCCAGATGCTTCGGCTAACGCTGCTTCAGCTTCTTTTATAGCAACTTCAAAATCTTTTTCCATGTCTTCTCTTGCAATTTCTAACTTTTCATCTGTTTGACCCAAGGTACGTTCTTCCACCTCTTCAGCCCTACGTCGAGTCATTTCATCTGAAGCTACCTTACCGCCTCCGGCAATAGCCTTGCCTAACGTGTCAAGAGAAAGGAAACCGCCCGTATCGGCCCTCTCTTCAGCGACCCCTGGAGTACGACCTGTTAATGCTCCAATAAGGTTAGCCCTTGCCATACGCTCTTCTGTGGCTTTGTCAGCCTTCCGTTGAGCTTTGCCTTGAGCTACGTTGCTAAGTAATCCACCACCCAATTGAGCAATCTGAGCCGCTACTTCTGGGTTATTTTTAATTAACTGGCCTATTTTGCCAAAAAAAGAAGATGATTCTTTTGGCTCTACTGCTGCTTCTTTGGTAATTGTTTCTTTTTTCTCAACGACATCAGGCTCTTCTTCATCAGGCAAACGTAAATTACTTCTCATCTTATCTGTTATAACAAGAGTAGGGCTTTCTTCCTTAGCGGGTGTAGGTGTCGGAATAAGCTCTTCTCTGCGCTTATCTCGATTTACCTGATCTTTTTCTGAACGTAAGCCAAGAAGAATTCTTTTTTTGTCTTCGCCTGTAATCTCACCGCCCATGTCTTCAACGGTAATAAAATTACCCAAGGATTCTTTATCGCTAGTGTATGGATCTTTTGTAACGTCTAAATTGCCAGTTAATAAAGAAAACAAAGGATCTTTTGGTTTAGTATCGACTGTTATAAGAGGTGGGCCGAGCTTATCCCTTCCTTGCAATAACATGCTTTGAGCAGCAGCATCAAATTCTTCTTCAGAAGCTCCACCTTCCATACCTGGAGGAACTTTTACGTCTAAATTTAACCCCGTCATACTTTTATTTTTAGGAATATCAGCATAATTCCCTTGCGCAAGAGCTAATTTAGCCATTCTATCTTTAAATTGGCTATCCGATTCACCTGGCAATCGCCTAATGTCAGGATTTTGTCTTAATAATTCATTCATTATTTTTTCCTGTTCTATCGTTAGCCGCCAAACATCGACCTACGTCTTGCATTAGCATTAATATCATATTGCCTCATAGCATCTCTTGCAGCGTCATTCATTCCACCTGTTGGAGTTTGACTTAATTTATTCTGACCTTTGTTTACCAACTCGCCAACAAGCGATTGAGTAATAGGATCGCTTAGTAATTTTTGTGCCATACCTTGCTCTTGATACTGTTGTGGCCCCTGCGTAGGCTGTTGACCAAAACTTGCTAACAGCTTGTCTTGTTTAGCCTGTTCGTCTGCTCTCCTACGCTGTTTATCTGCTTGCTTTCCGGCAAAATGATGTTGGGCCAAGCTCATCCCGGCACTGGCTATATACGGCAAGGCCGCTTGCAAAAACCCCATATGTGTGTCTTTAAGTGGATTTTTAGCAAACCAAAAAATTGAGTCAAAAAGGCGATTTATTTTCATATTTTTCCTCTATCTTCTAAAATCTGGATCTGTAATATTAACCAACACGTTTTCACCTTGCGGCCCTTTTCTATAAATAAAGGTTTGTGGTATACCATTTATCATCGAAGAAAAAGTTCCATCTTGATTTTCAGTAAATCCTTCGGGCAATTCACCGTCTGGCCCTACATCAATCACTTCGCCTTCGGGGTTATAATCGCCAAACTCTTCTTCCTGATTTGTTGACCTATTCAATGCGTCTTGGAACTGTTGCTCTCTGTTTCTTCTTTCTTCATTAGATAAGTCTGCACCTCCTCCACCGCCTCCTCCATCACCATAAGCACCAACCCCACCAGATGATAACGCGAGAACCCTTCTAAGTTCTTCTTCAGCCACCCTGTTATCTATAATGCCAGCATCTGCTGCTGCTAATATTGCTCCAACTCTATCCATTTCGCCTTCTTGTCCAGCTAATGTCCTTCCAAGAAAACGACCTTCTTCATCAAGATAATCTCCGGTCAACTGAGCTTCCTGTAACCTCTTTTCAATCGTATCTTCGCCTTCAAATTCTCCAGTTTGACCAGCGCGTGATACATCGCGTCCTAATGCCGCTGTCTCCAACTCGCTTGCTAATGCTTTTGCTGCTTGTGTTTGTGTTGTGCCACGCTGATCTCCGTAATCAAACGTGCCTGTTAAGCCAGCTTCTGCTCTACGTCTTTCTAAGTCCTGTGACTTTATGTTTGACTCAGTGGTTTCACCTGTTAGCGTTTGACGGCCATCAACCTCACCAAACAACTGTGACTCTAACTGTTGGTCTGCACGACCTTCCTGACCTTCTATTGCTCCACGTTGCGCTGTTGATCTGCGTATATCTTCTGCACCCGTACGTTCCTGTAGCCCTGTTTGACGTTCGCCTAACCCTAACTGGCCTCGCTGTATATCAGACTGTAGTGTCTGCCTACCATCTACTTCGCCAAAGATATCTGCTTCTTGGCGTTGCCCGGCCATTGTCTGACCGCCTCTAAACTGTCCGGTTTGTCCGGCTTCAGTAACTTCTCTCGCCAGTTCTTGCGTAAGCCTATCCTGACCAAAACGGTCTTCCTGTAAGCCCATTCCACGTTGACCCAAATCAAAGCCCTGTGCATCACGTAAGTCCTGTTGTCTGCGTTGTGCCGCTTGAGCTTCCAGTGCTAATCGGTTACGCTCATCGCCTTCACCCATTCTTGCTAAAGCGGCCGCTGTATCTCCACCGCCTCGCAACACCCCATAACGACCTAACTGTTCAACTAAAGCTTTACGTTGTTCGTTCTGGCGCATCTGCTGATCGGCTAACTGAGAGGCTAAAATTGGGTCATCTGTTCCACCCACTCTGCTCATGTATTGCTGACGTAACGCATCCTCTAACGTGCCAGGCATCGGTTCGGCTTCAGGCGTTACCACGTTTTGTGCAGCAGCCATATCAGCACCGGCCCCTGCAATGTCAGTTGGTGTAGTCTGTACGGGCGCACCGCCAAACGCTTCTTCATACTGCCTGTTGATGTCATCGCGCTGATCCGTAGTCTGTACAGGCGCACCACCAAAGGCTTTTTCATACTGCCTATTAATATCATCAGCTTGAGTTGTAGTACCACCAAAGGCTTCTTCGTATTGCTTATTAATGTCTTCGCGCTGAGTCGTAGCTGGCAACATACCTTCAGTGTATTGCCTGTTTATATCTTCGGCTTGAGTTGTAGCTGGTAACATACCTTCAGTGTATTGCTTATTGATGTCTTCAGCACGAGTAGTAGTACCACCGAAGGCATCTTCATACTGTTTATTAATGTCATCGGCTTGAGTCGTAGTACCGCCAAATGCATCTTGATATTGCTTGTTTATATCTTCAGCTTGAGTTGTAGTACCACCAAACGCATCTTGATATTGCTTGTTAATGTCATCGCGTAATTTGTTAGTAAGATTATCATCAGCAGTAACCCCCCCAAACGCTGACTTAGCCGTATCCTCAGTATAACCCGTACCACCTGTTGAAGTCACCCCTGCATTTGGATCCATGTTAGCCGGAGTATTTGGAGGTAATGCTGTAGTTACATTGCCACCAACGCCTGGAGGCATATTAGCAGCCGAATTATTAGCGCTTGTACCACCCTGCACCGTATTTGGCATGTTTTGCTGAACTTGTGTGTTACCACCTTGAACTGTGCCAGCCATGTTTTCTTGAACTGGTGGCGTACCTTGAACGCTACCTGGTATATTCTGCTGAACTGGTACACCTTGAACAGCACCTGGCATATTCTGCTGAACTGGTGGCGTACCCTGCACTGTGCCAGCCATGTTTTGTTGTACTTGCGTGTTACCGCCTTGCACCGTACCTGGCATGTTTTGCTGAACTGGTGGTGGCGGTGGAGAAGGAGGTGGAGGGGGTGGCGCATTCGCACCCTGGCCAGCTTGTGGATTTATATTTTGCTGAAAAACATCTGAACCAGTTGGCCGTCCAGTTCCTATAGCACGATCACCATCTTGGTTGTTTGCACCTAATCCGCCTCCAGTAGCACCTTCGGCTATAGCAGTAACTAACGGATCAGCCTCGTTTCCTCCAACGCCCGGTGCCATATTTACGGCTTTATTACCGCCATACGTCTGTGGTGGGGGCATGGCTGGTGGCGTATTCGCACCTCGACTTGGAGGCTTTTTCTTTTTATTTTGCGCGGCCATTGCCCCTGCATATGAAGATTGATATGCCATATTATTCTATTCCAGTTTTGCGTTGGCGTACGTTGCCGATAGGCTTGTACTGCAATGACGTACGCCGAATGGTGAATGTTTCATCTGTGTTGTAATTAGAAATCCGTAATCGAGTTCTTGCATCGTAACCAAACAGATCACTGTCGCTCGTCAGGCCCGATACGTTAGACTCCAGCGTTGAAGTATTTAAAACAAACGTGCTGTTTAGTAACGCACCCGTCTGGCCCATTTGAACCGTCTGGAAGTTACTGACAATACCGGCACTGATCTGAGCTATATCGAGATCATGTGCGCCTTCGTTATCGTAGAGCAGGCGGTTATATAGCCACCGACACTCTATCGCATCGCCAAACGGTGCAATGGCAGCCGTTTCAAAACTGCCCCGTATGGCTGCACCATCATCGTTTGTTCCAGAGTCATGCTTCATAATATGTCCGGCAAAGTCTCCGGCATGAGGCAGATCATCTATTAACGCTGCACTGTCACGCGCAAAACCGTTATACGGCCCAAACCACGCATTAAGTCGTGCAGAGTAAATCACCACAGAGTTCATCGTTGTCTGCGATGCGCCATAGGGCAAAAAGAACCAGACTTGTTCTTGTGCCGGATAATAGAGCGAAAATGAATACGGCAAACGAGACACGTTTAGGTTCGACCAATATCTGTCATCGAGTGCCAAGCTAATCTTCTCTACAGAAGAACCGCCTGACCATTGGTAAATGCCGTCATTGCGAACGAATAATTGACGCTCACCAGGAACCGTAACAATGCTCTTACCTGCAACCGTTCCACGTTGTGTTCTCTGCTGTTGCTGGAAAGGAATCGTTGCGTTACCAGTAGGCGTAAGAGTATGTATGCCCTGTTCTGTGTGGACAGATAAAACATTTTGAAATGGTCGTAAACCAGTAATATCAAAACCTACAGAATTAAAACTAAGTGAACCCCACGTTTCAATATCGCCAGCATCGCTTCTCCATATGCGATCAGCGGCAGCGTTTACGTTGGCTACCCATGCACGATTTTCCCAAAAAGCTACCCATTTTGCTTTGGTGAACCTTGCATCGTCATCGAGCGTTGCTGCATTGGCTGATCCGCCCGTCCATTTTATACCGTCCGTGTCTTGGCCATTTACCGCAATTAAAGTGTTTCCGGCTAATACCCAATCCCATGTATAATCATTACCAGCTGTTATCGTTACAGTCCCTGTTCGATCTGTAGCCGTACCGCCCGTTACGTCAAAAAATTTGTTACCAGCAAAGGCAAAGGTTTTTTCTGTTCCGGCTAACACCACTTGACCACATGCCGTAACTGTAGCACCGCTGTTCATAGCACTTGAATTATATTTTGCAAAGCCGTTACGCTTGGCAACTTCACCAGCTAACCCTACAGTGCAATTCTCCATCTCATACAGCCCGTCTGGTGGCATATCTTCAGCCGGAAGGCTATAGTTTACCCCACTGCGCCAAGGGCCAAGACGGAGCGATTCAGCGGCAATAGGCATTATCCTATGCTTCCTTCCGTAGGTTGAAAGCTAAACTTACCAGAAATATGGTCATCCGCTCTACGCATACGGTATGTCCTATTTCCCTGCACATTAAAGTTTTGTCTGCCTGCAATAGCAATAACGCGCTCCATCTCCTGTTTGTCCGACAGTGCGCCCTGATCGTCACCCTTTTCCTGTTTGTATAAAGCAGAAATGCCGTGTATTAGCGCAGGCTGACATACAGCCGCTACGTAAGGCGTAATTGAATCGTTGTCATTGGAAACAGTAAAAGTAGGTATAGAAGAATAATATCTGTAAGCAATCGTATCTGTACTGTCTGGCTCTGGATATAGCGTCACCTCAATATTACCACTGCTATCTACGCCATCAATAGCTGCCCATCGAGGATCGCCATTAACACTGGCATCTGGATCAGCAGCATCAACGTCTTGTGTAGACATGATGAGGATAACATGATCTTCAGTGGTATTTCTAAATGAAAGAGGGGCTACTACATCACT
>Ga0114901_1002166_pt1 | contig 10667 bp, 8 predicted proteins | sample MalvireepMed_s16_FD_89686 | JGI IMG/M metagenome (GOLD analysis project Ga0114901, IMG submission 89686) | Marine viral communities from the Global Malaspina Expedition - Malaspina viral metaG DeepMed_s16 | ecosystem: Environmental > Aquatic > Marine > Oceanic | place: Mediterranean Sea... | reverse complement strand
TGTTGGTACAGTTCCAGATATACCTTTTTGGCAAAATTGAATATTTCCCTATTGTTTTCGATGAGGTTGGCCACACCGTTTTGGGAGGAGACCAATGATTTTCGTTTTTCAACAAAATCTGTTGCCCGATCTAAAGTTTGGGCAATATCCTGAAGATTTTTCAAGGAATGGGGCAACAATTGGAATTTGGATTTTGCCAAATACAATAAAATCTCGGCTCGATCCCCCCATTGGTAAAGCCGTTCCTGACCTTCTACTTCGTTTTCTTGGGAAGGCAATAATTGTTCGCATAGTTGAACGGTCTTTTCAAAATCCCCTTCTAAATAGGAAATCCGAATTTTGGTGAGCAAGGCCGTTTTGGCCAAAAAACTTTCTGTACCATATATTTTTGCCGTTTCGGTATAGGTTTCGTCAATCAGATTTTCGGCCTTGTTGAACTGATGATCATCGGCAAAGGACTGGGCCAAGTTGAACTGGGCATAGACCACATTTTGGCTGAACGAGTCAGGACTACTGTTTTCATACGCCTCCAAAGTTTTTTGGTAGTAAACGATGGCCTCGGAAATATTCCCGTCCTTTTTTTCAAGGTCGCCCAAAACCGAATACAGGTTTGCTGCATACAGCCAATTGTCCCCAGGGATGGTCTGCAATGATGCCTTGGCCTCCTCTAGATACATTCTTGCCTTTTCAGGATTTTCCCCGTAGAGGTATGCTTCCCCCATCATCAGCACTGCACTGAAATATTGTACGGTGTTGGGAAGAAAGTATTTTTTGGCATGATGGTATCCCAAAGTGGCCACTTGAATGGCTTTTTCTTTGTCTCCCAAATCGTTATAAAGACTCCCCAGATTTCGGTATGCAATGGAAAGATTGCCGTGAACCTTTTCGGTCAACGGATGGTTGTGGGTCTTTTGCAAAAAGGTATTGTAGCTGGAAATACATTTCAGGGTAAATTCCATGGCAGCTTCATAGTCTCCGGCCGTTTGCTTGGCCAAGGTCCAGTTGCCATAGATCACACTCGGAAGATAATATTGGTATTCGGGATCTTCATCGGTTTTGTCAATACTTTGGATGGCTTTTTCAAAATAGAAGTTGACACTATCTGGCTTTCCCATAAAATGCATGAGTGATGCCTTGTAATTCAATACTCGTGGGGCCAATCGGAATTTGGCTTTTGGATGGTCGTTCATCACTCGCAGCGCTTTTTCGGTCCGGTCCATGAGTTGATCAAAATCCCCCAACTTTAAACCAATCTCTCCCAAATAGTATTCCGATGTAAGCTTTCTTTCCGGGTCCTGCATGGTTGCGGCAATGGTATTGGCCCGTAGGACCGTTTCATTGGCCTGGATGACATTTCCCTTATCTATTTGGGCAAGACCCATACCCATGAGGGCATCAAAACGAACAGAATCCGGTTGGTGACTACCCTCAAGGTCTTTCAATAGTTCTTGTGCTTTTGGAAAGCTGGTCTGGTGGTCTTGCAAAAATTCCGTTTTGGCAAGTGGATATACCAATTTGCCCAAATTCAGTAAAGGAGTTTTTTGGTCATTCCCTATTTGTTGGGCAATAAGAGCTTGTGCTTCCTGAAAAGCATCGATGGATATAAGGCTATCCAGTTTTTTTAGAGCAGGATGTTGTTGGCTGAATATGGATGCCTGCAACAAAAGGGCAAACATCAAGAGAAAAGGTGATAGGCCCTTGAACATCACCGATCAGTCCTTAAGTTTTTTAACCAATTCCCGACTTTTTTCATCTTGTGCTTTTTCAAGACTTTTCAGGGCTGCTTGGGGGTCACCATTTTTTAAGTGGGCAAGTCCTTGATAAAAGGCAGCTTCGTTTTTAAATGAGGCGTTTTCGTCTTCTACCACCAAATCAAAAAAGGAAATAGCTTTGGTTGCCTCCCCATCTGCCAGATACGCGGAACCTAAAAAATAGTTGAGGGTATCGTTGTCCTTTTTTTCAGCCCATAGCTGTTCCCATTTGCTGATGGCGGTTTTGTAATGCCCCTGTTTATAATCCACCATGGCTTCATAAAAGTCATAATTGCTGCTGTTTCCCATAACGGTTGGAAGTCCGGGGTCTACGGTGAAATATTCTTGGTAGAGTTTTTCATTGGGGTCTTTCTGATAAAGGAGCCATAGACCCATGGCTGCCAAAACTGTGATGACTACGGCAATTTTATAAATGGGGAAGGTGCGGCCTTTTGTTATTTTTTTGGATGGCGATTTCAATTCGGTATGAAAAGATTCCATCTGTTCCCGAAGTGCAGCTTCCTCAACGTTATGGAACAAGGCCTTGAATTCATTGAATTGCTGTATCAATTGGGCGTCTTGCTCCAAATTTTCCAAAAATTGGGAACGTTCCCGATTGTCCATTTGGTCCATAAGATACCTTTCAAAGGTTTCTTGGCGTTCTTGTGATATGTAGGAGCTATCGTTCATTGTTCTTGATTTGAAGGCAAAGGTTTCTCAGTTTTTCCATGCACCGGTATTTTTGGTTGCGCGCCGAATTGGGAGCCATTCCCATCTCTTTTGAAATCTCTTCCATAGACCTCCTTTCAAAGTAGAACATCTTGAGGAGGTTCCTGCAATTTTCCCCCAATTGGGCCAATGCGGCCTTCATGGCGTTTCTGTTCTGTTCTTCCTCAAGGATGTCTTCCTTGGGCATGGGGTCATCCTGTACCACCTTTAAAAAGGATTGTGAATCCGTGTTGATGGTTTTTTTATAATCCGATGAACGTAAAAAATCCGTCCATTTGTTCTTGGCTATGGTAAAGAGATACCCAGAAACATTTCCTTCCACAAACCTATCCTCCTTGATGTTTCTCCAACAGGCCACGAATGCCTCTTGGAAAATATCCTTGGCCTGGTCTTCATTGCCATTGTTCTTTAAGATATGGGCGCGCACTTTTGGATACACTTCTTGGTAGGTTTCCCGCATGGTTTCCGAATCATTTTTTCTGAAACCATTGACTATTTTATCTACCTGTTGGTGTGTATTCCCCATACTTTGTTGGAAAGCATGGGGAATTTAATATTCTCTTCTTCAAATTAAAAGCGGCATCGATAAAAATTACCGTAAATCCGTTTTAATTGTTAAAATATGGGCGTTATCTCAATTCCTTGATGTCCAATGTTATCCATGTTGTCCAATTTTCTCTGTTGCTCCTGCTCGGCTTCGGCTTGATCGCAAGTTTGTAAAACGTTTATTGGGCCTACCCCCAAATGGTATTCCAACATATCATCCCCAATATCTTCCAGATCCGAAAGGACAAATTCATCGCCATATGTCCCATCTTTTTTCAGGATTTTGCCCATGTAGGAAGTGGCTCCTTCCACAGCCTTGAATCTGGCTATATAACCTGGTACGCCTACAGTATAAACAAGTCCTCCGCCGCAAAGCAATTGCGAGCTGAACGTGGTGATCAATACCTCTTTCTCAAATGGGGCGAAGAAAGAGATACAGGTTTTCTTGTTGTTTACGACCATGGATGTACGGCCCACTTCCGTAAGTTGCCCTGATTGCAGGTTTTTGGTATAGACCACAACTTCCACGGTTTCAAAATTGTCACCATCGGTTAGATCGGACTCGGTTGCCACACTGATATAGGATACAATATTACTTGTGGTCACGATGGAAACCCCATAGTTACTTGGATCACCTTCAATGTCCTGTATCCTTCCTCCGAATTTGTTCGAGGTGCTCCAGTGGTATTCAAAATCTTCCACTTCAGGTTCGTAGAAGGTGTAATATCCTGCCCGGATTTCCAAGGGGTCGCCTAAACATACGTCGGCTTCTGTGGGAAAGATGGTGACCTCGGCATTAATGGAATCCATAATCCAACTCTCCACTGCATTAGCTTCCGTATTGAGCATTTTTACATTGGTTTTTTGCCCCAAGTTCATGTTCTTGTAAAGGGCATCCATGACCATTTCCATACGTTGTATGCCGGTTTCCACCAATTCTTGGCTTTGCACAAAGGTGTTGGGCATGGATCCTCCATTGGAAATGATGTTGTACACATCTGTCAATATGTTCCTCAAGTCATCGGACAGGCGAATATTCCCATAAAGTTCCGGCAAAAAGACTTCGGACGCTTCCTTGAACTTGTTCTGCTTTACCGCTTCCAAAACGGTATTGTTGGCCTGTAAAGCGGGGAGTACCGCATCATAAAGGGCATCTTCCTTGGCGTCGCCAAACCCGGGCAATAGGTTCTTGTTTCCACCAATGTCCAAAAGTGTTGGAAGAAAATAATCCAAAATATAAGTCTTGACATTCAATGTTTCATAAGCCTCTTTTTCAACGGAGGATAGGTCCCTTGAAATGGTCTTTTCTGCCCCGGAGCCCACTACTACCAATTCATATTCCGCAACAAATTCGGTATTTCCGCTAAAGGGCAATGCAATGGGGTCACTGACGGAGGCATTCTCTATGATAGAGGCTTGAGTGCCAACCTGACTCAACTGGTTGCCTACCTGAAAGGCGTCTATCTGTTGTTTTTTTCCTGGCTTAAGATTAAAATGCACCATGGGGTTTTCGGAATAATCGGGTATTTCGGTCAGGTTGCCATCACGATCATATACCAATTTTTTATACACAAAGGCATGTGTTCTCCTTGGAAAGAAATTTTGCAATTGCACGTGTACGGAATCCGGGTTTTGGATTACGATCCCACTTTTATTCAAGACGTCGTTGATGAAGATCCTGTTTTCCGAAGAGTTTCCATTTTTGCTGGATATTTGTTCGATTTTATCATTCAAAAGTTCATGATAGGCCCCTTTGGAATACATGAGCGGGTCGTTGGCGAAAAGTGTTCCTAGGTTGTTCACCCATCCATCAAAATCCGTAATCTGGCCCACGCCGTTCAAAAAGGCTTTCTTGGCCGAAGGAGGCAATAAGTAATAGTCCAACCCATAATATAGGATGACTTCTGCGGTGGTTTCCAAGGAGATTTCTTTTCTACCATCACTTAAGAATCCGGCTAATAATACATTGTTGTCCTGGTCTAAAAGATAGGCCAATTCCACGCTTCCCGGATTGAAGGGAATTTTTCCTTTAGCGGAGCCATCCACCTCGCTAGTGGAGCCTAAGCTTACCAATGTAGTCTTGGATAGATCAATGGTTGGGTTTTGGGGAAGAATCACCTGAACATCCACCATTTCATATTCACTGGTAGGATTGCCATTATTGTCGTCCCCTGGTTGTGGGGAATCATCGGAACTGCAGCCCAATATAATAGCAAAAACAACCGATACAATTATTTTTGTAAGGTTTTTCATTTGGTTTAACTTTTAAGTTAAGATCTATTTTGTGAGGTTATTTTTTTGTGGCGGTCCAGGTTCCTTCGGTTTGATTGGAGGTGATGGTCCAAGTTCCGTTTCCGGATGTTTCTGTCAATTTCCCGGAGATACTTCCTTTTATTTCATTAGTGCTGAAGGTAATGGACAATGACCCCGTAGTATTTACGTTTCCACTTGTGGAAATAGGGGTCTGTGTGCCGTTGGTGAAGAAGTCACCAGTGACCGAACCATTTTCGTAGATGAAAAAGCTGAGCGTGCCACCGTCATCTCCAGTTACATTTCCCATCCATTGGCCGGTGTACAGATCAATATCATCCGTGTTGTCATCACCTTTGGAACAGGATAGGGCAACCAAGGCCAGTAAGAACATTGCGCATTTTACAAATTGTTTCATGTTGTTTGATTTTTAAGGTTTTAAGGATATCGTAATTCAGTTAAAATGTCATCAATAGGCATTGCCCACCTTTGCCCATTCCCTGTTGTTGAGGTTGATGTCGCCATTGGGCGTGTAAAAGAGATCGTTGTTTTGAATGTAGTTGCCATCACTGTCCATCCAATATTCCGTGGAACCGGCATTTACTTGATAATTATTCCCGGTGAGGGGATTGTAAACGGTCTCCTGCTCGTTGATCATGTTCAGGAACTGGCGTTGGCCCGTATCACTCCCGGCGCCAAAATTGCGGTTCATGAAGGCGGCATGGTTGGCATCCTGGGCCGCTGAAATGGCCCTCATGTTTTCTTGGTGTGCGTTAAAGGCCGCCCATCGGGCATTCATGCGTTGTTGGTGCTGTTGTGCGGCAATGCGCATTTTTTGCTCATTCTCTATGGCCCGTTGTTGGTTCAATTGGGTTATATATTGTTTCCATTGGGGATTTTCCTTGGTGTTCACGGTCGATTTATGGAGTTGATCAAGGGTTGCTTCAAACTGCCCTTCATCCACAAAAGCATAGTCGGTGGTGTATAGCCACATGGTCATTATCTCGTTGTTCAAGAGTGGTTGTTGGATGGCTATTTTTACGATACGGGCCAAGGCCTTCTGGCCGTTTTGGTTCTTCCATTCCGTAGCGGTGTACTCCAAATAGCCTTGTCCGAACCCGTTCTCCTGCATTTTTTGGCGCACATAGGCTTCGTCTTCCGGCATGGAGCGTTGACGTACAAAGGAGTAGCCGCTATTCTGCATTCGGGGCTCCACTTCTTCCTTAAAAAGCTGTTGGTTACCTACCATGGGGCGTATCATGGATGCCATGCCATTTTGCGACATCATCTGGGTCAATTGTTGGCTTTGGTAGTATACATGGAACTTGGTGGGCGTATTAAAGGTTTTTAGGTGATTTGGTCCTTCAATCTGAACAAGAAAGTCGGGGATTTTCTGATCGATGGTATAAATAGGTTTGGAAATCACTTTCCAGTTAGAAGGGTATTCTGTGCTCTGCACCACCATTCCGGTACGGGCATCGCGTAATTGATGCGTTTTTTTACGGTTGGTTTGAAAAAAGGGCTCCTTTTGATCTTCGGCGCTGTTGTTCCATGCACTTTCCCCATCCGGGTGGTCGTCATAGGTAGAACCATAAGGACCTTGGGGACGCTCCTTGCAGGCCAATGCAATGCAAATGAAAATAAAAAATGGTGTTCTCATAATGGACTTTTGATACGGTTATATATCCATATCGAAATCATTATGGAATGTCATCACATTAGTGCTAATTTTTTTAAGGCATCATTTTTTATTTAATGGTGATTCCAAAAGGAAATGGGAATCGACCTAAAGTGAACTGTTTTTGATGTATTTCGATGCTTTGGTTGTAAACCCTTTCGGAAGCAATGATCTTGTTGATGAAATCTTGTTGATAACCTTGTGGAAAAATGGTTGAGCCGCATAACGCCGATCATATTTTTTACAGAGCCTTGATTTTAGGTTTGTTCCCATGATTTTTTGGACCAAAAACAGATACTGTTGATAAAAGTGTTGAGAACCTAATCGGCCAACGTAAAATCAAAGTAAAGAAAATATGAATTTTACAATCGAGCTTTATAACACAACTCCAAACAATTTTCCGCATGCAAATTTCTCATATCACTAAAAGAGATTTTAGTACCCAAACTTTTGATTTACACAAGATTACAAATGCGATCCTAAAGGCCATGACGGCTGTTGACCATGGCCAGATCAACGATGCACAAACCATTGCTGGCAACGTGGAGCAGGCTTTGTTGGATAGAATGAAATTGGACGAGCACTATGTACCTACCGTAGAAGAAGTGCAGGACGTAGTGGAGAACGAACTCATGAACAGCGAGTTCCATGATGTAGCCAAAGCGTACATCATTTATAGGAACAAAAGGGCCCAAATGCGCCAGACGGATATCTTTGAAAAGCGCATCAACCTAAAGCCCTACGAGTACCCTCAATTGTACGAATACGTGCCTGCCATTCGTCACTCCTATTGGATTCATACCGAATTCAATTTCACCAGCGATATCCAGGACTTTAAATCAGGGTTGACCGAAGTGGAACGCAGTGCGATCAAAAACACCATGTTGGCCATTTCTCAGATCGAGGTGGCTGTGAAATCGTTTTGGGGAGATATTTACCATCGTTTGCCCAAGCCGGAAATTGGTTCCGTTGGGGCCACTTTTGCAGAAAGTGAGGTAAGGCACCACGATGCCTATTCCCATCTTTTGGAAATCTTGGGATTGAACCAGGAGTTCGAAAATTTGAAGAAAAAGCCGGTAATCATGAAAAGGGTGCAGTATTTGGAGACTGCCCTTAAAAATGCCAAAAGCGAGAACAATCAGGAATATGCGGAATCCATTTTGCTCTTTTCATTGTTTATAGAGCACGTTTCCCTGTTCTCCCAGTTTCTGATCATCATGGCCTTCAATAAACACAAAAATGTGTTGAAGGGAATCTCCAATGTGGTGGAGGCCACTTCCAAGGAAGAACAGATCCACGGTGATTTTGGTATCGATGTCATCAATATCATAAAAAAGGAACGTCCGGAGTGGTTTGATGCGGAATATAACAGCATGATCCAAGAAATCTGTGAAAGCGCTTTTGAGGCCGAGAGCAAGATCGTGGACTGGATCTTTGAGGAAGGCGAACTGGATTTCCTACCTAAAGCTGTTGTAAACGAATTCATCAAGAACCGATTCAACAATTCATTGGAAAGTATCGGAATCCCAAAAATATTCAAGATCGATCAAAAATTGTTGGCTCAGACAGAATGGTTTGACGACGAGATCATTGGAACCAAACACGGGGACTTTTTCGTAAAAAGATCCATCAACTATAGCAAGAGAACACAAAGTATAACCAGCGACGACCTTTTTTAAATTATGGAGAACAACACCAACACCCCCAGCATTACCGAACAAAAAATAGACAAAGCCCAAAATCTTGTCAACGCCAGAAAGGATGCTTTGGCCAAAATCAAGACCAAGGAAGACCAAGGAGGTTTTGCATGGTTGAACGAGTATAGTCGCCAGTTTTTGGCATCGGGCTATCTGACCGAAGGGGTCACGCCAGAACAACGGATTCGCGAAATTGCAGATCGTGCCGAACAGATCTTGCAAATTCCAGGGTACGCCGATAAGTTTTACTATTATATGTCAGAAGGGTATTTTTCCTTGGCATCTCCAGTATGGTCCAACTTTGGAAAAAGACGTGGTTTGCCCATCAGCTGTTTTGGTTCGCACATTGATGATGACATGGGGAACATCCTGTACACTCAGTCAGAAGTGGGCATGATGTCCAAATTGGGTGGTGGAACCTCAGGGTATTTCGGAAAGATCCGGCACCGAGGGGCACCGGTAAAAAATAATGGACAGGCTTCGGGAGCAGTACACATTATGCAATTGTTCGAATCTATGGTGGATGTGGTTAGTCAAGGCTCCGTTCGTCGTGGCCGCTTTTCTCCATACCTTCCCATTGATCACAATGATATCATGGAGTTTTTGGAAATCGGTACCGAAGGTAACCCTATCCAACAATTGACGCATGGCGTAACCGTAACCAACCAGTGGATGGAGGAAATGATTGCCGGTGATGTGGACAAAAGGACCATTTGGGCCAAAGTATTGCAACGCAGAGGGGAGATGGGGTATCCATACATTTTCTTCTCTGACAATGCCAACAATGGTGCCGTGGATGTATACAAGGACAAGGACCATAGGATTCATGCCAGTAACCTTTGTACGGAAATCATGTTGCCTTCCAATGATAATTGGTCGTTCGTTTGTGTGTTGTCCAGTATCAACGTTTTACATTTTGACAAATGGAAAAACACCGATGCGGTGGAGACCATGGTCTATTTCCTGGATGCCGTGATTACGGAGTTTGTGGAAAAACTGGAAGCGTATCGGGATTCTTCTGATCGTGATGATAGACAAACCTTCCTTTTTATGGAAAGGGCCTATAATTTTGCCAAAGAAAACCGTGCTTTAGGATTGGGTGTATTGGGCTGGCACTCCTTGTTGCAGTCCAAAAGATTGGCTTTTGATAGTCAGGATGCCTATAACCTGAACAGTGAGATTTTTAGAACTATTAAAGAGCGTTCTTACAAAGCATCGAGCGAGTTGGCCGAGCGTTTTGGCGAACCTGAAGTGTTGAAAGGGTACGGTAGAAGAAATGCCACTTTGAACGCTATTGCGCCAACCACTTCCTCCGCATTTATTTTAGGGCAGGTATCCCAAGGTATAGAGCCGATTTGGTCCAACTGCTATGTAAAGGATATCGCCAAGATCAAGGTGACCATCAAAAACCCGTACTTGATGGACCTTTTGGAGGAAAAAGGACAGAACACCACCGAAGTATGGAAGAGCATCCGTGATATGGACGGTTCTGTACAGCACCTCGATTTCTTGACTGAAGAAGAAAAGGCCGTATTCAAAACCTATTCTGAGTTGGATCAATTGGACATCATTTACCAAGCGGCAAACAGACAGAACCATATTGATCAGGGACAATCGGTGAACATCATTGTACACCCGGAAATGCCGACCAAGGAGATCAATAAGATCCACGTAACGGCCTGGAAACTTGGATTGAAATCCCTCTACTACCAGCATAGTATGAACGCGGCACAAAAGTTCAAGCAGAAGAAAGAATGCACCAGTTGCGAAGCATAATCTAACTACAACCTAAACCAAAAAGAGGCCCGATACTTTCGAGGCCTCTTTTTTTACAAATGAAGGGTCAAAAAACAGATTTCTTCGGTGGGACTTTACTCTTCGAATAGTGTTTGGATTTCATTAGGAAACCTCTTTTGACGTTAACTAATATTTGACATGGAAATCGGTCATTTTAACAAATCATTATCTATTTTCAGAATATAAAAATATCTATTTTAGGGGCTTTAAATTGATAAT
>Ga0114901_1002165_pt1 | contig 10671 bp, 9 predicted proteins | sample MalvireepMed_s16_FD_89686 | JGI IMG/M metagenome (GOLD analysis project Ga0114901, IMG submission 89686) | Marine viral communities from the Global Malaspina Expedition - Malaspina viral metaG DeepMed_s16 | ecosystem: Environmental > Aquatic > Marine > Oceanic | place: Mediterranean Sea... | reverse complement strand
GACGATATCGGCGTTTACCCGGTTCGCCAGCAACTGGCCAAGGAAATCCTAGCGCTCAAGGGCATTGTCGATGTCGACCGCACCGGGCTCTACCTGAAACTGGAAGCGGCTATCGACAGCATCCACCAACTGACAGACAGTGCACTGATTCATGATCGCGCCCCAGGATTTGTCAGTAGCGGCGAGAACCCGGAAGCCGATGCTTCCGGGCAGGGCCTGGTTGCCGAGGGATGGCACAAGGTCAAGCAAACCCTGTCTCAGGTGGTTGTGGTCCGCAGGCTCGATGAGCCGGTCAAACCCCTGCTGTCTCCGGAGCAAAGCGCCTATGCACGGCTCAATCTGCAGTTGATGCTGGAAGAAGCCGAGCTGGCCGTACTTCGCGGTCATCAACAGCTCTACTCACGCTCCCTGACCAAAGCCAGCAATGCCATCAATAATTGGTACGACAGCAGCAACACCCGCATCATCGCGCTCTCGCAGACCCTGGAGGAACTCTCACAAAAGAACGTTGATCCGGAACTGCCAGACATCAGCCGCTCACTGGAACTGCTCAAGGCACGACTGGCCGGTCGACTGGACAACGGAGAGGCCGAAAAGAATGGCAGCAACGGTGAACAGGGAGACGCATCATGATCCGCATTTTGCTGATCATCCTGGTCGCCTTACTGCTGGGCACCGGGCTTGCGCTGGGGTTGCAGTACGACCTTGGCTACATCCGCATCAGCCTGGGCAACTATCTGATTGAAACCAATTTCTGGATTGGTCTGGCGTTGCTGGTACTGCTGGTGGCAGCGTCCGTGCTAACCATCAATCTGTTCCGTCGACTGCGCCATGGCACCGGCATGGTCGCCGGCTGGCTGGCCCGCAGCAATGAACGCCGAGCCCGGCGCAGAACCACTCAGGGGCTGCTGGCCCTGGCGGAGGGTAACTGGCCACGTGCCCGCAAGCTGCTCACTTCTTCAGCAGAGCACGCGGACACGCCACTGATCAACTACCTGGCAGCGGCCCAGGCCTCGTTTGAATCCGGCGATCACGAGGCCGTTGACGAACTGTTGCGCAAGGCCTTTGAAAGCACCCCGGGCTCCGACATGGCCGTGGGCATTACTCAGGCCCAACTGCAACTGGCGGGCAACCGACTGGAGCAGGCCCTGGCAACCCTGGTGCGGCTGCGCAAGCAGGCGCCCCACCATCCGTTTGTACTCAAGTTGCTGAAAAACACCTATGTGCGCCTGGAAGACTGGCGTGAGCTGTCCCGCCTGTTGCCGGAAATCCGCAAGCGCAACCTGATGGAGAGTGAAGAACAAGGCGACCTGGAACGCCTGGTTTGGCAAAACCTTCTGCAGCGTGCCGCAGAGGAGTGCCGCCGCCACTCGGGTGAGCCTTCAGCGTCCCTTGAGCCTCTCACCAAACTTTGGGATGAGCTGCCAGGGTTTCTCCGCCGTGACGAACACACCATTCGGGAGTATGCCCGGCTGCTTGCCGATCTGGGCGACGAAGCCCAGGCTGAAACCCTGCTGAGGAAAGTCCTGCGCAATCACTGGGGTGATGAACTGGTCAATCTGTATGGCCGCGTAAAAGGCCTGAAGCCGGATGAGCAGTTGCTGGTAGCGGAGCAGTGGCTGAAGGATCGTCCCAACAATGCAGAGCTGCTGTTGGCACTCGGCCGTCTGAGCCTGCGCAACGAGCTCTGGGGCAAGGCGCGGGAGTATTTCGAAACCAGCCTTCGGCTACGCCGCAGCCGTGAAACCATGGCCGAGCTGAGCCGCCTGAATGCTCACATGGGCGAGGGTGAGAACAGTGTGAAGCTGTTGATGCAGGGATTGGTTAACGATAGTGGGTTGCCGGATTTGCCGATGCCCAAGGCCTGAGGGGCTGGCCCCGGGTCTCAACCTCTCGGGGCGTATTCCAGTACATCGGAGAGAAATGCTTCCTGCGGCAACCCCACCTCAAGTAACGCATCCATCAAGGTATAGACCATCGTCGGCGAGCCGCTGGCGTGAACTTCCACGTTGCTCCAGTCCATGCCCGACGCCAGCACGGTTCGCACCAACTGGTCGTGGTGGCCACTCCACTCGTTGTCTTCGTCATCCCCTACCACGGGCAGGAAGGTAAAGGGCGGCCATTCTTCCTGCCACTGCTGGGCCAGGGATCGCAGGTACATATCCTCGTGGCGGCGAACGCCCCAGTAGAACTTCACAGGCTTGTCGTAAGACGTGTTCTGCAGGTAGTCCACCAGGCTCTTCATTTGGGCAAACCCCGTTCCGGCGGCGACCAGCAACAGCGGTTTGTCCGGCGCGGACGCCAGGCACGCGCGGCCGTGGGGTAATTCAACGGTCACCTCTCCGCCAGAGGTCAATGCATCAATCACTTTCTGTGCAGACACCCACTCCGGTGTCGCCTGAATGTGCAGCTCAATCAATTCTTCAGACGGACTGCTGGCGATGGAAAAATAACAGGGGTCTGTATCCGGCAGATTCACGGACAGGTACTGGCCGGCGTGAAACGACAGTTCCCGGCGACGGGGCAGTTGCAGTTCCACACGGTAAACATCGTGGCTGATGGAACGAACGTCCACCACCTTTGCCTGGAACTTGCGAGGCTGGTTGTCTCCGGCTGCCATAACGGCGTCTATCTCCAGTTCAAGGTCACTGAGCGCCAGGGTGCGACACATCATCAGTCGCCCGGTGACCGGAATTGTGTGTTGATTGCGGGTATTCAGGGCCTCGCCACTGACCAGGCGAGCCTCACAGAGCTCGCACACGCCATTGCGACAGGCGGCGGGAACCGCGATCCCCGCCCTGCCGGCTGCCGTAAGCAGCGTCTTGTCGGCGGCTGCGGCAAAGGACAATACCGCCGGCACGAGTTGAATACGACATTCACGGCTGGCCATATCAATCGGGGCGATCGGATGAAACTTCAATCCCCAGGCTGTCCCAGATGTCGTCCACACGCCTTTTGACGTCGTCGGACATGGTGATGGGCGTGCCCCACTCCCGATCGGTTTCGCCCGGCCACTTGCTGGTGGCATCCATCCCCATTTTCGAGCCCAGCCCGGACACCGGCGAAGCGAAGTCCAGGTAGTCGATGGGAGTGCTCTCAACCAGCGTGGTATCCCTGGATGGGTCCATGCGGGTGGTCATGGCCCAGATCACGTCTTTCCAGTCCCGTGCGTTTACGTCGTCGTCGGTAACGATCACAAACTTGGTGTACATGAACTGCCGCAGGAATGACCATACTCCCATCATCACCCGTTTGGCATGGCCGGGGTACTGTTTCTTCATGGTCACCACTGCAAGACGGTAGGAGCACCCCTCGGGAGGCAGGTAAAAATCCACAATCTCGGGGAACTGCTTCTGCAGGATGGGAATGAAGACTTCGTTCAGTGCCACACCCAGAATGGCGGGCTCATCGGGTGGGCGGCCAGTGTAGGTACTGTGGTAAATCGGGTCCTTGCGGTGCGTCACCCGCTCCACGGTGAACACCGGGAATTCATCCACTTCGTTGTAATAACCGGTATGGTCCCCGAACGGGCCTTCCGGCGCTACGTCGTCCGGATAGATGAACCCTTCCAGCACAATCTCGGCACTGGCCGGCACCTGCAGATCGCTGAGACCACACTGCACCAATTCGGTTCTTCCGCCGCGGAGCAGGCCAGCAAAGGCGTATTCCGATAACGAATCCGGCACCGGCGTCACCGCACCCAGGATGGTCGCCGGGTCCGCCCCAAGGGCAACGGCCACAGGGTAGGGTTTACCCGGGTTGGCTTTCTGGAACTCCTGAAAATCCAGCGCACCTCCACGATGGCTCAGCCAGCGCATGATCAGCCGGTTACGGCCAATGACCTGTTGCCGGTAAATACCAAGATTCTGGCGTTCTTTATGGGGCCCACGGGTTATCACCAACGGCCAGGTCACCAAAGGCCCTGCGTCCCCGGGCCAGCAGTGCTGAACCGGTATCTGGTACAGATCCACCTGGTCCTTTTCGATCACCACGTCCTGGCAGGGCGCCGAGCGAAGCACTTTGGGGCTCATACGCATCACCTGCCTGAACAGCGGCAGTTTCTCGATGGCATCTTTGAAGCCCTTGGGAGGATCCGGTTCTTTCAGGAAAGCGAGCAGCTTGCCGATGTCCCGCAGCGCGGTCACGCTGTCTTGCCCCATGCCCATGGCCACGCGTTTCGGCGTACCAAACAGGTTGGCCAGCACGGGCATGTCGTAGCCTTTGGGGTTCTCGAACAACAACGCGGGGCCACCTGCCCGCAGCGTGCGGTCGCAGATCTCGGTCATTTCCAGGTGGGGATCGACTTCCACTGAAATACGCTTCAGCTCTCCCAACTTTTCAAGCTGGCCTATGAAGTCTCTCAGGTCGTTGTATTTCATCGGCTACTCCGGTTGATTCCGGCATTGTACGCGAATTCTTTGGTTTTGGTTCGGCCTGGGTATTGGCTTGGATTTCTGCGTGGGTGCGGGAACTGGATGGGGGATCAGCGCGCGTACCAACTCTGGACGGCGGAGTCGGGGTGAGCTGCCCCGGACCGTGCATTGCCAGGGATGGCAATGCCGAGCCCCCAGGGATGGGTTTACGGCGTGTCCGGGGCAGCTCACCCCGGCTCCGCCTGCCCCCAAACCTGAGGCGCAGCAGGACTTAACGACGCTTCATCGACTGGAAGAATTCGTCGTTGGTCTTGGTTTCACGCAGCTTGTCCAGCAGGAACTCAATGGCACCGGTATCGTCGTCCATGGAGTGCAGCAGCTTGCGCAGAATCCAGATGCGCTGGATATCCGCCTCGCTCATCAGCAGGTCCTCACGGCGGGTGCCAGAGCTGCGAATATTGATGGCGGGATAGGTGCGCTTCTCGGCAATCTTGCGATCCAGATGGATCTCCATGTTACCGGTTCCCTTGAACTCCTCATAGATGACTTCATCCATCTTGGAGCCAGTGTTGACCAGCGCGGTGGCAAGAATGGTCAGGCTGCCGCCCTCTTCCACGTTACGGGCCGCACCAAAGAAACGCTTGGGCTTCTCAAGGGCGTGGGCGTCCACACCACCGGTCAGTACCTTGCCGGAGGACGGAATCACCGTGTTGTAGGCACGGGCCAGACGGGTGATGGAATCCAGCAGAATCACCACGTCTTTCTTGTGCTCGACCAAACGCTTGGCCTTTTCGATGACCATCTCGGCCACCTGCACATGACGGGCCGGGGGCTCATCGAAGGTGGAGGCGATCACTTCACCACGCACGGTGCGCTGCATCTCGGTTACTTCTTCCGGACGCTCGTCAATCAGCAGCACCATCACATGGCACTCTGGATTGTTACGGGTGATGGACTGGGCGATGCTTTGCATCAGCAGCGTCTTACCGGCTTTGGGCGGAGACACGATCAGGCCGCGCTGGCCCTTGCCGATGGGCGCTACCAGATCCAGAACCCGTGAGGACAGATCCTCGGTGCTACCATTACCGGCTTCAAGCATCAGGCGCTCGTCCGGGAACAGCGGTGTCAGGTTCTCGAACAGGATCTTGTTTCGGGCGTTGTCCGGCTTGTCGAAGTTAATCTCGTTAACTTTCAGCAGGGCAAAGTAACGCTCGCCGTCTTTCGGCGGGCGTATCTTGCCGGCAACGGTGTCACCGGTCCGCAGGTTAAAACGGCGAATCTGGCTTGGCGACACGTAGATGTCGTCAGGACCGGCAAGGTATGAGGCGTCGGCGGAACGGAGGAAGCCGAAACCGTCCTGCAGAATTTCCAGTACGCCGTCACCATAAATGTCTTCGCCGCTTTTAGCATGCTTCTTCAGGATCGTGAAGATGACATCCTGCTTGCGCGAGCGAGCCAGGTTATCGAGGCCCATCTCTTGCGCAATATCGAGCAATTCGGGCATGGAGTTCTGCTTGAGTTCAGTAAGGTTCATAGGTTGTTAGATAGTCAGGAATGGAAGTAAACGAATATTGAAATGAAAGGGGTGCCCCTAAACGGATTGATCGGATATACGTTGAACTTGGTGCTGGCCAGATGGAGCAACCGGTGTAGATGGAGTCCGGAAAGGTACTGAAGCCAGAGACAGGAAGAACAACCGTTCGCCGGGCAAGAGCGATCATCAGCCACCTTGCGTACCAATGTCAAGTAATGTCGCGCATTTTTGAACCAATTTCTCCTTAAGGGGTCGCCCACAGCCTCCGCAAATGCCCCGTATCCCTCTGATGAATGTCTCCCCTTCCATTCATCATTCCCAATAGAGATACTGTTAGACAGACCTATAAAAACTTTGGAGAGCATCCATGAGTATCGACGCCACCGTCGAACTGAAACCCCTGAGTATCGCCCTGCTGACGGTGTCCGACAGCCGGGGTGAAGCGGAAGACTCATCAGGAAAGTTCCTGGAGAACAGCATCATTGAAGCGGGCCACCGACTGGTTGCCCGACGCATCCTGCCGGACGATGTCTATCTCATACGGGCGCTGATGTCCGGCTGGATCGCCGACCCGGAGATCAACGTGGTGATCATCACCGGCGGCACCGGCTTCCATGAGCGCGATAGTACGCCAGAAGCGGTCTCCCCATTGCTGGACAAGGCCATCGACGGCTTCGGTGAGGAGTTCCGCCGGCTTTCCGCCAGCGAGATTGGCTCTTCCACGATTCAGTCCCGAGCCTTTGGCGGATTGGCCAATCACACGGTGATTTTCTGCCTGCCCGGTTCAACAAGTGCCTGCCGCACCGGCTGGAACGGCATTCTCGTCAGTCAGTTGGACAGTCGCCACGGCCCCTGCAACTTCTCAGACCTGGCCCTCGGCAAACCAGACAAGCCTCTCAGCCGGATCGACCAGGTTATTGGCGAGCGCTCGGAGCGATAATCCATGGCAAGCTCTGACCTGACTCCCGTTGAAGAAGCCATTGACCATCTGGTTGCCCGGGCGCGCCCGATCACGCGCTCGCAAACCGTGGCACTGACAAACAGTCTGGACCGGGTTCTGGCCCGGGACTACACAGTTCCGGCGGATGTACCACCAGCGGATAACAGCGCCGTCGACGGTTACGCCGTGCGTGCCGGGGATCTTGCTGGCGGGGAACCACTACCGGTGTCCGGGCGCACAGCTGCTGGTGAAGAACGCCTGACCCTCAAGCCTGGAACGGCCGTGCGTCTTTTCACCGGTTCGGAAATCCCCTCAGGCGCGGACGCGGTCATCATGCAGGAACGGGTCAGCGTTTGCGGCGACGGTATCACCGTCAATGGGCCTGTCAGCGAAGGCCAGAATATCCGTCGCCGTGGCCAGGATCTGGCTCAGGGCGAGCTGGCATTGGCGGCGGGCACCAGGATCCGCCCCCAGGAAATGGGCCTGCTGGGCTCCATTGGTACGGCAGACGTTGCCGTGTACGCAAAACTGAAAGTCGCCGTTCTCACAACCGGTGACGAGTTGGTGGATCCCGGACAACCACTGGGGCCTGGACAGATCTATAACAGCAATCGCTACACCCTGCTGGGATTGCTGGCGAAAGCAGGCTGCGAGGTGGTGCTCTGTGAGGCCCTGAAGGACGCTCGGGAAGCGACCCGAAAGACTCTTGAGCGGGCCGCAGCCGAGGCCGACCTGATCATCACCAGCGGCGGCGTGTCGGTGGGCGAGGAAGACCATGTTCGGGCGGTGCTGGAGGAATCTGGCAACCTGTCCCTGTGGCGGCTTGCCAGCAAACCTGGCAAACCAATGGCCTTCGGTACGATTGGCGACACGCCGGTGCTGGGCCTGCCCGGCAACCCGGTGGCCGTGCTGGTCAGCTTTATGGTGATGGGCATGCCGTTTATTCGCGCCTGCCAGGGCCGAACGGGGGTTACTGGTGGCGGAGAACAGATCCCGGCCGGATTTTCGACGGAGAAGCCCTCAATTCGTCGACAATACGTCCGTGCCCGCAAGAGCATTGGCGATGACGGCCTTATGATCACGGCCTATCCCAACCAGAGCTCCGGCGTCCTGAGCTCTGCCTGCTGGGCTGAGGGATTGGCTGTGGTACCTGAGAACACGACCATTAACCTCGGTGACCCTGTTACCTATTACTCGTTTGCGGAGCTGCTGGAATGACCATGGCTACGGATAATTCTATTACGGTGAAGTTCTTTGCCCGCCTGAGGGAGGAACTGGATACAAGCACGCTGACGGTTGAGGCCCAACCCGGGCTGACTGCCGGTCAACTGCTGCACAGCCTTGCTTCTAAAGGGGGGAACTGGGCCCAGCTGGACGGCGCGCAACCGGTGATGATTGCGGTCAATCAGGTAATGACCAAGCCTGACAGGGCGCTACAGCCCGGTGATGAAGTGGCCTTTTTTCCGCCAGTGACAGGAGGTTGATGTGATCCGCGTCCAGCAACAGGATTTTGACCCGGCTGAAGAGTACCGTGCCCTTCGAAACAGCGGTTCCGGCACCGGGGCCATCGCGACGTTTACCGGACTCGTTCGGGAAAGTGGTGACCTGAGCGGTGTGACGGGGCTGTTTCTGGAGCACTATCCGGGGATGACGGAGCAGGTTATCGAGGGGCTGGTTCATGAAGCCTCACAACGCTGGGATGTGCGGGACGCGCGGATTATTCATCGGGTGGGATCGCTGGCATTGTCTGATCAGATTGTGTTTGTGGGGGTGTGCAGTGCCCATCGCGGTGATGCATTTGCGGCCTGTGAGTTCATCATGGATGCACTAAAGACGTCGGCGCCGTTCTGGAAGAAGGAGATCACGGGCGACACGGAGCACTGGGTTGAGCAGAAGGCTGCTGATTTGGATCGGACTCAGAGTTGGGATTAACTCCGAAACTTTGTGGCCAGACGGCGAGTAATTCCGAACACCCCTTCCGAAAAACGCTTTGAATACGTCCGTGTACGCTTGGGCTCCGCCATCCTTGGCTCCGCACATTTTCGGAAGGGGTGTTCGGAACTACTCGCCTGACTGGTTGTTTGCCTGGCAATAAAAAACCGCCCGTGAGCGTTTGCTCAGGGGCGGCTTTTGGCCAACTCGCAGCAATCAGAGGTTGCTGTCGAGGAACGCAGCCAGCTGTGACTTGGACAGTGCGCCTACTTTGGTGGCGTCCACGTTGCCGTTCTTGAACAGCATCAGGGTGGGGATGCCGCGGATGTTGAATTTGGGCGGGGTCTGCTCGTTTTCGTCGCTGTTCAGTTTGCAGACTTTCAGCTTGCCTTCGTACTCTTCAGCCATCTCTTCCAGGACTGGCGCGATCATCTTGCATGGGCCGGACCATTCTGCCCAGTAGTCGACCAGTACCGGTACGTCTGACTGCAGTACATCCTGCTCAAAAGAGGCATCTGTAACGTTTACAATATTTCCGCTCATTTCAGTTTCCCGATTCGTGCACCCACCAGCGGCTCTGGCCGCCTGAATGATGCTGTTGACTGTTCTGACAGTTGCCGCAAAAGGCTTGGGGCAACCGATTTCCTAAATTATTGTAAGCCTTACTTTACGCGATTGGTCAGGCGGATGTGAAGCGCTTCGTTCCACCCCGGCACTTCGGATTACCCTCACCCTGAGCGTTGACGCCCCATTGCGTTACACCACATATCGCTTATAGTAATCCCCAGGCATGGTGGTTAACGTCCGCCTTCGCCCTGACAACAATGGTTACATGAACGCTGCCGTGTTTCCGGCATGCATTCTTTCAAGCTCCCTTCCCTCTATCTAGGGCCTGGCAGAAGGAATTCAATACACGTGACGGCCAACTCTTCCGCCACCCCGCCAGAACTGCTCGCTGCAATCGACATGGGCTCCAACAGCTTCCACATGGTGGTCGCCCGCCTGGTTCACGGTGAAATCCGCACCCTGGAGAAGATGGGGGAAAAGGTACAGCTCGGTGCCGGGCTGGACAGTCATAACCGCCTGACCGAAGACGCCCAGGAACGTGCCCTGGCCTGCCTTAGCCGTTTTGCCCAGAGGCTCCAGGGAATGCCACCAGCGGCGGTCCAGGTGGTGGGCACCAACGCATTGCGGGTGGCGCGCAACGCCCATGAATTCATGACCAGGGCGGAAGAGGTGCTGGGATACCCAGTGGAAATCATCGCCGGCCGGGAGGAGGCCCGTCTGATTTACCTGGGCGTGTCACACACCCTGTCGGATGACAGTGGCCGGCGCCTGGTGATTGATATCGGGGGCGGCAGTACCGAGTTTATTATCGGGGAGCGCTTCGAACCCCAGGAACTGGAAAGTCTGCACATGGGCTGCGTGTCGTTCCGCAACCGATACTTTCCGGACGGCAAGATCACCCGCAAGCAAATGGACAAGGCCGTTACCCACGCCGAACAGGAACTGCTCAACATCCGTCAGCATTTCCGCAACAAGGGTTGGCAAAGCGCTGTAGGGTCATCCGGCTCAATCAAGGCGATTGCCAGCGTGTTGACCAGCCTCAGGATCACGGACGGCACCATCACCCTGGACGCGATGATGGAACTCAGGACCCGGCTGGTCGACATGGGCAAGGCTGAGAAACTCGGCGACCTGGGCGTCCGCGCCGATCGCCAAAGTATCTTCCCCGCGGGGTTTGCGATTTTGATGGGCGCGTTCCAGTCGCTGCGGATAACCGAAATGACGTTCGCTGATGGCGCCCTGAGGGAAGGCCTGGTGTACGACATCTCCGGCCGGATTCAGCACGATGATGTAAGGGTACGAACATTTCAGGCCCTGCAGGAACG
>Ga0114901_1002160_pt1 | contig 10693 bp, 12 predicted proteins | sample MalvireepMed_s16_FD_89686 | JGI IMG/M metagenome (GOLD analysis project Ga0114901, IMG submission 89686) | Marine viral communities from the Global Malaspina Expedition - Malaspina viral metaG DeepMed_s16 | ecosystem: Environmental > Aquatic > Marine > Oceanic | place: Mediterranean Sea... | reverse complement strand
CCCCTCGATCAGGCCCTCAGCCACATCGCAAACAACAGCCTCTTCTGGACATGGACGTAACGAAAAACGTACAAAGTCGAGCTGAGGAGGAACGTACAATGATCGAGGCCGCGCGTGAACGCGCCGATCGTGACAGGGCGGTGTTGCGCGCGACCGGCCATGGCGATCATCAGGGCGAAGAAGGCTTTTGAGCCGGTTTACAGTCGGGCCTGACCTGGTCGATTTTTGCGCCTTGGTGGGCAAATGAGCGTTTCCCAGGGAATTGGTGAGACCGCACTCATGCTGCTCGACGCGCTGGACGCGGGCGATCTACTCTATCTGGCCGATGACGAGCAGCACGCCGAAGCGGTAGCCGACGCACTCAAGTCCCTCGCGCCTGACGATCATGTCGTCTTCCTGCCGTCTAGCGACACCTTGCCCGGCGACAGCGCGCCTGCATCGCCCTCGAACATCGGGAAACGTGTCGCCGCCTTGCGGCACCTTCGGCGACTTGCGGAAGAGGCCAAGCGCCGTCCTCTTGTTACCATCATGAGCGGCGAAGGTGCTGCCCGGCTTTATGCAGACCCTGCCACATTCGACGCCGCGCCGCCCAGCCTGCGCGTCGGAGAATCGATCGATCCGACCGATTTCGCGGCTGACATGGAGAGGCTTGGTTATGTCGCCGACGATCGCGTCGATGAACCAGGCGAGGTAGCGGTCCGGGGGGAGGTCATCGACATTTTTCCGTCAGATGCCGGGCTGCCGGCCCGGATCGATGTCGCCGACGGTCGCGTCGTCGCCATCCGCCGCTATGACCCGATCACGCAGCGCACGCAGGCGCCGTGCGAGGTGCTGGAGATCGGCCGCGCGGCCGAACCGGAGCCTGAGCGGAAGGTCACCATTCTCGCCCATCTGCGGCCGGGGCGGCTTTACGTTTCTGCAAAGGCCGAGCAGCGTCGCGCGCGTTTCATTCGCCTGGCCACCCAAGCCGCCGGCAGTTCGGGTTCGGCGATCGATGCCGCTTCCCAGTCACTATGGACAAAGGATCTTGCCGCCTGGCGTTCAGGCGATCCGGCGGATTTCGCCGTATCGCCCATCCCCCGCTTTGCGGAGCAGCGATCACCCCTATCGGCGCTGAAGCGCTTTGCGGCACCGCATGTGCAGGATGGTAAGCGTCTGCTGCTGGTCGGCAGCGAGCGAGATGTCCGTTTTCTCCGGCCCAAGATCGCCAAGACGTTCAAGGCTAAGGTCGACGCCATCGACGCGATCGCGGCTTTGGATATGCTTGCGCCGGGCGCGATAGCTGCGCTGGTCGCGCCGATCGATCGGGGGGCTGTTGGCGCAAGGCTCGTGATGATCGCTGCCGCCGATCTTCTAGGTAGTCGGGCGTTGATTGGCGCGACGCAGGACAGCGTTGCCGCCGGGCTTGCCCAGGCGGGCGGCGACATTCGTGCGGGCGATCTGGTCGTGCATGAGGATCATGGCGTCGCGCGCGTGCTGGGCCTGGAGGCAGCTACCGGCGATGGCGACGCAGAACTGATTGCGCTTGAATATGCCAATAGCGCCCGGCGGCTCGTTCCCTGCCAGGAGGCCGGCCTGTTATGGCGTTATGGCGCCGATGGCGATGCGGTGCGGCTCGACAAGCTGGACGGATCGACCTGGGAAAAGCGGCGCGGGGCGATTGACGAGGCGGTGGCCCAAAGCGCGCGCGATCTTCTTCGATTGGCGCGGGAGAGGGCCAATGTCAAAGCCGCCGTTATAGAACCTGATAGCGCCACTTATGAACGATTCGTGGCCAGCTTCCCTTTCAACGAAACGGCGGATCAGGCGCGGGCGATCCAGGCGGTACGGGACGACCTTGCCAGCGGACGGCCGATGGATCGCCTGGTGATCGGTGATGTGGGCTATGGCAAGACGGAGGTTGCCCTGCGTGCCGCCGCGCTTGCCGCCCTTGCAGGCTATCAAGTCATTTTGGCCGCGCCCACGACGGTTCTCGTTCGGCAACATATCGAGACGTTCCAGCGCCGCTTTGCCAATACGGGCGTGGTCGTCGCTGGCCTGTCGCGCCTTTCGAGCGCGGCGGAGAAAAAGGCGGCGAAGGCCGGGCTGGCCGACGGGTCCATCGGCATCGTCATCGGCACGGCTGCGGTGATGGCGAAGGATGTACGCTATGCCCAATTGGGGCTTGTCATCATCGACGAAGAACAGCGCTTCGGCGCGGCCGATAAGGCAAGGCTGCGGGGACGCACCGACCTTCACCTGCTGGCCATGAGCGCGACGCCGATCCCCAGGACGTTGCACCGCGCGATGATCGGGCTGCAACAGATGTCGGTGATCGCGACGCCGCCCGCCCGTCGCCAGCCGATCCGGACGAGCCTTGCCAGCCCCGACGATGCAATGATCAGGACAGCGCTTTTGCGTGAACGGTCGCGCGGCGGACAAAGTTTTGTCGTCGTGCCCCGTATCGAGGATCTCGCACCGCTGGCCGAACGGCTGGCGCGGATCGTGCCGGACCTCGCGCTGATCGAAGCGCATGGCAAGATGCCGGTGGCCGCGATCGACGATGCCATGGTCGGCTTTGGCGGTGGCGAAGGCGATGTTCTGCTCGCGACCAATATCATCGAGGCAGGACTGGACGTGCCGCGCGCCAACACGATGATCGTCTGGCGCGCCGACCGCTTTGGCCTCGCCCAGCTTCATCAGTTGCGCGGGCGGGTAGGCCGCGGCAATCGCCGGGGTCAGGTCATTCTGCTGACAGAAGCGCGAGAGATTGCCGAACGCACAATGAAACGGCTGCGTACCTTGGCGACCTATGACCGGCTGGGTGCGGGCTTTGCGATCAGTGCAGCCGATCTCGATCAACGGGGCGCTGGCGATCCGCTGGCCGATACGCAAGCCGGGCATATGAAGCTGATCGGGATCGACCTCTACCAACATCTGTTCGAAGCGGCTTTGAAAGAGGCGCGGGGCGAAGATGCCGGACTGTGGACACCCGAACTCAATCTGGGCGGCGCGGGCGGCTTGCCATCGGACTGGATACCCGAACCCGACATCCGCCTGGGCCTCTATGTCAGGCTTTCGCGGCTTGTCGATGAGGGGGCGCTCAGCGCTTTGGAGGAGGAATTGGGGGATAGATTTGGTCCGCTGCCCCCCGCTGCCGAACGTCTGATCGATGCCAACAGAATTGCTATCCTCGCGCGGGCGGCCGGGATTGCACGCGTCGATGCAGGCCCGGCCGCGATAGCGCTGACGCCGCGCGAAACCGATCGCGACATGAGCCAATGTGCAGGGCTGTCCGAAAAAGACGGCCGCTGGCTTTTGAAGGCGCAGACCGACGACGCTGATCGGCTCGCAAGGGCGACCGACCTGCTCCAAAGCATTGGCGCTTTGCGGAACTAACGCCCGACGTTGCGTCGATCAACCTTACCTGCGGCGCTAGAATTTTTCGGGGCATTGAGAGGGCGTACACCATATGAAGATTGCGGTCGTTACAGGCGGTGCTCAGGGCATCGGCAAAGGCATCACGCAGGCCCTGTTGACGCAGGGCTGGAGAGTGGCGGTGCTGGACCAGGATGCCGAAGCGGTTCGCAATCTTTCAGACGAGATGCCCACCGACAAGCTTATGGCGATCCGGGCCAACGTCGCCAGCGAGCGCGACGTCGAAGAAGCGTTCGACAAGATTAAAGCCTGGAACAAGGCGGCGGAAGAGGCCGAGGGCATCGATCTGCTCGTATCCAATGCGGGCCTTGCCAACCCGGTCAGCGGTCCGATCGAAAAACTGGCGCTCAAGAAATGGCAGGCGTGGCAGGACAGCTACGTGACCGGCGCTTTTCTGATGGTGCGCGCCGCTGTGCCGCTCCTGCGCCAACGTAAAGGGGCAATCGTCATCATGGCATCGACCCGTGCGATCCAGTCGGAACCCGATACGGAAGCCTATGCTGCGGCCAAGGGTGCGCTCTGCGCCCTGACCCACGCCTTGGCGATCAGCCTTGGCCCGACATCCGCGTCAACGCAGTCTTGCCCGGCTGGATAGAAACCCGCCCTTGGGCCAAAGCACAGGTGCGCGAAGCGGTGGAGCATCGCGCGATCGATCGGGATCAGCATCCGGTCGGCCGGGTTGGCGAACCGTCCGACATTGCGGCCACCGTCCTGTTTCTGGCGTCCGAGGGTGCGGGCTTCATTACGGGCCAGCAAATCACCGTCGATGGCGGCATGACTCGAAAAATGATCTACGCACATTGACGGGTCGCTATATCCGGCGGCTTCGATCTTGTGCGTCAGCGCTGGATGTCGGTCATGCGGGCGGCATCCTCAGGCGTCCCAAGGATCAATGGATGCCGCCATTGCGCCATCTGCGCTAATTGGACGCCAAAGCTGGCGAATGGCGCCCAATTTCCATTTTCCTCCTGAAACACCGAAGCGCCCGATGCGCGCGCAAGGGCTATCCCCCCCGCGACATCCCAGATGTTTGGCGTTGCGAACCTGGCAACTTGTAGAAGGCCTGCCGCCACGAACGCACATTCGATTGCGGCCGATCCTGTCTTGCGTCCATCCCACGGCCCGATACCAGACTGACCATGCGGATCACCCGCAAGCCGTTTGCGAACGGCGGGGTTCGGCATGCGTGAGACCTGTTCGCCCTCAAACCGCAAACCCGCGCCGCCGCCGCTATGATAGACGCCGGGCGTCAAGAGATGACTGGTGCTGCACCATAAGGCGCCGACGACCGGAACGCCTCGGTAGAGGACGCCCACAGATGAAGCAAATAGCGGGAAGCCGTTGATGAAGTTGCTTGTCCCATCAATCGGATCGACCGCCCAGACAAAATCGCTGTTGCGTCCCGGCTGGATGGCCATCTCTTCGCCGATGATGCCATGGTCAGGGAAATGATCTGCCAGGTGGCTGCGGATCATAGCTTCGACGCGGCTGTCGACCTCGCTTACCGGATCGCGTATCAAAGCAATGGCATTGTCATTGCCCTTATATTGCACGGCCATAAGACTGCCGAGCGTAGCCAGGATCTCCCGGCCGCCAATGGTGGCCAGTTCCACTGCCACAGCTTCCATGCGGGCAAGTAAGTCCCGCGTTGGTCTTGGTTCAGCAGATCTCATCGTCATTTCCTGTCATGCCGCCAGGCACCAATATCGTCACCGGCTCGTCGTCCAGCCGTATTTCGACCGTCCATGCGTTGTCGGGCATGTCGACCGGGCGATCATCGATCCGGGGGCACAGCCCGCTGGCCTGAAGCGTGACGACGCAGCCGGTTTCCAATCGGGCCGGTGGCGGGCCGGAGAAATGTTCGGCCCACCCGACCATGGCGTCGCGATCGGCCTCGCCAACCAGCAGGATGTCGAGCAGCCTATCCTGCGTGTTCGCCCTTGGCGCAAACGGGAGCCGAGGGCCGATCGCGCCGATATTGAGAATTTCGACAAGCAGCCACGACCCGTCGAAACGGCGTCCATCAATATCGACAGCGCATCCTATCGGTGCAGCCGTGCGCAGCGTCTCGCGAAAAGCCGCACGGCCGTTTTCGCGCTTTTCTTCCGGGGTGTCGGGCGATTCATCCACAAGTTCGATGGATTGATTGAGCGCGCCAAGACCTACCGCTTCCAGAAAGCCTTTGTGCCCGAACGGTCCGGTGACGCTGCCGACGGTCAGCTTCTTTTCGCGCGCATTGTCGAGACCAGCAATGACGGCTTCGACCGATTGCCGAATGCCCAGCGCCCTAGCGACATTATTGGACCCGCCCATCGGCAGGATTGCAATGGGTACAGACCGATCAGGTATCTCGGTGGCGACCGAAGCTACGGTCCCATCGCCGCCCGCGGCGATCGCCATTTCCATGCCGCTCATTCCGGATCGGATATCGTCCCGGCTATGTTCGCAATAGCGGATGGCGAAGCCAGCCTCTTCCAATTGACCAATGAGCGACCGGATCGGCTCCGGCTTCGTTCCCGCAGTGGGGCTATGGACCAAGAGCGCCTTCACACGAAATATCTGGTATTCGGCCTATATCGCGCCTCCAACATACCGATCATAGTTGCGCTCCAAATTCTTCCAACGCGGCCGTGACGACTTCGACCTTTGCTTTATCCTGCAAATCGATCGAGACCGTGATGCCGCCAGCAAGAGCGGCATCGTCCCTTTCGTCGTGTTCATCTGTCTCGCTATCTGCGCCTCCGGTCCGGTTGCCGGCGCTGTTGTCCGGTCCGGATGCCGCCACGAAAATATCGGTTCGTTCGATGCCGATTTCCTGGACCAGCCGTTCCACAGCCATGTCCGCCTTGTCCCGGCTGTCGAAAGTGCCTGTCAATGTCGTGCTCATGGTGATCCTCTCATCAGGGCTTGGAATCGGCGCGATCGGCCTCTGGATAATCTTCGGGCTTTACCGTCCCGACGGAGGGACGATCCTCGACATCCTCCTGCGACTGGCCGCCGCGTGTGCGGGCATCGGGATCGTCGTTATTGGGTTGGACGTCACCGGCAGGCCCACGACGGGGCAGTTCATCAGATTGGCCCTTTTCAGGGTCGAGACCATTTTCGTTCCCAGGCATGATTTTGATCCTTCCGCAACACAGTGGCTGGAGGCTATGCCCCGCCTTGGTATGAAGCGCTCATCGAGCGATCAGTTGCATTGCCCCCCCACCTTTATTGCAGGAACCACATGCTGCGTGGACAGTTCTAATGGAACATATCAAGAACAATGAGGCCATCATGATCGACCATCTCCATAATCCCAAACTCGATGAGCACCCGGCTTCGAACGCCGAAAAAGATCCAGCCAACTGGGTCTCGGGTAATGAACCCATTACCGGCGCGCAGGCGTCCTATCTGGCGACTTTGTGCGAAGAAGCGGGTGTGGAACTGCCAACAGGTGATCTGACTAAAGCAGACGCATCGCGGCGGATCGATGAAATGAAGGCGAAGCTTGGGCGAGAGTAAGAGGCATGGGGTTCGAACCATTTGTGATGATTCATGACGGAGGTCGCATCACATGATCGAACTTGTCAGGGATGTCGCAAAGCCTGCCGCAGCGTCATGTCCATTCCAGCCAAACTGATGTCGATCAGCCGGATTTTCCAATAGATTATTGGACCCATCCGACATTCAGGCGTTGTCCGCTTATACCAAGACGCAGCCTCCGCACGATAGGACTGCTTAGTGCGGACATCATGAGAATAGCGGGAGAACGCCCATGACGATGGCGACAGACGATGCCCCACCGACGACATCGAAATTGAACGAAGAGCGCGCGAGCGGAATCGCGGCTGTTGCGCGACCCAAAGGCGACGACCTGATCGGGCGCTCAGTCACGATCAACCGCTCTCGCGACGAGCTATTTGCCTATTGGCGCGATTTTTCCAACCTGCCCTCGTTCATGGAGAACGTCGAACGGATCGACATATTGTCCAATACGACATCGCATTGGGTGGTGAAGGCACCGGCTGGCCAAACCGTAGAATGGGACGCGACCATTACGGCAGAAAAGCCAGGCGAGTTAATCGCCTGGACCTCGGACGAAAACGCAGATGTCCCCAATAGCGGCCGCATCGAATTTCGCGATGCGGGCGAGCGTGGGACCATCGTCACGGCAACCATCGCCTATGATCCGCCCGCAGGCATAGTGGGCAAGGTGATCGCGAAGTTGTTTCAGCGCGAACCCGCCATACAGGCACGACGCGATCTGCGCCGTTTCAAGCAATTGATGGAAACCGGCGAGGTCGCGACCGCAGCCTGGACCCAAAAGCAACATGACGAGGAGAAAGCCTGATGCGCGCGCTCACATGGCACGGCAAGCACGACGTCCGCGTCGATACGGTCGATGATCCCGAAATCCTCAACCCGCGCGATGCGATCATCAAGATCACGTCGACGGCGATCTGCGGGTCCGACCTGCATCTGTATGACGGCTATATCCCAACCATGCAGGCAGGCGACATCCTTGGGCATGAGTTCATGGGCGAAGTAGTCGAAACCGGTCCCAAATCTACCTTGCAAAGGGGACAGCGGGTCGTGGTGCCTTTCACCATCGCCTGCGGCAGTTGCTACCATTGCGGCAAGCATCAATATTCCGCCTGCGACAATGGCAACCCCGCCGACAATCAGGACATCGGCCAGGAAATGTACGGCCAGCCAATGTCGGGCCTGTTCGGCTATAGCCATCTGACCGGCGGCTATGCAGGGGGACAGGCCGAATATGTGCGCGTACCGTTTAGCGACGTGGGACCGATCGTGGTACCGGACGGGCTCGACGATGACGAAGTGCTGTTCCTGTCGGACATCCTGCCGACCGGCTGGCAAGCGGCGGAGAATGCGGACATCGAACCGGGCGACACGGTGGCGGTATGGGGCTGTGGTCCGGTGGGGCTGTTTGCAGTCCAGTCCGCTTTCCTGATGGGCGCGCACCGTGTCATTGCGATTGACCATTTTCCGCATCGCTTGGAATTGGCGAAAAAATTCGGGGCGGAGACGATCAATTTCGAGGAATCCAAAACCTACGAAGCGCTGATGGAAATGACCGGGGGCATTGGGCCTGATGCGGTGATCGACGCCGTGGGCCTGGAAGCCCATGGCTTCTTTGTCGACAATGTGATCGATCAGATCAAGGCATCGCTGTTCCTTGGGACCGATCGCACCCATTCGATCCGGCAGGCGATCCATGCCTGTCGCAAAGGTGGACGCGTGTCGATGCCGGCGGTCTATGGCGGCTTCGTAGATAAGTTTCCGCTCGGCGCGTTCATGGAAAAGGGTCTGACCCTCAAGACCGGCCAGACGAGCGTACAACATTATATGCCCGCGCTGCTCCATGCGATCGTGGAGGGCAAGATCGATACGACATTCCTCATCTCGCATCGCATGGGACTCGAAGATGCGCCCAAGGGCTACAAGATGTTCCACGACAACCAGAATGAAGTGACCAAGATCGTGCTTAAGCCCGACCTTGTCGTCGCCCCGCAATAGGAGAGATAGGCATGGCCAATAAATTCGCGATTGTCACCGGCGCTTCGACCGGCATCGGCTTCGAACTCGCCTCGATCGCTGCGGAAAATGGCTATGACTTGCTGGTCGTGGCCGACGAACCGTTGATCGACGCCGCTGCTCAGGATTTCAAACGAAACGGTGTCGAGGTTATCTCGGTAGAGGCGGATTTGTCGACGCTGCAAGGCGTTGATTCCCTACTCGCCGCAACGAACGGTCGACGGGTCGATCTGCTATGTGCCAATGCCGGGCGCGGCCTAGGTCACGCTTTTCTCGACCAGGATGTGAGCGACTGGCGGCGGGTGGTGGACACGAACATTACCGGCACGCTGTATCTGCTGCAAAATATCCTGAAGGCGATGGCTGCGCGTGACCAAGGCAAAGTGCTGATCACCGGATCGATCGCAGGCTTCATTCCGGGTAGCTTCCAAGCGGTCTATAATGGCAGCAAGGCGTTCATCGACAGCTTCGCCGACGCGATCCGTAACGAGATCAAGGACAAGAAGGGCGTCACCGTCACGACCCTGATGCCAGGGCCGTCGAGACGGAATTTTTCGACCGTGCAGACATGCTCGACACCAGTGTCGGCGCTTCAGAGAGCAAAAGTGATCCGGCCGTTGTCGCGCGCGATGGCTGGGATGCGCTGATGAAGGGTGAGGCGCATATCGTGTCGGGGTGGAAGAACAAGCTGCAGGCAGCCGTTGCGCATGTTACGCCGGCTGCTGTTCTGGCAGAGCAACATCGTAAGCTGGCGGAGCCGGGATCTGCACAGGAAGAATAGCTTGGTCGAGCGCGCACCATCCAGCGTCCGTCTGGGCAGAATGCTGCCGAGCGGGAATGCTGGTCTAAGGCGTTTTATTTTTTCATGATCGACTGTCTCTGATCCCTATGAAGAAAATATGGGGAGTAACCGCCCATCCACTATTGGAGGAAGCGCATGCGGGGCGGAACGGCCCTACCTGTCGAGGGTTGATGCCAGAACTTACAGGAGGCGATGATGGCGGCACGACCCTATTGGAAAGGCCAGATCCGGCTGGCGCTTGTCTCTATACCGGTCGAAATCTATGCAGCGACCAAGAGCGGTGCAACGATTGCTTTTAACCAGATCCATGAGCCGTCGGGCAAGCGGATCAAATATGAGAAATTCGTGCCGGGCATCGGGCCGGTAGATCTCGAAGACATCGTCAAGGGCTTCGAATATGCCAAAGGCGAATATGTGCTTCTCGACGAGGAGGAAATTGAAGGTGTCAAGCTCGAGAGCAAAAAGACACTGGAACTGACTCAGTTCGTGGACGCTCACGACATCGATATGATCTATTTTGAAAAGCCCTATTATGTCGTGCCTGCCGACGATCTCGCCGAAGAAGCCTTCATAGTCTTGCGCGAAGCATTGCGGCGTAGTCGTAAGGTAGGTCTTGGCCAACTCGCAATGCGTGGCCGGGAATATGTTGTTAGCATCAAGGCCTGCGGTCGGGGCATGGTAATGGAAACATTGCGCTATGCCGACGAGGTGAACAAGGCGGCGAGCTATTTCCGCGAAATAGGGGATGGAAATCCCGATGAGGAACTGCTCGACCTAGCGACCACGCTCATCGAAAAAAAGACCGGTAAATTTGATGCGGGCGAATTTCATGACCTGTCAAACGGCGTTCAAAAGGGACCCCCGATCGGCGTCGAAGAGGGACCCCCTTTTCAGATAATATGATGCTGGTTTGTTGAAGATGGCCTTGCGCTG
>Ga0114901_1002155_pt1 | contig 10701 bp, 7 predicted proteins | sample MalvireepMed_s16_FD_89686 | JGI IMG/M metagenome (GOLD analysis project Ga0114901, IMG submission 89686) | Marine viral communities from the Global Malaspina Expedition - Malaspina viral metaG DeepMed_s16 | ecosystem: Environmental > Aquatic > Marine > Oceanic | place: Mediterranean Sea... | reverse complement strand
GAGGACCGGTTCGGCCATGTGCGGTTGCGCGGCGAGATTTCCGGTTTCAAGCGGGCGGCGTCGGGGCATCTCTATCTCTGCCTGAAGGACGACAATGCCGTCATCGACGGCGTCATGTGGAAAGGCGGGGCACAGCGCCTGGCCTTCGCGCCGCAGGACGGGGTGGAGGTGATCGCCACGGGCAAGCTCACCACCTATCCCGGGCGATCCAAATATCAGATCGTGATCGACCGGATGGAATTGGCGGGCGAAGGCGCGCTGATGGCGCTGCTGGAAAGGCTCAAGGCGACGCTGGCGAGCGAAGGATTGTTCGCGCCCGAGCGCAAGAAGCCGCTGCCCTTCCTGCCGCGCACCATCGGCGTCGTTACCTCCCCCACCGGCGCGGTCATCCGCGACATTCTGCATCGGCTGGCGGATCGATGCCCGACGCAGGTGCTGGTCTGGCCGGTGCTGGTGCAGGGGCAGGGCGCGGCCGAGCAGGTGGCGCGCGCGGTGCGCGGCTTTTCGGCCATGGACGGCAGCGGCGCGCTGCCCCGGCCCGATCTGGTGATCGTCGCGCGCGGCGGCGGATCGATCGAGGATCTGTGGAGCTTCAACGAGGAAATCGTCGTACGCGCGGTCGCCGATTGCAGCATCCCGATCATCTCGGCGGTCGGACATGAGACCGATACGACCCTGTGCGACTATGCCGCCGACCGCCGCGCGCCCACCCCCACCGCCGCGGCCGAAATGGCGGTGCCGGTGCGCGCCGAGCTGCTGGCGGGACTGGCGGAAATGGGGCTGCGCGCGGGGCGCGCCGTGCGGCGCGGCGCGGCGCAGGCGCGCGAACGGCTGGACATGCAGGCGCGGCTGATGCCCACGTCCGACACGCTGCTCAGCCCGCAGCGGCAGCGGCTGGACCAATTGTCCGACGGGCTGGTCGGCGGTCTGCGCCATCGGCTGGCCGATGCGCGCGCTCATCTGGGCCAGGCGAGCGGGGCGCTGCGGCCCGCGCTGCTGCGCCAGCAACTGGCGCGCGCCGGGGAGCGGCTCGACCGCTGCCGGCTGCGGCCCGAAAATCTGGTGCGCGCGCATCGCGACTGCGCCACCGCCTTTGACCGCGTGTCGCGGCACCTTGCCTCGCTCGATCCCGACCTGCCGCTGCAGCGCGGCTATGCCCGGGTGATGGCGGGCGACCGGCTGGTCCGCTCGGTCGAGGCGGCGCACGATGCTGGCCAGGTGGTGCTGCATTTCCAGGACGGAACGGTCGAAGCGGCGGTCGGGCAGCCAGGCCAGGCGCTTGAGCCGCCCGGGCCCGCCCCCCTATCCTCGTCGCCCCGGCCGGCGCGCAAGCCGCGTGCGCCGGGCGATGTGCAGCAAGACCTGTTTTCCTGAGCTTTGAAAGAAGGACTGGCCCCATGTTGATGTCCAGCCGCGACCGGATCGCCCGGCTCCACTATCTGCCCTATAGTTTCCGCGTCCTCAAAGCGGGCGATCATGTGCTGTGCGCCGTCACGGGCGCGCGCATTCCGCTGCAGGATCTGCGCTACTGGAGCATCGCGCGGCAGGAGCCTTATGCCAGCGCGCAGGCATCGGTCGAGGCGGAAAAGGCGGGATGAAGTGGCTGGTTCTGGCAGCGATCCTGAGCCTCGCCGGGGCGGCGACGGCGCAGCCAGTCGCGCGGCCCGTGGCGGCGGCCGCGTTCCAGCTGAACGGCGAAGCGGTGCAGGGCGGCCGGATGATCGGCACGGCGCCGGCGGGAACGGTGGCGCTCCAATTTGGAGACCAACTGATCGCGGTGGACACCGATGGCCGCTTCCTGATCGCCTTCGACCGGGATGCCGCGCCCAGCGCGTCGCTGACCGCCCGGCTGGCGGACGGGCGCGTCGTCTCGCAATCGCTGGCGGTCGCGCCGCGCGCCTGGCGGCTGGAGCGCATCAATGCGCCGCTGCGCGTGGGCAAGAGCAGCGCAGCCTTCCTGGCGCTGCGCAAGCCGGAACTGGAAGCGATCGCCGCTGCGCGCGCGAAGGTAACCGATGCGGAGGGGTGGCGGCAATCCTTCATCTGGCCGCGCGTCGGCCGCATATCCGGTCTGTTCGGAGCGCAGCGCATCTATCAGGGCCATCCCGGATCCTATCATGGCGGCGTCGACATCGCCGGCGCCACAGGCGAGCCGGTGCGCGCGCCCGCCGATGGCGTGGTGATCCTGGCGGCGATCGACAAGCCCTTCACGCTGGAGGGGCATTTGCTGATGATCGACCATGGCCATGGCCTCAACAGCGCGTTCCTGCATCTGTCGCGAATCGACGTGGCGCTGGGCGAGCATGTCGTGCAGGGGCAGCGGATCGGCGCGATCGGATCGACCGGCCGCGCGACCGGCCCGCATCTGCACTGGGGCATGAAATGGCACGACGCACGCATCGACCCGCTGCTGATCGCCGGGCCGATGCCGCAGGGGCGGTGAGGCGAGTCAGCTCACCCGCTTCATCCTGATGGTGCGGCCGCCCTCGATCTTGCCCATGAAGCTGCCCATAGCGGCGCGCTTGATCTCGATCGACTGGCCGACCTTTGGACTACGGCCGGTAACAGCCTCCGTCGTCATCCATTGCGCGCCGTCTTCCAGCTCGATCTGCCACTTGCCGTAGCCAAGGCTGCGCAGGCTGGCGATCTTCGCCTGAATGTGGCTGACGCCTTCGACCTCCCTCGTCTCGTCCGCATCATCGCCGCCGGCAAGGAAGGGCAGTTTCGGGAAGGAGAAGCCGAACAGCGTCTTGCGCGTCTTGTTGAGTTCGCCCTTGTCGAGCACCACCACCTCGTCACGCTGCGAGGCAGCTTCCATCGCGCCGACCTGCCGGTCGAAGCAGGCGAGGCGATCGGCATCGGCGGTGATCGAGCGGCATTGCAGCAAATTGGTGAAGAGCTCCGCCTGCGGCGGTTTTGCTTTAGGCGCAGCCTGAACGGGACCGGCAAGCAAGGGGAGGGCCGTGATCCACAGCCAGCGATATCCGCATTTCATGTCAGCCCATCCTCATTGCTGTTGGGGAACGAGCCCTATCATGCCTTCTCGGAAAATTGGGCGTCAATATGGTGAGCCAGCGACACCGAGCTTTGCGGTTGAGGCATTTTTTAACGCCAATTTTATAAGTGATGCATGAAAGCTTCACCACTTTGCTACATGAGGAAATTAAATTGCAACAGAACCGTAAAACCGCGGGACCGCAGTCTTGTTGCAATTATGATACAGCTGCGCTCAAAAGCGGTGATCCGCCTTTTCCCATCCTTTACAGGGCGATGAACGCCGCGCAGTTTCTGCCGATCCTTATGGGGGGATCGCTGTCGGGCACCATATCCCTTCATACGGGCCACTAAGTGGCAGATCATCTGCCGACTCCAGAGCAAGGGACTGGACCGTGAAGACATTTTCGAAAAGGGCACTGCTGCGTGCCAGCGCCGCTCCGGCGATCCTGGGCGCGTCGCTGATCGCAAGCGCCGCAATGGCGCAGGACGCGCCGCAGGCGGCGGAAGCCGACATGGGCGACACGATCGTCGTCACCGGCTCGCTGATCCGCAATCCTAATCTTCAATCGAACCCGGTGCTGACCACCACCGCCGACACGATCGAACTGAAGCAGAACAATACTGCAGAAGACATTCTGCGTGAAATTCCGGGCATCGTTCCGAGCATCGGTTCGGCAGTCAACAATGGGAACGGCGGCTCTTCGTTCGTCAACCTGCGTGGCCTCGGTTCGAACCGCAACCTGGTACTGATCGACGGCGACCGTCTTGTTCCTGCCGAGCTGAATGGTCGCTTCGACCTGAACAATGTGCCTGTCGCGCTTGTGGAGCGCGTTGACGTTCTGACCGGCGGCGCGTCGACCACCTATGGCGCGGACGCCATTTCGGGCGTTGTAAACTTCGTGACCAAGTCCGATTTCTCGGGCCTGGAAGCTAACATCTCAAATCAGATTACGGAAGAAGGCGACGGCAACTACTTCCGCGCTGACTTGACCCTTGGTGCCAACTTCGATGACGGTCGCGGCAATGTCGTGTTCGCTGTCGGGTATCAGCAGTCGGATCCGGTCTATCAGGGTGGTCGTGACTTCTCGTTCGACAACATCGACTCGTACAGTGGTCTCGCTGGCGGTTCGGGCACCTCAACCCCGTCACGCTTCACCAATGTGAACGTCACGGGCACTGACAATGGCAACGGCACGCGCCAGATTACCGCTGACGGTACAGCCTTCCGTTCGACCAGCGCATTTGACGCGTTCAATTTCAACCCGTACAATATCTTCCAAACGCCGTTCGAACGCTTCAATATGTTCGGCGCCGCGAGATATGAAGTCAGCGACGCGGTCGAGGTCTATTCGCGCGGGATCTTCTCGAAGAACACCGTGAACACGATTATCGCGCCGTCGGGCGCGTTCGGCATCGCGGTCGATGTTCCGCTTAGCAACCCCTATCTGACGGCTGCTCAGCGCAACGCCTTCTGCGCCCGTGACACCAACCCCGCGGCGGGCGTGTATACGCCGCTGTTCACGCAAGCTCAGTGTGATGCCGCTGCGCTCGCCACCGATCCCAATGATCCTAATTATCAGACCGTGTCGACCGCGTTCTCGCGTCGTTCCGTGGAACTCGGCCCGCGCGTTTCTGACTTCACGACGACTTTCTTTGATTACAAGATTGGCGCGCGTGGTGGAATCACCGACACGATCGACTGGGATGTTTCGGGCGCCTATGGCGAATCGGAAAACATCCAGACCCAGCAGGGATATTGGCTGAACAGCCGCGTCCGTCAGGCGCTGCTTGCGACCAACACTGAAACTTGTCTGGACGATAGCAATGGCTGCGTCCCCTTGAACGCTTTTGGTGGCAATGGTTCGATTACGGACTCGATGAACGCGTTCCTGAACGCCGACAGTCAGATCGCGACCAAGACTTCCCTTGCGCAGGTCAAGGGCCTGATCAACGGCGACTTCGGCTGGACCGTGCCGTGGGCGACCGATGCGGTGGCGTTCGCTCTGGGTGGCGAATATCGCAAATATACCGCTTCGCAGGAATCGGATCTCCTCTCGCAGTCGGGTGACCTCGGGGGTGCGGGTGGTGCGGCGCCGAACATCACCGGCGGCTATGACGTGTACGAAGCCTATGGCGAACTCGTCCTGCCGATTGTCCAGGATCGTCCGTTCTTCGAGGAACTGCTGGTTCAGGGCGGCGCGCGTTATTCCAAGTACAGCATCGATGCTGCTGGTTCGCCAGGTTACGAGACCTGGACCTGGAATGTCGGCGGTATGTGGAGCCCGGTTTCCGCTCTGAAAATTCGCGGCAACTACGCTCGCGCTGTCCGCGCGCCGAACATCGCCGAACTTTTCGCGCCCAACAACACGGGCCTGACCAACTTGGCAGTCGATCCCTGTGCTGGCGACGCTCCGCTGAACAACGCCAATCTGGCCGCTGTCTGCACCGCGCAGGGTGGCGGCGCGTTCTTGGGTCTGATCGAAAATGATCCGGCTGGCCAGGTTAACGCGACGTCTGGCGGCAATCTGGCGCTGAGCCCGGAAAAGTCCAACAGCTGGAAGATTGGCGCTGTGTTCCAGCCTGACTTCCTGCCCGGCTTCTCCGCAACGGTGGACTATTACAACATCAAGGTCACCGGCGCGATCACCACGCCGACGCCTGGCGATGCGATCAGTGCTTGCTTCGATAATCTGTCAGCATCGAGCGCAACCAGCGACGCTTGCACCAGCATCCAACGGAACCCGGCAACGGGCAATCTGTTTGGCGAATCCACTACGACGCCTGGCCTGTTCCTGGGACTGTCAAACTTGGGAACGCTCAAGACGGATGGTGTGGACTTCTCGGTCAACTATGGTCGTGATATCGGCTTTGCCAACCTGTCGCTTAGCCTGACTGGCAACTGGACCGGAAGTTCCAAGTTCCAGGCTTCGCCGTCGTCGCTGAACCGTGAATGCACTGGGTTCTATTCGGTCAACTGCGCTTCCATTCAGCCTGAATGGCAGTTCTCGCAGCGAACGACGCTGGCGTTTGAAACCTTCGATATTTCGCTGCTGTGGCGATATATTGACTCGGTCAGCTATGAGCCTGCCGCCTATGAAGACGATCTGGCTGCGGCAATCGGCTTCGGTTGTGAGGACCCTGAAGGAGCGGACCCGGATGGCTGCATGGTCGATCCGGAATTCCGGAAGATTCCCGCTGAACATTATTTCGACCTGACCGGCCGCTTCCACGTTTCGGACAACATCACGTTGACGCTGACTGCGCAGAACATGTTCAACAACAAGCCCAAGGTTGTGGGTTCTACTCTTGGTTCCACCGCTTACAACAGCGGCAACGTCTATCCGTCGACCTACGACGCGCTTGGTCGTCGCTATGCGGCAGCTGTGAAGTTCCGCTTCTGATCTGACATATCAGGCAAGAAAAAGGGGGCCGGCGGAAACGTCGGCCCTTTTTTCGTCAACGTGCGATGTGCGTCGCGTCGGGCGGCAGCCAGGCCGCCGTCAGTCGAGCAATGGCCGCGGGAGCGAGAACGCGATGCCCGCATTGTCGGCGATGACGGACGCCCATTGCGCGACCTTCGCCACTTCCTCGCTATGAATTTCCAGGCCGGACCGGGCTTCGGCGGCGCGCTGACCAGGTGCAAAGGCCTGGCCGTTTTTCGCATCGCGCGTGAAGACAGGGCCGGCGACGATCGCCGCGATGGTATCGTCATCCAGCCGCAGGCCAAAAAGCGCGGCGAGCGCGGCCATGGTTTCGGCTGGTCGGTTCACCAGCATTTCACTGTCCAGCGTGGCGACCCGCGGACCAAGCCGCTCCGTCACGAGCTGGAACTGCTGCTGCTGCGCGAGCCAGCCAGCGGCGGCGACCTGAATATCCGTGAGGCCGAGATAGTCATCGGGCGCGATGCCGAGCGACGCCAGCATGCCTTCCCGCAGCAATTTGCCTAACAGATCGCGCACCCATAGCCGGCCCCACATACCCTTGCGTGCGATCGAAGCGAGATAGGCGTCGAGCGGCGCATGAAGCAGCAGCGCGCGCGCCTCCGGTCGCATCGCCATGATGGCGGGGATGAGCGGATTGACGATGTTCGAAGGCTTGACGATCGTCGCCTCGCCGGCAGTGAAGGGACGGGCGAGCAGGCGCAGACTTTCGTCCAAGACTCGCGCAACCTGTGCCCCGCCGCCGCCGCGATGGCGCCAGCCGACGAGATCGTTGAGCAGCACCGGTTCCTTGAGGCCCATGGCGACGCCGGGAATATCGAATGCGGCGGCCAGCAGGGTCGAGCAACAATAGGCCGAGTGGAAGACAAAATGGATCGGTGCTGCGGGCGGCGCCTGTCCGATGGCGTCAGCACGCCGGAGCACGAGCGGTGCGTCTTCCCCCAGATACTCATCCGTCAGAAACGGGATTGCCGCATGGCGCGGGCGCGGAACCTGGCGAAAATGAAATGCGTCATGCCCGGGATCATAGCGATGCGCCAACCATTGGGCGTCGGAAAGCCGGTCACGGATCGAAGGCGACATCATGACCGCAAGCCTTTGCATGGCTGCCAGTACCGCACAAGCGGCGTGGGGCTTTCCCCTGTTTGCCCACGGCCTCGCTTCTGTTAGCGATGAGGCTGGAGGGTCGGGGATATATGGACGTGACGGTTGGGCGTTTGTTGCAACAGGCTGTCGAGGCGCGGCGGCGCGGACAGGGGGAAGAGGCCGAGCGGTTGCTGTCGCAGGCGCTGATGCGTCATCCCGGTGAACCGCAGGCGCTGAACCTGTTGGGACTGATCGCGCTCGACCGACAGGATTTCGCCGATGCCCGCTTGCGTTTCGCTGCAGCGGCGCAGGCCGATCCGCAGGAAGCGGCGCTGTGGATGAACCTCGCGTCCGCCGAGCGGGGACTGGGTGCCGCGGAGGGCGAGCGGGCTGCGTTGCAGCGCGCGATCGACATCGACCAGCGTAATCTGATGGCGCAAATCCGGATGGCGCAACTTCAACAGCGTCTCGATGAGAGGCATGGCGCCGCCGATAGCTGGAGCAAGGCGCTCGCGCTGAGCGCCGCGATCAGCGACATGCCCCCCGCTCTTGCTGCGACGCTGGAGGATGCGCGGCTGTTCGTGCGCGATCACCAGGCGCGCTTTGCAGCGCGCATCGAATCGGAAGTCGCTCCGGCGCTGGACGCAGCGTCCATCCTGACGCGTCGGCGGTTTCAGGCCTGCCTCGATCATGAATTCGGCCGTCGCTCCATTTATCCCAATCAATGTTCGGGGCTCCACTATCCATTCCTGCCGGCCGACGAGTTTTTCGACCGGAATCATTTTCCCTGGATGGATCAACTGGAGGCGCAGACCGACGCGATCCGGGCAGAATTCCTGGCGCTGGTCGCACGTGATGGCGGCGCGGTGCGGCCCTATGTGCGGCAGGATGCAGGGACGCCCGAGAATAAATGGACCGCATTGGACGGCTCGCTCGATTGGGGCGCGATGTTCCTGTGGGAATATGGCGTGCGCAATGAGGCGGTATGCGCGGCCTGTCCGCAAACCGTCGCGGCGCTGGAAGCCTTGCCCCGCGCGGACATTCCCGGGCGCGCGCCCTCCGCCTTCTTTTCCTTGCTGAAGCCGCACAGCCATATACCCGCGCACACCGGCGTCACCAATACGCGTGCGATCATTCATCTGCCGCTGATCGTGCCGCCTGCGTGCAGCTTCCGCGTCGGTGGCGAAACGAGAGAATGGCGCGAGGGCGTTGCCTTCGCCTTTGATGATACGATCGATCATGAAGCCTGGAATGGAAGCGATGATTTGCGCGTGGTCCTGATCTTCGATGTGTGGAACCCGCATTTGTCACTTGAAGAACAGCAGCTCTTGAAGCAGTTTTATGCCACGGCTGACGCCAGCAAGGCCGATGGTCTTTCGGGCGTCTAATCAGCGCAGGCTGCGACGAGCGACATGCCGTCAAGCCGGATCGCGCATCGGGGAGACGTTCAGATGCATATTCTAAAGACAATGATGATGCCGGCGCTGCTTCTGACAGCCATTCCGGCCATGGCGGAAGACAAGCCGAAGCTGGATCGCAACGATCCCAGCGCCGTGCGCTGCAAGCGACTGGAGGTTACCGGATCGCTTGTGCGCAAGGAGCGCGTCTGCAAGACCAACGCGGAATGGCGGGCGATCAGTGAGCAGCAGAATCGCGATGCCGATGACCTGATCACGCGCAGCCGTGCGGGGATGAACCCCAGCGGCTGAGGGCGTTTCCCACCATCCCATCGAAAAGGGCTCGCTGAGGGATCAGCGAGCCCTTTTTGTCACGCCACGCTCAACCCTAGCGCCCCGTCGCCTTCGTCCACGCGGACGGTGGAGCCGTCGGGGACTTCGCCGCGCAGGATCAGGTCGGCGAGCGGGTCCTGTAGGTGGCGCTGGACGGCGCGCTTGAGGGGGCGGGCGCCATAGACCGGGTCATAGCCGACGCGGCCGAGCCAGGCGCGCGCGCCGTCGGTCAGGTCCAGGCTGATCTTGCGGTCCTTGAGAAGCTTGCCGATCCGCGCGACCTGAATGTCGACGATCGGCGCCATATGGCTCGCGCCCAGGCGGTGGAAAAGAATGATCTCGTCCAGCCGGTTGAGGAATTCGGGGCGGAAATGGGCGCGCACCACGTCCATCACCTGATCCTCCACCTTCTCCACCGGATCGTCGTCGCCGAGGCCAGCAATATATTGGCTGCCCAGATTGGAGGTCAGCACGATGATCGTGTTGGTGAAGTCGACCGTGCGCCCCTGCCCGTCGGTCAGGCGGCCATCGTCCAGCACCTGGAGCAGGATGTTGAACACGTCGCCATGCGCCTTTTCCACCTCATCGAAGAGCACGACCTGATAGGGGCGCCGGCGGACGGCTTCGGTCAGCACGCCGCCTTCCTCATAACCGACATAGCCCGGAGGCGCGCCGATGAGGCGGGCGACGCTGTGCTTCTCCATGAATTCGCTCATGTCGATGCGCACCATCGCGCTGTCGTCGTCGAACAGGAAGCCGGCGAGCGCCTTGGTCAGTTCGGTCTTGCCGACGCCCGTGGGGCCCAGGAACAGGAAGGAGCCGAGCGGCCGGTTCGGGTCCTGCAGGCCGGCGCGGCTGCGGCGCACGGCGGTCGATACGGCCTTGACCGCATCGGCCTGGCCGATGACGCGCTTGCCCAGTTCCTGCTCCATGTGGAGCAGCTTCTCGCGCTCGCCCTCCAGCATGCGGTCGACCGGGATGCCGGTCCAGCGGGAGACGACGGCGGCGATGTCCTCGGCCGTCACTTCCTCGCGCAGCATCGCGCCTGCCGAGGCGGATTGCGCGTCCGCCAACCGTTTTTCGAGGTCGGGGATGGTGCCATATTGCAGCTCGCCCGCCTTGGCATATTCGCCGCTGCGCTGCGCCTGCTCCAGCTGGATGCGCGCGGCGTCCAGCTGTTCCTTGAGCCTGGCTTCGCCGGCGATCTTGTCCTTTTCCGCCTGCCAGCGCGTCGTGAGTTCGGCTGACTGCTGCTCCAGATTGGCAAGGTCCGCCTCCAGTGCCGCCAGACGGTCCTTCGACGCCTGATCGCTTTCCTTCTTCAGCGCCTCGCGCTCGATCTGGAACTGCATGATGCGGCGGTCGAGCGTCTCGATCTCCTCGGGCTTGCTCTCCACCTCCATGCGGATGCGGCTCGCCGCCTCGTCCATCAGGTCGATCGCCTTGTC
>Ga0114901_1002145_pt1 | contig 10741 bp, 10 predicted proteins | sample MalvireepMed_s16_FD_89686 | JGI IMG/M metagenome (GOLD analysis project Ga0114901, IMG submission 89686) | Marine viral communities from the Global Malaspina Expedition - Malaspina viral metaG DeepMed_s16 | ecosystem: Environmental > Aquatic > Marine > Oceanic | place: Mediterranean Sea... | reverse complement strand
GGGCGCGGACAGCAGCTTCATGGGCAGGAAACGGTTACGCGCCCGTTTCGTTCAGGCAAGGCTGTCTTTTGGGCAAGCGCGCTCTCGATGGCGGGGCGGCCCGGCCGGACCGCCCGCGATCATTCGGCGGGCGCATGGCCCGGCACCGGGCGGCCATTGTCACCCGGCTTGTAGGTCAGCAAGCCACGGCCGAGCCGCGGCCCGACCCAGCTTTCCAGCCCGATCGCCAAGCTGAACACGGCCGGCACGATCACCAGCGTCAGCAGCGTCGACAGCAGCAGGCCGCCGATCACGGTGATGCCCATCGGCGCGCGGAATGCCCCGTCGCCCGACAGCGACAGGGCCGTAGGCACCATGCCTGCCACCATGGCGACGGTGGTCATGACGATGGGCTGGGCGCGCTTGTGCCCGGCGTCGATGATCGCTTCCTTCTTGGGCACGCCCTTTTCCATCTCCTCCAGCGCGAAGTCGATGACGAGGATGGAGTTTTTGGCGACGATGCCGAGCAACATCAGCAGCCCGATGAAGACCGGCATCGACAGCGGCTGGCCCGCAACATGCAGCGCCAGCGCGCCGCCAAGCGGCGCCAGCAGCAAAGAGCCCAGATTGACGAAGGGCGGCATGATCCTCTTGTAGAGCAGCACCAGCACCGCCAGCACCAGCAGCACGCCCGAAAAGACGGCGATGGCGAAATTCTGGAGCATTTCCTGCTGAAACTTGCTGTCGCCGACATTGAGCTTCTGCACGCCCTGGATGCGCCCCTCGTTGATCGCTTTCATCGTGGGCAGGGCGTTGAGCTTGCCCATCGCCTGGCTGGTGACGAGGCCCGGCGCCAGGTCGGCGCCCACGACGATGCGGCGGATCTGGTTGAAGCGACGGATTTGCGTCGGCCCTGCGCCGAAATGAATGTCCGCCACGACCTTGAGCGGCACTGATCCGCCGCTCACCGTCGACACCGGCATATTGGCGATGGTGTCGATATCCTTGCGGCTTTCCTCCGCCAGCGACACGCGGATCGGGATCTGCCGGTCCGATAGCGAGAATTTGGCGCTGTTCTGGTCGATGTCGCCGATCGTGGCGATGCGGATCGCGTTGCTCAGCGCAGCGGTGGTGACGCCCATGCTGGCCGCGAGGTCCAGCCGCGGGGTGATGATGATCTCGGGGCGCTGCATGTCGCCCTGCACGCGCGGCGCGCGCAGTTCGGGCAGGGTCGCCATCTCCTTGACCAGTTGGTTGGCAGTATTGTCCAGCAGTTCCGGGTCGTCGGACCCGAACATCATGATGATGTCGCGGCCGAAACCGCCGCCCGACTGGGATTGAAAATTGACGCGCGCGTCCGCGATCGACTGGAATTTGGGGGCGACCTTGCGCTCCCATTCGACCGAACTGATCGGCCGATCCTTCTTCAGCGTCAAGAAAATGTCGGCGCTGGTCGGCTCGATGTCGGCGAAGGCGGCCTCCACCACATCGGTGTCGGCGGACAGCATATCGGCGACCTTGCGCGTGACCGCCGTGGTCTGCGCCAGGGTGCTGCCGGGCACGGTCTCGATCTTCACCTGGCTGAAATCGGTGTTGATGGTCGGCTGGAAGGTCATGGGCAGGGTGGCGAAGGCCGCGATCGTCGCGACGAAAGCCATGATGCCCGCACCCAGCGTCCAGACGCGATGATCGGTGAAAAAGCCGGCCAGTCGATTGCGCAGCCCCCCGCGCGCATGCCGCGCCTTGGCCTTGCGATCGTCCAGCGACCAGCGCAACACGCCCATATAGCGGTCCATCAGCCAGCCTTCGCCATGGCTTTCCTCGCCATGCGCCTTGAGGAAATAGGCTGCGACCATCGGCGTGATGAGGCGCGCCACGGCCAGGATCATCAGCACCGATACGACGACGGTCATGCCGAACTGGATGAAGAACTGCCCGGCCAGCCCCGGCATCAGCGCCACCGGCAGGAACACCGCGACGATCGCCATGGTCGTGGCGAGCACGGCGAGGCCGATCTCGTCGGCGGCATCGATCGATGCCTGATAGGCGGATTTGCCCATGCGCATATGGCGCACGATATTCTCGATCTCCACGATCGCGTCGTCGACCAGCACGCCTGCGACCAGGCTGAGCGCCAGCAGCGAAATCCCATTCAGCGTGAAGCCCATCATATCCATGAACCAGAAGGACGGGATGGCGGACAGGGGAATGGCGAGCGCGGAAATCATCGTCGCGCGCCAGTCGCGCAGGAACAGGAAGACGATGACCACTGCCAGCACCGCGCCCTCGATCATCGCCGACATGGCGCTGTGATACTGGCCGCGGGTATATTCGACGCTGGTGTAGAGCTGCTTGAACTGAACCTTGGGATTTTCCTTCTTCAGCTTGTCGAGGACCTTCAGCGCCTCGTCATAGACGGTGACGTCCGACGATCCCTTGGCCTTCTCCATGCTGAAACTGGTCACCTGCCGCCCGTTCATCAGGGCGAGGCTGCGCTGTTCGGCATACATGTCGCGCACCGTCGCGAGATCGGCCAATTTCACCGTCCGGCCGCCCGATATGGCGATCTGGGTCGCGCCCAGGTCGCGCGCGCTTTCGGCATTGCCCAGCACCCGGATCGACTGCTCGGCGCCGGCGATCTCCGTGCGGCCGCCCGCTGCGTTGAGGTTCACCTGCTGCAACTGGGCATTCACCTGCGCGGCGGTGACGCCATAGGCCTGCAGCTTGGCCGGGTCCAGGATGACGCGGATTTCGCGGCTGACGCCACCGCCACGATTGACCGCCGCCATGCCGCTGATCGACAGCAACCGCTTGGCCACCGTATTATCGACATACCAGGACAATTCCTCCAGCGTCATGTCGGTCGCTTCGGCGCTGAAATAGGCGATCGGCCCGCCATCCACGTCGATGCGCTGGACCTGCGGCTCCAATATGCCGTCTGGCAGGTCGCTGCGGATCTGGTCCACCGCATTTTTCACATCGTTGACCGCGCGATCGACCGGCGTGCCGATCTCGAACTGGACGTTGGTGAGGGACTGGCCTTCCATCGCGATGGAGGTGATTTCGTCCACGCCGCGCACGCCGCGCACCGCCGCCTCGACACGCTGGGTGATCTGCGTCTCCAGCTCGCTGGGCGCTGCGCCCGGCTGCGAAATGGTGACGCTGACGAACGGGAAGCTGACGTCGGGATTATTGTTGACGTCCATCCGCATGAAGCTGACGAGGCCCGCCAGCACCAGGGCGGCGAACAGCACCAGCGGCGTCACCGGGTTGCGGATCGACCATGCGGAAATGTTGCGAAAATTCATCACGCGCTTCCTTCACCGGACGCCCGGAGGCCGCCCGCTATCCTGTCCTGCTCCGCACCGGGCCCGCGCCCGCCTGCGTCAGCGTCCCTTGGCCAGCTCGGGCCTGACCTTCTGTCCCGGCGTCAGGAAGGCGCCGGCCGATGTCACGATCTTCTCGGTGCCGGTGATGCCGCCGGTGATGGCGACGCCAGCGTCGGACACCTGGCCGACCGACACGTCGCGCCGCTCCACCTGGTTCTTGCCGTTGACGATATAGACGAAGCTGCCCTTGGGGTCGCTCTGCACCGCCGATTCCGGCAGCAGCGGGGCGCTGCCCGATCCGCTGGTGATCGTCGCCGAAGCAAAGCCGCCGGGGCGGATCGCCCTGTTATAGGGGACGGCGATGCGCGCAATGCCCTGGCGCGTCTGCGGATCGACCACGGGCGACACCTGCCACACCCGGCCGGCGACCTGCGTGTCGCTGCCGATCGGCGTCACCGTCGCGCTGTTGCCGGGGCGCAGGGTCGCAAGATCGCCTTCGGCCACCTGCGCCTGCATCTCCATTTCGCCATCCTTGGCCATGCGGAACAGCACGCCGCTGCCCGCCTGCACGATCTGGCCCGGTTCGACTGACCGGGTCAGCACCAGCCCGGCGGCCGGCGCCTTGATGTCGAGCCGCCCGGTGCGGGCGCGCTGTTCGGCCAACTGCGCCTGGGCGACGCGCACTCGCGCTTCGGCCTGGTCGCGGGTGGCGGTGCGCTGGTCGATGTCCGCCGCGCTGATGAAGCCGCGGCCGACCAGCGCCTTGGCGCGATCGAGCTGCGCCTGGGCGAGCTTGGCGTCGGCGCGCGCGACCTCGACCTGGGCGGCGAGCGAGCGCACCTGCTCGCTCTGCACCGACCGCTCGATCGTCGCCAGCGTCTGCCCGGCGCGGACCCAGTCGCCCGGCTGCACCAGCACGCGCGTCACCATGCCGCCTTCGCCGACCACGCCGACCGGCATGTCGACCCGCGCCGCGAGCGAACCCGTCGCGCTCACCGTGCGCGCCACCGTCGACTGCCCCGGGCTGGTGACGGTCACCACCGGCGCGACCGCGCCCGGCGCTGGCGCCGCGGCGGTATCGCCGCCGCCGCGCATCGAAATGGCGACGGCCGCCGCGACCAGCGCCACGGCGACGCCTGCGCCGATGATCAGCTTCTTCCTGCTCCGGCGCCGATCATCCCCATCCATGATGATCGTCGAGTCGCCCAGCACCTGGGTTTCGTAGTTCATGCCGATTCCATCTCTCCGGCGCTTCGCCCCTGTTGGCGACTGTGTTATATGAATATAGCACCTGCCTCAAGCCCATTTATCATGCGGTGAGGGGACAGATCAAAGCGATAATGCGAGCGGGCGACGCGCGACGGAGCCGCCCATCATCGCGGCGAGGCAAAAGCACGGATCAGCACGGATCGTGCCGTTTCGGGATCGCATCGACTTGCCAAATCCGCGGGGTTGTGGCGCTATGGCGGCGGGTCGCATATCGAATAATGGAGAGTCCATCATGGACTTGCTGGGCTGGATTTTCGTCGGCCTGCTGGCGGGTGCGCTGGCGAAACTGGTGATGCCCGGGCGCGACCCGGGCGGATGCGTGGTGACGATCCTGCTGGGGATCGCCGGCGCGCTGCTCGCCGGGTTCGTCGGGCGTCTGGCGGGCTTCTACGCGCCGGAGGAGGGCGCGGGCTTCATTGCCGCAGTGCTGGGATCGGTGGCCGTGCTGGCGCTATATCGCTGGTTCGCGGTGCGCCGGTAAGGACCAAAAAAGGCCGCGCCTGCAAAGGCGCGGCCTTTTAGGAATGGCGTGTCTGGCGCTTAACGCATCGAACCGCGACGCACCAGGTTGACGATCGCCAGCAGGATGATCGCGCCGACCAGCGAAACCAGGAAGCTGTAGACGGTCAGGCCGTCGTTGATCGAGCCGCCGCTGAAGATCAGGCCGCCGATGAAGGCGCCGACGATGCCGACCACAATATTGAGCAGGATGCCCTGCTGCGCATCGGTGCGCATGACCATGCTGGCAAGCCAGCCGATGATGCCGCCGACGATCAGCCACAAGATGATTCCCATGTTACTCTCCTTGACCAGGCCCCCATCGGGTTGGGTGCTTGTTCAACGGAGCAAGGGGCATCGCGTTCCATCGGACGAAAAATGATTCCGGGGTTGAAACCATCTTGGCTTTGCGCCCGTTCCAGCATGTTTTTGCTGCCCGCCGCAACGGCAAGAGGCCGCCGGACATATGCCGGCGGCCCCATGGAACGCGCCCGGCGCAGGGCCGGACGACGATCAGCCTGTAGTCAGTATTTCTGCTGCCGCTCGTAGAGGGACTTGTAATATTGGATGCGCGTGACGCGCAGGCCGTGCATGCCCGACCGGTCGACCGCGCGCTGCCAGCCGGCGAATTCCTCCAGCGTCAGATTGTAGCGGGCGCACGCTTCGTCCACGCTCAGCAGCCCGCCATTGACGGCGGCGACGACTTCCGCCTTGCGCCGCACCACCCAGCGGGTGGTGTCCCGCGGCGGCAGGCTGTCCAGCGTCAGGGGCTCCCCGAGGGGGCCGACGACCTGGGCGGGCCTGATTTTCTGGTTCTCGATCATTCTTACCTCAATTTGCGGCACTGGCCTTTGCCGAACTCAGCCGTGAAACCCTTTATCTGGATCAGCCCTGAACAGGGGCTAAAGCGCGAAGGTAAACACTGGCTTCATTCTCCCTGCCCCCTGACGACACGACTTGCGATCAGCGGGTTGAAGCTGCCCGCAAGTCGAACGGCCTCGATCGTGCCGTTGGAACGTGGCGCGAAAATATCGGCCAGTTCCTGAACCCAGTCATCGCCTCCGTCCTGCCCCCGCAGGCTGCCGGCAACGGCTCGTGCGGTGGGGCTGGCCGCCTGGGCCGCGGCAGTCGCGGCGCGCAGGAAGGGCCAGACCGGCACGCGCGGCCAGCCGGTCACTCTGGCGTTGGCGGGGGTCAGCCCGCCTGCCCGGAGGAAACTCAAGTCCATGGGTCTGCTTCTAGCGTCGAATGGATAACCGACGGTAAACCGGTCCAACGGCTCAACCCGGATTGCGAGTCATTTGGACGGCAAATCGGCTGGAGGTGGTCATAAATCGTTAACTTTTGCGCGCCCGGCCGCTTCGCACTATATGCGCGCCCATGCAGCCCGCCTTTCAGCCTCCCCAGTTCCAGCTTTCCGAGCCGCTCGCCCAGCGGCGCATCGTCGTCGCCATGTCAGGCGGCGTGGATTCGAGCGTCGTCGCCGCGCTGGCGGCCAAGACTGGCGCGGAAGTGATCGGCGTCACGCTCCAGCTCTATGATCATGGCGCGGCGGTGGGCCGCACCGGCAGCTGCTGCGCAGGCCAGGATATACGCGACGCGCGCGCGGTGGCCGACCGCATCGGCATCGCGCATTATGTATTCGATTATGAAAGCGCCTTTCGCGACTCCGTGATCGCCGACTTCGCCGATGAATATATGGCCGGCCGCACCCCCATTCCGTGCGTGAAGTGCAATATGGGCGTGAAGTTCACCGATCTGTTCCAGATCGCGCGCGACCTGGGCGCCGATTGCCTCGCCACCGGCCATTATGTGCAGCGGGTCGAAGGTGCGCAGGGCGCGGAGTTGCACCGCGCCGCCGATCCGGCCCGCGACCAGAGCTATTTCCTCTTCGCCACGACGCAGGCGCAGCTCGATTATCTCCGCTTTCCGCTGGGCGGCTTGCCCAAGCCGCAGGTGCGCGAGATCGCGGCCGAGCTGGGCCTGTCGGTGGCGCTGAAGCCCGACAGCCAGGACATCTGCTTCGTGCCCGATGGCGATTATGCCAAGATCGTGCGCAAGCTGCGCCCCGATGCGGATGAAGGCGGCGACATCGTCCATGTCGATGGCCGGGTGATGGGCCGGCACCGGGGGCTGATCCACTATACGGTCGGCCAGCGCAAGGGGCTGGAAATTGGCGGGCAGCCCGACCCGCTCTATGTCGTGCGGCTGGATGCCGAAGCCCGCCGCGTGATCGTGGGGCCCAAGGCGGCGCTGGCGGTGTCGGGTGCGACCCTCTCCGACATCAACTGGCTGGGCGGTGACTTCACCGGCCCGCTGACCGCCAAGGTCCGCTCCATGGCCAAGCCCGTGCCCGCGCGGCTGGAGGGCGACCGGCTGCTCTTCGACGCCCCCGAATATGGCGTCGCGCCGGGCCAGGCCGCCGTCCTCTACGCCGGAGAACGCGTGCTGGGCGGCGGCTGGATCGCGCAGACGCAGGCGGCGATGGCGGAGGCGGCGTAATTGATCCCGTTTCCGTCATGCCGGGCTTGACCCGGCATCCCGCTTTTCTAGGGGCTAAGAAGAGCAAGCGGGATCCCGGCTCAAGGCCGGGATGACGGGCCGCTTATAGGGCATGAGTGAGTTCATGCACCGGAACAGTTTGCGCCCACCCCCCAAACCTTGCCCTTTGCCGCCCCTGCGCCTAAGTGCCGCGCGTCATGACTCGTCCGCTCACTTTCGCCATCCCCAAGGGCCGCATCCTCAATGAGGCGCTGCCGCTGCTCGCCAAGGCCGGTATCGAGCCGGAGGCGGAATTTCATGACAAGAAGAGCCGCGCGCTGCGCTTTGCCACCAATCGGCCGGACATCTCGATCATCCGCGTGCGCGCCTTCGACGTTGCGACCTTCGTTGCTCATGGCGCGGCACAGATCGGCATCGTCGGATCCGACGTGGTCGAGGAATTCGACTATTCCGAACTTTATGCCCCGGTCGATCTCGACATCGGCCATTGCCGCCTGTCGGTGGCCGAGCCCCAGGATGCGGCGGACGAGGATGAGGCGGCGCTCAGCCATATCCGCGTCGCCACCAAATATCCGCAGCTGACTCGCAAATATTATGAGGCGCGCGGGCTGCAGGCCGAATGCGTGAAGCTCAACGGCGCGATGGAGCTTGCGCCTTCGCTGGGCCTGTCGCGCCGTATCGTCGATCTCGTCTCCTCGGGCGCGACGCTCAAGGCGAACGGCCTGGTCGAAACCAGCATCATCATGCCCGTGTCCGCCCGGCTGATCGTCAACCGCGCCGCCTACAAGATGTGCTCGGCCGACCTGTCGCCGCTGGTCGAGGCCTTCCGCAACGCCGTGGAGGTGCGCGATGCGGCGTGAGTCCGGTAAAATCCGCCGCTGCGAGGGAAGGATGATCGAGTCATGACCCTTCGTCTCTCCACCAGCGACGCCGATTTCGCCGCCGCCTTCACCACCCTGGTCGACGCGCGCCGCGAAGCGGACGAGGATGTGTCGCGCGATGTCGCCGCCATCCTGAAAGCGGTCCGCGCCGGGGGCGATGCGGCGCTCGCCGACTATACCCGGCGGTTCGACCGTCACGACCTCGATGTTAGCGGCTGGGCGGTGAGCCCGGCGGAAACCCGCGCGGCGCTCGACACGCTTTCGACGGACCTTCGCGATGCGCTGGAACTCGCCGCTGCGCGCATCACGGCCTATCATGAAAAGCAGAAGCCGCAGGACAGCGACGGCGTGGATAGCGCCGGCGTGCGCCTGGGCGCCCGGTGGAGCGCGGTCGACGCCGCCGGCCTCTATGTGCCGGGTGGACGCGCCGCCTATCCCAGCTCGCTGCTGATGAACGTCATTCCCGCCAAGGTGGCGGGCGTGCAGCGTATCGCGATGGTGACGCCGACCCCCAATGGCGAGATCAACCCGCTGGTCCTTGCCGCCGCGCAGATCGCGGGGATCGAGGAAATCTGGCGCGTCGGCGGCGCGCAGGCGGTCGCCGCGCTCGCTTACGGCACCGACCGGATCAGGCCCGTGGACGTCATCACCGGCCCCGGCAATGCCTGGGTCGCCGAAGCCAAGCGCCAGCTTTACGGCGTCGTCGGCATCGACATGGTCGCTGGCCCATCGGAAATCGTCGTCGTCGCCGATGGCCGCAACGATCCGGAATGGACCGCCGCGGATCTGCTCAGCCAGTCGGAACATGACCCGACCAGCCAGTCGATCCTCTTCACCGACGACGCGGTCTTCGCCGATGCCGTCGCCGCCGCGGTCGAACGCCAGATCCCGGCGCTGTCCACCAGCGCGGTCGCCCGCACCAGCTGGGACGCCAATGGCGCGATCATCCTGGTGCGCGATCTCGCCGAAGCCATGCCGCTGGTCGATCGCCTGGCGCCCGAGCATCTGGAACTCGCCGTCGAGGACCCTGAACCGCTATTCGCGCAGGTGCGCCATGCCGGATCGGTGTTCCTGGGTCGGATGACCCCCGAAGCGGTCGGCGATTATGTCGCCGGGCCCAACCATGTGCTGCCCACCGGCCGCCGCGCGCGCTTCTCCTCGGGGCTTTCGGTGCTCGACTTCATGAAGCGCACCAGCTTTCTCAGCCTCGATGCCGCCGCGGTGCGCGCGATCGGCCCTGCCGCCGTCGCGCTCGCGCAGGCCGAAGGGCTGCCCGCCCATGCCGCTTCGGTGGCCTTGAGATTAGGATAACGTCCGTTCGCCTGCAGCTTGTCGAAGAAGCCGACTTTCTTCATGAAAGAGGAGAGGGGCTTCGACAGGCTCAGCCCGAACGGTTTATACAGGACCGCTATGAACGACCGCTCCAAATCCCGCTCCGCCGCGCGCCTTGCCGCGGTGCAGGCGCTGTACCAGCTCGAGATGGAGGGCACGCCGCTCGCCAATCTCCTCCACGAATTCCACCAGCATCGCCTGGGCGCGACGATCGAGGACGTGACCTATGCGCAGGCGGAGGAAAGCTTCTTCGACGATATCGTGACCGGCGTGGACAAGCGCCGCGCCGAAATTGACGGCCTGATCGCCACGCGCCTGTCGAGCGGCTGGACCATGGAGCGGCTGGACAAGCCGATGCGCCAGATCCTGCGCGCTGGCGCCTATGAACTGCTCGCTCGCAAGGATGTGGGCACCGGCACCGTCATCAGCGAATATGTCGATGTCGCCCATGCCTTCTACGACAAGCGCGAAGCCGGCTTCGTCAACGGCCTGCTCGACGGCGTCGCCAAGGATGTCCGGTAACAGGGCTGCGGCGGACCTGTCGGGTTAAGCTTGCCGAAGGCCCGGCCGTCCTTACAGGATGAATGGCCCTTGGGCAGGCTCGGGGCGCATGGATCTTTGCCTCATGTCCGCTGAATCCCGCTTTCTCACCCTGCTGCGCCTCCTGGCGCATGATCCCGCGGCGCAGGGCCTGATGGACGATGTCGCGCTGCTGCCGGTCGGCGACACGCGGCTCGTCCTCACCAGCGACACGATCGTCGAGGGCGTTCATTATCTCCCCGCCGACCCGCCGGCCGATATTGGCTGGAAGCTGGCGGCGGTCAGTCTGTCGGACTTGGCGGCCAAGGGGGCAAGGCCGGTCGGCTGCCTGCTCAACTATGCGCTCTCCGGGGACGAGGCGTGGGACGCGGCCTTTCTCGAAGGGCTGGGCGAGGCGCTGGATCGCCATGC
>Ga0114901_1002123_pt1 | contig 10801 bp, 9 predicted proteins | sample MalvireepMed_s16_FD_89686 | JGI IMG/M metagenome (GOLD analysis project Ga0114901, IMG submission 89686) | Marine viral communities from the Global Malaspina Expedition - Malaspina viral metaG DeepMed_s16 | ecosystem: Environmental > Aquatic > Marine > Oceanic | place: Mediterranean Sea... | reverse complement strand
CAAGAGCAACTTGGAGGAGGAGCCATGAGCCGTGGAGCAGGGATCAATCTTCAAGACATAGCAAAACTCGGCAACATCACAGACGAACAACAAGGACAAGCAATAGGATTAAACTTTTTACCTGAAGCATCCGCTAGAAAATATTCACCCGAAGAAATGGCACTGACATATTCGCAAGCAGGCAAAGCTCATGGTGGAAGGATTGGAGCTATTGAAGGTGGATTATTAAAAAAATCAATCCCTAAACAACACAGAACTGGAAAAGATGGGGATTATGATTATGGAGATGAGAGCTTACTTAGTTTCCCGCCAACATGGATAGTGCCTGGATATATAGCTGCGATCCTGGGTGCAAATTACAAAGGCAAGAAAGCACCCCCAGGAGACCCTACATCTCCAAGAGGAATGAGAAGAACTAAAAAACAAGAAGGAGGCTTAATGAGTCTCGGTGGTAATGAAATGGATTTAAGAGGCGGAGGATTTGTACCGATTGGAGAGTATGAAAAAAAAGATGATGTCCCAGCAAGATTAAGTAAAAACGAATTTGTATTTACAGCAGATGCTGTAAGAGCAGCCGGCGGAGGAAACGTAGATGCAGGCGCAGATAAAATGTATAACACAATGAAACAATTAGAAGGCAGAGTAGGATAATGGCTATACAAGAAACACGAACATTACCGGCACAGTTTATCACAGACATTGGTAAAGACTATGCAACACAGCTTAAAGGCTTAACATCTATTCCTTTAGACACAGATAAATTTGCACCTAAAGTTGCGGCGCAAGATCCAATGCAAGCTCAAGCCTATCAATTAGGCCAAGCAGGCGTCGGCGCTTACGAACCGTATCTTACTCAGGCAGCAGCTTACTCAGGTCCCACAGGTTACCAACAATTTACATCGCCATATCAACAAGACGTTATTGATGCAACGATGGCTGACTTTGATGCTCAATCACAAAAAGGTTTAGCAGGCATAGGTCAACAAGCAGCATTAAGCGGACAATTTTTAGGAGGCGGCAGAGAAGGCGTTCAACGAGCAGAGTATCAAGCTCTTTCGGATAGAAACAGAGCTTCAATGCTAGCACAATTAAGACAACAAATGTTTGGTCAGGCTCAACAAGGAGCGCAGACAGCTTACGGTCAACAAATGCAAATGGGGCAACAGCTCCCGGCATGGCAAGCCGCAGATATTTCGCAACTGGGTCAATTGGGCGCGATCCAACAGGCGCAAGAACAGGCACAACTAGGTGCAACACAAGAAGCTAATCGACTAACAGCCATGGAGCCCTATGAAAGATTAGGACAGTATGGTACAGGCGTAACGCAATTAATTCAAGGAATGCCAGGACAATATGGAACGTCAGTCATGCCAAATCCAACACCGTTGCAAACAGCGTTGGGTACAGGTGCAGTTCTAGGTGGTATCTATGGGAACCTAGGCAATAGAGGAGGTACTAATCTAGCTCAGTCAACTACAAACGCAGGATTGAATATGGCAGGAGCTCCACCTGTTGGACATTACTTGTTTGGGCATACATAGGATTTAAATGAGCAGAACATTAAACAGACCCATGTTCAGAAGAGGTGGGCAAGCTAACGGCGGCATCACAACTGGACTTGGAAGACAAGGCTATCGCCAGGGAGATCTAGCTCAAGTTCAATCACAATTAGATTTAATTAATCAACTATCTCCTCAACGAAGTGGTAGTAATCTTAACGATTTTTTAATTAACTTTGGTTTAAACATGGTGGGGAATCCACCGAGTGGAAACATCTTTCAAACCGCAGCGAAGGAAGCACAACAACCTTTCGCACAATTTCAACAACAGGAAGCTAAAGAACTAGGGAGCCAAAGAGAACTCATCTCTGATCTGGTTCAAGGATTAAGTGATGAAGACTTAAGTGCTATTGAAGAAAAAGTTCAATTGTATTTACAAACTCATCCGAATGCATCTAGACAAGAAGCTCAACAAGCGGTCTGGGATATGCTGGAGTATAGTAAATCAGGACACGTGAGAGAAGGGGAAGCTATGGAAAATAGACTTGAGTTCTATGAAAATTATTTAATGAATCAATCAACATCTCCCCCTGCTTCAGGAGTAAGAGGTGTAGCTAATCACTTATATAAAATGGAAAAAGGAACCTACCCTGATGAAATTAAAAAAGATTTAGCTCAAGGTAAAGTTTGGTTTACAGATTCAACAGTTACTGAGCGAGCCGTCAAGGATGGACAGATTGTAAAATATAAAATTTCTGATGATTATGCAGACGTATGGAAACCTTATGAAGGTAAAATTGTATACGACCATAGAACCGGTAAGTTATTTAGAAAAGAAGGTAATTTCTTTATATTAGTAGAAGATATTAATCAGGAATAGGAGGATAAATGCCATTTGGATTGGACCCTCGTAAACTTGTAGAAGAAACCAAGAAGAAAGAAAAAGAAGAACAAGACAATATTGTTTGGGAAACCATTGCTAAAGGTATTGAAGTCGAGGAAACAGAAAAAGCTCTAAGAAAAAAGAGCACAATAAAAGATGTATTCAGTAAAGCTGAACAAGCGATCCGTGAATCTAAATACATGGAGAAGCATGGGATAGCTGCTTGGGCTACGAAGAAAAAAGAATTAGACCCTACCTTTGAAATCAGTCCTCTTAAAAAATATAAAACTCTTGGCGAAGAGTATGAAGACAAACCCATTATTGATGTTGAAGAAAACAAAGTACAGATGGCTGGGACTACAGGTCCTTTAGAGATTGAATGGGAAAGCACAGGCACCAGTAGTAATCCTTTTCAAAGTGAAGTTGGAATCAGTGAATCTATTGCTGGAGCAATTTTATCTGGCTCAATTAAAATTCCTTATGGCTGGGCAAACTTAACGGCGATGATAGCTGATTGGGCTGGGCCTGAAGGCATTCCAGTAAGCCAAAGTAAAGTGGCTCAGCTAGAACGTTGGTTCGATCAAACTTATTTTGGTGGAGCAATGAGGTGGGGAGAAGAGAAAGCACGTGCAAGTGCTATTGGTAAAATCACAGAAGCGTTAGTAGAAATTTATGGAAACTGGAGAGCAGTCGGCAAGCATGCTGTTAATCTAACAGAAGATGGTTTTAAAATGTACAATAAAGCAATAGGGGGCGTCAAAGCGGGCAAGTACGTAAGGACCGCTAAGAATAATAATATTTATGAAGCGGCAAAGGCAACTCAAAAAGCAAACAAACTTTCTTTTAGTCAAAAATTTGTAGGTTTAACTGTTGGAGGTGGAGTAGCCGGTGCATTAGTCTATGATGCAGAAGACATTGGAACTTTTGGAGATTGGTTCTTTGATGAAGGAGAGTACTGGGCTTTAGATAGAAAAAAAAGAGGTACCGCCAAAGAAGATGCAGCTAGAATGCTTTATAATAGATTAAAGTTTGGTGGTGAGATGGGCTTTCCTATAATTCCAAGTGTAGTGGGGATAGGAAGACTAGGAAAACTTCTTAAGCATCAGGATGCTAATTTAGCATACAGTTCAGAACGAACACATAGATTAGTAGATAGATTTTTAGCTAAACCTCTAAGATCAAGAGGTCCTTTTCCTGAGGATCAATTCCAAGCCATGCAACGACTTCATGGTAAAGAAGCTTCTTCAAGATTATTAACAGAAGATTATTTAAAAAACTTTGATCAAATTATAAAAAGAATTTCTAAGAACTCTCAAGGTGCTGCAAATGCTTCCGGCTTAACGGATGACATCAGTAAAGTGATTGTAGATACTATTAAAAAAGGTAAGCTCGGTGTTAACAAACAAGGTCGGGTTGTGGTTCAAGGCTTTGGATCTAAAGACTTAAATCTCTTAATGAAAACATTAACCAAAGATTTAAAAGTGGCCGAGAAGGATGCGCTAGCTTTAATTGATGAGCTAGTTAATGTGCATGGAAGCTGGGCAGAATTTTTAAATGCGATTGTTAAAGGAGGCAATTTAAATATTGCAACTAAACAGTTTGTAGACATCATGACCGATAGAGTTCGTGATACTTTATCCACTCAGTATAAAATTTTTAAAGACAACGGAGTAAAAGCGATTGATGAATTTACTCCAGCCAAAGATGTTAGAGATGAAGTAAGAGATATCTTTGTTAGAAATGCTGCTGATAATGATGTGCATTTAAGTAAATCTCAAGCCACAGAGATTGTGAATGATGTAATTAAAAATGTAGAACTTAACCCTGAAACCGTAAGTCCTATTTTTAAATATGATTTACCAGGATGGAATCAAGAAAAATTAAGAGGGACTAAAAACATTGCAGAAAATATTACAGGTGGTGGCAAATTTAAAGCTGATAAAAAAGGTGGCCTAATCCAAACGGAAAAAGATTTAACTGCATTTAAAAAATTATTTGGAAGTTACGAAAAAGCAGAGAATGTTATTGCTAATGTCACAACTGAGCTAGCTTCTATTGCAGCCCGAGACAGATACTATAATAAAATGTTAAGAGATTCTGATGTGGCCATTAAGCAAGGGAAAAGAGGAATGGTATATGATACTCCAGCTGAAGCAAGAGCCGCGTTCAATACAAATGTCCCTGGCTCAGCGGAAAAAATTATTGAAACCCCTTTAAAGTTACCACAATCATTAGGAGCAGAAGCCTATACGGTTCCCCTTAATGGAAAATTTACTACCGAAAATATAGCACAGGGTTTAAAACACGCAGCAGATATTTCTTTATCTAAAAAAGTAATGCCCCTATGGTATCAAATTAGTGTCATGATTCCAAAAGGAATGGTCCAAGCAGGTAAGACCGTGTTTGGTCCCTTCACTCACACCAGAAACTTTGCATCAGGAGCAGTGACAACCATCTCTACGGGAAATATTTTTATGAACCCCATGCAAATAGCTAAAGCTTTTAGAACTGCGATGAATACTATTCAACCGCAGATACTTTATAAAAATAAACCTGGACTTAGCGTTAGTGTGGATACTTCAACACCTGGAAAATTTAGACCGGGAGCTAACACAACCGATCCCAATAAACTTATTAGTGCACAAGAATTTACTGAAGCAGGAGGTCAATCTCTTTATCGTTTCCTATTAGATGAAGGGATGGTCAACCAAAGTGCAACCTACCGAGAGCTGATGGGTCTAATTGAAGACACACAAAAAGCTAATTTCTTTAATTGGGTTACGTCAAAAATGCATAGAAAATTAAGAGCCTTTGGAAAGAAAGCTCAAGACTTATACGTAGCGGAAGATGACTTCTGGAAAATTTGGAACTTCGCAGCAGAGTCTCACAGAATTAGAAGATCCTATGCCAATGCTCTCAAAGCAGGAAAGATTACATTAAAAGATGTTCCGGGAGGAAGTTTACAGTCTGTAGACATTTTAAAAATGGCAACGAACAATGTTAGATTAATGCTACCTAACTATGCTTATGTTTCTAGATTAATTAAATCTACAAGACGATCTCCATTAGGGAACTTCGTATCATGGCCTTCAGAAATTCTTAGAGGATCAACAAACCAAGTCAATCAAGCTATAAAAGAAACCAAGGATCCTATCTTAGCAAGAATGGGATGGGAAAGATTAATAGGATCAGCAACCGCATGGGCAACGATTCCTCCGTTAGCAATCTGGGGATTCTCACAAGCTTATGGATTCACTAGAGAAAAATTATCAGCATTGAGAGAATTCATTCCATGGTTCTCGGCCGACTCCACTATTCTTCCTGTTTATGTGGATGGTGAGTATAAGTATATCGATTTCAGTAGAGGTTATTTCTACGACACCATTGTTAATCCAGTCCAAGCACTCATTAATGAAGTGACTGCTAATCCCGATCAACCTTTGATCCCGTCTTTAATTGATGGCTTTGGGAAAGCCACTCATCGATTAGTAGAGCCCTTTGTTTCAGAAGCAATTTGGATTGGAGGTCTAGCAGATCTCTTTATGAGAGGTGGAGAAACTAGACACGGAGTAAGAGTATTCAGTGAACGAGATTCGTTTGGAGTTCAAATGCAAAAAGGAATTATGCATTTAGCTAAGACTTATTCTCCCGGTTCCAGAGTACAGGTGGAAAGATTATACGCAGCAGTCATGGGAAAAACAATGAAGGGTACGCAGTATGAAGTACCTGATGAACTATTAGGAATGGTTGGAGCAAGACCGGCGCCATTAGATCTAAAGAAAACAATGAATATTTTTATTGGAGAATACTTAAAAAAGAACGAACGTTTGGAACGTAACCTAGCATATGAAAATTTAAGAACCGGAGATCCTGTAGATCCTAAAGATATTATTAAACAATTTTTTTATGCTAACGAACAGAAGTACGAGAGTATGAGTGAGATGAGAAGAAAAATTGACGCTCTAAAAGTACTAGGTTGGAGTGATGAAAAATTAAGAGAACTCTTCGATCGAAGAGGCAAACTTAATGCGTATGATTCAATCATGAGTAATGAATTTGTTCCATTTAAATTGACAAAACCTACTATTGAATCCTTTGATCGATTAGCGGAAGACCAAGTTGAAAAAGGATTATCATTTACAAATCCTTTTGATGAGAGAATGCAAGATAAAATTAATTCAATTACAGAACTGATGGAAGGTAGACCTTTGAATAAAGATTGGACCTTTGATGCTGAAGATTATTTTTATCCGGACCCTAAGAAAAGAGATGAGACCCCTCTTCCTACAGAAGATGGAGCGATTTGGGAGAAAACATCCTTGCCTCCAACATCGATGCCTAAAGTGGCTCAAGTTTCGCCACAAATTAACCCACAAACAGGGTTGACAGTGACCGAGTCTGCGTTATTGTCACCATCGGAACAACAGATTGCAAGGAGAACATGACACCCAAAACTGTAAGAGAAAACATTATTAGTTTACAAGGACACATCACAGGTCTGAAGAAAGATGTGGCCGCTATCAAGAACAACCATTTGAAACATATGAGTTTACGTATTCGTGACTTGGGTGGCAAGATAGACAAAATCTATTGGGTTCTTTTAGCTATGGTGGGGGCCGTAGCCTTACAATTCTTCCAGCACTTCATCACATAATCTATGCAGCTTTCCAAAAATTTTTCCTTGGTAGAGCTTACCAAGTCACAGACGGCTGAGAGGAAGGGTATTCCTAATGACCCTAGTCCTGACCACCAGGAGAACCTCAGATTGCTCTGTGAACGCGTCCTACAGCCCGTTAGAGACCATTTTAATCACGTAGTAAGTATATCCTCGGGCTATCGTAGCCCTCAATTGTCACAAGCCATCGGCAGCAGCTCAGATTCGCAGCACTGCAAGGGGATGGCAGCGGACTTCGAAATCTATGGCACGCCCAACAACGAGGTCTTTAACTGGATCAAGAACAACCTTCTTTATGATCAAATGATCCTCGAGTACTGGAACAAAGACGAGCCCAACTCAGGGTGGTTGCACGTCAGTTATAATCCTGAGTCTTCAGAAAATATAAAGGAGAACCTCAGAGCGTATAAAGACGAAGATAATAAGACACAATACAAACCAATGTTAGGAGATGCCTAATGAAATTCTTATGGGAAAAAATTAAAGCCTACAAAGAAATTATCTTTATTACCATTCCAAACCGGTACATGGGAATTGTTTTATTTCTGATGCTCTTGGCTATCATTTTAAAATAATCAAGACTGAAAATTTTCTACGCCTCGCGCGTATATCCTACATTTTAGAGGATACTTGTCGTGTAAGATCATATACTTCGTCAGGATCTAATTTAGGTCCTGGCGTCCCTATAGAATTTTCACGGGGCGTAGTCCAGCGAAGATTTTCAACACGATAATCAGTCCTATCACCATTAATGTGATCAACATACTTATGTTCAACACTAGGTTTAGGAATACATATCGTTGCAACTAACTTATGGAAAGTTATGCGCAAGGTTGCAGGGGCCATACGTGATCTTCTTTTTTTTTTGGATTCATACCTATAGGTTTTTCCTTCTAGTTCTAAACTTACTGCAGGATAGAATTGTCTTCCTTTTCCAATAGATCCAAACAAAGATTTAGGTTTTGGGGTATAGCCACTGTGGGGATGTGGATTATAACTTATTCTTTTTACACCTGGCCAAATAGGTAGACGGTAAATGGGCAAAATTTCTTTTCCTGGAGAACATTGAGAAAAATAATGATAATATCCACTTTTGTGGAATAGGTACCTATTTGGCACCAAGCCTTTTATAAAATTTTCTATAGGAATTCCTAAATCCACGCTTTCAGTTCCTCGCCTAAGACTTCAGAGGCTATGTTTATCTTTTTACGGAGAGAATCTTGAATTTTTTTATCAATGGTATCTTCGGCAATAATATCAATATAGGTAACTGACTTTTTTTGCCCGATCCGGTGAGCACGGTCCTCGGACTGTAATCTTTTTTCTAAGTCATATCCGTTAGAATAGTAAACCACCGTATTAGCCGCCGTTAGCGTTAAGCCATATCCTGCTGTTTGAGGAGTCCCTACCAGAAAACGTACTTTAGAATCATTCTGAAAAGCGTCTTTATTTTTGTCCCGTTGGTCTTGGGGCGTGAGTCCATAATAATCAACCACGGAACACGGACCATGGACCTTTTTAATTTCTTTAACTATGTTTTGAATATCTTTTTGCCAATGAGCCCAAATAATAGCTTTCCCCTCGACTTCATCTAAAATGTCCATTAATTCATTAAGACGATTACTTTTTATTGGTTGAGTCGTCCCATCATCCGCTACAAAATGGCCACAAGTAATTTGTTGAAGCCGCATTAACTGAGTTAGAGCAGTCATCGTAGTAATTTGTTTACCATGCAGTTCGGCCAACGCCTCTTCTTTCATTTGTTTGTAAACTTTCTTTTGTTCCGATGTTAAGTCTATGGATCGCTTCATATATATTTTTGGAGGAAGGTCCAGGCAATCTTCTTTTAAAACTCGATAAGAAAAAGGTTGAATTTTTTCAGAAAGTTCAGCTAAATTTCTAAAGCCGGAAACTAATTGAATGGAGCGTCCAGAAATAAAGGCGGTCTTCATGATGGCGTATCTCATTCTAAAAGAATAATAAGAGCTATGCCCTAAATGTTCAGGGTCTAAAAAATAACATTGAGCATAAAGATCTAAAGGGTTTTTAGTAACCGGAGCGCCGGTTAAAACCCTTCTGTATTTAGCCATCTTAGATATTTCAACAATACTTTTAGTTCTTAAAGCTTTAGGGTTTTTAATAGTAGTAGATTCATCGACAGCCATTAATGTGTTATGGGACAATAGAAATTTCTTAGCAAATTTAACCCCTTTATCAGTACTGAAGGCTTCAACATTCATAATAAGAATATGAAGATCATTACTAATTTCAAAAAGGGTGTTTAATTTGGATTGCTGTTTCTTATTAATTAAAGGCTGCCATAATACGGTCACATTCTCAATGTGATCCGGCAAATGAGCGGGCAATTCCTGGTTGTACCAAGTTCCTATAACTCCTTTAGGGGCAATAATTAAAAGACCATCGATTTTTCCTTTATCATATAACATAGCTGCATTATCAATAAGGACTTTAGTTTTACCCGTACCCATTTCCATAAAGTAAGCATAAGTTTCCCTATTCCAGGATTTTTCCAAAGCCGTAAGCTGATGCTTATAAGGCCGTGTCTTAAATTTATAATTCATACTTCTTTCTATTGACTTATTATATAGGACATATTATATATTTTGTCAATGAAAGAAAATATAGATTATAAAGATATTAAAACCTCCAAGTCTATTGTTTATGTTATTCAAGAAATTGCGGGAACAAGAGACGGGCGCCCGAAAATAAATATTATGGGAGCAGCTGAATTTGGAACATTCAAGTTTTTGTTACCTGAGCTTTCTCAAATTATTTTTTCACCGGGCCCTTTGATTTTTAAATTAAGGAAAGGTTTACAAAATTATCGACAACAGGATCTCTTATTATTAACAGGGGATCCAGCGATTATTGGAGTAGCTTGTTCTATAGTTTCAGACATAACAAATGGTAAATATCAATTGCTCAAATGGGATAAACAAGAAAGAAAATATTATCCTATTCAAATTAACTTACACGAGAAAGGAACAATAGATGAGTAATATTAATTTTGAAAAAGATCAAGAGGAAGTGTTAGATCGCACAAAAAATCTAACATCCCTAGCTGATCAAGTCAAAAAACTAAGAGATTTAGAAGATCAATTAAAGATGGATGAAGAATCTCTTAAAGATAAAAAAAGAGAAGCAGAAAAGATTTCAGGTGAAATTATCCCTACACTTTTAAGTGAAATGGGGTTATCATCTCTCAAACTCGCAGATGGATCTGCAGTTGAGGTAAAACCGTATTATGCAGCCAACATCTCTTTAAAGAATAGAGAAGCGGCGTATAATTGGCTTCGTTCTAATGGCCTAGGTGATATCATTAAAAATGAGATTACCGTTTCCTTTGGACGGAATGAAGATAACAAGGCGGCAGAATATGCTAACCTTGCGAAGGGTCAAGGGTTTCAACCGACACAAAAGTTGAAGGTTGAGCCTATGACCCTGAAGGCTCTTGTCCGTGAGCGTACTGAGGCAGGTAAAGACATGCCAACGGATATTTTTAACGTGTTCGTAGGAAACCGAACCAAACTAACAAGGAAACAATAACAATGAAAAGTGAAACACAAATCACGAAACGTGAAAATGCAGGAGCAGTAGCGACAGTTAATTTTGAAGCTGATGCCGATGCTGGCTCTCAGAATATCTCGCAGGAAGATCTTGCGTTACCATTTCTGAAAGTCTTAGGACAACTATCTCCTGAGGTAAATAAAAGGAATGGGAAAT
>Ga0114901_1002122_pt1 | contig 10801 bp, 10 predicted proteins | sample MalvireepMed_s16_FD_89686 | JGI IMG/M metagenome (GOLD analysis project Ga0114901, IMG submission 89686) | Marine viral communities from the Global Malaspina Expedition - Malaspina viral metaG DeepMed_s16 | ecosystem: Environmental > Aquatic > Marine > Oceanic | place: Mediterranean Sea... | reverse complement strand
GAACAATTAAATAATTTGGAAAAACAAAAATCCAATGATAAGTAAAGCTGAAGGAAAGCAAAAAACAATCGCCGGTGAGGTTTCCTTAACCGGCGTTGGTTTACATACAGGTAAAAATGTTACACTTACATTTAAGCCGGCAGATGAAAATAACGGCATGTTTTTTAAGCGCGTAGATCTTGAAGGACAGCCAATTATAGAGGCGAATGCAGATTATGTGGTGAATACCCAGCGTGGGACAAACCTTGAGAAATCTGGAGTTCATATTCAAACAAGTGAGCACGTATTAGCTGCTTGTGTGGGTATGGGTATAGATAATATTTGTATCGAACTTGATGCTTCAGAACCACCTATTATGGATGGTTCTTCTAAGTTTTTTGTTGAAGCTTTAGAAAAAGTAGGGCTGAAGGAGCAAGAAGCTTGCAGAGAAGAATATGTGGTTACCGAAGTGATTAGTTATGTTGATGAAAAGTCAGGAAGCGAAATCATGCTCATGCCTGCTGAAGAATATCAACTGACTACAATGGTAGACTTTGGAACAAAGATTCTAGGCACACAAAATGCAAGTATCAAAAGCATCACCGAGTTTAAAGATGAAATTTCAGATTCAAGAACATTCAGCTTTTTGCACGAGATAGAAATGTTGCTAGAAAATGGCTTGATCAAAGGAGGAGATCTTAATAATGCTATTGTTTATGTAGATAAAGAGTTATCTCCTGAAACAATGGATAAGCTGAGACAAGCTTTTAATAAGGATAATATTTCAGTTAAATCAAACGGTATTCTTGATAACCTAACCTTGCATCATCCTAATGAAGCAGCGAGACATAAATTGCTTGACGTAATTGGTGATTTAGCTTTGGTTGGTATGCCAATTAAAGGAAAAGTGATTGCGAATAAACCTGGGCATTTTGTAAATACACAATTTGCAAAAAAACTGAAGAAAATAATCAAATTAGAAAAACGTAATAACGTTCCTTCTTTTGACTTATCAAAACCTCCGGTTAAAGATGTCAATGAGATTATGGCAATGTTGCCGCATAGACCACCTTTCTTGCTTGTAGATAAAATTCTAGAAATCACAGATACAGGCGTTATAGGTCTTAAGAATGTGACGATGAATGAGCCATTTTTTGTTGGTCATTTTCCGGGTTCGCCAGTAATGCCGGGTGTACTTCAGGTAGAAGCCATGGCACAAACCGGTGGGATTTTAGTATTGAGTACTGTTCCCGATCCCGAAAATTATCTTACGTATTTCATGAAGATTGATAATGTACGCTTTAAACAACAAGTACTTCCCGGAGATACGCTTATATTTAAACTAGATTTACTATCGCCTATTCGTAGAGGAATTTGCCATATGCAAGGTAGCGCCTATGTTAATGGTAAATTAGTTTCAGAGGCAGAGCTAATGGCTCAAATAGTAAAAGTAAAGAAAGACTAGATTTATGAATCAACCCTTAGCATACGTACATCCTGGAGCTAAAATCGCCAAAAATGTGGTGATCGAGCCGTTTACAACTATTAATAATAATGTTGTAATTGGTGAAGGCAGCTGGATAGGATCAAACGTTACGATTATGGAAGGTGCGCGCATCGGTAAAAATGTAAATATTTTTCCCGGGGCCGTAATATCTGCAATTCCGCAGGATAAAAAGTTTGACGATGAAGATACGGTAACGATCATTGGTGACAACACAACGATTAGAGAGTGTGTGACCATAAATCGTGGTACTACAGACCGTATGAAAACCCAAATAGGAAACAATTGCTGGATTATGGCCTACAGCCATATTGCTCACGATTGTATTGTGGGAGATCATTGTATTTTTTCAAACAACAGTACGCTCGCTGGGCATATTGTTGTGGGTGATCACGTTGTTTTAGCGGGGATGGCTGCGGTACAACAGTTTTGTACCATAGGTAGCCACGCATTTGTTACCGGTGGATCATTAGTACGTAAAGACGTTCCTCCTTATGTAAAAGCAGGACGCGAACCGTTGTCTTACGTCGGCATCAATTCTATTGGTTTGAGACGTAGAGGGTTTACCACGGAGAAAATCAGAGAAATTCAAGACATTTATCGTATTCTTTATCAAAAGAATTACAACAATACTCAAGCTGTAAATATTATAGAGGCTGAAATGGAAGCTACTCCGGAACGAGATGAGATTCTTCAGTTTATACGTAATTCACAACGTGGTATTATGAAAGGGTATTTTACCGCTAATTAATTTCAGTAAAAAATAGATTAAAACATATATATGGCAACTACATCAGATATTCGTAATGGGATGTGTATTCACTACAACCATGATATTTATAAAATAGTTGAATTTTTACATGTAAAGCCAGGTAAAGGACCTGCTTTCGTAAGAACAAAATTAAAAAGTGTAACTAACGGAAAAGTTTTAGATAATACCTTTTCTGCGGGTCATAAGATCGAAGAAGTTCGCGTTGAGACCAAAGGTTATCAGTTTTTATATAGCGATGGCGAGTGGTATCACTTTATGAATACAGACGATTACACTCAAATACGTCTTTTAGAATCTGCTTTAGATCAACCCGGACTTTTAAAAGAAGGTGAAGTGGTTTCTATTGCTATCAATACTGAAGACGGCCTGCCGCTATCTGTAGATATGCCTGCGCACGTTATTCTGGAGGTTACTGCAACCGAGCCTGGTGTAAAAGGTAATACAGCAACCAATGCTACAAAACCTGCTACTGTAGAAACGGGTGCAGAAGTAAACGTTCCTTTATTTATAAATGAAGGAGATAAAATTAAAGTAGAGACTGAAAAAGGAACCTACAAAGAGCGTATCAAAGAATAAATAGTTGAAGTTTCCTCAAAATCATACTTTAGAACAAATTGCTACCATTCTCAATGTAGATTATGTTGGCGATGCTGATTTTCCGGTTTTGGGAATGAATGAAATTCATGTCGTAGAACCCGGAGATATTGTTTTTGTTGATCATCCTAAATATTACGATAAAGCTTTGGCTTCTGCAGCAACTGTTGTTTTGATAAACAAAAGAGTAGATTGCCCAGAAGGTAAAGCTTTACTTATTTCTGAAGATCCGTTTGCCGACTTTAATAAGCTCACACAATTTTTTAAACCTTTTGAAAAGGCGACTTCTTCGATAGCTGCTTCAGCAACAATTGGTGAAGGAACCTCTATTCAGCCTAATTGTTTTATAGGTAACAATGTGCGTATAGGTAAAAATTGTTTGATACACGCAAATGTCAGTATTTATGATAATGCGGTGATAGGCGATGGGGTTACCATTCATTCTGGAGCCGTTTTGGGTGCAGATGCTTTTTATTATAAAAAGCGGGAAATAGGCTTTGATAAATTACTTTCCGGTGGACGTGTTATTATCAAAGATCATGTTGATATTGGTGCTTTATCTACTATAGATAAGGGCGTTTCTGGTGACACAATTATTGGAGAAGGTTCAAAACTTGACAATCAGGTGCACGTAGGTCACGATACACAAATAGGAAAACGCGTACTTATTGCAGCGCAGTCAGGAATCGCGGGTTGTGTAGTGATAGAAGATGATGTTGTCATTTGGGGACAAGTAGGAATCGCTAGTGGAATTACCATCAAAGAGAAAGCAGTAATTTTTGCACAGAGTGGAGTAGGGCGTACTTTAGAAGGAGGGAAGTCCTATTTAGGAACTCCGGCCGAAGACAGTAAAAAGAAGTTTAGAGAATTGGCTTCCATTCGTCAAATTCCTTATATTTTAGAACAAATAAAAAAATAAAATGAGTCAATCTGCAAAGGACCTCGTTAGAGGTTTATATGAATCTGATTTTTTTAATGATTCAAGTGTTCTTAAAAAGTTTTTACATCAAGATGCAGAATTGTATTGGAATGCCTCAACGGGATTTTCCAAGATGACTTACGATGATCTTGCCGATATGTCTTCAGAAATGGGTAAGTCGTTCATATCGTTGCGTTGTTCAATAAGTCATTTGATCTCTGAGGATGACAAAGTAAGTGCACGGTTAACCTATTACATCAAAACGGTTGAAAATCCTGACGAAGAAGTAGGTATCATTCATTTTATGGCAATTTGGGAACTTAAAGACGGATTGCTGTATCGCGGTTATCAAATTAGTCAGCCTAGCGATGATGACCCGCAAAATAATGATGCACACATTCGTATAAAGTCCTAAAATTCCTTTAGCATTCAGCTTTAAAAAATTATTTTTGTTACCACAAAATTCAAACAACTCATGAGCGTTTTAGTAAATAAAGATTCCAAAATAATTGTACAAGGTTTTACCGGAAGTGAAGGTACCTTTCACGCTGGTCAAATGATTGAATACGGCACTAACGTAGTTGGTGGTGTAACACCCGGAAAAGGTGGTCAGACGCATTTAGAAAAGCCTGTTTTTAATACTGTAGAAGATGCAGTTAAAGAAACCGGAGCTGATGTTTCAATCATCTTTGTACCGCCGGCATTTGCTGCTGATGCGATTATGGAATCTGCTGATGCGGGAATTAAAGTGATCATCGCGATTACTGAAGGTATTCCTGTAGCAGATATGATTAAAGCTGCTGACTATATTAAAGATAAAGATTGTCGTCTTATCGGTCCTAACTGTCCTGGTGTAATCACTCCGGGTGAAGCGAAAGTTGGGATTATGCCTGGTTTCGTTTTCAAAAAAGGTAAAGTTGGTATTGTTTCAAAATCAGGAACTCTTACTTATGAAGCTGCAGATCAAGTTGTAAAACAAGGCTTAGGAATTACTACAGCTATAGGTATCGGAGGTGACCCAATTATCGGGACTACTACTAAAGAAGCTGTTGAATTATTGATCAATGATCCAGAGACTGAAGCTGTGGTTATGATCGGTGAGATTGGAGGACAATTAGAAGCTGATGCTGCAAAATGGATCAAAGCTAGCGGAACTACAAAACCGGTAATCGGTTTTATCGCAGGTGAGACTGCACCGGCTGGTAGAACAATGGGCCACGCAGGGGCTATTGTTTCAGGAGAAGGAGAATCTGCAGCAGACAAAAAGAAAATCTTAAAAGAAAACGGAGTTCACGTTGTTGATTCTCCTGCTGAGATCGGTAAAAAAGTTGCCGAGCTATTGAGCTAAGAGCACCTTACATAAGAATATAAAAAAGCCTGACTTTAGATAGTCAGGCTTTTTTTATTCCCGAAAATCACATATTCAATTTCAAAATATACCGGATATTGGGTATTGAGGACTGTTAAATTTTATAGCATTTTTAACAATTATAAATTTTAACAGTTCCCTTATGAAGATAAAACTACTTGTACTTTTAATCTTATTTAATTTTTCAGCGGCGCTTTGCCAAACAAGTCTAGGACTATCCGTTGCAGAAGAAAAGGAAATAAAAGATTACAAAAATTCCCAGAAATATTTAGTTACTACCATAGATAACATGAGTAGTTTGGACGATGGATCAAAATGGTCTGTCTTGCTTAACGCAAACAAAACGTTGAAGCTAAAAACGCCTAAAGTTGCTTTTGAAGATGATTTTTTAAATAATCTTCAAGCCATTGACGCATTGGATATCAGCAACGCTGAAAAATTCCAAAAATTAAAACAAGCTCAGGAAGAGGCTGCAGCGAAGGAGCGTGCACTTCGTGACGATACTATGCTTGCTCTACAGGCTTTGAATGAAAATAAAGCCGAAGCGGCAAGTACTGAAGCTGAAACATTAGAATCAGAGGCTCCTCAAACAGAAACTAAAGTGGCTGAATCTGAATTAAATGCTGCTCCAGATACTTCCAATACAGTAGATATTAAGGAAACAACTCCATTAGTTACAACAGATCCTCAGTCAAATGTTTTGGATAAAAAATTACAAGAAAGCACTGCAGTTATTGCTGTAGAAGAAACTTCGGAAGAAACACCTGAAGTAATTGCCACTGCTGAGACTACTCCGGAGGATCAACAAGCCGCAACTCCTGATTCAAACCAAAACCTTTTGACATCGCTTGCAGAAGTTGCCAAGGAAAGTCAGACAGAATCACAGGAGTCAGCTCAACCAGAAGAAGTATCAAACACTCCAGCAACTGTATATTTTATAAGAAATAATGGTTTTGCGGGAAGTGGTACCAAATTTCACATTTTCATCGACACTGATTACAAAGGCGCGATCAAAGGAAAAGATGTTATTAAAACTGAAGTTAAACCAGGACAATACAATATAAGTGGTATTTCTCACACAGCTATTATCAGTGCTGCTTATCAGATACCGGTTACTTTTAAAGCGGGCGAAACCTATTATTTTTCAGCAAATAATAGTCATATGGAATATCTGGAATTAGCCACTCAAAACACAGACGTTTATGACGATCTTCAAAAGAAATTGAGTAAGAATATAGATTATGTTGAAGTAGACCAAAAGGATTTGGAGAAGTATACAGAGCGATTTCAGGAAACCCTTCAAGAAGCTGAACAGTTCCCGAGTCAAGTTGTCATAAATGGAAAACCTGCAGCAGGAAGAAGAAATACTTCTTTTCAAGAAGATTATCCGTTGCATAAAACAGGATTGAGCATTAACGATCTTCCTACAAACACAGCTGCTACAGCTGTCAATGACGCTTCAATAAATGAATATATTGATGATATAGCTGCTGCTAAATCTACAGAAGAAATGGCTGCAATAGCACAAAACATTGCAGGTATTGATGCAGAAGCACCTTCGCTTAATCTTAGAGATCAGGCTTATAAAGAAATTCTAAAGCTTAAAGAAGAAAAAGGTTTTAGAGCGGTTAATACTTCAACCTCAAACGTATTGATGGGAAATGTTGAAGCCAGAGATAGAGTTAAAAATTCTGAAGTGAATGAAACTACAGGGTTAAAATATCGAAGAAGTTCTTTGTATACGCTGATGATTAATGATGATTCTCGAGAGCATTTTGGTCACATTAGAAACACCTTTGGAAATATTGAGCTTTCAGAAAAATTTAATAACCACAATATAGGACCATATTTAATCAATACTGCAGGAGGTATTGATGATCAAACCGAAGCGATCAATCAATTTTTTATTCAAAACCAAACAGCAAAAGAATTGGTTGCAAAGTGGTTTAATAGAGATGTTGACGGCAATTTTGATATGGAAGTCATAGCGAATCGCGGTTCATATAATGCTTCAGATCTTGATGTACTTGTAGCACAGGACAGTCAAAGAGGTCAAGCGCTTTTAGAGGATGCAGGTGAAGAACTCATTAAAAACACCTTTGTAATTGTCTACGATTTCAAATACACCAATAAGGAAGAAAAAGCAAAAAAGACTGGAGGTTTTCTATCGGTCGTGAGCGCAGCTGCGTCTTTTGTCCCGGGAATGGAAAACGTTTCAACTGTCGTAGATGGGGTGAACTTGGCTCAAACTGCATTAGGTAAAGGTTATTTTGTGAAGACTACCGCTTATCTCTATCAATTAGAATGGAATGAGGAGGTCGCTAGCAGATTCTATAATGAGATGTGGATGGACGAGAATTCCCACGATCCCAATAGAAAAGCCGCTTTTGATAATACCGATATTTTCAAACTCAAATTTATAGGAACGCAAGTAGCAAGAAAGAATTTGCAATCCACCATTTTTTCTAACAAAACCAATGAAGATTTAATTGGTATTGCAACGGTGAGAGCTTCAGATAAATCTATCGCACAGTTACAACGCGAATTCGAGGATTTCCGAGTGAAAACTCCTTTGCTTAGCGGGGATCCAATCGCTGCAAAAATTGGCACTAAAGAAGGTATCGAAAAGGGAGATAAGTTTGAAGTGCTTGAACAAGTTTTAGGTGAGGATGGTAAAACTTACTATGAGCGTGTGGGGACCATCAAAGTAGATAAAAATGATATTTGGGACAATAGCTATTTGGCCGAAGAAGATTCCAGTGCCAATTTATCTGGACAAACCTTGTTCAAAGGATCTTCAAACAAATACTACTCAGGTATGTTAATCAGACAAATCAATTAGAATCAATTATGAAGAATAAAATAAAAATATCCCTAATCTTAATTCTTATCGGGATTTCCTGCTCATCCCTTAATGCGCAAAAACGCTTTGAAGATCGAGCAGACGAAGATACAGCCAACTGGCGTTATGAGATAGAGTGTGTTGGCACAGGAAAGCAAGGAACGACTTTAATCAAAGTTTGGTCTTACTCCAAAAAACCTCAAGTAGCTGCAGAACAGGCAAAAAAGAATGCTATACATGGTATTATTTTTAAAGGAGTTCCTCAAGGAGAACGCGGCTGTGTAGCTCAACCTGCTTTAGCCCGTAACGCTAATATTGAACAGGAAAAGGCCGATTATTTTAACGCTTTTTTCAATAATGGAGGGAAGTTTCAAAAATTTGTGAGCCTTACTACAAACGGAGCGATAGCTGCAGGTGATCGTATTAAAATAAGCAGAAAAGAATATAAAATTGGAGTTATAGTTTCTGTGAATAAAAAGCTTTTACGCGATGAGCTTGAAGCTGCTGGTATAATAAGAGGCCTATCATCTGGATTTTAACAGGAATATTATGAAGAATATAAAAATACTACTTGTACTCGCAGGAGTCGTTTTCTCAATGATGAGTTCGTGCAAAACACCCGAAACTATTTCAGGGTACTATTCCTATGAGACCCAATGTTTGGGAAATCTAGGGGATGGAACGCAACTGGTTAAAAGCTGGGGTACAGGTTTAGATCGTAAACAAGCCGAGGCACAGGCACGTAAAAATGCGCTGCGCGATATAATGTTTAAAGGAATTCGTAATGGAAATTCTTCTTGTGAAATTCGTCCTTTAGTGGTAAAGCCTAATGCGCTTGAAAACTACGAGACTTATTTCAACAGATTTTTTTCAGAAAACGGAAAGTATAAATCGTTTGTTTCCTTACATAGAGAACCCTTTTTGGATAGAAAGTTTAAAGGTAATCCCAGAAGCGACGCCAAGGTTGCCTATGGATTGGAGCTTAAGGTACGCGTAGATGACTTAAGACGATTATTAATCAAAGATGAAATAATAGAGTAAAATGAGACAGATTATTACAATACTTTTTTTGGCATTTTTTATTGGGCATATTCAGGCTCAAGCCAAAAAACCCACATTAATGGTTGTGCCTAGTGATAACTGGTGTATTACCAATGGCTATATGATGCAATTTGAAAATCAAGGTATGATCGAGACCATACCTGATTATAAAGCGGCTTTTCAGCAAAGCTCAGATTTACTACTTGTGGTAAGTAAATTAAACGGTCTTATGGCAGACCGCGGATTCCCTTTAAAAAATATGGAATCTGTAATTAAATCGCTCAATTCGTACGCAGCAGAAGATGCGCTTCGTTCTTCTAAAGCAGGTTCTGAAGTTGCAGAAAGTCCGGTTGATCGCTTAAAATCTATAGCAAAGGCTGATATAATTATGCAACTCACGTGGACGGTGAATCAAACCGGACCTAAAAAGTCGATCACATTTAACCTTCAAGGTATAGACGCCTATTCTAACAAGCAAATCGCAACGGCCGCAGGAACAGGCGCTCCGTCTTTTTCAGCAGAACTTCCTGTGCTTTTAGAAGAATCAGTACTTTCTTACATAGACGAGTTTGCAAATAGTCTACAAGATCATTTTGATGATTTGTTTGAAAATGGTCGTGAGATCACCATAAGAATCAAACGTTGGGATGACTGGGGAGATGATTTAGAATCAGAATTTGGTCCTGAGCAAGAGGAGCTGGGCTTTATTATAGAAGATTGGATTGCAGACAATACTGTAAAAAATAGATTTTCTACGACAGATGCGACTGAAAACATGATGATTTTTGAACAGGTAAGAATTCCGTTATACTATACGAGAAACGGTCGTGAGCGAGCAATGGATACGCGTCGTTTTGCTAAAGGTTTAAGTGATTACTTAAAAGACAGCCCGTTCAATATCGTCAATAAATTAACCACACGAGGATTGGGTGAGGCAACCATATTTTTAGGAAGTAAATAAAGAAATTATGAAAAACAGTATAAAATTCTGCTTTGCTTTAGTAGCAATGCTTTCAGTTACAAGAGTTGCTTTTTCGCAAAATACACTTTCTAGTTATGACGACTTAGGACGTTTAGAATTAACAAGCTATGTTTCTGATCAAATCGAATATTTACCCGTAGTAGCACGTAATAATTTACAAAGTAAATTGGCGAGAGCGGTGAATCAATATGGCCTTGGCGGAAGCACGTCAAATGGAAGATTTATCATCACGCCTAATGTTTCGGTTTTATCAAAGAATGTCATAGCCAGTGCACCCGCAAGTATAGCGGTAGTATTAGACATTGGCCTTTTTGTAGGAGATGGTGTTTCAGGAACAAAATTTTCTTCAGGTTCTATTACCGCTAAAGGTGTAGGGAGAACAGAGGCTAAAGCCTACATCAATGCGTTCAAACAAATTCGTCCTGAGAATAAGGAGTTTAAACGCGTAATTGAACAGGCAAAACCTAAGATCCTTGAATACTACAACACAAGATGTGACTTTATTTTAAACGAAGCTAAAGTTGCAGCGGCTCAGAATAAGTTTGATTTGGCTTTGCTTAACCTAACGACAATACCTGAGGTGAGTAAAGACTGTTATACTCAAGCTTCCGCATTAATCCCTGAGCTTTATAATCAAAAAATCGATAACGAGTGTCTGCAAAAAGTTAATGAAGCTAGAAATGCCTGGGCAACAGATCCATCTTCTGCAGGAGCAGCTGTAGCGGGTAAAATACTCGCTTCAATTAATCCAAATGCTTCTTGCTATAAGGATGCGGTCAAGCTATCAAAGGAAATTGGT
>Ga0114901_1002115_pt1 | contig 10813 bp, 8 predicted proteins | sample MalvireepMed_s16_FD_89686 | JGI IMG/M metagenome (GOLD analysis project Ga0114901, IMG submission 89686) | Marine viral communities from the Global Malaspina Expedition - Malaspina viral metaG DeepMed_s16 | ecosystem: Environmental > Aquatic > Marine > Oceanic | place: Mediterranean Sea... | reverse complement strand
CCCCTGCCCCGCCTCGATCCGCGCGGCGATGGTGGCAAGCAGGCGCTGGGGCAGTTTCTGCGATCCGTCCATCGCGATCTGGTGAGTACGGTGGCGCAGGGTTGGATTGTCGAAGCGGGCCATCAGATCGCGGCGATAGGCCGCCACGTCGAGTTCCGCCGGGGGCGAAAGGGTCGTTTCCGCCTCGTCCCATAGCGTTTCGACGAAGATGCGGGCTTCGGGCAGGGCTAGGACGTCATGGACATAGTCGATCGCGGCAAGGCCACCCAGATAGGCGATGCCGCTGTGCGCGCCGTTGAGCAGGCGGAGCTTGGCTTCCTCCCACGGGGCGACGGCGGCGGTGATCTGAACGCCTGGGCCAAAGTCCGGGCGCGGGCCGCAGAAATCATCCTCGATCACCCATTGGATGAACGGCTCGGTCTTGACCATGGCCTGATCCTCAACGCCCAGACGCATGGTCAGGGCGGCTATGTCGTCGGGCGTGGTCGCAGGGACGATACGATCGACCATGGTTTCGGGGAAAGCGCCTTCAGCCGCGATCCATTCCGCCAGAGCGGCGTCGTGACGACGGGCGAGCGCCAGTACGGCATTGCGCAGGCGGGTGCCGTTATGGGGAAGATTGTCGCAACTGATCGCGGTGAAGGGAGGCAGTCCCGCCGCTTTGCGCCGTGCCAGCGCCGCGACGATATAGCCGGGCGCGGTCTGCGGCTGTTCCAGCGACAGGAGGTCGGCGGCAAGTTGCGCGTCATCCTCGATCAGCGCGCCGGTGGCAGGGTCGAGCTTATAGCCTTTTTCCGTGATGGTGAGCGTAACGATATGGATGTCGGGCGCTGCCATGGCGGCGATGAGCGCCTGCGGCGCCCTGGGCGCGACGATGACGTCCTGCACCGCGCCGATGATGCGTGCCTGCTCCGATCCGCCATCGCGCACCAGCATGGTATAAAGGCCGTCCTGCGGCACCATCTGGTTGCGCACGGCGGGCGAACGCAGAGAGGCCGCGGTAATGCCCCAGCGCAGGTCGCCTGCGTTCAGGGCGTCGTCAAACAGCACCGCCTGATGCGCGCGATGGAACGCGCCGATGCCCAGATGGACGATTCCCGGCTTGACCTGGCTACGGTCATAATTTGGGCGAATGACGTCGGCGGGAAGCGCCGCGAGCATCTGACTCGACAGGCGGGTCACAGCTTGTAGGCCTGCTTGACGAGATCATAGGCCAGCGCGCGGGCGACCTCGAACGCTTCATCCTCCTCCATGCGATGTTCGACCACCAGTTGCGCCAGCCAGCCGCAATCCATGCGGCGGGCGACGTCATGGCGCGCCGGGATCGACAGGAAGGCGCGGGTATCGTCGTTGAAGCCGACCGTGTTGTAGAAACCGGCTGTCTCCGTCGCGCGCTCGCGAAAGCGGCGCATCCCTTCCGGGCTGTCATGGAACCACCAGGGCGGGCCAAGTTTGAGCGCGGGATAATGGCCGGCCAGCGGCGCCAGTTCACGCGAATAGACATCTTCGTCGAGGGTGAAGAGAATGAGGGTCAGGCGCGGGTCGGTGCCATAAAGGTCGAGCAAGGGCTTCAACGCCGTGACAAATTCCCCTGCGGTCGGGATGTCTGCGCCCTTGTCCTTGCCAAAGCGCGCCAGCACGGCGGCATTATGGTTGCGGTGTACGCCGGGGTGCAACTGCATCACCATGCCGTCCTCAATCGACATGCGCGCCATTTCGGTGAGCATATGGCCGCGGAACAGTTCCGCCGCCGCCGCGCTGACCGGACCGGTGGTGACCCTGGCGTAGAGCGCTTCAATCTCCGCGCGGGGCAGATTGGCGGTGAAGGCGGACGGATGGCCATGATCGGTCGAGGTCGCCCCCGCCGCGCGAAAATCCGCGCGGCGCTTTTCATGGGCGCGCAGATAGCCGGCATAGCTGCCCGCATCCTCGCCCGCCATGGCGCAGAAGCGCTGCACATTGGCGATGAACTTGGGATCGTCGGGGTCCAGCACCGGATCGGGACGATAGGCGGTGACGACCTTGCCGCCCCAACCGCTGGCGCGGATCGCGCGGTGATGGTCGAGCGGGTCGAGCGGGCCTTCGGTGGTGGCGATGACTTCGATGTTATAGCGATCGAACAGTGCGCGCGGGCGGAATTGCGGGGTTTTGAGCGCGGCGTCGATCAGGTCGTAATAATGATCGGCCGTCTCCGCCTCCAGCCGGACGTCGATGCCGAACGCCTCGGCAAAGACCCAGTCGAGCCACATGCGCGACGGCGTGCCCCGGAAGAGATGATAATTGGCGGCAAAGATGCGCCAGATGGCGCGCGGATCGCTGGCGGTTGCGCTGCCATCGACGGTGGGAACGCCCAGTTCGTCCAGCCTGACGCCCTGGCTGAACAGCATGCGGAACACATAATGGTCAGGGACGATCAGCAACTCCGCCGGGTTGGCGAATGGCTCGTCATAGGCGAACCAGCGCGGATCGGTGTGGCCGTGGGGCGAGACGATGGGCAGATCCCTGACGCTGGCGTACAGCGCGCGGGCGATGTCGCGGGTGCGCGGTTCGGCCGGGAACAGGCGATCGGGATGCAGAATGAGAGGCTTAGGCAAGAATCATGCTCCTTCGACGCGGCCTATGCCAGCGGTGGTGACGACCTGATAACGCGGAATGACAAGGTGGATGGCGCATAGCGCGACGAGATAGGCACAGGATGCGACGGCGAAGATCGGTCCGTAGCTGCCGATATTTTCCAGGATCGTTCCGGCAAATTTCGCCATCATCATGCCGCCGATCGCCCCCGCCAGCCCGCCAAGACCGATGACCGATCCGGCCATCCAGCGCGGAAACACATCGCCCGGCAATGCGTAGAGATTGGCGGAAAAGCCCTGATGCCCGGCGCAGGCCAGCCCGATCAGGCCGACCGCAACCCACATGTTGGGCGCGTGGGTCGCAAAGGCGATCGGCACGGCGCACAGGGCCGCCAGAAACATGGCGCTCTTGCGCGCGCGGTTTACGCTCCAGCCGCGCCCCATGAAGCGCGAGGATGCCCAGCCGCCAGCGACCGACCCGACATCGGCCAGCAGATAGACCGCGACCAGCGGCGGGCCGAAATCCAGCATCTTGACGCCATATTGCTTGTTGAAGAAGTCCGGCAACCAGAAGAGGAAGGTCCACCAGACCGGGTCAATCAGGAAGCGGCCCAGCATATAGGCCCAGGTCTGGCGCAGCCGAAACAGCGCGGTCCATTTGACGGGGCGTTGTTCTTCGACAGGGTCGGTTTCGATCCAGGCCAGTTCCTGCGCGCTCAGGCTCTTTTTCTCGCGCGGGCGGCGGTAGAAACCGAGCCAGGCGGCCAGCCAGACCACGCTCAGCAGGCCGGTGAGGATGAAGGCCCAGCGCCAGCCCATGGTGACGGCGATGACCGGCACGATCAACGGAGTCAGGATCGCGCCGACATTGGACCCGGCATTGAAGATACCGATAGCGAGCGCCCGTTCCTTCTTGGGGAACCATTCATTGGTTGCGGCGATCGCGGCGGGGAAGGTACCCGCTTCGCCCAGCGCGAGCGGGATGCGGGCGATCAGCATGCCCGCGGTCGAGGTGAAGAAGATATGGGCGACATGGCCGATCGTCCACAGCGTCACCGCCACCGCATAGCCCGCGCGCGCCCCGATCCTGTCGATCAGTCGGCCGAAAAGAACATAGGCGATGCCGTAACCGGCCTGAAACCAGATGGCGAGGTCGGCATAGCCGCGCTCCGTCCAGCCATAACGTTGCTGAAGATCCGGCTTGAGCGTCGGCAGGACGAGGCGATCGATATAGGAGAGCACGACCGCCGCGAACAGCAGGGCACAAACGATCCAGCGTATTTTACCCGATGGCTTTGGGATGTCGGTCATGCAGACGCTCCAGGGAAAATCATTCGTCCTTCCGACGAAGGCGGGGGTACCGATTATGTTTGAGCGTCACGCGCGCTCGACCGGCCATGGGAAGGGTGAGGACCGGCGTGCAGACCGCCCCCACCCTTCCGCGCCAATGGCGCGCTTTCCCTCCCCGGCAGGAGAGGAAAACTCTGTTCAGCGTCGCTATCACTCGTTCGCCATGACGGCACCGCCATCGCGGCGGTCGCAGGTGACAAAATGCTTGGCCTTAATGTTCTTTGCCATGGAACGGTCCTGCTGCGACGCTTCCGGCGGTGCGATCCGAGTGATGCCGCCTAGCGGTGATGAATAAATGATAGCGGTACCATTGGAACAAGTGCAGCAGGCTTGTCAATCGTGCAGCGCAGCATGAACAACTGGCAAGCGATAGCGCCGGATGCTGGGCCAATTCATGTCTATTGTGGCGTGTCATTTTGCGCTTCGCGATGAACGCCAGATTGCGCTACGAACCTCGCCGTAAAACATTTAGCATGACAAGGCCCAATCCGTTGAGTGACAGCAGAGCATCCCGCCGCCAGCGCAATGCGCCAACGATCAATGACGTGGCCCGCGAGGCCGGGGTGTCTCCGATGACCGTCTCACGCGTCATCAACGGGGAAAAGGCCGTCCGCCCGGCGACCCGCGCCAAGGTGGACGTAGCGATTGCCGCCCTGAATTACGCGCCGAGCGCAGCGGCGCGCAGCCTGGCCGGTGGCGAGGAGATGCGGATCGGCCTGCTCTACAGCAACCCGTCCTCATCCTATCTGAGCGAATTTCTGGTCGGCAGCCTGGAGCAGGCAAGCGGTAGCGGCGTGCATCTGGTGGTCGAGAAATGGGATGAGCAAACATCCATCAAGGCAGTGATCGACCATCTGCTGCGCGGGCGAATCGATGGGGTGATCCTGCCGCCGCCGCTCTGCGACCTTCAGGACATGGCGCATGCCCTGGTCGCGGCCAATATTCCCGCCGTCGCCGTCGCCACCGGGCGATCGGATGGCGAACTGGCGGCGGTGCGGATCGACGATCGGCAGGCCGCCTATGAAATGACCCGCCACCTCGTCTCGCTGGGGCACAGCCGCATCGGCTTCATCAAGGGCCATCCCAATCAGAGCGCCAGCATCCGGCGGCTGGAAGGCTATGTCGATGCGCTGGACGAAGCAGGCATCGCCGTCCAGAATGATTATATCGCCCAGGGCTATTTCACTTACCGATCCGGGCTGGACGCCGCCGAACATATATTGGCGCTGCCCGATGCGCCGACGGCCATCTTTGCCAGCAATGACGATATGGCGGCCGCAACCGTGGCGATCGCCCACCGGGGCGGGCTGGACGTGCCGGGCGACCTGACCGTATGCGGCTTTGACGACACATCGCTGGCGACCACGATCTGGCCCGAACTGACGACGATCCGCCAGCCCATCAGCGCGATGTCGCGCGCGGCGGTGGAGTTGCTGGTCAAGATGCTACGCGCGCGGCGCGCGCAGGATGAAGACATGCCCGCGCATCTCGTGCTGGACCATACGTTGATCCGGCGCCAATCGGACGCTCCGCCGCGGGTGCGGCCAAGGGTAGTCGGGCGGTAGGAACATCGGTTCGTTTCGCGCAAAGTCGAGAAACATCCGGCACGGCGCCTTGTGTTTCTCGACTTCGCGCGAAACGAACGCCTGTTCGATAGTTATGCTTCGCCGAACACCCGGCGGAAAATGGTGTCGACCTGCTTGAAATGATAATCGAGGTTGAACTTGTCCTCGATCTCGGCAACCGGCAGCGCGGCTGTGACGTCAGCGTCGGCCTTGAGCAGTTCAAGCAGCGAGAGTTGGCCGTCTGATTCCCAGACCTTCATCGCGTTGCGCTGGACATAGCGATAGCTGTCCTCGCGGCTGACGCCCGCCTGGGTGAGAGCCAGCAGCACGCGCTGCGAATGGACAAGCCCGCCCATCTTGTCGAGATTCTTCATCATCCGCTCAGGATAGACCAGCAGCTTGTCGATCACGCCAGTCAGGCGAGCCAGCGCGAAGTCGAGCGTGATGGTCGCGTCGGGACCGAAGAAGCGCTCGACCGACGAGTGGCTGATGTCGCGCTCGTGCCACAGCGCGACATTTTCCAGCGCGGGCACGACTGCGGCGCGCACGACGCGGGCCAGGCCGGTCAGATTTTCGGTCAACACCGGATTGCGCTTGTGCGGCATGGCCGACGAACCCTTCTGGCCGGGCGAGAAATATTCCTCCGCCTCCAGCACTTCGGTGCGCTGGAGATGGCGAACCTCGACAGCCAGTCGCTCGATCGAACTGGCGATCACGCCCAGCGTCGCGAAGAACATGGCGTGGCGGTCACGCGGGATCACCTGGGTTGAGACCGGCTCGACGGAAAGGCCCAGCTTCTGCGCAACATGCTCTTCAACCGCGGGGTCGATATTGGCGAAGGTGCCGACCGCACCGGAAATGGCGCAGGTCGCGACTTCGGCGCGCGCAGCTATCAGGCGCGCCTTGCAGCGGGTGAATTCGGCATAGGCTTCCGCCATTTTCAGGCCAAAGGTGACCGGCTCGGCATGGATGCCGTGGCTGCGGCCGATGGTCGGGGTCAGCTTATGCTCAAACGCCCGGCGCTTGATTACGTCGAGCAGTTTGTCGAGATCCTCGATGAGAATGTCGGACGCGCGCGCCAGTTGCACCGCCAGGCAGGTGTCGAGCACGTCGGAGCTGGTCATGCCCTGATGCATGAAGCGAGCTTCATCGCCCACCTGTTCGGCAACCCAGGTCAGAAAGGCGATGACGTCATGCTTGGTCACCGCCTCGATCGCGTCGATCGCCGCGACGTCGATCACCGGGTTGGTCGCCCACCAGTCCCACAGCGCCTTGGCCGCCGATGGCGGCACGACTCCCAGTTCGCCCAGCTTTTCGGTCGCGTGCGCTTCAATCTCGAACCAGATTTTGAAGCGGGCTTCCGGTTCCCAGAGAGCGGTCATTGCGGGGCGGGCGTAGCGAGGGACCATGGGCGAATCCTGCATAGGAAGGGAAAGGTGCCGCGCGCCTAGCAGCGTCCTTGCGCCGGGGCAAATCGCGCCGGTTGCGCCAAAGAAAATCGAGTCGAATGCTTCGGCTGATCGCAATTGGAACAGCAAAGACAGTCGAATCGAGTATATTCCCAAGACAAGCCGTTAGACATGAACGGATGTTCAGGAACATTACCCGCTTTTGGGTCATTATCCCCTTGTCATTCAATGCTGCACAGATTGTTTTATTCTGTGACGGCCAAGTAACCGAGGAGATTGCCATGATCCGCACGCTTCTAATCACGAGCGCCCTTGCTATCGCCGCCCCCGCCATCGCGCAGGAGACGATGCCATCACAGGGCGCGATGCCCGCGACGCCTGCCCAGCTGGCCATGCCGGGCGATCCGCAGGCGGGCATGCCGCAGGCCGAAACGCCAGCGACTCCCGCAACGCCAGCCAATCCCGGCAATGCAGTCGCTTCGATCGTCGACACCGAATTTCCGGCCTATGACGCCAATAGCGACGGCCAACTCGACCAGGCGGAATTTTCCAAATGGATGGTTGCCCTGAAGGATCAGGAAATGAAGGCAACCGGCAAAAGCTTGCCTGCCGAGCAGGTCACGGCATGGGCCAGCGGCGCATTCACCACGGCGGACACTGACAAGAGCGTGTCCATCAGCAAGCCGGAACTGGTCGCCTATCTGAGCGGCGGCGCCGGTTAAACAGACGCAGAGATCCTCCCCGTCGCGAAGGACGGAGAAGAAGAGCCCGAAAGGGTCGCAACAAATGGGCGGTATGGTGAAAACCATGCCGCCCTTTTTGCGTGGCCGGGATTTTCTCTAGCTGCGTTTCCGCGCGTACAGCAATGCCGCGACGATCGCGGCCGAGCCGATGCCGACAGCCGCGCCGGTCCAGGCGACTTTGCCAGCGGATTTGCGTGCCGCGCTGGCAAGGTCGCGCTTATCGTCGACGGGTTGCACGGGGGTGGCGGATGGAGCGTCGGTGTCCGGCGCAGTCTTTTCGGTTTTGCTCATGACAGCGACAGCTATGCCGCAAAGCGGCGGCGGGGAAAAGATGAAAGGCGGCTACATGACAACTATCCGTCGCAATCCGCCTGTGCCACCATCCTTGTCCAACCTGCCCCTTGACTTCCAAGCAATGACGATGTTGTTAGCGCTATCAGTAACGGTCGCATGGCCGGGGCATGTTGCAATGAGATAAAGATGGGAAGGACGCGAGAGGATGAGTGAGGGCAGCGCGCAGAAGGTCAACATGGCCTTTATCGCGGCGATCGTTGCGGTGGCGACGATCGGCGGTTTCATGTTCGGTTATGACAGCGGGGTCATCAACGGCACGCAGAAGGGGCTGGAAAGCGCCTTTGACCTGGGCAAGCTGGGCATTGGCATCAATGTCGGCGCGATTCTGGTCGGGTCGTCGATCGGTGCCTTTGGCGCGGGACGGATGGCCGACATGATCGGGCGGCGCGGCGTCATGATGCTGGCGGCGATCCTGTTTCTGCTCAGCGCGCTGATGGCCGGGGCCGCCGGTTCTTCCGCCATCTTCATCCTTGCGCGGATCATCGGCGGACTGGGCGTCGGCGCGGCGAGCGTGATTTCGCCGGTCTATATTTCGGAAGTCACCCCGGCTGCGGTACGCGGGCGACTGTCGAGCGTGCAGCAGGTCATGATCATTTCCGGCTTGACCGGCGCGTTCGTCGCCAATTTCGTGCTGGCGCGCCATGCCGGCGGATCGACCGCCCCGCTCTGGCTCGATTTCCCGGCATGGCGCTGGATGTTCTGGCTACAGGCTATTCCGGCGGCGATCTATTTGCTCGCCCTGTTGTTCATTCCCGAAAGCCCCCGCTATCTGGTGGCGCGCGGGCGCGAGGACGAGGCGCTGGCGGTATTGACCCGCCTGTTCGGCGCGCAGGAAGCGGCGCGCAAGGTGGTGGAGATTCGCGACAGCCTGGCCGCCGACCATCATCGGCCCAAATTGTCCGACCTCATTGAAAAAAACAGCGGCAAGATCCGCCCGATCGTGTGGACCGGCATTGGCCTGGCCGTGTTCCAGCAGCTGGTCGGCATCAACGTCGTCTTTTATTATGGCGCGACACTGTGGGAAGCCGTCGGCTTTTCGGAAGATAATGCGTTGCAGATCAATATATTGTCTGGCGTGCTTTCGATCGGCGCTTGCCTGGGGTCGATGTTGCTGATCGACCGGATCGGGCGCAAGCCGCTGCTGCTGATCGGATCGGCGGGGATGGCGGTGACGCTGGCGATCGTCGCCTATGCCTTTTCCACCGCCATCACCGGCGCGGATGGCGGGGTCACGCTGCCGGGGCATAATGGCCTGATCGCCCTGATCTCGGCAAATCTCTATGTGATCTTCTTCAACATGAGCTGGGGGCCGATCATGTGGGTGATGCTGGGCGAGATGTTCCCCAACCAGATTCGCGGATCGGGTCTGGCGGTCGCGGGCTTTGCCCAATGGATCGCCAATGCGGCCATATCGGTCAGCTTTCCCGCGCTGGCTGTATCGCCGGGGCTGGTCATGACCTATAGCGGCTATGCGTTGTTCGCCGCGATCTCCTACTTCTTCGTGCGCAAGATGGTGCAGGAGACCAAGGGTCGCGAGCTTGAGGAGATGGTTGGTTGAGCGACGGGCCGCTTGTATTGCGGGCGGGGGCGCTGGAAGCGGCGCTTTCCCCCGCTGCGGGCGGATCGCTCCTATGGCTGCGCCATGGGGGCAAGGATGTGCTGCGCCCCGCGCCGGGGGACTGCCACGACCCCCTGGGCATGGCGAGCTTTCCGCTCGTTCCCTATGCCAACCGGATAGCGAATGGGCGGTTCAGCTTTGACGGGCGCGACTATCAGTTGCCGCGCAATTTCGGCGATCATCCGCACAGCATCCATGGCACTGGCTGGCAGGCGGCCTGGACCGTCGCCGATCAGGGGGCGGATGCGGTGCGGCTGGTTCAGGATCATGCGCGCGGCGCGGCATGGCCATGGCCCTATCGCGCCGAGCAGCATGTGGCCCTGCACCCCGACGCGATCGACATGCGCCTGACGCTGACCAATATCGGCGATGCGCCGATGCCGGCCGGGCTGGGATTCCACCCTTATTTCCTGGCCGACGCCGGGACGCAGCTGCGCTTCGCAGCGACCAGCCTGTGGCTTTCGACCCCCGACATGCTGCCGGACCGGGAAGTCGCCGCCGACACGCTGGGCGACTGGTCGCGCGGGGCCAGGGTGATGGGCGACACGCTGATCGACAATGCCTATGGCGGATGGGACGGGCACGCGATCATTGCGCGCGGCGATGGCCTGCGCATCGTCGTGACAGCGAGCGGCGCGGATTGGCTGCATGTCTATCGTCCGCCCAATTCGGTCGATTTCTGTATCGAACCAGTGAGCCACTGTCCCGACGCGATCAATCGGGCGGACGGCATGAGCGTGCTGGCACCGGGTGCCGCCACCCAATTGTCGATGACGATCCGCATCGACAAATAGGATGAGACGCTTCCGAAATGTGACGGGATCGCCTAAGCTGCCCCTGTTGAGCAGCAAGAGGACATGCCGATGCAATTTTTGCGGACTGCCTTCTGGGTCGTAATCGCGGTCGCCCTGGCCTTTTTCTGCATGGCGAATTATGTGCCCGTGACCGTCCGCCTGTGGGGCGACATGGTGATGGAAACCAAGTTGCCGGTCTTGCTGATCGGTGCATTTCTGCTGGGCGCGCTGCCCTTCTGGATCATGGCCCGCGCGACGCGCTGGCGGTTGAAGCGTCGGCTGGACAGCGCGGAACGCGCGCTGGCCGTCACCGCCGCCGCCACGCCGCCTGCGGTCGTCACCCCGCCTCTGGACGCGGACGTCCCCTCTCCGTCCCTTTCCCCTCTCAATCCTACAGGACCCGTATG
>Ga0114901_1002111_pt1 | contig 10823 bp, 1 predicted proteins | sample MalvireepMed_s16_FD_89686 | JGI IMG/M metagenome (GOLD analysis project Ga0114901, IMG submission 89686) | Marine viral communities from the Global Malaspina Expedition - Malaspina viral metaG DeepMed_s16 | ecosystem: Environmental > Aquatic > Marine > Oceanic | place: Mediterranean Sea... | reverse complement strand
AGTTATTCGTGTCCCTGCATTCGTGGACAACACCGTTCTCCATGCTGAATACACGCGTGAGCGAAGGTGTTGCTTCGCTCACGCGTGTATTCAGCATGGAGAACGGTGTTGTCCACGAATGCAGGGACACGAATAACTGATGTCACCTCGTTGAATATGGTGTCCTGTCGGCCCTTCGGTGGGAATGCCTGTGTTGATGCCATCAGTAGTCCACCGTCCTGAGGCTCCCAGTGCCTGTAGCATAGTAATCATCTGGTGTATCGTCATCATGGTCTGCCGTATTGAAGTCGGTTGTCGCATCTTCACCCTTCGGGTGTAGCGTCTGACTGTGCCTTGGCTCCACCGTGTAGTCATACCTCACCGTCACATCACCATCATCGTCCTCGGTGCCTTGGCGTCGTGATGCGTCGGAACGGTAGTGCTGCAGTGTGTTCTCGCTGATGATGAGACGAGCAACGGCATCTGCCAGTGTTGGTGTCGTTCCATCTACACCTGCCCCACGAATATATGGGCCATGAGACTTGTTGCTACTGAAAGAAGTACCCCCTTTGTGGTCTGGGATGTACGATGCTACATATGGCCCACTGGTTGGTGATGGGTTTGTTGTCTGGACATATCTCCCACTGGTCACTGCCCGAGCATTGGGCATATCATAGTTGAACAGCCCATATCGACAACCCCCTGTCATCTTAAAGAATGTTGCATGGCTAGATGATTGGGGTCCCTTCAATGTTGCTGGGCCTCGTGGCCTGAACAATGCTATATGGCGACTGTCAAGTGTCATGCACACTCGGAGTAGGAATCGGATTGTCTTGTCTGTGGCATTCGTCCTTCGTCGCATTGGGTCATTCACACCGGCTGTGGCATTCCCTTGATATGGGTTCGATGTTGGCCCGAAGGTGCTTAGTACATACGCAGCATTGGCTGTGTCTATGCCCCAGTTGTAGTCATTGAATGGCTCCACATGGCTAGACACCTCCATGATGTAGTTGCCTCCCATCGGAGATACACCATGAGCGTTGTTGAATCGTAGCACACCACCCTCACCATCGGCCCACACATCAGTACCCGCTGTCTTAGACATGTCAAGGTGGGTTATCCCTGCACCGATAGTCCCTACTCCTGATGAACTGTACAGGTCAATAGTTTCAAACGAACCTTGGAATATGTACCGTTGCCCTACTTCACGGTCTGTGTGTAGGCTGGTTGCCTGTGTTGCCTGAACAATGTAGTTTCGTGGGTCATTGTCACTGGCCTCGGTGACGGTCATGGAATCCAACCCGATGCGTGGTGACAAGCGAGATACGGGGTCATAGAACGATAATCCCTCTGCTCCAAACACCCCAGATATCTGTTCGACATTCGCTCCGACCATGCCCTCGGGCTTCAACAGCCCATCGGTGTCTGATATGCCAAGACGACCACTGATTCCACGAGGCACCTCGTAGTCCTGTAGCGCATCGTTGCGTGGTCGCAACAGGCCGGTGGTGAATGGAGGTTCTGCAGTGTGATATGACATCACCATACCTATTGGGTTCATAGTGGTGTCCACATCCTGCAGTATGTACTCGTTGAAGAACACCGGGTATCTGGAGCCTCGCCCATCACCTCGGTCACCAACACGAACACTGTCAATCGGGTTGAAGAAGTCTGCTAGTTTGGTGTAGTAACTACTGACCGCATCGAAGACGGCGTTGTTGGATTCATTGCGATTGCCTTGTTGCACAGACGGTGGCTGCACTGTGTCTGGATGCATGAAGAACAGTGATGTGGCAGGTAGTGGGAATGGTAGGACATACCTCCATGCCTCCGGGTCGAATGCCGGTCGCACTCCGAACCCACGCACAGGGAATCGGCGGACATCCTCACCTGTGGTGTTGCCCCACCAGTCGACCACATAGTACATGTTTGCCTTCACGAGGTCTTCGATGCTCTTGCCTATATGGTCGCCGGGGAACAGCCGCCTTGACTTGTCATCGTTTCGTAGGACTCGGATGGGGCAACCGAACGGTCTGGTCATGCGACGACCATCGCTATACCTGACCTGCCAAGTGGGGAGGTCATGGCTGAGCAACGCAGATGCATTCGTCTGTCTCTCAATGATGCCTGTTATCGTCCCATTCGCAAGGGTCGCTGTGTCATTGTTTGGCGTGACTGCACGACTTGTCCAAGTACCACTCTCCGCTTGAACGAATGGCCCGTTGAAGTATGCGTAGTGACCATTGCTATGTGAGCCTGATGCTGCATCTGCAACGCTCTTGATTGCGATAGCCCACTTGGGTCGATTGTATGGCTGACGCACCGAGAACCGATAGCCAAAGCAGTAGTTCCGCGTCCAAGGAACACCGTCGTTCGGTGTGGTTGGGAAGTTGGCCCATGCTGCAGTCACCGTCTGGTCTGTTCGTATCTCCATTGGGTCTAGTGCCGGTCCAGCATTATACTGGGCCGTGTACGCTATGCATGACCCAGAGAATGGGTCGGCTACATTCCAGCCTCGCTCGACATCACCCCACATGTCCAACCGTGATGCACTGGCTCCGTATCGTGTCCCTCCGGGCCAGAACCCACCATAGAAGAACTTGGCACCTGATGGCATCACCGTTGGCGCTATGGGTGCGACTGAGTCGGGGTCCTCTGGCGCATTGGTAAGTGATGGTTGGATGAGATTTAGCACCGCACCAGATATGACCTTGGCCTCAAATGTGGTAAGGACACTAGTCCCACCACTAGTTGCAGTCAACCTGTTGGTGCCATATGTAATGGTGAATGTCACAGTGCCGGGAGCAGTGTATGCCCTCGCACCACCACACTCAAGATAGAACCCATCAAATGTCCCACCATCTGCTCCAAAGTTGTTCACATGACCTCCTGTTAGTGTCGCACGATGGTTGGCATTATCCCATGCACCTGTCGATGTACCACTTACAGACCTGTGGGACATTCCCTTCATGCCAAGTGCGAATGGGCCGTTGCTGATGGCATACGAGAACTCGTGGTAGTGAACCATCTCAAACGATTCGGGCATGATGTTGTACGGCTTCTTGTTGACTGGTGGGTATGCATCATTCCGACCTCTGGCGTGTGACCCATCGGATAACTTGGTGTATGGGCGACCCAGATTGTGATGCCACATGCACAGGTATGCATCGGCCATGTGAAGGCTGTTGGTGTCTCTGGTGCCGGACAACAACTGTGGTAGTGTGCGTGGTAGTGGGCTGATGGTCTGGTCAGTGTAATTATCGCCCGGTGAGAAGTTGTTGTGCGCGCCCATCAACCGGAGGGTACCCCCATTGTAGAGGCTGTGACTACTGGTCAATACATTCCATATGGGGGAGGATGCACCTAGCCCATCTGCCGGGGTGAATACGAGGAACCTGTCTGTATCCCCAGTGGATGCCCCACTGGTCCCACGAGCCGTGTATGTTGCAAAGTGCTCTGTGCCAGCGGAATCAATCGTGACAACCTTGCGCCCGTATGTCGCACCGTTCAATGGGAACAGAGCGTTGTCATCAACAGACAGGGTGACACTAGCGGCGGCAGTGGGGTTGGCTACAACCTTACATCGTGGGTTGAGGCTCTGCAGTTCACGAGTGTATGGTTCATAGAAGTGAGTGGGATAACCGGCGAGTGTGATTTGGGCGCTGATGGCACCAAGTGTGGAGCGATTGAACAGATAGTAGTCATCCACGCCGAACAAGGTGAGACCAGAATAGTTGCCAGTCTGCACACCGATGGCCCACCAAGGGATGGTCAAGGTGTACCCCGGTGTGGCTCGCTTGAACGCGGTAGGATGATATGGCAGCGAACGACGAGTGAAGGGAGGACTCATCGTCTCGTTCACACCCAACGGATTGAAGTTCGCCAATGGTGGTAGTGAGGTGAATTGCTGACCCGGTGCAGGGTCGATGTCCAGCATGACTTCATTGATGTAGATTTCACATCCTCTCACATCAGCGGATACGGTGTCTGCTAGGATTAGACTGCTACCACCATAGGTGGCCCAGTCATGTACGACACCGACAACAGTTGCCACCTGTTGGCCAGTAAGGTTCAATTCAAGGTCTGCCTCAAAAGCACCATCTGCTGCATTACGAGGCGAGGTTGTGTCGCCAAACGGTGTGTTCTCATGGAATCCAGTGATTTGCTGGCTGAAAATGTTGGGTTGGATAATGATTTGGTATGCCCCCACCTCTAATGGGTCAGGGAAGTGAGAGGTCTGGGTGTGTTGGTTGGCTGCCTCCAATATGATGACATGGCCACCCTTGCTGTTCACCACCCCTGCTACACCAGAAGAGGCGAGGATGCCATACCCGTCGAACCGAACCTTGGTCTCAGTCATCAGTGTGAATGCCCCACCGTGGATGTCAGATGGTGCATAGTTCGGTGTCAGGTTGGAGAACCAGATGTTGGGGTCCATAGTTGGGAGGGCGTTCGCATTACCGCTGTTCTCATCTATATTGCTATCAAGCGATGCGTAGGCTGAACCAGCACAGGCTAGGTGGTCACGGTATAGACCTTGATACAATGGGTGTGCCAAGTGACCCGGCATCATGGCCATTGTCGCATTCACATAGTGGTGACCCATGCGTGGAATGGGCATGGGCGTCAACTTGGGTGCAGTGATGAGGGTGTAGGGATTGTCAGAAGTACCGGCATTCAACTTGTGCCATTCGATGCGTGGCATGTCTGGGCTGTCACCGCTTATCTCAGCATGGTCACGCAGTCGACGGGCAGCAAACAGGCGGGTGGTTCCTGCAGGTGTGTAGTAAGATGGATGGATGGTAGCGTCATCAAATGTAGAATCCCACCCCGGCCCGAACACAACACCAGTGAACTTGGTGGAGCCAGTGGTGATGCCCGTATAGGATGCGATGGCTACCTTGCCCGCTGAGTTGGTGGCCACCAAGAACCATCGCCCTGTCCCATCATTGAGTTGTTCATCTAGATTACCAAATACTGGGCCTGATGTAAGACCACTCACAGTCGCATAGTGTACTGTTCCATCATACACAAGTTCGACGCCAGTGAACACAGTCTGATTGACGGTGATGTTGTCACGCACCACGAGGTTGGTTGCACTGCCACCTACAGGTGTCCGATGCAGGAACTCAACTGAGCCAACATCCTCACGCTTGCTGTAGGATATGTCCATCTTGGTGATGTGAAAGTAGAGAGTGCGGTCATGGGGTTCGTATGCCGTCTGTAGTGGTGCATCGTTTGTGGCACCGTCCCAACCAGTCTGGAATGAATCTGGGAAGTCATGCGAGGTGCCAATCTCCTTTGAGTCTGCTGAGTTATTGCTCGGTCCCACTGAAATCTGTTCCCAATTATTGTTTTCCCAAGTCGGCCATGTAGCCACATCTGGGCCACTGCCATCGAATGCCTTGGATACGAATGAGGTTGGTTGGCCGGGATGCTGAAGCCCACCAGTGCCGATTGACTCATTCTGGTATGCCTGTAGGCGGTCGAACCCGGAGCGCACCACGATGTTGCCGGGGATGGTGTTTGGGTCTGGCAACTGGATGCGCATGTTCGGACTGTTGCCTGACCCTCCAAGGGCAGGTGCTAGGCCTTCGGTTGACCTGTCAGATATCTCCTTGAAGTCACGAATGATGCTTCCGAACGGGGAGCCACCCTCGATGGTGTGTTCTTGCCCTGTGTCATCAATGACAACCATGCTTTCAAACTGGATGTCCTCGTTGGGGATGATGAGTGCGTTCCTGACTAGATGAGGGAATCGCTCAGCCAGTTGTGGGTGTGCCAGTTCCTGTGCTTGGATGACAGGGAACATGGCGCTGTTGGTCGTCTCAAACGAGAACCGACAGTTGCCATAGGTTGTCTCACCAGTCTTGTAGTAGTTGGTGGTGCCGCTTTGCTTGCGCCATGTCCAAGGTACTGCTCCAAGACCTCGGGCGTTGGGTGCAGGTAGTGATAGGTTGCCACCATCCATGCGCTTCCAGACTATGTGGTTCACGCCGAAGTTCAATGATGATGTTTTTCCGGTGTTGCTAAGGGGGTCATGCCAATATCGGTGTGGCTCATTGTCAGCATCGAATATGCCGGGGAATGCTGAGCCATCTCGTATCCCACCCAACCCATTCGTGTCTTGATATAGGGCATTGGCCATACCCAACCATTCCTTGGATGTGAACAGGTCACCAGTCTGGGCCGCACAGTTGTCTGCAAGTGCGTTGTCGGCACCGTCATTGTTCACAGCCCCCCACTTCATATTGGTCCTCTTGGTGTTGTTAGTGGTGGGGTTGTCCATCCCGGCTACGACCTGTGCCTCCACATATGGCCCACCATTGGCTGGACACCAGTATCTACTTGGATTGTGGATGTCATTACTCCATGCAGTCGTGCGAAGGAGGCTCTCTGCTCGCGGTAGTACGGCTGTGTTATTGGTGTCAGCAAAGCCGGGTGGTGTCATTGAACTACCTCCGGGTGCTGTATCCCATATCCCACTCAAGAAGTCACCACACCCACTTTGTCCCAACCTGTCAGCGCGGGCAATCAACGGTAGTTCTCCTTCATGGCTGATGACGACAAAGTGATGTTCATGGGTTCCCTTCGTCTTGTTCATGTTGTTCATCCATCCAGAACCGTACTGTACTGCTGCTGCTGCTGCTGCTGTGGTACTGTACTGACCGATGTAGTTGGAATAGTGACAGTTCAACCCGCTTCCATATGGTGAGAATGACAGGAATGGATGCCATGCGCCCAAACCTCGACTGATGCCCCAGTATCCCTTCTCCACTATACCCAGTGAGTTGAGCATTGAGTATCGCTCCCCATGCCATCCAATGGCACCAATGGGTCGTGTCCGGTCTATCGCATCGGTCAGGCCATTGAAGTGTACATGAGTCCCTGCCAATGCATCCCACACATACTTCTGTGTGGTGGACAATGATGAGTCTCCAACAGAGAACAATTGGGATAACTGATTGGATATACCACCATTGTCCCATCGGTGGTTGCCAGTCTTTGTCCAGATGTGCATGACAGGAGCCTTGTCGCCCGCAGCATCTGGTGTCACAACATGGCAAGCAGGTTCCAGATATATGTGACCCGGATAGGTGCTTCCCGGCCCAGATATGGTTCGCTTTGTGGCATCCACAGTTGGGTCTTCTACGATACGCATACCAGTTCGATAGTTTCGACCGATGAAGATGGAACGATTTGCTCCAGTTGCTTTTACTCCGGTGTCATCACTACGAGCGACACCACGATAGAACCCATAAAATCCTCGGTCATTCATACTAGCGACTGTATCAAGACTCGTATCGGCTCCGACATACCGTTGGACCGCTCCAGCAGTATCTAGGAAGAACCTCGCCCAACCTACATAGGGTAGTGATGGTGGCATGTAGTAGGTCGACCCGCTGATGCTCAGACTCATTCCAGCATCGCGGGCGGGGTCTTCAAAATGAGTACTTACTGCACCAACATGTGTCAAGTGGTCAGCACGACCGTTCAATGAGCCTGTACCAGCGAGAGTCTCCATCGGTAGTTGGACCCAAGAGTAGCGGTCCTGCTTGTGTGCGTGTTGGAATGATGGTAGGAATGTGCCACCTAATGCCTTGAGCGCTCCTGAACCCGGCCACTCGTTGATTGCACATGAGATGACTGCACCTAGTTCCTCTGAGTTCTGCACACGCGTTGCGTCGATGATGATTACATCGCGGTCTACATCTCCCTCGACACCACCTGAGTAGTTGTCCTGAGCGTATCCCCAATCTGCAACCAGACGGCGTAGCATGGGCGCACCGACTCGGAACATGGCAGCATTGTCACCGACACGGTATGCAGCATTGAATGCAAACCCAGTACCATTCATGTCCGTCGATTGTCGCCACGGATACGAGTACACGCCGAAGTTGTTTGGGTTGCGTACGACTCGGTCATCGAAGAAGTGACCGCCCGGTGCATGTCCACCATCCATGTGCCATGAAATGTCTGCAGCGGTAGCATCTGCGTGTAGGTTGGAGAAGTCAAGGACTGGGCCGGCTGTAGGTGCGCCACCAGTTGCTGGGGTGGCATGACTAGCACCCACGATGGACTGCGATAGTGCTGTGAATGGGTGCGCATTGCCGACTGACCCAAATGACCAAATGTTGGCAGTTGGGGCTATGTCAAGACTACCATCGTGACGAAGGAAGTGGTCACTCAGGTATCTCCCATATTCGGCCCCTGCTTGATTGTACTGTGCTGCATTAGGGTCACCCTGAGCAGGCTCCCAGTTGTCTACTCCCTGCCATCTAGCAGTGTTAGTGACCTGATATGCCGTAGTTGGTGGCATCCACCCAATCGCTGAACTCCAACCATACAACCCCACCGTCTTTGTGCCTGTCGCCCATGTCGTGGCATGACCATGACTAATCTCATTGGGCAGGTATGCGTATGATGGTGTGCCATACCATCCCAATGCATTCGCACCAGTGGGGCCAGATATGTGATACGGATAACTGGGAACAGCACCTGCTGGGCGTTGCATCTTGACACTATGCAACCCCCCAACAGCCATGCCTACAGATGGCTCACGGATGGATGTAGGGGCTGAGTATGTGTCATACTCAGTCTGGAAGAAGTGTGGTACAGATTGACCCGGCCCGAAGATGAGGTAGGTGGTGGAGGTCTTGACGGTTGCTGATTGAGCATCCTCGTAGCGACCAAAAGGATGGGCGAATCGTAGCACTACAGGACTTGGTTGTGTCTGAACTACCGTCTGGCCGTCCTCTAGATACCCTCCAGACCCAGAGTCATCATCCGGTGTGTCAGTGGCGGTAGGTACATTCCCAGCGCCCTGTGCCATGTCTGGTGACAACTGCATATCCTGATTGTAGAATGGTGGGGCCGGCACTCCCTTGTGTTGGTCAAGGTACGCTGTACCGGGGAACATGGCGAGCATGGCTGTGGTGTCGAGTATGCAGTGTGACCCCATCAGTTCGTTGGCGTTTTGGATGCCCGCACAACCTGTGGGGCCGGATGAATACGGATGGGTGTAGAAGTCCGTGTAGTCATTCTGTGTGCCATCATTGATGTCCATTACGGCCCCGCTGAAGCCGCCACCGAAGTAGAGTGGCACACTATGGTCTGGGCTGTCTCTCGCACCTCGGAAGTAGACATACGGTTCTGCCTGTTTGTTGGAGCCGGTGGTACGCATACCATCAAGCAACGGCCTGTTGCCCCACAGCGCTAGTACACACATGTCCTGCCCAATAGCGGCATCGACTAGACTATCGAAATCTTCACTCTCGGAGTTCTGTCTGGCAGCGGTAAGTACTCCTGCTCCGGCAAAGATGTCTCGGTTGAACACATGCTTGTGACGAGCACCATAATCATCTGTCACTGGTCCTACATCAAGGGCATACGCCTCCACACTACACCACTCACGGTCACTGAACCATACGGTGTATCGCTCTGAATACGATGCATCCTCCCCTAGGTTTGGTGTAGTATAGAACGGGACATGAGTGGAACCTGCAGGACTAATCGTGTTGACATCTTCGGCCTTTGCCCTACCCACAGGTGCAAAGTGAAATGCTTGATGGACACCGTATGTCGCACTGTCAGTCAATGTTATTGTCCATGTGGATGCAGCCGTGTTGCCATCCACTATGGTGGCAGGATTTTCGGCGCGTGGGAGGATGTGGTCACCCGGCCAGTAGGTGTATCGTTCACCTCGGAGGTTCTGCTTCCAGATGTCGGTGTTGATGGGGTTGTTGTCACTGTCGATAATCACAGGTGTGGCTGTGTTCGCATTCGTTCCCCGATACCGAGTGGTGATGTGCAGAACTGTCTTGGGAATGTACCCACATGACAATTGCTGACCAGCATCAATGACGCTGTTGAGAAGGCCTCGCGTGGATGCTGATGTTGCCAATGCACCTATGGGACTCAAGTATGCAGTACCAGATATTGTGGTGCTGACCTGAGTCTCATGAACATGAGCATCCAATATCCCCCAATCTGGTTGCCGATTCACCTCAAAGAGATGGCGTGGGGCAATCACTTCTGTCGTGTTGGAATACGCCTTCACACGGATGGCAGTCGAACTCACTCCCCACTCACCGAATGTGCGACCATCTCCAGTGTACATCTCCGTACAATCAAAGGATGTGGCACCCACCTCATCACTGTTGGGGTCACCCATAGTGAGGGCATACTCGACAGCAGCCGCAATCAGTTCGTCAGTCACCAGTGTCGTCCAGTTGGGTGTAGGAGATATGCATACAGGTGCTTGAGCATCAGTATATTGGGTTGGGCCGATTACACCAGCAGCGAAGTCCTTAAGCCCAGTGGTGTCCAAACCCTCACAACCAAAGAATGAATGAGGCCCTGCCTTTCCAGCAGTTGTTCGATGAGTGTATGACACGAAGTATCCTGAATTACCCATCTCTTTTAGTGTCCCGGTCTTGGGTACGGATACTTGCATGACCCCGTTCTCCTTTGGAAAACCAAGATAACCGAGAACATCAACGGTCCCATCGGGTAGGTCATGCCATATCCCTGCATTGTCACGACCGAATGAACCAACAGTTCCAGCCCCACTTTGCAGCCTCAGAGTAGTAGCACCTGCTGCTGGCTTGACAACTGTGACAGCGTATGCACCCTCGTGGGCAGGTACACCATTCCAACGATTACCACAGTAGTTCTGGTTTCCGATGGTCGATAGGGCAACACCAGTTTTCCAATCATGTCCTGTCTTAATTCGATTGGCTGCATCTCCAATACCCTTCATGTGCTTCCCGATGGTGAACCCACCATCACCCACATTGCGGTCATCAAACCAGATGACGACCTCATTCTCCAGTGATGATGGT
>Ga0114901_1002107_pt1 | contig 10855 bp, 13 predicted proteins | sample MalvireepMed_s16_FD_89686 | JGI IMG/M metagenome (GOLD analysis project Ga0114901, IMG submission 89686) | Marine viral communities from the Global Malaspina Expedition - Malaspina viral metaG DeepMed_s16 | ecosystem: Environmental > Aquatic > Marine > Oceanic | place: Mediterranean Sea... | reverse complement strand
GGAAATGCGTGCTTCGTCGGCAAATTCGCGGCGGATGACGTCGCGCGCTTCGCGGGCGGCGTTGGATTCCCAGGCGATCTGGCGCAGCGACAGGCCGAGCGGCACCGCGAGCGCGACGAAGATGGCGCCGATGAAGACGCTCTGCATCCAGCTTTGCCGCGGCGAGAGTTCGCGACCAAAGCCATAGAGCCGCGCCATGATGCCCGCCGCCAGCGCGATGGTGACGAAGTTGGTGAAGAAGAGCAGGAAGGCGCCGCCCGCCACGGTGGCGTTGAGCGTCGCGACACCGAAGCCGACAGTCGCGAGCGGCGGCATCAAGGCGGTGGCGATGGCGACGCCGACGATCGTGCCCGCCTTCCCCCGGATCATCGCATAGGCGCCGGCGAGCGCGGAGAAGAGCGCGACCATGAGGTCGAAGAGATTGGGCCGGGTGCGCGCCGCTATCTCGCTGGTCACGGTCTGGAGCGGCGAGAGCAGGACGATGAAGGCGGTGAAGAGGATGGCGATGAGCGCGCCGGCGGCGAGCGTGAAGAGCGTGCGGCGGATTTCGCGCGAATCGACGGTGGCGAGCGCGAAGCCGAGGCCCACGATCGGCCCCATCAGGGGCGAGATGAGCATCGCGCCGATGACCACGGCCGGCGAGGACAGCAGCAGCCCCAGCACCGCGATGCCCGCCGACATGAGGATCATGAAGGCGTAGCGCGGGCTCCAGCCATCATCTTCGCGCACGCGATCGACCACCGCCTGATGGTCGATTTCGCGGATCACATGGCTGCGCCACCAGCGGGGCACGGCGCGCCAGAGCGGCGGGTCGGCAACGGGCCTGTCGTCCTGCATCATCATGGCAGCGGGCATAATGCCCCGCGGCGCGGCTTTCCAGCTGCCAGCGCAGCCATCATTCACCACCTGTTCAATGGCCTGCGCCTATGGCATGCCCATGATGATGACGTGGAAATGCCTGACAGCCGGCACCGGCATGCTGATGGCCGCGATGCTGATGATTCCGACCGCCGAAGCCGGCGGACGCCGTGACGAACAGGACGCCGCCCGCCGCGCGATGCTGGACGGGCAAGTCATGCCCTTTGCCATGATCAAGCGCCGCGTCGACGCGGCGGTGGGCGGCGCGACCTATGTCGGCAGCGAGTTCCACCCGTCGGCCAACCGCTATCGCCTGAAATATGTGAAGAATGGCAAGGTCATGTGGGTTGATGCCGATGGCCGGACCGGCGATATTATCGGCATGGCGCGCTGAACCCGCGCCGCTTCTTGGTCATAACAGAAACGGAAAAACACGCCCATGCGCCTGCTGATCGTCGAGGATGAACCGAGCCTGGGCCATCAGCTCAGAACCACGCTGGAAGGGGCGGGCTATGCCGTCGACTTGGCGACGGACGGCGAGGATGGGCATTTCCTGGGGTCTACCGAAAGCTATGACGCGGTGGTGCTGGACCTGGGCCTGCCCACGATCGACGGCCTGACCGTGCTCGACAAGTGGCGCAAGGAAGGCCGCGGCTTTCCGGTGCTGGTGCTGACCGCGCGCGACAGCTGGTCGGACAAGGTGGCCGGACTGGACGCAGGCGCGGACGATTATCTGGCCAAGCCGTTCCAGAGCGAGGAGTTGATCGCGCGGCTGCGCGCGCTCATTCGCCGCGCGTCGGGCAATGCATCGAGCTAACTGACCGCCGGCGAAGTGCGGCTGGACACGCGGTCGGGCAAGGTGACGCTGAAGGGCGACCCGGTGAAGCTGACGGCGCAGGAATATAAGCTGCTGTCCTACCTGCTGCACCACAAGGGCAAGGTGGTGAGCCGCACCGAGTTGATCGAGCATATTTACGACCAGGATTTCGACCGCGATTCCAACACGATAGAGGTGTTCGTCACGCGCATCCGCAAGAAGCTGGGCGCGGACGTCATCACCACGATCCGCGGCCTTGGCTACAGCCTGGACGAGCCGGGGCGGTAATATTCACCGTTCGTGCTGAGTAGGGTCCGAGCGAAGTCGAAGACCCGTATCGAAGCGCCTCGCACGAACCCTTCGATACGCCACGTCGACTTCGCTCAGTGGCTGCCCAGGGCGAACGGCTTTTTGGTGACTGACGCGATAGCCCCTCCCCCCGTCCGCTCCACCGGGTCGATCAGCCGGCGCATGATTGGCATCGCGGCGCTGTGGATCAGCGTGCTGCTGGTCGGCGGCGGGGTGGCGCTGGACCGAGTGCTGTCGGACGCGATCACGCGCAATTTCGACGATGGCATGAATTATGTGCTGACCGCGATGATCGGCGCGTCCGAGATCGGGCCCGATGGCGAGGTGCTGTTCAACCGCGAACTGGCCGACCAGCGCTTCCTGGAGCCCAATAGCGGCCTCTATTACCAGATCAGCGCCAAGGGGCATGAGGATTGGCGGTCGCGGTCCCTGTGGGACCGAGCGCTCAAGGCGCCGGGGGAGCATCACGACCGGCAGCTGCATGTCTATGACAGCAAGCAGTTTCCGGGCGAGGACCTGCGCGTCATGGAGCGGACGGTGGTGCTGCCCGGATCGGAGACGCGCTGGCTGTTCATGGTGGCGCAGGCGCGGTCCGGGCTGGACGCGCAGATCAAGACATTGCGGTCCACCCTGTTCAAGAGCTTCGCGCTGCTGGCGCTGGGATTGTTCGTGCTGGCGAGCCTGCAGACCATCTATGGCCTGCGCCCCTTGCGCAAGGTGCGGCAGGAAATCGTGCGGATGCGCGCGGGCGAGAAGAACCGCGTGACCGAGCCGATGCCGGCCGAAGTGCTGCCGATGGTGGAGGAGCTGAACGCGCTGCTGGCGCATAATGAGCGGCAGGCGGAGGAGGCGCGCACCCATGCGGGCAATCTGGCCCATGCGCTCAAGACGCCGCTGACCGTCATCATGAACGCCGCGACCGCCAAGGCGCCGGACCTGGGCGACGCGGTGATCCGCGAGGCGACGACGATGCGGCGGCAGGTGGACCATCATCTCGCCCGCGCCCGCGCGGTCGGCCGGCGCGGCGCGGCGCAGAGCCGGGCGGAGGTGTGGAGCAGCCTGGAGGCGGTGGAGCGCGCGGTGCGGCGCCTCTATCCCGACGCCCGCATCGACATGGATGGCGACAAGGCCGCCGCGGTGCGGGTCGAGCGGCAGGACCTAGACGAGATGCTGGGCAATCTGATCGAGAATGCCGCCAAATATGGCGGCGGCAGCGTGTTCGCGACGGTCGGGCGCGCGGCCGGCATGGTCGAGATCCTGATCGAGGATGACGGCATGGGGATTCCGCAGGAGGAACGGGTGCGCATCTTCGACCGCGGCGTCCGGCTCGATTCGGGCAAACCGGGCACGGGGCTGGGCCTGGCCATCGTGCGCGACGTGGCGGAAATCTACGGCGGCGCGGTGGCGCTGGAGGAAAGCGAGGATTTGGGCGGGCTGCTGGTGCGGTTGCGGCTGCCGGCGGTGTGAAGGAGGACGGGCGGCGACGGCCCTCCCCTCCCTGGAAGGGAGGGGCCGGGGGTGGGTAGGCGCGCCCGGCGTGCGGCGCTATGCTGACCTATGCGTCGCGTTCCTGAACCGATGACCCGCCACGCCCGGGCTTTGCGCAATGGGGCAACGGAGGCCGAACGCATGGTGTGGCGGCACCTGTCCCGCTATCGCCCCCGCTTCACGCGACAACTGGTGACCGGCCCCTATATCGTCGACATCGCTTGTCGTTCAGCCAAATTGGCGCTGGAGTTCGACGGGGCGCAGCATCAGGATGCAATGGCCTACGACGCGGCGCGCACCGCTTTTCTGAAGGATCAAGGCTGGACCGTGCTGCGTTTCTGGAACGGGGAGGTGTTCAGCAATCTGGAAGGCGTCTTGACCGTGATCCTGGAAAAGACCGCCGAGTGCCTCGGCGGCACCCACCCCCAGCCCCTCCCTTCCAGGGAGGGGAGAAGAAAGGCCCAATGACCCCTCATGCGGCGGCATCTCTATCTCATGGCGGGCTTTGTTTCGATCGGGCTGGGCGCGGTCGGGGCGTTCCTGCCCTTGTTGCCCACGGTGCCGTTCATGATCCTGGCGGCCTTCTGCTTCGCGCGGTCGAGCCCGCGGCTGGAGGCCAAGCTGCTCGACCATCGGCAATTCGGGCCGCATATCCGGCGCTGGCGCGAGCATGGCGCGATCAGCCGGCGGGGGAAGGTCGCGGCGCTGGCGGCGTTCGGCTTCAGCATCGCGCTGGCGCTGATCCTGTCGCCCTGGCCCTGGTTCCTGGTCCCGGTCGCCGCCGCGCTGATCGGCGGCAGCTGGATCTGGACGCGGCCCGAGGCCTGAGCCGCTATTCCTCGATCAGGTCGAGATACGCGACGACATCATTGTCGGTGGCGATGAAGAGGCCGTCCTGCATGTCGGCGGGCTGCTGGTCGGCGACGCGCAGCGCTTCGCTCAAGGGGCCGTACAGCAGGGTGGTGACGCCGCCGTCATCGCCCAGATGATAGAGGCGCACGGTTGCGCCGTCATAGGTGGTGCGCATGAGGCGGCTTATCGCGGCTGCGGCGCGGCGGCGCAAGTCAGCGCCGGTCGCTGACCTTCATCGACGGGGCGAGCTGGTTGCGGCCGATGCGGACGGGATCGTCGGTGAAATTGGCGACGAAGGTGGAGCCGCGCTCCAGACCCGGGACGAAACCCGCGCGATTGCCGTCGATGACGAGGCCGGCGCTGCTGTTTTCCCGTCCTTCAGGCGCGACGGTGATGAAGGCGGACCAGTTATCCTTGTCCTTGCCCTGCACCATTTCATTGCCAGTGATCGTGCCCGTCGCGCCGTTGGACAGGTCGATCATATAGTTGGTGAGGTGGCCGGCGCTATCGTCGAAGCTGTTGCCGGTGATGGTGACGCGCGGCGTGCGGGTCTTGAGATAATGGCCGCCATTGCCCTGGTCGAAGCGGCTGTTGGTGACCGACAGGCTGGCGAGGCGGCCGATATAGACGCCATGGGCGCAGTCGAGATCGCGGTCGCAGCGGCCGAGCTTGCGGAAGGTCGACCGGTCGATGGCGACGCGGCCGCCGGCATGATCGCCGGTCAATATGCCTTCCTCGCTGTTGCGGAACAGGCTGTTGGTGACGGTGAGGTCGCCGCTTTCCAGACGGATGCCCGCGCCATTGCCGTCGGGCACGCGGATATTCTGGAAGACGATGCCGTCGACCGTGGCGGAGCGGCCGCGAAGGACCAGCGCGCCCTTCCCTTCGCACGGCACGCCGTCGAAGATCGCGGTGCCCGGCGTCGCGGCGCGGATGGTGACGTCGCCCCCCTGCTGCACCGCGCATTGGCGATAGGTGCCGGGCGCGACGATGATCGTGCCCCGGCCATCGCCGATCGCCTGTAGCGCGTCGGACAGGGTCGCGAAGGCGCGGCCCGAGTCGCCGAGCGTGAAGGGCGCCGCGCGCCCCTGCGCGAGCGCGGTCGCCGCGACGGCGACGGACAGCAGCAGGGCGGTGGAAAGGGTGCGCATGGCGCGCGTCATAGAGTGTGGCGGCATGTCCGCCAAGCCGGTGCGGCGCAGCGGACGAAGGCTGGCCTGAATTGGGACAGGCGGCGGGCGAACGATGAATGCGATGGCGAGCCGTCCCGGTGGTTTCGATCGGGCGCGCGATCCGATAAGGAGGCGGCATTCGCCTTTGTTCGAAGGAGTGCGCATCCCATGCCCAATTCCCCCTGGAGCCATCATCGCAGCGCCGGCCTGTCCGACGATATCGATTTCGAGATCAAGGGCCAGGAGCTGCAATTTCTGGAGATCGAGCTGGACCCGGGCGAAAGCGCGATCGCCGAGGCAGGCGCGATGGTGTGGAAGGATGGCGCGGTCGGCATGACCACGGTGTTCGGCGACGGCAGCGGCGGCGCGGACGGCGGTTTCATGGGCAAGCTGCTGGGCGCGGGCAAGAGGCTGGTGACGGGCGAGAGCCTGTTCACCACGGTCTTCACCCATCAGGGCCACGGCAAGGCGCGGGTCGCCTTCGCGTCGCCCACGCCCGGATCTATCCTGCCGCTGAAGCTGGACCAATATGGCGGGGCGCTGATCTGCCAGAAGGACAGTTTCCTGGCCGCCGCCAAGGGGGTGGCGATCGGCGTGCATTTCCAGAAGCGGATCATGACCGGCCTGTTCGGCGGCGAAGGCTTCATCATGCAGCGGCTGTCCGGCGACGGCTGGGTGTTCGTGCAGATGGGCGGCACGCTAGTGGAAAAGGAACTGCGGCCCGGCGAGGAACTGCATGTCGACACGGGCTGTCTGGCGGCGATGACGCCGAGCGTGGAGTTCGACCTGGTCGCGGCGGGCGGGGTCAAATCGATGATCTTAGGCGGCGAAGGCGCTTTCTTCGCGCGGCTGCGGGGGCCGGGCCATGTGTGGATCCAGTCCCTGCCCTTTTCGCGCCTGGCCGGGCGGATGCTGGCGGCGGCCGGCAGCCGGGGCGGACAGAATCGCGGCGAAGGATCGCTGCTGGGCGAATTTGGCGACCTGATCGGCGGCAATCACTGAGCGAGGCGGACCCGCGCCGCCCTTGAAATCGGGTGCGAAAGGGGCACATGGGAGCCATGGCATCCCCTTTCGATCCGGCCGACCTGCCGACCGGCATGGCGATCGCGCTTTCGCCGCTGGTCCACCGCGTGCTGGCGCCCAACCCGTCCCCCTTCACCTATACGGGCACGCAGACCTATATCGTGGGCGAAGAAGCAGTGGCGGTTATCGATCCGGGGCCCGACGATGCCGATCATCTGGCGGCGCTGACCGCGGCGATCGGCGACCGGCCGGTGGTCGCCATCCTGTGCACCCACACTCATCGCGACCATAGCCCCGCGGCGCGGCCGCTGAGCGCCCGGACCGGCGCGCCGGTCACAGGCTGCGCGCCGTTGACGCTGGACGATGACGGGCCGCGCGCCGATGCGGCGTTCGACGCCGACTATCGCCCCGACCGGGTGCTGAGCGATGGCGAGCAAGTCGAGGGGCCGGGCTGGACTCTGGAGGCGGTGGCGACGCCGGGCCATACGTCCAACCATCTCTGCTTCGCGCTGCGCCAGGAAAAGGCGCTGTTCAGCGGCGATCATGTGATGGGCTGGTCCACCAGCGTGATTTCGCCGCCCGATGGCGACATGACTGCCTATATGCGATCGATGCAGCGGCTGCTGGAGCGGGACGACGTCATCTATTATCCCGCCCATGGCGACCCGGTGGACAATCCCCAGCGACTGGTGCGCGGGATGATGGGCCATCGAAAGCAGCGCGAAGGGCAGATATTGCGCTTTCTGGAGCGGCATGGCGAAAGCGCCATCCCCGACATGGTGGCCGAAATGTACAAGGGCATCGACCCGCGCCTCTTCCCCGCGGCCGGGCGATCGGTGCTGGCGCATCTGATCGACCTGGATGGCCGGGGACTGGCGGCGCCGGCGGAGGGCGGGCTGTGGCGGACAGCCTGAAACGCTATGCCGGGCCGATCGTCGCCGCGCTGCTGATCCTGGCGGTGGGCGGGGCGATGCTGGTCGGGTGGCAGCGCTATAATCGCGACTATGTGGTGAGCGTCGAGGATGACGGATCGGCGGTGACCAAGATCATCGCGGAACGGATTTCGGGCAGCGCGAGCCTGCGCGTGTCGCAGCTCAACGGGACGATCCAGAGCACGGCGCGCGACGTGCGCGGCTTTGGCTGGCTGAAGTCCGACCAGGTGGTCAAGATGCCCTTTTCGGTCGATTATTTCGTCGACCTGTCGGGCCTGTCCGCCGACAACCTGGAGTGGGACGAGCAGCGCCGCACCCTGATCGTCAACGCGCCCGACGTGACGGCGGGCAAGCCCAATCTGGACGAGGCGCGGCGCACGCTGGTGCGCACCAGCGGCCTGTTCGTCACGCGCGAGGCGGGCGAGGCGCTGAGCCGGCGCGCGTCCGCCCATGCCGAGGTGCGGGCGCGGGCGTCGGCGCGATCGCCCGAGCGGATGGCGCAGGCGCGCGAATATGGCCGCGCCGCGCTCGCCAAGCTGATGAGCGCGCCGCTCGCCGCCATGGGCTATGGCGACGCGCGGGTGCTCGTCACCTTTCCGCCCGAGCGCAAGGCCGACAATCGCGAGCAGTGGGACGTCACCACGCCGATCAACGAGGTGCTGGCAAACAAGCGCCGGCAACGCTAGGGCGAGCGCCAAGACCCCAGAAGATGGGACCGAGGAGTTACAGGGTATGAACGCTTTCACGGGCATTCCGCAGGGCACCGACCTGCGCGCTGAAATCGACCGGCTGCGCAAGGAGCGCAACGCGGTCATCCTGGGCCATTATTACCAGACGCCCGAAATCCAAGACCTGTCCGATTTCGTCGGCGATTCGCTGGAGCTGTCGCGCAAGGCGGCGGAGACGGACGCGGACGTCATCGCCTTTTGCGGCGTGCGCTTCATGGCGGAAACGGCGAAAATTCTGTCCCCGGACAAGATCGTCGTGCTGCCGGACATGGACGCGGGATGCAGCCTGGAGGACAGCTGCCCCCCTGCCCAGTTCAAGGCGTTCCGCGAGGCGCATCCCGATCATATCGCGCTGAGCTACATCAACTGTTCGGCCGAGGTGAAGGCGCTGTCCGACATCATCGTCACATCCTCGTCCGCCGAGAAGATCCTGGCGCAGATCCCGGCCGACCAGAAGATCATCTTTGGCCCCGACAAGCATCTGGGCGGCTATCTGAAGCGCAAGCTGGGCCGCGACATGCTGTTGTGGCCGGGCGTGTGCATCGTGCATGAGGCGTTCAGCGAAACCGAGCTGCTGAAGCTGAAAGCCCAGCATCCGCAGGCGCCGATCGCCGCGCATCCCGAATGCCCGCCCTATATCGTCGACCACGCCGATTATGTCGGGTCGACCAGCGGCATCCTGGAATTTTCCAAGACGATGCCGGGCGACACGCTGATCGTCGCGACCGAGCCGCACATCATCCACCAGATGCGCAAGGCGGTGCCGGAAAAGACGTTCATCGGCGCGCCGGGCGCGGACGGGAACTGCAACTGCAATATCTGCCCCTATATGGCGCTCAACACGATGGAGAAGCTGTACCTCGCCCTGCGCGACCTGCAGCCGCGCATCGAGATGGACGAAACATTGCGGTTGCAGGCGAAAAAGAGCCTGGACCGGATGCTGGAGATGGCGAGCGGGACCGTGGGCCAGGGGGATGTCGGCCCGCGTGGGTGAGGGCTGAACCATGGTCGCCCGGCTGCGCGCGCTCTGGCAGGGGACGAGGGCCAGCTACTGGTTCTATCCCGCGCTCTTCACGCTGGGCGCGGCGCTGCTGGCGATCCTGACCGTCTGGTTCGATCGCCATGGCGCGGCCGAATGGCTGACCAGCCATGAATGGGTGGACCAGGCGCGGCCCGAGGGCGCGCGCAACGTCCTCAACGTCATAGCCGGGTCGATGATCGGGGTCGCATCGACCGTCTTTTCGATCACCATCGCCGCCGTCGTCTACGCATCGGGCAGCTATGGCCCGCGCCTGCTCGCCAATTTCATGGAGGATCGCGGCAACCAGCTGTCGCTCGCGACCTTCATCGCGACCTTCGTCTATGCCGTGCTGGTGCTGCGCGTGGTGCGCGACGCCTATGAGACGGCGGGCGATCCGGGGTTCGTGCCGCAGCTGTCGCTGATGATCGCCACCGGGCTGATGGCGGCGTCGATCGCGGTGCTGGTCTATTTCCTCAACCATGTGCCCGCGTCGATCCGCATCAACGCGGTACTGGAAGGCATTGGCGAGCGGCTGCTGCGCAGCGTGCGCCAACGTTTCCCGCATGATTGCGGCGCCGAACAGCAGGACCAGCCGCCCCAGGGCGCGCCGGTGGCGGCGACGGGCACCGGCTATATTCAGATCATCGATTTCGCCGGGCTGGACCGGATCGCGCGCGACGCGCAATGCCGCATCGAGCTGCGCCTGCGGCCGGGCGATTTCGTCCATCCCGACGTGGTGCTGCTGGCGGTGGTGGGGACGGAACTGGACCCGCGCCTGGCCGACCGCCTGCGCGGATGCTTTTCGTTGGGCGCGATGCGATCGCCCTCGCAGGACATAGAATTCCTGATCGACGAACTGGTCGAGATCGCGCTGCGGTCGCTGTCGCCGGGCATCAACGATCCCTTCACTGCCGTGACCGCGCTTCACTGGCTGGGCGCGGCGACGGCGCAGATCGGCGCGCGCGACCTGCGCGGCGGGCCCGACCGGGGCGATTATGACTGGAACCGGATCGTGCCGATGAACGATGATTTCGATCATTTCGTGCGGCGGGGTTTTGGCGGCGTGCGCGCGGCGGCGGCGACCAGCCCGATCGCGGCGGCGCAGTTCCTGGACTGCCTGCTGGGCGCGGGATCGACGCTGACCCTGAACGGGCGGCGCGCGCGGCTGCGCGAGGAAGGCGCGCTGCTGATGGCGCAGGCGCGGCTGGAACTGGCCGGCCCCTCGATCGAGGAACTGGACGCCCGCTATTGCGATTTCCTTGAAGCCATGAAAGACGGCACGCATGAACGGCTTTCCTCCTGACGCCTTTTCCCTGGACGGCTTCGATCTCGACGCGTTCGTCGCGGCTACCCTGGCCGAGGATCTGGGCCCCGATGGCCGCGACGTCACCAGCGAGGCGGTGATCCCGGCGGATGCGATGTTCGAAGGCGTGATGGACAGCCGGGACGCGGTGACGCTGGCGGGCCTGCCGATCGCCGTCGCCTTCTTCCGCGCGCTCGATCCCGAGGTCGAGATAGAGATGCTGCACCGGGACGGCGATCAGGTCGCGGCCGGCACCGACCTGATGCGCATTCGCGGCAAGGCGCGGGCGATGCTGACGGCGGAGCGCAGCGCTCTCAACACCGTCCAGCACCTTTCCGGCATCGCCACGATG
>Ga0114901_1002098_pt1 | contig 10885 bp, 13 predicted proteins | sample MalvireepMed_s16_FD_89686 | JGI IMG/M metagenome (GOLD analysis project Ga0114901, IMG submission 89686) | Marine viral communities from the Global Malaspina Expedition - Malaspina viral metaG DeepMed_s16 | ecosystem: Environmental > Aquatic > Marine > Oceanic | place: Mediterranean Sea... | reverse complement strand
TTCCTGAACCTTACCATTGACCTCAGCCTGATATTTAGATATATCCTGTTGATACTCCTGAAATTCTTTTTGAAGTTTTAAAGAAGCTTCCTGCTGTGCTTCAGTAGAATTTATCTGAGCCTGTTGAATAGCTTCTTGAAGTTTAGCCTGATATGTAGAATTGCTTTCATTGAACTTATGAAGTTTATTCTGCATTGCTGATGTATATGCTTGAAGATAAGAAGATATCTTTTGTATCTGAGAATTAGCAAGATCCATATCCTCCTGATTCTGTATCATGTCTCCAAGAGCTTGAAACCATGTTGAAAAATCTATATTCTCATCATCAAAATCAAAATCAAGACTAGCCCAATCACTATCTACCATTGCTGTCAATTCAGACCCTGCACCAGTTATTTGTGGAGGATCATATATCGGAGGAACTCCTGAATTACTTAATGTAACTGATGCCACATCAGGTGTAGTAAAACTTGGGTCCGTAGGTATTGGTGGCAAAGCAAGATTATTGATAGTTGGGAATGTAGGAGCGGTAAAAGTTGGCTTTGTATATGTGGGAGCACCAACTATATCAGCTTTAGATACTGTTGCAATACCCGGAGAACTTATAGTTGGAGCTGATGGAGCAGTTGGAACAGCAGGCAATGACAATGCACCAACATTACCTAATGTTGGAGGGCTAAATACAGGTTGTATATAGTTAGGAAGACTCCCTGTCTTATCATTCATCTTCCTGCTTAATCCTTTTAAAGCCGCATATAATACTACAAGATACTCATAATCATTAGGAAATGTACTTATAGAGTTTGCACTATAGGTAACAGTTGGAAAAGATACATATGATATAGCTACTGTCTCACTTGCAGTAGGAGTGGGATATGCTGTTAATGTATTATTGAGTAAATAATATACAGGATCAGAGTTTGTAACATAATTAACATCATTTTCATCCTGTATCTTTCCTCTTAACAATGGCGTTATTTGTCGGCATGGTCTATCTATAGTACCATCATTGCGTGTAACGTCCAATATATCTCCACCATTTACTGTCATAGTTAGTGTATTATTATTTAACGTATTATTAGCTGCTACAAGATATTTCTTACTAGGAGGCAATACATTGATTATCTCCTTAGCTCCATCTGTAAGCCAAGATGTTATAGCATCAGTATCTCCTATACTCCCTGTAAGATCTTCTATCTGTGTTTGAAATGTTGCCATTATGTACTCGCTACAAATACCTCGACATCACAGGCAGCTGTATTAGCTGCACAAGTAATATCAACTAGATCACCAAATGAATCGGGTGTTATACCTGCCGCATCAGCAGAGTCCATCGTATCTTTAACGCCGCCTGACAGATCTACACCATATAGAAATGAACATCCTTTATCTATTTTAACCCCAAATTCATCATTATTTTCATTCTTTAAGACCAAAGCAATATGATTCGTATCATCTAAATTAGTGATCCTGATATATCTAACATCATCCTCATCAAATTGACCAGCTACATATGTTTTTGATAATTCTGTATTGTATGCTGTGCCAAAACCCAATAATCCAATCTCATCTGTTCCTATATTAACGATCCTCTTTACTACTTCACTGACACCAGTTACACTAAGTTTGTTATTACTGCTGTAATCATTATTGTTCAACAACAGTCTTTCATTGATTGTTACTGTTAATGTAGCCATTATTTCTTCTTCCTCTTACGAGATTTCTTTTTCTTACTGTAAGATACCTTCTTGCCTTTCTTCTTAGCATATGCCTTAGCTTTGGCTTTACCCTTCTTACTATATGAAAACTTTTTCTTTCCTACTTTCGGCATATCAATCTCCCTGTATCCGTGCTTTCTTTACCCTGTCATCCCATTTCTTAGTATTAGCTTCATCAAATTCTTTCTTCATTGATCTGATACTATCATCCATACTTACCATATTAAAATCTATCATATCCTTCCTGATAGCACCTGCCCATGGCGATTCACGTATCACGAACTGAGTATTATACAATGGTTCAGATGCCCTTTGACCGCATGATCTGCAATAGAACCATCCTTCAGGATTGGGATCAGAGCAGTGTACACAATTCATATTAATAATTCTTTGGATTTCGGGGGTCGTCCTTTATACGACAACCCCCACAGTTCCACACTGTTATCCTTATAAATTCGGATATTAGGTAAAAGTGATATGTGCTTTATCAGCCGCTAAACCGAAGACATAGTAACTGTCTCCATCAGAGACCAAACTCAACCTGTCACCTTTAGTTGCCGCGGCGATGATAGTTAAAACATCAACTCCGGTTCCTTCAGTAACAGTCTGCGCTACACCATCTTCACCATCAATACTAATACCATGAATGTTATCACCATCATCGGTAGTTGCAATTATAGTAACGGCATTACCGTTAGTATGGAGAATGAAATCGGCATACCAGCCCAACATTTCATTATCCTTAGTTGCACATTCAGGTAGTGTGATCGCAACAGATGCTCCAGACGCATCAATCAAAAAAACGCTTCCAGAATCTTCTACTGTAGCAGTATAGGATTCTGCAACCCATTTGATTTTTCTTCTGTTATCAGCTCTACCACTATTCTTTTCTAAATAATCAGCTCTCATCGTTTACTCCTAGTTTAGATCAGTAAATGAATACAACATATGAGTTTCAGGGATCGTTACTTCAAGACCTGTTTCTGTAAGAATCATGTCTTTCCGTAAATCCTCATCACCCTGCTGTACATTAGTGATCACGTGAGTATCTCGATTTTGCCCGTTACCAACAAGAGGTCTGTAAGCTAACTGTTTCATATCTGCCAAAAGCATCATTCCGGCACTCATACCTCTGAACAGAGGTTCACGCACGATCGAAAGATCGCCATGTACCGTGTTCAACTGCATGATACTATGTCCGAATGCACCTTCACGCTGTGAAGCTTGAAAGTTATAGCGATTGGGTGTGTCATCTGGGTCTCCCAAAGACACATCAATGAAACTGTTATTACCAACCTTATTCAAGTATGATATAACAGGTAATCCTGCAAGAGCTAATTTATTATTGCTACCTCCACGAGCTGGATCAAAGAGTACTTCAAAGTCAGACAGAAATGTGTCATAGGTCATTGATGTAGAAGCCGCACCTGCAAAATAAGGAGCACCGGAACTAAATGATATAGATCCCGGTGTTTGCGCCTGCCGATTCACAATAATATGACCTACAAGACCTTCTGTTGTTTGAACACCACTTTGACGTCCACGCTGACCAAACAGCATAGCACGTTCAATATCCACTTTGTGCTCACGGAGTTTTAGGTTCCAGATCCTCTGCCATTCATTGGCATATCCTCTGTAATTGGTAGCAATAGCTGTATTTGTCATTTCAGCTGCAGTTTTGAAGATTTGGGTATATCCGAAGTCATCTTCCAATGATTTCGCCCAGACATCAGGAGCACCTGATCCCTCTGCAAAAGCAGTACCGATGACCTGTGCCGCATCACCATCAGCCACGGCATCATAACCTGATTCGCTGGCATTACCAACGCTCATACAAGTTACATCGCATCGTGTCTCTGTTGTTCCTACACTAACACTGTCAATTCGGAATACTGCATGGGATTTACCATCTACAACATCAATTGCAACAACCATACCAACAACAAGCCAATCGATCTGATCTCCCGCACCATCATCAAAATCGAGTTGACCACTCACACCAGCTGCTAAAGAGCTCAAGGCACTGTCAGCATATAATGATCTATTGGTCCAATCGATCTTAGAACGGTTCTCGAGAAAACGAAAAACGGGATCGCTTGTTGGTACTTTTGCTACCTTACTAAGATATACAAAGAACGGAGATTCTTCTGGAGCCAGCTCAGCGACTCTGTCGCTGAAATCGTACAATCGCCGATTATCAGGAGTTGCTCCATGCACTGAAGCATGGGATGCACCCGCTGTAGTCGCAATGTCTGTACTTTTGAGACCACTTCTTACGTAGCCTGCTGCACTAGTTGCCATAATAAAACCCCTTAGTTATCTTAAGGTAATCGGTTCCCGAACCTGCCTCCAGAGGTCATAATACCTTCCCACACTTTATCTTCATCAGATTTTTGCGGGGGTTGTTGACCCTGTAAGACACCTGCGGTCTTAGGAACCTGTCTTGCTGCTTTTACGGCATCCAATGAATTTGGATTATTACTTGGAGCTCCTGTTTCCTCACGCCATACTTTGACGAGAGTTCCAAGGCTCAACTCACTGACAGGATTGGTCGACCATTTCATGAATTCATTCAATTCATTGTCATTGAGCTTGTAATTACCCTTTAATTCATTTACCGTATTGTTCATAACAACTTGATCATTTATCTGACCAAGTTGACTCTGAACAGCCTGATTAATAGTTTCCTGCTCCTGCTTGGCACGGAACTGGTAACTTGGTGAATCAGGCTTGTAGTAAGCATCCCAAGGATTAAACTCCTCCTCGGAGAGTGCTACTTGGCTATCTTCCTTATTCTTAACTTCAACCTGCTGCTGAAGGTTTCTCATCTGCTCCTTCACGCTATTAACATCACTATTAAGTTTCGCACTGTCAGCCTCTGACTTGTCGTACATAGACTGAAACTTCTTAGCTTCTGTTTCCCAATCAACGTGAGAAGTTTGAGGTTCCACTTCAGCTGTCGGGATATTTTCATACCCCTGATTTTCAGCAATAGCTTCATCAACTTCAGGATAAGATATTTCCTTGTATTCACTACCATCATGACCTTCAGCGGTTTCACGAACTACATCATGTCCGCTGGTCTCTGTAAAAGCGATGGATTTGGCTTCGGCTTGTTCCATTTTTACTCCTATTTACAATGTTCCGAATTCTTCTTGAGCCTGACCAAGACCACCTGCCATGTCTTCCATGGTAGGTCTTAATCTTTCAACTTCGGACTTCACTGCGTTAGCAAGCTTATTAGCTTGTATTTTCTGATTTGCCTTAGCGTCTGAATCGGTTTTATTGAGCGTTGTCTTGAATTTCTCCACTTCAACTCTCTTACGATCCGATACAGACTCCCTGCGTGCTGTTTGAAGGTCGCCCTTCAATTCTTTATTCTGCTGAGAAAGCTGTTCCACCTGTTGTGAAAGCTGTGCTATCTCACTCATTCTTTGAATTACACCTTCCTTATCAAATATCTCAGGATTGTGTTTTAATACTTCTATTCTGTCAACAAGACCCATCTGGTATGCCTCCATATATACCGACAACTCTGCCCATTTACTTGATGGCAATGTCGATCCCGGTTCTATACTTATATCATGCTGATCTATTCTCCACCTCTCTTTTGATATATCAAGCACAGCACCAGAGTAATCATCATAGTAATTCGCCATTACCTCATTAATATTGTTGTTAGCCTGAGCAAGCCGGAACATCTTCTGAAATACATAATGACCTTTGCATATACCATATAGAACCTGACCTAATCTTCTAATACTGTGCTCGACATCTCTAAGTTTTGATTTTGGTCTTTCAGCTCCTTGAGCAAGCATTCTTTCTGTACCCCTTACTGTTTCAGGAGCCTTCTCAGCAAAACCATGCATTAGCTCTGGAAGCCCAAAAGTAAAATCAATATAGAACTCACATGTCTGTATAAGTTTGTAATATTCAGCTGCCAATGGTACAGGAGATGGAAAATGAGGCTCTCCCTGAGAACTATCAACCTCTATGACAGCATTGGGATTAGCCCAATCTTTTTCCAGCTGTTCGATATTATCGACACTGCCCATCGGTACAAGCAATTTCAGACCCGCTGAAGCCTGCGCGTGCGATAAGGCTAAAGACCAGAGTTTATTCAGAAGTCTCTGAGTGGGTCTAGCCCTTGAAACATCTGACCTTGGATACGGTGTGCCAGTGTATATGTTAGGTAAAGGCACTATTGGATATAGATCAGTGTTAAGGATACTCTCATAGAGAACTATCTCCCCAACTGTTGCCGTCACCCCTATGCGGGTCTGCATAACCTCTTCAAATTCCATGAGTCCACGATCGAACATCTCAGGACTCTTCTCCATCAGCTCCTGAAATTCTTCCTCATTCATGATCAGCTCCTCATTATCCATGGCACTTACGACACGGTAATAAGGAGCTTTGACCTTGTAAAATCTTTCTAATATCTGATATCTATCAGTAGAAGCCCATTCCAAACCTTTTGCCTCAGCAGGAGTGAATATATTAGTAACACTCTGATTCTGGGCATCTGGGTAATCCTCATCCATGAACTTGCTTATCTGATTTAGTATTATATCATCTTGATCAGCATCCTCTGACTCAGGAACCATACCAAGCTCAGGATAAAGATTGAGTAATTGGTCTCCTGTGAGTATGGTTGAAAGTATAATACTGTCAGCATCGCCAAAATATCTATCACGGCTTGTAGAAGGCACATATACCCTGAATGGATCAACCGATGTGAATTTCACTTCTCCCTTGCCAAAATCAGCTTCAGGATCAATATAGGCATATAAATATCCTATACCTGTAGTAGAATGGTCATGTATAGCCTGTTTCAATGCTACATTACCATCAGATATCTCCCATACATAACTCATTATGATGCGCCATAGCTTAGCTACCTTGACATCTGAGTCCTCCCTTGGTATGACAGTGAATGCAGGCTGCTGTGATGTAAGCATAGCCTTGAGCTTCTCTACTGCAGGGGCAACACGGTCCATTGGAACAGCGGCTTGGTTACGAGATGCAAGCTCATCTACTTCGTCACCACTGAAGTGATTGCCAAAGTAGAAGTCAAGATCTGTCCTAGCCTCTATCTCCCATTGTGAGCGAGCGTCCTTATAGCGGCGAAACAGCTCCTCATTGATCTTTGCTCGTGGGTCTTGAGGTATAGGCATGTATACTTTAAAATATAATGCAACAAAAAAACATGAGTCAAGTGTTTTTTTACATTATTTTAAATTAAAATCGAGCACCAGTAAGCCAGTTATATCTCTTGAGTAATGGTCTGGTCTCTTTCTTATCAAAGAGCTCTTTGCTCATTCTATCACTCTTTGGAGCTTTAGCATAGTAATCAGCATAATAAAGAGCATCCATTAGATCATCATTCTTAGGATATGGATGTTCAAAGAACTCATCCACCAATTCTGTCATATTCCTCTTGATATGCAGTTTCTTGCTATTAACTACAGGACCAAGCGATGTTTCAAGACGATCTTCCTTTTTTATTCCCGGTGGTGGTTTAACACCCTTGAATATTCCGGGGAGTAGTCTTCTATCAGCTCTTGCCATTCTATCTACCATATCCCTTACCATCTCCTGTGCTGCTACTGTTTCAATGGTAGCTCTCTTCATAGGCTGATATTTCTTAGCCATTGCTATGATATGCTGTGGCAGATCGAATGTAGGTATCCTTTCACGGAAATACTCTATCACATAGCGGTTCTTCTCTGAATCTATACCAATGACAACGATAACCTGATAATCTGATTTCTGTGTAGCAGTAGCAGCTATATCAACACCCATATACACATTGATAGGTACATAGTCGTTATTCATCTTTATATAAGCAAATTTATCCTCTGATACAAAATTCCCGGTATAATACTGTATTCTATCTATCTTAAAGGCTGCATCTGATATATCACGAGCATCATTCATATACTCCTGAGCAAACTTATTGACCATTCCAGCTTCAATGAACTCCTGCTTCTTAGCTTTGAGCTTTGAAAGCGGGAACTGGTCGTTCCACAGCGGCTTATCATTCTCTATTGCTCTATGGAATGTTAGATCCCATACATATTTCCGATCCTCTTCCTGCGCCTGTCTATAGCCATCAGCCACCATTTGAAGGAAACTATCATAGTGGACTATAGTACCCAATAGCCATATCCAGCCTTCACGACCCCTAGATTCTTCTAAAGCAGGGAATACCGTAGATACTATCCACTTTTTTATTTCATCGCGTCTTTCGGGCGTTTTCGTATTCAGTTCTGATTCAAAGTCATCAAGGATTATCCCGGTATACCTGACATCTATCTCTGCTCTTCCCCTTAGCCGCTGAGATGTACCTTTTGCTATTATCCTGTCCCCTTTTGATGTGACTATGTCCTTTTCTGTCCATCTCTGCCCTGCATGGTCGCCAGCCATTGGACCAAAGTAATAACGGATCTTATCATTGTACTCAAGATGACTCTTGATATATTTCAGATGGTCAACAGCCTGTCCCTGCTCTTCTGCTACCCAAGCAATGAATTGACGCTCATCCTTAGGATAGAAGCACATTTTATGTAATATGGCAGCTTTTGCCATAATAGACTTACCAAAGCCCCTTGGTATGATATTACATATCCTCGCTCCGGGGTTTGTAGATATGAGCTTTTTTGCTATATCATAGTGGAATTGTGGTGATTTACTCTTATTTAGGAAATCTTTAGGCAGGAATGCTCTGCCAAAGTATATAAGATCAGTATATGACCTTTTGAGCACATCATCATTGAATTTTGACTCAGATGGCGGAGGAACTATATTGAATGTCTTACCCTTCTCCAAAGACACCACTCCCATCAATATCACCTATACTTACCAGCACATCATGCGGTCCATACACTGTTTTACAATATTTACAGCAATATCCCAAAGGCATATGCCTATCATCAAAGACTAGCATCTTATCTATCATTTTAAGCTTTTCATCGCATATCTTACACTTTCGTGACCTTGTTTCCACTACAGGCATGATATCCAAACTTATATCACTGTGCAATATCTTTTTCCGCATGGGCTATCATCTTCACATCAGAATTATCTAATTGTTTAAGCTGATCCTTTGTAAAGCCCTGAAATACGGTAAGAGACTCTGTTTTCTTCTCATTAGGGAACATTCCTGCGATCTTCATCAGCATTTCTATAGCCCTGAGTTTATCTGAATCCCTACCGTCACCATTGTCTATGATATACTTAGCATTGTGCAGCAGGTACTCTTCATCAATACCTACCTTCCCAAGCATCTTTTTTGTCTCTTCGCTGATCAATGTCTTTATTCTCCTAGTTTTAAACAGTGCATTTGACATCTTCTTTGCATACTGCGTATTATTTGTAGGGAATGCACGCATATAAGCTTCATCAGGCTGCATTCCATTAGCAACGTATTTAGCAAATATTATCTCTTTTGTATTGGGTTTTTCCCTATCATGCCTCTGTTCACTGCAAAATTTGTTCTTAGCAAAGGAATATATGTTCTTTGGGGGTTTTCCACCCATCATAACATTCTTACCTATCCTATAACTTCCAAGCATGGTCCTTACATATTCCTTACCATCCTTGAATCTGCCCCTCTTTAGTATACGGCATATCTGATCATCATCAGTTTTGGCATACTTTCCTTCTGGAGCATCACGCCAATCATTGAAATAGCCAGCATTACCATCTTCAATGAACTCCTTTTCGCTACTATAGAGCGTTTCTACACTATTTCCTATCTTCTTACTTAGCACGCCACACCCGACCATATTAATATTTTCACCTAACCTCCTCCTCCGGACGCACTATTACTTATTACCATCTATCTCCTTCCCCCATATAAATGTCTTACCATTAGTTATATCTACTACATCCAGCCTGAACTCACCATTTGGGAAGAAATCCATGATCCCAAATGCATGATACCAGTTAGTCTGCCTGCCTTTAAGCCACATATTGGCTTCTCTTGACATATCCTTGAGACAACCCATAGACCATGCATGATGAGCTCCATCAACGTGAGTAACACCATGCCGCTGTACATCATGAGTATGACCATATATTATGTTCTTACCCAGTTTCTCTGCATGTTGTTTGGTATGGTACATGGTGGTATAATGACCTCCATGGTAGAAATAAGCCTTCCCGATGCGGAAAAGCTTGCCATACGGGAAATATCCATAACCTCTTTCCTTCAACCTCATTATATCCTTGAATCTGTACTGTTTAAGGTAGGGATACTCTTCAACAAAGAAATTCAGCCAGTTGTCATGATTGCCCTCTATCATCCACTTTTGATCGCATTTAACCTTTTTAAGAGCTTTATCAAAGCGATCTAAGCCTTCATTGACTGCTATCTGGTCTTTTTCAAGATCTTCTATCACATATTCAAGAGGAGGGCGTTTTCTACGCTTATATTTGAATGGTGATACTGATTTCCATTCTCCTACATCCCCTAGACATATGAACATCTGCGGCTTAACAAGAGCAATAGCCTTGATAACACACTCTATTGCAGGGTCATACTGCAATGGGAAGTGTACATCGGGTATTATTACTGCTCTGCCGTACCTATTTTTCTTTTTTACCATTCTTCCTCTTGTATAAAACTATGTTATTGTCCTTTCTTGACATTTTTGTGGGCATATCGTCCCTTGCCATTGCTATTGCTATTCTTCCTTTGTTCTTTTTGAACACATCTGCACCCTTTCCTATGGCTTCTATTACAATTAGATGTCTTAATTGGCAATCACAGCACCATAAGTGAAAGAATGACTCTGCATCAACACAAAAAGCATCATCATCGAATGTTTTGATATCCATTTTCTACTCCCGGTATAACAATATTGTTAAAATAGTCGCACCCATCAGCAACAATACATGGTTTACCAGCTAATTTAGCATCCAATCGTACAAATAGTCCACTATCTTCTCTATACATCATTGCTCCAAGGCAGTTGCCATTGTCCCAATTAGCACAATATCTCCTAGCAATTGAGATGATCTTCGTCTTTTGAGACCCCACAGGGCAAATATAAGGTTTTTTTGCGATATGATACAAATGATTTGTTTTTTATAAAATTTGGTAGTATATATATATATATTATATATCTCTACTCTTTCTATTCTCTATTCTCTCTATACTC
>Ga0114901_1002096_pt1 | contig 10887 bp, 28 predicted proteins | sample MalvireepMed_s16_FD_89686 | JGI IMG/M metagenome (GOLD analysis project Ga0114901, IMG submission 89686) | Marine viral communities from the Global Malaspina Expedition - Malaspina viral metaG DeepMed_s16 | ecosystem: Environmental > Aquatic > Marine > Oceanic | place: Mediterranean Sea... | reverse complement strand
TTATTTCTAAGTACCTCCCATTCAATATTGGCTTCTTTAAGCTTCTGCAAGTGTTCCCAATAATCATCACTACCCTCGGCTTTTTTAAGCTTATCAACACCGCTTAGCTTTTCTTCTATACCGTTGTAAACCATGGCCAAACAGGTTTTCTTTGAATCATCGAGAGCCGCAGCATATGCTTTCGCCCTAGCTGCTTCACTATCGGTAGTTTTTAAGTAGTTCAAAGCTGCTTCTGCATCGTTAATATCAATCATTTTTGTGCGCCTCGCTCCAATCGTGAATCATTTTTGCCTGCTCGGGGGTTATCCATCCGTAAACAAAAAGACCGTCCTCCCGAAAATCATAATACGAACAGCCTGTATCGGTATTCCTTAGCCATATAATAAGAGTTTTCTTGTCGCATTCTGGATTAAATTTCATTTCTAGACCTCCAAATATCACGTTGTTCATCTGTCATATTCTCCCACTTGACAGCCTTACCATTTACCATTAATAGCTTTCGCTTTTCTATGGTTTCTACTGCCATTTCGAAGCATTCGGTCGGGTTTAATTTTAGATGGTCGCATAATCTATATATTGAATAAACGCACCCACAATGGTCTCGAATAATTAACAATTGCGCCAACTCACTCAAATTCAATGTTTGAGAGTCGAATTCCATTTTAGGCTCAAAAACTGTAGATCTTCCGTTAGAATCGATATAGTCGGCATTAACAACGCATACCAAAATATCACCAATGGCATCCTTGATTTCGTACTCATCATTATCATCTAAAGCCGCGATAAGCTCGGCAAACTCTTCAAAAGCCTTTGAAACCTGCTTCCTCTCGGTAGATTGATTATAAAGATCAATACCTTCCGACCACTTAATTGTTCTTTTTACTAACTCATTGAATTTACTCATTCTCCCACCCTATTTTGATGTTCTTTAATTTGTTTATTAATCTCGACCAGCATGTCATCCAGCTCGCAGCGATTCCACTTGTGCGCTCTTTTGGCTCGCTTCTCTGCTAATAGATTCTCCACAAAATCACGGCCATACATATCTTGCATATAAAGCGTATAGTGCTTCTCCGCGTCTCCATATTTCATGCCAAAGCCATTACAGCCTGCGCACTGAGGGTGTATATTTTCTTCCATTAACTTCGTGAAACTAGTCCCTCGCGGGATAAAGTGGCCACCCTGCATGTCTTTATAGTTGCCAAATTTCCCACACGTTACACAGTTACAGAACCCGCTATCATCAGAAGCTTTCAATCTAACCAATAGCTGAAGTCTCGTAGCGATGTGATCTACCAGTTTGCCTATAGGCTTTTTCTTTTTTGCGGCCATACCTTCCTCACAATCATAAAAAAACACAATGTAATTCCGCCAAGCGCCCAACTTTGGCCTTGCTCAAAATACATTACAACGAACAAAAACAGACCAATATAGTAAGCAATCATTCTGCGTGCTTCTCTAGTCTTTCATGTAGATGCGCCACTCTTACGCTTAAGCTTTTATTTTCCTGTCTCTCAACTTCTAGCTTATCCCTCAAGATTCCCACCTCCTTATTCATCGCCGAGATTTCTCTCTTGTACAAATAAGAATCATCCAGCGCTGAGTCTTTCTTTTCGATCTCAGACATTAATTGAAGCTTAAGTTCGCCAATCTCCCTTTGTATGACTTCGATGATGTAGCTTTGCCTTGGGGTCATTAGCTCGCCAAGCTTGCCGTAGCTCGCTGACAGCGTAAAGGAGTGCTCACCTTTATACTCTTGTCGCAACTGCTTACGATCACTAGCAATCAAATTAGAACATGCTCGCTCGTGTTCGAATAATCGTTCTAGTTTTGTATCTAACATAAATCACCTCTTAATTTCTTTAATTGTCTAACCGCTTCCCCAATACACTCCAAAAATAGGTCCTCGTCGTTTTTTAGTGATAGCCCGTGTCTTTCTTTGAAGAGGACGCAGGCTCTATTCATAATAGCAAAGCTCATGATCAGAACGGAATCTGTTCGCCGTCATCTTCCATGGGTGGCGGAGGTGGCGCGTACTGCTGCTGTGGCGCCTGCTGCGGCGCTTGTTGTGCGTCACTCCAGAATATTTTGCAGTTGCCTAAGATTGGTGTATTCCCCTGCTCGCCCTCTTTTTTACTATGCGCCACAAAGCCATTGTTCCCATACTGGTCTTTATTATCCAAATCGATAAAAGTGGTCACGTCCAGATACGTTCCTTTTGTACCCTTGTGCAATCTAGCCTTATCAATTTTTGTTACGTCGATGCTTAAACTTACGCCTATTTTCATTTTTTCACCTCATTAAAATGTTTCGACGGCTTCCACTTTTGCTTGTATCCGCCAATTATTAATACTTTTCTACCGATGTAGAATCTAGGTCTCATTATTCGCATTTACCACCACCACCTTTAAGAAATTCTTTTGATTCGTTGTTTAGTTGGCCCCATACACGTTTTTTGTATCTGTCGGAGTTATTCCACCACAATTCATTCACCAAGATGGATTCGGTGGATTCATCCTGAAAGCTGACACTAATAGCGTTATCCAGTTCGGCAGCATAATCACCGTACAGCGAAGCAGCCTGATCGATTAAAGCTTTCCACTGTTTTGTGTATTCTCCTTTCTTTCCCTTGGGACAGGCATCAAATAAAGCTCTACGCATAGGATCATCCGGCCCCCACTGAGACATAAACTCATCAAGCTCAAGGGCGTTTTCTGTTTCGATCAAATATATAAACTGCTCTGCAACTGTCTCATCGATAAAATCAGAAGGCCGCTCTTCGTCGTTTATTCCAGTTTCACAAAGGAATTGTTTGATAAGACCGTTCTTTTCGGCGTAGGTCATTGCCTTGCCTGGTGCTTTGTCACCGTTATCCGTGGCGTGAGCTTCAACACAAATAACAGCTCTATCCTCCGGCTTATCTATGTTTACAAAAGAAATCTGGTAATAACCCTTATATAGACCCATCTTGACAGGGTTAGGTGCTGCATTCACATCTCTAAGAACTGTCCATTCACCACTTAACTGCGAGGTCTCAACTACAATACCTTGCGATACGATATGCTCCCTCAACTCTTTAACAACATGATCACGTGTAAGGGCTTTATAATTAGCCCCGCCACCTGATACCTGAGAGTCTTTTTTAAGGTACTTAACTTCTCTCATTACCGCGTTTATTCTTTGGTATATGTTCACTATTCCACCCCAATAAGTAATTGATCGATATCATCAGAGATTTTTTCTGTAATCCCCGCGATAACTTGCTTTGTGTCAGAAATCGAATACGGATTATACGTGTCCATCTCTGTTATCTCATCTTGAACTAGATCTTTAAACCATTCTGATTCGTCCGGGCATTCTGATAAAACATCAAAGATGCACTTAATTAGCTGAGTTGCGCTTTCATCGTCCATCTCGTTTAGAGTGAGGTTATACCACTGCGCCTCGTATAAGCCGGATATTTCTATTGCCTTATCTATATGTACTTTAGTAATCATTATTCCGCCTCGTTTTGTAAATTCTGAATTAAATATATACCTATAAAATTAAACTGTCAACAAATTAAAATTAAAAAGAAATTAAAAATAATATTGACTAATCTTACTGTATATGTAATATTTGCATCATCAAAAACGGGAGATAAAATGAAAACTTCACATGTGACTATCAAAAGTGAGACAGCTCAACAACTTAGAGAGCTTGGGGGTTTAGATGAGTTTTTTAGGTATCGAAATCCAGATATCGTTGAGCAATTAGTGGACGAGCGGCACAAAAAAGCGGTTCGTCAAGGGAAAATAATACCGAAGGCAGACAATGAATAACGGGATGGCCATCTCATTACTTTTAATTATGGTAATAGCGATGGTCTTTTTATCAACAATTGAAGATGAGGTGATTTATGAAGAAACCGACAAAAGAAGAGATTTATACACAGTGGATGAATTTCGCCGCTGACGCATTTATAGTGATTTTTGTAGTGATTGTGGTAATGGTGGTGTTCGAATGATTGACGTAATGAAGCTGGCGCGTGCAGAAGAGTGGCTGTCTAATACAGATATGACAATTACAGAAGTTGCGCGTGCATTAGATGTTGATGCTAAGAATTTACAAATTAGCTTAAACAGAGTTCGTAAACGTGGCTTTTGCGCGATGTCTCAAATACATTGCGCCTTAGATGAGTTCGGCTCGCTGACGTCTAAAAAAATAGGCCAGATGCTAAGCTTCTCTCAGGCTCATGTAACTAACAATTTAAAGACTTTAATTGATCAAGGTGAAGTAGAGAAAGTAGGCGGAAAGATCCCGTTATATAGGTCGGTATCTAGATAACAAAATGGTATTTGCACAAATGTGGGTTGGGGCTACACTTTAATCAAGAGGAGAGCAATTATGAATACAATCACTGTTGAGAGAATTGAGCTTTGTCCCACGAATTATGCATATCGAGCCACTTTGATCGATGAGCACCACATTAAAGACTATACCCCTGAGTTCGGTTTGACCGAACAAGAGGCTTTCAAAAAACTGGAAAAAAGACTGGAGCGTGAAAATGTTACATACGCGAAATAAAACTAAGAACGATTATCATCTTAAAGTTAAAAGAGCAGCCAGGGGTCGATGGTATGCGCAAATGTGGGTCAATACTTGCGCCGGTTACGAGCTTAAATCATCCATCCAAAAACCAACAATGAAAGAGGCGTTAGAAGCATGTATACGCTAATACAAGGTTATGATGAATATCGAGGACGAAGACTCTACCACTGCTATGTATTTGAGACTAATGGTCTTGAAACACTGTATAAAGCATACGGATCAACCCACGCAAACGCACAGCAACGAGCATTGGACTTTATCAGTGAGACCGAGGCCATGCGCGAAGGTGACACTTACAAGCAAACAGATATCGAACACTTGATCGAGAAAGAAAATGGAAAGAATATTTGAATTATTATCAATGCCACCTAGTTACTTTATTGGTGTTGAATATGTAGACGCAGTACTTGCTATAGCTTTAATTTCGGGCGTGGTGGGCGTAATTTATAAGGCGGTTAAAAATGGATATTAAAGACGAATTAGAACTAATAAACGACCTAGAAGACGACCTTTTGGCGAGAAAGGAATACCTAGCTTATCACCAAGGTTGGACTAAAGAACACTCTGGTGAGCGCTCGTACTATGTGAAAGACGGTGTTTTATTTACCGACATTAATGCAGTTATGGCAAATATTAACGAAAGGGTGTGAGTAGTAATAATATTACTGTTTAATGAGTCTGCACAATACGCACTGAGCGCCTAGGAATTGACGTTTGGACCGTGCAGAACTTAAAAGATAAGAAAGTTAAGATTAAAATATAAACACATATACATAATCCAACTATCTATACATAAGCCCCTTAACTGGGGCTTTTTTGTGTCTGCGATAAATTAATTGATAAATATTTGTGTACACATGTTGACATAATTAATCCACATGTGTATATTTATAACCACTGAGACGCACAACACAAACAACTTAAACGGGTGAGAAAATGAAAGCTTATATTTATAACGTAGACACAAATGAAGTGATAGCAACAATAGAGGGGGAGGATAACGACTCGATAGAATCAAAGGCTGATGATTTAAATTACATGGGGGTTGATGAGTACGGACTTTCTTATACTTGTTTTGATTTGATTATCTCTTCTGATACTGAAGAGCATAGGGTTATTTAAATCAATAGCGGCTTAGGTCGTACATTAACTAGGGGATGTGGTCGTGAATTCGTTGATCAAAAAAATATCTATTCAAATAGCGTATTTATATCTATTGATGCTAGGGGTAGTGCGAGAGAAATCCCATAGATGCCCAATGTGCAACAGTGATTCACCAGAGGTTTGGGATTGCCCGATATGTGATGGGTATAACCATGTTTCGAACGGTTTTCCAGACAGAGAGACATCTGAAAAATGGCTCAATGACTATAAAGCTGTACTTAGGGCTCAGAAGAAATTAAAAAGCCACTTATCTTTTAAGATTAAAAAATAGCAAGGGCATAAAATGTCAAAACGCACACAATACGAGAGAGACCGAAGAGAACGGCTTAAGGCTGAAGGGCAAGAGATTTTACATATTTGGGTTAGGCCAGAAAACAAAACGCTCCTACAGTCCTTGCAAGGCGATATGCGGCAGAAGAAGATTGAACGAATAGTATTTGAGGGTGAGTGATGAAACTACTAAAACGAATATTAAGAATTGACGCGATAATCGACAAAGCAATTAAAAACAAATCACATAACAACGCTCAGGAAATGGCGCGGGTTATGGCAAGTATTAACCAAGCGGATTATTTGAGAGGGTGAGATTTTGAATGAGATGACATAGATTTTCAGACATAAAAAAGCCCCTTGACCAAAACGATTAAGGGGCTTAGTATTAATACATTGCTGAGCGGTGCGTCAACACCATTCATTGCAAATCAGAAAACAGGGTTCATCATCACAACTATTCAGCATGCCTGAATTATATAACACCTCTAATCTGATTTCCAATACCCGCTTATGCAATCGAGTTCATTAGACGCAGTAACAGTAGACACTCGATAAAACGCAACTGATACCACGCAAGTTCCTCAAAGTGATGCTCTGCTTAACCAGCAACATCGACATTTGGTAGTAGGTGAGGCGCGAGTGATGCTATGGCTCAATGAGTCGGATAATAATACTTTCCAAAGGGGCAAGTTCGTCTAAGCGGATTTGTAGCATGAGTACCGCATACAGTAGTTGTTTTATTGTATGTCCTGTTATCAGGTTGGAGCCCATAACGATATAGCTAGTTATAGGGTTACCAAGGGAAAAAGGTTAACTATGTCTAAAATAAGGTGAAAAAATGAATAAGAAGCAAATAGCGGAAAATGTCATTAAAGCAGTAAAAGAGTCGGGTTATGGGTACAAGGTTTTAGATGATAAGGGTGATCAAATACGTCACTTGAGAATTATTGATTTAAACATGGATGTTTGGCCGAGCACCGGAACGATTCGATATGAAGGAAAGTTTTATAAGAGCGCATACAAGCGCATGTGTGAGATTTTGAACGCTAAGCCAGAAGATAAGCAGCCAAGCAAATACGAGTTGCTAGAAAAGCGTGTCAGAGACTTAGAGGAGATTGTTTCTCACATGATGAACGATCAGGAAATGAGTCAACACTTTGTTGGTGGAATTTATAACCCGTCCAAATGACAACTATGTCTTAAACAAACGAGATTAACTAAAAATCAAAGGGTGAATTATGAATGACTTAAGTGATTATTGTGGTGTGTCAGTTCGAGGGGATACCGATTCAGTAAATTTAGATGACGTTATTGAGGAAATGGAGGAGTTTATAACTCAATTCAGCACCCACTCTATGAATGATGGTGTTTCGTATTTGTGCGGCCAAAAAGCTGCATATATTAGTGTAGTTGAATATTTAAAAAGAGTTAGCCCTACCGACTACGAAGATAGAGATTAAAAACAAGAGGATTAAATGATGCACACATTAAGAATAGAGATAATTGAATACAACAAGAAATTAAACGTTTGCAAGGGTAGGCTGCTTAATGGCGATATTGTGACAGTAGATCCTTTTTGCGGGTGTGCAATACCTCTTTCTGATGAAGATTACAAAAACGGAAAAGCGGGTGATATTGTTGGAAACGTGTACTTGCTTGTTGATTTTCATGTAGGGCGAGACTGTATTACCCCGTACGAAAACGGAATGATTTTACTTTAAACATTAATTAAACGAGAGATAAGATTAAATAAACATAAGGTGAGTATATGAAATTCAATATCAATAAAGTTGTTAAGGTAAAGCTAACCAAAACAGGCAGGGATGAGATTAAAAGGCAGCATGAAGAGCTTTTGAAAGCGTTTCCTAATCTTAATGCATTTAAGGAAAGGGGCATCGATAGTGAGGGTTATACGAGATTTCAGCTACACGACTTAATGTATCGCCTGGGTCACCTCTGTATGACGGGTTTAGAGCCTCCATTTGAAATAGAAATAGAGATACCGGATCAATAAATTAAATACTAAAGAGGGTTAAACAATAACAACAAGCTTTACATATGACATACCGAGTATATAATTAAATTGCACCGTGACAAGTGTAAACAAAGCAGGTAACGAGCATCTTTTAAAGTTAGTCCTTGTTACCGTTTCAATGACCGCCCTTCCGGTCGATATACCTGCGCGGTATTGTCACCAAGGGCTAACCTTAAAAGGTGTTCTATGCAATTAAGGCCACACCAAGAGAACGCTTTGCTAATGGCGAGGCAATCAATTAAAAGCGGAAATAAGCGACCAATAATCGCAGCCCCTACATCTTTTGGAAAGACAATTCTAGCGGGTAAGATGCTTAAAAATTGTCAAGACAGAGGAAAGAAAGGTTGGTTTTTTTGTGATCGTATCCAGCTAATAGAGCAGTCTGTTGATAAGTTTCGAGAGATGGGTATTAATTTCGGAGTAAGGCAGGCAGAGCACGAGTTAATGAACGCTCAAGCGCCTATCCAGATTGCTAGTATTGCAACTATCGCAGCTATGGTAAAGAATCATAACGGTCGTTTACCAGAATTCGATATGGCACTAGTAGACGAATGCCATACTCAGTACGAAATAATCAAAGATATTATCAGTCAATACAATAACATTCCCATTATAGGGCTGACTGCTACGCCATATAGCAAGGGACTAGGAAAGCTTTACAATGATTTAATTGTGCCGATTACACCTAGAGAGCTTCTAGACGGCGGGTATTTATGCCCTGTTCGCTATTACGGCGGCGCTCACGTTGATTTGAAGAAAGTAGCTTCTAATGATGCTAATAGCTATAAAACTTCAGACCTAGAGCGTGAGACGGACAGCAACAAGGAAACGCTAACAGGATCAATCATTGAAAACTGGTTTACCTATGCAAGCAATCAGCAAACAATTGCATTTAGCCCAACTCAAAATCATTCAAAATATCTAGTCGAAAAATTCAATAAATCCGGTGTCACCGCTGAACATATCGACTGCTACGCAACTCAAGAAGAACGACAAGATTTATTCGAAGCTCATAATAACGGTGAGTTTAAAATACTCTCATGTTCTAGGCTTTTAAATACTGGATACGATGCTCCAAGTGTTCGCTGTATTATTGATTGTTTCCCCACTAAATCGGTGACGGTATACGTTCAGCGTGTTGGTAGAATTATGCGCACACACCAAGATAAAGAATATGCAATCTATCTTGATCATGCTGGCAACTTTGAAAGGTTTGGCTACGCTGAAGATATTGTTCCAGATGAGTTGCACGACGGAGAAAAGCCGCACAGAGAGCAGGATTTAACCAAGAAGAAGGAAAAGAAAGACGCCAAAGTTAGAGAGTGCCCTCAATGCTTTCAACAAATGCAAGGCGTTAAGTGTATGTCATGCGGTTACTCTGTGCCAGTTGGCGAGCAAATGGAGGATGACGGCTCTTTACTTGTTGAGCTTCAAGAGGGTAAGAAGGCGAATAGAAATACTTCAGTAGAAGATAAAGCGCGATTTCTTTCTGAGCTTCACTTAATTAAAAATCAAAAAGGATATTCTGAAGGGTGGTGTTCTCATAAGTACCGTGAGCGATTTGGCGTATGGCCAAACAAAATAACACCATACCGCACCGAATCAATAAGCGAAGATACATCAAACTGGATTAAACATTCAAACATAAAGAGGGCGAAAGCAAATGCAAAAGCTTCTAGCTGCGCTCGGTGATAATGTAAAGCCGAGAGGAAAAGATTATATAGCTCGGTGTCAAGTACATAATGATAAAGATTTTGCTATGAGCATCAAACAGGTTAGCGATGGTTCGATTATAGCACATTGCTTTGCTTGTGGCGCCAATGGACTTGACCTATATAAAACACTGGGCTTAGATTTAGATGAACTATTTGGAGGTAAGAAAAGCGACTTTATACCACAAGGCATTAAAGATCAATTATCTGAGGATAAAATGTTTATAGCAATATACGAATCTGACGTGAGCAAAGGTGTAAATCCTAAGCTATCAGAAAAAAGGCGGTACAGGCTAGCGTTGGCGCGGTCTGAGGGTATAAAAACTAAATTTAATATAGTGTAAGGGGTGGGTAAGATGAAGGCGGATTATTTAGAAGGGGTCGAGTTTAGAAGTAAAGTAGAAAGTTTTTATGAGTATCGAAAATGGATAAAAGAAATAGATTTTTTTGAAATTCCTAATGGCTGGAAATTTAAACCAGTACCTCCATTTGCTGGCGCTGTATGCCGTTTTGGTTTGCAGGTTGGCAAGGTTTCATATTCTATTTATCTTGACCGTTATGATGAGCTTGGATTTGTTGGGGAGCCTTATTGGGAAGTCTTCGAAATAGATGGTGATGTAAAAAGATTTGGAATAAAACAGCAAAAAGAGTTGATAGATTGCATTAGTAAAGATTCTGAATCAAGGGGTGAAGCATGACAGATAAAGCTGTTTTGGAATATTACGTTGATACTATAGGTAATTCACTTGGGTTAAATAAAGAAGAGTTGTGCAAAACATGTAAAGTACAAAGTAAAAAAACTATATACAACTGGATAAATGGAGATTCAAAACCAAGAAAATCGGCATTAAAACGTATTTTTGATTTAGTATCTATTGCTGATGATTGGCGCGGTTCAGGATATATCGGTACTAGCAATACCCTTCATTCTCAGGTTGTTGATGGGAGCAGCTTATTTGATGCTTTGTGTGAAGACGAATTAGATCGTGACAAAATACTGTTTATCGGTACTCGATTACATATGGCGTCTGTAAAATTGAACAACTTCAAAAATCCATTTTCCTAAAGGGGAACTAGTTTGATTGGATTTTAATTGTAAGGGGTGGGTAAGAT
>Ga0114901_1002094_pt1 | contig 10896 bp, 5 predicted proteins | sample MalvireepMed_s16_FD_89686 | JGI IMG/M metagenome (GOLD analysis project Ga0114901, IMG submission 89686) | Marine viral communities from the Global Malaspina Expedition - Malaspina viral metaG DeepMed_s16 | ecosystem: Environmental > Aquatic > Marine > Oceanic | place: Mediterranean Sea... | reverse complement strand
GTCCACCTAGCGTCGGGGCGATCACGGCCGTCAGGCGCGAACCTTTAGGCTGGAGGCGGATCAGCGTCGCCGACAGGCGCTGGTCCAGACATGCTGGTTCGTCCTGGGCCGCCATGGCAGGCGAGGCCGCAAGCAGCGCCGCCGCCGCCATGGCCAGCCCCGCCCGGCGCGGCGGGCACGTCACCGGGGGCACATCAGGCGTCCGTGCCGTCAATCCTTGATTCCCGCATTCTCATTCGCTTCCGGCGAACCAAGCACCGGGAACCGAACGAACGCCTTGCCTTCATCATGCGCGCGCTGCTTGGCGACGCTGTCGGGCAGGACGTTGTCCTTCCTGTCCACGCGATTGGGTTCCACCAGCCAGCTGTCCGGGAAAGGCGCAGCGCCGGTTCCCGCCCGGTTGCGCCGCACGCTGCCGATGGCGTTGCGTTCGCCATAGGGAATGGCGTGGCGACCGTCGCGATTGGCCAGTTGCTGGTACAACGCCTTGCGCAGATCGACCTTGGCCTGAAGATAGGCCGGATCGTCGATCAGATTGTGCATTTCGTCAGGATCGCGCGCCAGATCATAGAGTTCGTCGGTGTCGTAGACGCCGTAATATTGGATATATTTCAGGTTATCGCGCTGAATGGCGAATGTACCTGGCGTCATGGGATAGGCCCATTCCCAATAATATTCATAGGTGAAGTCGGGCGCCTTCCAGTCCTTGTCCGCGACCTTGCCGGTAATGAGCGGCCATGCGCTGACCCCTTCGAACTGCGCTGGCTTCTCCACCCCGGCCAGGTCCAGAAAGGTCGGCGCATAGTCAAGATTGCGTATCCGCCCGGTGTTGACCACACCGGCCGGCACCGTCCCCGGCTCATACATGACCATGGGCACGCGCACCGATGCCTGATAGGCGGTCCGCTTGTCGATCAGGCCATGATCACCGATCTGAAACCCGTTGTCGGCGGTAAAGACGACCAGCGTATCCTTTTCCAGCCCGTTCGCCTTCAGATAGGCGGCAATACGGCCAATACTGTCATCGACCGCAGCAAGCGCGCCATAATAATAGCGCAGATATTCGGTCATCTTCATATCGGTGTTGAAGAAGAAATCGATGCCGTGCCATGTGTTTCGCTGGTTATAGACCCACATCGGCTTGCCCTTGTAATTTTCGGGCGTGTTGGCGGCGCTGGCCGGAATCTTGAAATCGGTCCGATCGTACAGATGGCGGTAGCGCGGCGGCGGCAGAGGGTCCGAATGGACGGCCTTGTGGCTCAGATACAGGAAGAACGGCTTGCTCTTGTCGCGTTCCTTTTCCAGCCAGTTCATGGCGTAGTCGGTCAGTTCATCGGTAATATAGCCTTGCTGCGCGACCTTCTTGCCATCGACGTTCCACATCGTCGTTTCGCCGCCCTGCACGGCTGCATCGGGATCGCCGCTCGCAGGATAATAGCTCCCCTGCCCCCGGAAACTGACCCATTTGTTAAACCCCGGACGCGGCGTGTCGACATCATTGCCCATATGCCACTTGCCGATGAAGGCGGTCTGGTAACCCGCCTTCTGCAGATAGGACGGGAAGAAGGTCAGCCCGGCTTCGGACGAATTCGCATTGTCGACAATGCCATGGTTGCGCGCGGTTTCGCCCGTCAAGATGGTCGCGCGGCTGGGGCTGCACAGCGACGACGTGACCACCGTATTGGGAAAATAGGTGCCGCCCCGCGCCAGCCGGTCGATATTTGGGGTTCTGAGTTCCGGCTGCAAAAAGCCCATGCCGTCATAGCGCAGGTCATCCAGCAGGATGAAAACCACGTTCCGCGGCTTGCGCGCCGGTTCGGCCTTGGCAGGACTGACCGCCTTTTGCGCGGGGCGCGCGGACAGCAAGGTCGCGGGGCATGTCGCCAACACCATACCCGCCGCCAGCAACCCGTATAGACGCAGCCTCTTCATGACCCCTCCAATCTGTTTAGAGCGGTCATATCGCAATTGGCAGCGCTGTCAATGTCGCGCCTTACATGTCCTCGCCATGCACCTCGGCAGCCGCTCCCGGTTGCGTGGACCCGCGGATGATGAGTTCGGGCACCAGTTCCTCCAGCGCGTCGGCATGGCCCAGAAGGACGGAAATGGCATTGCGCGCCATGCCCGGAATCGGCTGCCTCACCGTCGTCAACGGCGGGTACATGGTGCGACTGCCCGGCGAATCGTCGAAGCCCGCAATCGCTATGTCGCGGGGTATGTCCAGGCCGATCTGCCGCGCCGCCGCCATCGCGCCCAGCGCCATCGCGTCGTTGGTGGCGAAAATGGCGTCGGGGGGTTCCGGCAGGGCCAGAAGCTGCTCGGCGGCGGCCTTGCCGGACGCGAAGGTGAAATCCCCCTTCACGACATAGTCGGCACGATAGGGCAGGCGCGCATCGGCAAGGGCGGACCGATAGCCCGTCACCCGTTCGCTGGCGGCGGCCTTGTCGAACGGCGGCGCGATGAGGGCGATGCGCGACTTGCCCGTCGCAGCGATATGCGCCACCATTTCGTGGCTGACGTCCGTGTCCCTGACAGGAACGATGTCGCCATAGCCCGACAGGGTGGACGCGACCCGGACCAGCCTGGTTCCCTTGCTCTCGATCGCCCTGACAATCGCGGCGTCGTTGCTGAGCGGCGGGACCAGCATGATGCCGTCCGGGCGCAGATTGGCTGTCACCCGCTCGACCAGCCTCTCCGCAGTCTCATCCTGATCCCTCACCTCGACCACGAGATGATAATTGCGCAGACGACATTCGGTCGATGCGGCCACCAGCATGCTCGTCTGATAGCTGCTGAAAACGTCGCTCAATATGAAGGTGATCAGGAAGGATCGACTGGCCGCCAATTGCCGCGCCGCCAGATTGGGGCGATAGCCAAGTTCGTCGATCGCCTTCATGACCCGGTCCTTCATGGCCGGGCGGACATGGGCTTCGTTGTTAAGAACTCTGGAGACGGTTTTCATGCCGACGCCGGCCTTGGCCGCCACATCATAGATCGTGACCAAAAATCTCACCTCATTACGGACTGTCGCTCGGCGAACGGCCTATGGCAGCAGTTGGGCAGATGCAAATATGGCGGCACGGACTTCAGGGCCACGACTGTCAGGGTCAAAGGACAGAACGGCAGGCTCAAAAGAAAAGGCCGCCCCGATCGAAATCGCGGCGGCCCATTATCCGGCACTGGTCCGATCAGTAGGCCATCCGCACGCCGACGCGGAAGGTGCGACCCAGCACGTCGTACAGATTGGCGTTGGTGCCGATATTGTTGGCCGGCGCCACCGGCGGGTTGGTGTTGAACGCATTCTTGATCGCGCCAAACACTTCCACCATGCGCGGGCCATTGTCGATGATGCGATAGCTCGCATTCACGTCGACATAGGTGACCGCCTTGACGCGATTGTCGTTGATGCTGTTCGGCAGGGTCGGGCTATAGCCGTCATCCTGCGGCCCGACATAGGTGGTGCCGAACTTGCCCTTGGGAATATAGCGCGATTGCATACCCAAAGTCAGCGGCCCGCTGGTGAAGGTGGCCCGCGTGTTGATCTGATAGCAGGACATGCTGGGATAGGCCTGCTGCGTGACCGTGCCGTTCTGGCATTTGCCGTTCAGTGGCGATCCCGCGTTGACATAGGTCAGCTTCGTATAGGCCGTGCCCAGGATGCGCAGGTCCAGCGTACCGATATTCTCGATCTGCTTGCGATAGCCCAGTTCGACGTCGAAGCCCTTGACCTGCAACTCGTTCGCGTTGGCGGAGATGTTGCGGATGAAGGTCAGAACGCCATTGGCGTCGCGGGTGACGAAGGCGCATGCATCCTGCGCGCCCTGGAAGCACTGGGTGACCAGGGTGGGGCCACCCACGGCTGCGATATAGCCGGTTACCTTGATGTCATAATAGTCAACCGACAGCTGGAGATTGGGTATCGCCGCAGGCTGGATCGTGACGCCGAAGGTCTTGGTGTGCGAAATTTCCGGGCGCAGATTCGGGTTGCCGCCGGACTGGGTGGCGACCTGCGTGCTGGTATTGGTCGCCGGGTCCAGGATCGCGCTGTTCTGGACGTTGGGCAGGATATATTGCTCGTTCATGTTCGGCGCACGGAAGTCGCGCGAAATGGTGCCGCGCATCCGCAGCCAGTCTACCGGCTTGTACACCAGGCCGAGCTTCCAGGTGACCGCGTTGAAGCTGGAGTCCGCAGGGCCAACGGCGCCGCCCGCCAGGGGCGCTTCGGGGCTGGAGAATTTATAATGGGCGTGCCGCACCGCGCCATTGACTTCCAGCGTCTCGGCAAGGGGAACGTTGGACAGCAGCGGCACATTGGCCTCGGCATAGACTTCGAACACCTTGCTGCGTCCGTGCAGGGCGCTGTAATTCTGAACGAAGCCACCGGCGGCCGATACCGGGTCGACGTCCGCCGCGATGCTTTCGGTACGATATTCCGCGCCCGCCGCGACCGAAACCGGCCCGCCCCAGGCGTCGAAAGGCTGCCCCTGGACGTTCGCGCTGACATCGTCCAGCGTGATCCTGGACCGCTGAACGGCCGTGCCAAAGGCATATTGCAGCGCGGCGTCGCTGGCCGTGCCGACGCCGAACAGGTTGAGCGGCTGACAAGCGGCGTCCGTGGTCACCGACTGGTTGACCGCGCAGACGATCCTGCCGGCATTGGCGCCCGTGCCGTTGACGGCCTGAACCGCGCGCGAGAAATTATCCTGATTGATGATGTTGCGCGCGACATTGTCCAGCTTGCTGACGCCCCGGACATAGCTGGCGTCCCAGGTCCAGCCGCCCAGATCGCCCTTCAGGCCGGTGGCGACCCGATAGCTTTCGACATGATAGTCGACGATCGGAACCAGCAGACCATCGCCCGCCTTGCCGATGTTGACGTTCGCCAGGCCGATCTGCTGCATCTGGCTGCGCAGCTGGGCGGGAAGGAAGGGATTGTTGACCGACAGCGTGATCGCGCCGGTGTTGAGCGGCCCTGCCCGCAATGTGCCTGCGGCGTTCTGGTTACCCGAACGCAGCTGCGCGAACGTGCCCTGATTGTCCGTCTGACCGTAGGCGCTGTCCACCCACGCCTTCAGATTGTCGCTCAGCTCCGCTTCCGCGCGGAAGAAGGCGGCCAGACGCTTTTGCGGCCCCTGAAGATCGAAGGCGCTGCTGGCAGGATTGATGCCGGGACGCGACCCGCCGATCATCTGGTTGTTATTGGGCGTATAGAGCTGGCCGAAGGTGAAGGGCAGCAGCGTCTTGCCATCGTCCGACACCTGTTGCCCGCCAAATGCGTTGGTCAGCCTGGAACTGACGATCAGGCCAGCGGGCGTATTCTGGGCCCAACGCACGTCGGGCGAGATGATCAGGGCCGGCAGGCCGTTCTGCGCGGAATTGGCGTTCGACATGACGCCATATTCCTGGGCGCACCAGCTGCGCGAGTAGCAGTTGCCCGTCCTTTTCCGGTCCTGATAATCAAGCCCGGCGATGATGTGCAGGCGGCCATCCAGGAATTTCTGGCCCACGCCGAACGAGTATTTCTGCTCATCCCCATCGCCAGCGTCCGTCACGCCATATTGCGCCGAAGCGCGAACGCCCTCCAGCTTGTTGTTGAGGATGATGTTGACGACACCGGCCACAGCGTCCGAACCATAGGCCGCCGACGCGCCGCCGGTGACGATGTCCAGCCGCGAGACCAGCGAGCTTGGAATGAGGTCGGTGTTGAACAGGCCGGTGAAGGTCGTCGCGGGAAAGCGCAGCCCGTCCACCAGCACGAGGGTGCGAACCGCGCCCAGACCGCGCAGGTTGATCAGATTGTTGCCGGGGCCGTTGCCGCCACCGCCGACGAACGCCGTCGTCGAACTGGTATCGGAGCGCACGACGGGCAGGTCGTTGATGACCTGAGACAGCTGGGTCGCGCCGGTTTGCGCAATCAGGTCCGCGCCGACCACCGTGACCGGCGTGGGCATGTCCGCGCCGTTACGAACCACGCGAGAACCGGTAACGATGATGGCTTCGCTTGCGCCATCCGCTTCCCCCGCCTGCTCCTGCGCCATTGCAGCGCCGCAGCATGCCATCGCGGCCCCCGCGAGCAAGAATCCCAGATAATGACGATGACGCTGTGAAGCCACGATACCCTCCCCTGTTGCGGCGGCCTGTCAGAATTGGCCTGCCTGATTATGTGCCCCGACATCGATTCAGACGTTTGAGGGCTCACCCGTTGATGTAGCGGTAATTTTATATGGCAGCGCTGTCAATCACATCGTTGCACGCTTGCCGACGATTGCCTGGCGAGCGATACAGTTTTGCAACAGTGCCTTGCGCGCCAGACACTTGCCTATATCGACCCGGATACTGCCAAATCATTTCAGACACAGGCCCGCCCCCCTGGGGAACAGCGCCTCCTCGTCGTCCGACAGGTCCGGGCGCTGCCGTTCGACCGCGGCCATGGATGCCGGAAGCGCGAAAGGCAGGTGACCGCAGGCCGGACTGCGCCCCGACACTATGTCGAACAGGGCCACGTCGCTGGTGCCGAAATTGACGAGCACGGCCTTGGCATGCGGCATGAGGGCGGTGAGCACCGCGGGTCGATCCATTTCCACCGCGGCAATGACGGGCACATGCGCCGCCGCCCGCTTGAGCGCCACCAGCGCCGGATCATCGGCCCTGAAGTCGAGCCGCCCTTCATGCTGCCGCGACCCGAAAAAATGAAAAGGGTGCAGCTTTTCGAACGGCGTGGCTGCGCGCACCAGCGCTATGTCGGCCTCGGACGGGTCTTTGACGACGACATAGCCCGCCGAAGCCGCAACAGCCTCATCCACGCCATAAAGCCAGATTTTCTTGCGCCCTTTCAGCGGCAATAATCCGCCCTCGTTGCGCAGCAGGATCTGGCTTTGCCGCTGCGCCTTGTCCGCCTCGCTCTGCCAGGCGGCATTGCCGACCAGCCTGGCGGCGGCCTGTTCGTCGACATAAGGATTGTCGAACAGACCCTGCCGGAACTTGAGCGCCAATATGCGCCGCGCCGAAACGTCGATTCGCTCGACCGAAATTGCGCCGCTGCGCACGCCTTCCAATATCGGGGTGGCATCATCCACGCCGCCAAACTGGTCGATGCCTGCGTCCACCCCCTTGGCGAATCGATCGGCGACGCTCAGCGTTTCCACGCCCCATGGCATGCCGATCGCCTGCGGCGCCTGGGGATGAGTCGCATCCGGCGACACGCAGGTCTGCGGGCAGTCGCGCGTGATCGACCAGTCGGAAATGATCAGGCCGCGATATGCCTTTTCGCCGCGCAGCAGGTCGGTCAGCACCTGTTTGCTGAACCCTGCGCCGACCGGCTCGACCGGCTTGCCGCCAATCGAGGGGCCATGCAGCGCGACATAGGTAGGCATCACGCCCTCGCTCGCTGCTGCCAGCGGGCCATCGAACGCGCGGACATGATCGGCAAATGACGCATCGGTCAGATGGACGTTGCGGCCATAATGATTGTGCCCGTCAAACCCTTCCGGCTCCGCGCCATAGCCGACCCAATGCTTGACCACGGTCGCGACGCCCATTGGCGTCACGCCGGTCGCGCCGCCCTGGAACCCTTCCACATAGGCGCCCGCCAGGCGGGAGATGGTTGCGGGGTCGGAACCGAATGTCGCGGAAAAGCGGGACCAGCGCGGCTCGCTGCCCACATCGGCCTGGGGCGACAGCGCCATATGGATGCCGACGGCACGATATTCCTGCCGCGCAATATCACCGAACCGGCGGACGAGATCGGCGTCGTCCAGCGCCGCAAATCCCAGCGTATCGGGCCACAGGGTAAAGCCACCGCCCGTCGTGCTCGCGCCGATCGTGGCCTGAAAATGGTGGCGCGGATCAGTGCTGATCGTTGCCGGAATGCCCAGCCTTGTGCCTTCCGCGATTTTCTGCACCATATTGTTCTGGCGCGCGAATTCCGCCGGCTTCACCACGATCCGGGTGATGAAGCTGTTGACCTTCCCGCCTTCGATCATGGTGCGCACCCGCGCCATGTCATAGCCGGTCGACGACACGCCGATCGCCGATCCATGCCCCGGCAGGCTCGCATGCACCATCAGGCCGACTTTTTCCTCGATGGTCATGCGCGCCATCAGGTCATCGACCCGCTCCTCGACCGACAGGCGCGAATCCTCATAGCGGTCGAGTTCGTTGTTGCGGTTCAGATCCCGCCACTGCGGCGCTTCAGGCGCGGCGGCGACCAGCGGCGTGGCCAGGGCAAAAAGCCCCGCGACACAGGCCGGAGCCAGCATTACGCCCCGATACAGCTCTTTCAAGGCCATGCCCCCTCCTGTCCCGCAATGTCAGTTTAATTTAGCGCTATATTGATTATATCGCAGAAGTGGGCAAGACTGCATTTGCACAAGGCAGCATATCAAGTGACGGACCGGCCGGCCCCGCAGGGTGACGCGACGGTGGCCGCAAGGGAGGATGGGATGATCAACCAACGCAAGCGCAGGTTTTTGCAGGCCAGCGCAGCCGCCGCCATCATGGCCGCGTTTCCCCGCTATGCCCAGGCGGTCGACTATGTGAAGCGCGATCCGCGCAAGCGCCACAATCTGCTGCTCATCACATCGGACGATGTGGACTGGTCGGCGCTCGGCTTCATGAACGGACGGCGCGGCCTCACCCCCAATCTCGACAGCCTCGCCGCGCAAAGCCATGTCTTTGAGCAAGTGCGTACCGTAGCGCCGATCTGCATGCCCTCGCGCCAGGCGTTCATGAGCGGCCTGCTGCCGCACAAAAATGGCGGCAACGGCTTCTTCCCGATGCGGGAGGGCACGCCGACGCTATGCACCACCCTGGCTGCCGAAGGCTATTATTGCGCCGCCAGCCACAAGATCGGCCATATGCAGCCCGCCTCCTCCTTCCCCTGGGACTTAAAGCAGGAAGGCAAGGACCGTCATCCCATGGTGCATGCCGACATGCTCCGCCTCGCCGTCACGGAAGCGCAGGCGCAATACAAACCCTTCTTCATCAACTGCAACATCAACGATCCGCACCGGCCATTTTATGGCGCGGAGGATGCGCAGGAAATCGATCACGAGCAGAGCGGCCCCTACCGCATCCCCCGCCCGCTCAAGGCGGGCCAGGTTCCGATCCCCGCCAATCTCGAAGACTTGCCCGATATTCGGGAGGAGATGGCGCAATATTGGAATTCGGTGCAACGCCTCGACATCGCCGTGGGCAATATCCTGAAGGCTCTCAAGGATAGCGGCACCTGGGACGACACGATCGTCCTCTTCGTGGCGGATCATGGCATGCCGATGCCCTTTGCCAAGGCCAGCGTCTATGACCATGGCATCCGTACGCCCGTGCTGCTGCGCTACCCCGGCATGGGAAAGCCGCGCCGCTTCGATACGCTCACGACCAACCTCGACATATTGCCGACGCTCATCGAGCTGTTGCAGGCCAAGCCGATCGAAGAGCTGGACGGGCAATCCTGGGTTCCGATGCTGAAGGGCGGCGCGGCGCAGGACAAGCCGTTCGTCATGTCCTATGTCGACTATGTGTCGAGCGGGATGCTCTACCCTTCGCGCACCTTGCAGGACAAACGCCACGCCTTCCATTACACCGCCTGGGCGAACGGCAAGACCGAACTCAAGATCGAAAGCATGTGGGGTCTCACCTTCCCCGCCATGGCGAAGGCCGCGGAAACCGACGCGCGCATCGCCGCGCGCGTGAAGCAATATGTGATGGGCTATCCCATGGCGCTCTATGATCTGGAGGCTGATCCGGGCCAGCGGAACAATCTGATCGCCGATCCCGCCTACAAGGCCAAGGTCGATGAGATGAAGCGGCTGATGCTGGCCGAGATGGAGCGGACGGGCGATCCCCAGCTGGAAAATTTCCGCGTCTCGCTGGCCGGTGGCACCCCGGTCCTGAAGCAGGAGCCGGCCAAGTTCCGCATCCGCGGCGGTGACTGATTGGCCGAACCAGCCCGGCCAATGCGCCTGGTCGTCAGACTGTGGATTGTTTGCCAATCCCCGCTTATGACGATGTCCTTCGCCAACCTATCAGGGATGACATGACTAGCCCGGACACTACCCGCAAACGCCGGAGAGGCGCGAAAGGCCCCACGATCACGGCAGTCGCGCGGGAAGCTGGCGTATCGGCCATGACGGTCTCCAACGTCATCAACAACAAGAGCTTCGTCAACCCGGTCGCGCGTGAAGCCGTTTTGAAGGCGGTGAAGGCGCTCAACTACACGCCCAATTCCGCCGCCCGCAGCCTGGCGGCGGCCAAGACGCTGCGGATCGGCCTGCTCCACCGCGACATTGACAGCGCGCTGCTGAGCGCCATGCTGGTGGGCAGCCTGCGCGCCACGTCACGCCTTGGCGTGCAGCTGGTGCTGGAAATATACGACTTCTCCGATCCTGTCGGCGGCATCGAAAGGATGATCCGAAGCGGCATTGACGGCCTGTTGCTGCCGCCGCCGGTCTGCGAGATCGCCAGCGCCGCGGGTCTGCCCGAAAGGCATGACGTGCCGATGATCGGCCTGGCGCCCGGCGGCGACCTGCGCAACATGGATTGCGTGCGCATCGACGATGAACAGGCGTCCTATGAAATGACGCGCATGCTGCTCGGCAAGGGGCACCGCCGGATCGCCATCGTCACGCTGCCGACCTCTCTGGTGGCGGCCTCCCGCCTGAAAGGCTATCTGCGCGCGCTCGGCGACGAAGGGGTCGTCGCCGATATGAAGCTGGTCTGGGAAGCGCCCCCGACGTTCGAGGCGGGCCTGGCGCTGGCGGAGCGCGTGCTGACGACGCAGCGGGATTTCACCGCCGTCATCGCGGGCAATGACGACATGGCGGCGGCATTCGTGAATGTGGCGCTGCGCAACAAGATTTCGGTGCCGGACGACCTGTCGATCACGGGTTTCGACGATAC
>Ga0114901_1002093_pt1 | contig 10899 bp, 10 predicted proteins | sample MalvireepMed_s16_FD_89686 | JGI IMG/M metagenome (GOLD analysis project Ga0114901, IMG submission 89686) | Marine viral communities from the Global Malaspina Expedition - Malaspina viral metaG DeepMed_s16 | ecosystem: Environmental > Aquatic > Marine > Oceanic | place: Mediterranean Sea... | reverse complement strand
CGCTTCTAGTTGCTCGTGGTACTGGTAGTGAATACGATTCACCAGCAAGGTTGAGAAAATACGAAAGTTTGTAGTGTCATGTGCAAGCAAATTTTCACACAAGGTGGCGACGTCGCGCTTGCGAAAAGGAATAAATCGTTCTAGTGGCATGAAGTAGTCTTATAAGTTTTTTTGCATTCTGTACGGTGTAAATAGTTACCGTAGTACAAGTAAAAAACAACCACTCTTCACAGAATTAAGCCCAATGGATAATGCCTAATGTATCGGAAACGGTTTCCGGCACTCTCCGTTAAGCAAACAGCGAACAAGGGGCTGTTGATAATCACCGGCCCTCTGTTAGTTAACGCGTAGCGCGTTTACCTTATTATTGTCTTAGCTTACAATGTGCTAATGACTTATCCCGTTCCCGCCAAACAGGTTGAAACCCTGTACGAAATTAAAAAAAGCAAATTCATTGCTTGTGCCGGCTTTGCCAACTCTCGTGAAAGTGCAATGGCGCTTTTAGACAGCGTTAAACAACAATACCCTGATGCTCGCCACCACTGCTGGGCTTATGTTTTTGGAAATCCTAGCTCGCCAACGAGTGCAGCCATGGCAGATGACGGTGAGCCTAGCGGTACAGCAGGCAAGCCTATTCTAAATGTGCTCCAGCACAAAGATATTGGCGATATCATGGTAATTGTTACGCGCTACTTTGGCGGAATTAAGCTTGGCGCAGGAGGATTGGTTCGTGCCTATTCGGCAGCAGCTCAGCAAGCAATTGACGCACTAGAAGTAAGACAAGAAGTTCGTTTAGAAACGCTCAACGTTGATATTGATTTCAAACACGAGCAGTTTGTACGACATTTAGCTGAGCAAGCACAGGGACAAATTGGTTCGTGCGATTACACAAGCAGTGTGTTGATGGCGGTTAAACTTCCCGAAAACGCAGTAGATAATTTCAAACAGCAACTGGCTGCAATTGCATTTTCCATTAATGAGTGCGAGATATAGTTCAGTTTACTTCTTTGTCCATAGGGGCACTCACTAAAAGCCTGAGAAAGACCTCGGTAAAACCACAGGCACTGGAAACAGCGCCAGGTGAATCCCACCTACCGCTGTTAAAACATCAAAAATTAGCTTTTAAGCGTGCCGCGAATAGGATAATTGTTATCGGGGTTACGAATAAACTCTAAGCCCGACACCAACTGTTCCAAATCCGGACGAACAAAAGGCGCATTGGCAATTTCAGCAATATGAATTTCGTTGTCACTGTTAAGCACAAACAACGCGGGTTCAGCGAAGTTATGATCGGTTTCTTTTTCTGAGCGTGGTTCAGAAATGTATAAGCCAAGCTTTTCCATATCACTTTGTGATAAACCACATGCAATAGGGAAGTTTATGGATAGCTCATCAAGATGTTCGTCAAGCTGTGCTTTGCTATCGCCGCTTACTGCAACTACATCAATATTCATTTCACGAAGGCGGCCAGTGAAGTCTTCAAGTTTATTTAAGTATTTAGTACAGATAGGGCAATGCTTGCCGCGAAAAACGACGACCATTTTCCAGTCGCATCCCTCTTCTTTGTTAGTCAACGATACCGTTTCACCGGTTGATAATGTAACGCTAACTTCAGGAAAAGTGGCGGCTGGGTGCATTTTTTGTGTATACATAGAGACTCCTTAACAATTAATCTGAATCCTTCAACGCACGGCAAGCAAGTCGCTTGTTTTGCCGTCTAGAACTACACTAGGTAAACTTAATACGTTAAACCTAACGTTCAGATCGCCTTTTTGAACAATCGTTCAATTTTTTTCGATGTAAAGGCTTAAAGGTCATCAACGTGTTATAGAGAATTAAAAAAACGAGAGATAAAAAAAGCAGCGCCGAATGCGCTGCTTTTTTGTGTGGCAAAGCCATCGATATATTCAAGCGCTGAGGATTAGTTTACGTATCCCTCATTGGCTCTAACGGTGAGCGGGTGATAACCCGGTTTCGCTTCTTCAAAGGCGCGCTTCGCAAACGCCTTGCCGTCGGGCGTTTTTGATAGCTCACGATACAGCGGCTTAACCAGTTTATTGCGTCCTATCGACACTAGATAGGTGTACAAACGATCAAAAGCAGGTTGGTAGTTATTTTCTACCGCGATCATCAGCCAGCTATGAGCAATTTCGTTGTTCTTTGTTGACGTTAATGAAAATGCCTTGTCCAATTCAGCAAGCTGTGGCTCAGTCAATGTTTCAGGCATATTGTTCAGGAAGTATAACCACTCGTGTACCGTCCATTGTGCCGTTTCTATATCCGCCGCGTTTACATCACCTGAAAGCCATGCCGTGCGTGTATCATCGATTTTGGTGAAAGCATCAGACTCTGGCTGAGGTGCATCTTCCGGAAGACCCGGTTCGAAAATCCAAGTATTTATGCGCTTAGCATCGAGTTTATCTGGGTATTGGTTCAATAGCGTTTCATCTAAATAAGCGATAAATGTGTCGGTGGTTATGCTCTTAAAAGCAAAGTCTTTAAAGTACTGCATTAAAAACGCGTCAAAGTTTTCGCGACCTATTTTTTGCTCAATTTCACGTAAAAATAGTGCGCCTTTTTCATAGGGAATATTCGAGAAAACATCGTCTGGGTTGCGGCCACGAAGGTCGATAGCTAAGATCTCGTCGTTTTCATCTAACGCTGCAATATCGTTCTCTAAGTCTTGATAACCTAGCACTGCTTCTTTTTTAAAACGATCATGACCATAGATCATTTCCATAATTCTGTAAGTTAAATAAGTGGTGAACCCCTCGTTTAACCACAGATCGCGCCACGTTGCGTTAGTTACGGTGTTGCCCGACCAGCTGTGTGCAAGTTCGTGGGCAATCAATGAAACCAAGCTCTTATCACCGGCAATAACCGTTGGTGTGATAAACGACAAGCGAGGGTTTTCCATGCCACCAAACGGGAACGACGGCGGTAGAATAAGCAGGTCGTAACGATCCCACTGGTAGGGACCATAGGTTTCTTCTGTTACTTCAAGCATCGCTTCAGTGTCTTCAAACTCTTTCGCTGCGCTTTCAAGAAGTGCTGGCTCTGCATACACACCAGTACGTTCACCCATGGCTTTAAACTTCAGATCACCGATTGCCAACGCAATAAGATACGACGGAATAGGCTGTGGCATGGTGAACTCATATTCGCCGTCGCGCTTTGTTGTAGGGTCGTTCGACGCGCTCATTACCGCCAACAGAGCTTCAGGTGTTTTTATGATCGCGTCATAGGTCACGCGCACCTGTGGTGAATCTTGAAGGGGAATAAAGCTTCGTGCGTGAACCGCTTGGGCTTGTGTAAATAGAAACGGATGCTGTTTACCTGCCGTTTGTGCTGGCGTTAACCACTGCACGCCAGAGGCGTCAGGTGATGTGGAATAGGCTACGGTTACTGAATTCGCAGCGCTAGGTAACGTAATGGTAAGAGGCGTACCTAAATCAGGATCGGTCTTGCCTATTTCAAAGGGAACGCTTTCACCATTAACGGTTACACTGTCGATGTCTAGAGCGCGTGTATCCAATACCAACGTATTGTTTTCAGGCCTTGCGCGCTTTACATCAAGTGTTACATCGCCAACGAGCTGCTTGGTCTCGAAATTTGTGGTGAGGTCTAGGCTTAAGTGCGTAACCCGAACTTCATTAGGGTTCGCAAACGAATGATAGTCTACGCCAGACGCAATGGTAGCATCGTCGCGTTTTTCTGCTTCAGCGTTCAAGCCCGCGCTTTCATTGACGGCCTGCTCTTTATCTGTTTTCGCTGTGTCTACACTGCTGTTATCACTGCACGCGAACAACACAGGCGCGCATACGAATGTAGCCAGTACTCCGTATTTTTTCATATAACTTCCTAAAGAATGGTTGATACCGTTTCAGTGTATCAAGCTGTTATATGACTGGCGACTCTAATTCGAAGCGCTGCCTTTTCAATGCGCTGAATTTAGGACAGTAGCGTGAATACTGGCGTTCGAACTAAATCGATTACAAACGTAGCTATAAGAACTGGCGTGGCGACTTCAAAGGGTGTAAGCAATCTACGTAAATAAATACGCCCGCTGTAGCGGGCGTGATTACTGAACCCGTAGCGGCATAATTAGGCTAGATTGATATCTACTTCAATATTACCGCGGGTTGCGTTTGAATATGGGCATACCTGATGCGCAGTATCTACCAAACTTTGCGCTTGGGCTTTATCCATATTCCCTAAATCTACCGTCAGTTTTACCGCAATGGCGAAGCCTTGCTCAATGGGGCCGATTGATACATCACCGGTAACACTTATGTCGTCAGCTAACATTATTTTTTGCGATGCAGCCACGTGTTTAAGCGCGCCAATAAAACACGCTGAATAACCTGCTGCAAACATCTGTTCGGGGTTAGTACCTTCACCACCTGCGCCTCCCAGCTCTTTGGGTGTAGACAGGTCAAGGTCTAGCTTACCATCACTTGATTTGGCCTTTCCTTCACGGCCACCCGTTGCGGTTGCAGTACCGGTATAAACCACTTGTTGAAGCTTATGCATAGTTGCTCTCCTAATTGGCAAATTCAATTTAATACTTTGCATACAAAACAACTTAGCACTAAGGTGACTTGCAGTTCAAGTACTTTGTATGCAAAATACCATTTATCGTTAAAAAATATAGGAAAGCGCCGTGTCAGAATTGTTAAAGTTAGAAAACCAGCTTTGTCATCGGTTTTATACACTGTCAAACGCGTTTACTCGCGCTTACAGGCCTCTTCTAAAAGCGCTAGATATTACCTACCCTCAATACGTAACCTTAATGGCGCTTTGGGAAACTGATCACATTACTATTGCTGAACTTCTAGAGAGAACCGCCATTGACGGAGGAGCTATGTCCCTAATACTTAAAAAACTTGAGGACAAGGGCTTCTTAATGGTTACTAAAGATGAAACCGACAAACGTGTTAAACGCGTACAGCTCACTAAAATGGGGAAAAAAAAAAAACCATAGCAGAAGAAGTACCGGCGCAAATGTTGTGCAAACTCAAAGGTATGAGTGCACAAGAAAGCCGCGAATTGGTTAAACTGCTCGACAAATTAGGCGGCTGCTTTGAGAACGCTGAGTTGTAGCGCCACTTTGTAATCTCTGCGTCATCATACCGGCCGCGTTATCTGTTATTATTTACACATTGAGCGAACAAGTGTGCGCTATAATTGTCAAAGGTATGCGAATAGCTTAGTAAACTCGTTTTTATGCTGGTAGCTATCTACAAACAAGAGGTACACATATTTCTACTGATAAGGATACAGAGGCCGTAATGACAGACGTAAAGGAACAAACAAAAGTTATTTCTGCCAAAGCTTACTCCGTTTTAGAAGAATGGCTTAACAGCATTACTCACGGCATTGGCTTTGTTGCGGCGATTGTAGGTTTAGTCTTCATGCTGTACCGCGCAGAAGACACGCTTGCCTTAACTACCGCTGCTATTTATGGCTCTACACTTATTTTGGTGTTTCTGAGTTCAACCCTTTATCACGCAATTTCTCATCAAAAAGCGAAGGGATGGCTTAAACTATTTGACCACAGTGCAATATACTTATTGATAGCAGGTACTTACACACCGCTTTTATTAGTGGCAATAGGTGGCGTACTAGGTATTACCATGACTGCAATTATTTGGAGTCTTGCGATTGGTGGAGTGGCATTTAAATTAATTGCGCAACACCGCTTCCCAAAAGTATCGGTCATGACCTATTTGCTAATGGGCTGGATTGCACTGGGACTTATCTACCCACTTTATGTCGCTCTTCCAGGTGCTGGTCTTTGGTTATTGGTAGCGGGCGGCCTGTGTTTCAGCGTAGGTGTGTGCTTTTATGTGGCGAAAAAGGTAAAGTATACCCATGCTATTTGGCACATGTTCGTTATTGGCGGATGTAGCTGCCATTACTTTTCTATTTATTATTTTGTCGTGTAACAAGAGGCTCTGATACCGCTACTATGGCAACCCCAATTAAAAAGCCATTTAAGGCCCTATTTAAAAATTCATGCAAGCGCAATACTAAACACCATGCAAAAAACTGAGAAAAAGGAAGATAGCACAACAGCAACACCCAATATCGCATGGTTTTCACTGCGCGCAGGTCAGATATGTTTGGGAAAAAAGCCTGTAGAAAGTGACTTTGAACGACTTAAATCACTAGGCGTAACCCACATTGCCACGGTACAAACCAGTGAAGAACACGCGCCAATTATTCGCGACCGTTCATTAGCTGCTGGGTTAGAGTGGCTATGGGTTCCCTTTATGCACCCGTCGTCAGAATCGCCTACTGAGGATGTGCACCTCCACCAATATCTTCATGAACTGTCTCAAATGTTGACAGAGGGAGCGAAGATATATTTGCACTGCGATGGCTCACAGCACCGCTGTAGCTTGTTATTCTACGCACTTTGTCACTATTGCCGTATACCATCTAGCAGTGCCTACAATGCGCTGCATAGTTTTGGCGCAAACGCGGCAAATAATCTGCTTAGATCCGAACTAACATGGGCGGCAGAATTGGGGCATATTGCACCTAAAATGTAGTCTATAAAAAAGCGGCTACACGCAAGGGTTCAGCCGCTTTGAATAAAGACTAAAGAAAGTGCACTCAGCAGTAACGCTATTTCAGCGTGGGTATAGGCAGTAGTGGCGAGATAATTTCACCAATTCGACGGAATAGCTGCATACGGGTTGTGCCTGAGCGCCATACCAAACCAATTTCTCGAAAGCCCTGCTCTTCTGCTGGAAAACTTTTTAGACCAGTGTGCTCAAGAATAGACTGGTTTATCGCAAGTTCCGGTAAGAAGGTATAGCCCATTTTACTATTTGCCAGCTGCACCAAGGTATATAGGCTACTTGCTGCAACACTGCTAATTTGATCACTATGCTGAAGATTACACGCGCTCACCGCATGCCCCGTCATACAATGTTCTTGCTGAAGCAGAAAAATACTCTTTTTCGGTAAACCTGAAATATCTACGGGACTAGGCAGTTGTTCCGCCATATCTTTGTGCGCTATAAGATGGAAGGGGTCGTGGCCCAATACCATCTGCTTACACCCTGGGGTTTCCATTGGAAGCGCTAAAATTAGTAAATCTAACCTACCGTCTGTTAACTGTTGTAAGAGCTTTTCAGTGGTATCTTCCTGCATTTCTAAATTAATTTCAGGAAGGAAGGCTGAGAAGGCCCCCATCATTCCTTCAAAAAGAAACGGCGCTATTGTTGGTATAACACCAAGCTTAAGCGTTCCACGCTGCCAGTTGCCCGCATTTTGAGCATACTCGACCAATTCCCCCGCTTCTTGCAGCAGCACTTTACTGCGCTCAACAATATCTAAGCCTAATGAAGTAAAAACAAAGGTCTTGTGTTCACGCTCAAGTAATTGACTACCAAAATGCTCTTCTAAATTTTGAATGGCCGTACTTAATGTTGACTGACTTACATTACAACGCTGAGCAGCGCGGTGGAAGTGTTGCTCTTGGTGAAGCGTCACCAAATAGTGTAGGTGCTTAAGATTTGGCCATTTCATAGGCATCTCTCTATTATTTAAAGGGATTAAAAGATAATGGTTTAATCTAACATAAAGATTATATACAGCCTAGCCGCTCACCGAGACTATTCTTGTAAAGGCCATAGTTTGCGAATTACATTCACTTTCATACCGCTTGTATAAGAAGGTTTTAAGAATTCTATCGCCGCCCGCTGGAAAGCCATTAGAAGTAGCGTTAGGATTCAATTAAATAAAGCTTTTTAGTTGCCATTGAAGTTAAAACTATGACCTTCACGGCATATTTATACAGCGAAGTGGAACCCACTCTTGTATCATTAACGCATAGAGCGAATAAATACCGAGGGCAGTATGAAAGGACATTATAAAAACATTTTATGTGTGTTGAGCGATTCTCATCGGCAGGATGACACCGTTGCCCAAGCACTGCATATCGCTAAAGCCCATCAAGCCTCGCTTACCATTATGCTCTCTTTAGAAGCATTGCCGCCTAACGCCAGCATGGTGATGGAGTCATTTTCATATGTTGATTCTCAGCAAACTATGGAAAAGCAGGCTGAACTTTGGCTTAAAGAACAGGCTGAAAGCTGGAGTGAAAACTACAAGGTTTCTACCGCTGTAACCGTGGGGCATCCACTAATTGACGTGGTGCGCTATGTGGTAAAAAACAATATAGATTTAGTCATAAAGCGGGCTGAGGAAAGCTTTTTAGATAAGCTATTTGGTAGCTTAGATATGCAGCTGTTTCGCAAATGCCCCTGCCCTTTGTGGATAATTAACCATAAACCGCGTAGCCAATACAAGAACGTGGTAGCCGCACTGGACCTTAATTACCATTATCCAAGTCACGAAGTGTCAATAAGGCGTGACCTTAACCGCGATATATTGCGACATGCAAGCCAGATAGCGCTGCTAGAGTTTGCTCAACTGCATATTGTTCACGTATTTGATGCTGTACCGGAAAATATCGCAAGAGATGGCTTTATTACCGTAGACAACGACCGAATGGAAACGGACCTTGCGAAAATTCACGCCGAGCGTGAGAAAGAATTAGAGAAGCTACTTAATGAACTAGCTGAAGAGCTTGACGACAATGTGTGGGAGTACTTACAGCCTAAAAATCACATTGTCCACGGTTACCCTCGCAGAGAAATTGCAGCCACAACCACGTCCCTTGATACTGACATTATCGTAATGGGCACAGTATCTCGCTTAGGCGTGCCTGGCTATATTATGGGTGATACCGCCGAAGAGACCATCCACCAATTGAAGTGCGCTGTCGTGGGCGTTAAGCCAAGAGGGTTTGAAACGCCTATATCGCTAGACTGAGCGCTTTGCAGTTCACACTTTATACGAACACAAACAAAAAGGCCGCGCTTCAAGAAGCGCGGCCTTTTTTTATATCTACATACATGTAAGCGTTATTGGCGTTACGCTACGCCGAATGCTGCTTTTAAGATGAAGAAGAAAATAATTGAAAGTAGTGCACCTGCCGGCAAAGTTACAATCCAGGATACAACGATATTTCTCACAATGCCCAAGTTCAGTGCTGAAACGCCTCGCGCTAAACCTACACCTAACACGGCACCCACCAATGTTTGCGTTGTTGAAATTGGCAGACCTGTACCCGATGCAATAACCACCGTACAGGCTGCAGCAAGTTCTGCAGCAAAGCCACGGCTTGGCGTTAAGTGAGTAATACCCTGACCAATCGTTTTAATAACACGATGACCAAATAGAGCCAGGCCAGCTACGATACCTAAACCACCTAACGGCAGGATCCACCAGGCCAAAGTGGCACTTGAATTAATCTCACCACCGCTGGTCACCACGCTTACCACTGCCGCGAGAGGACCAATAGCATTAGCCACGTCGTTCGAGCCATGGGCGAAGGCCATACAGCATGCAGTAACAACCATAAGCAGCGCGAAGACTTTCTCTACGTTTGCCGCCTGTAAATCGGCATCTTCAGAGCCGCTAAACTTCATACGGCCGATAAACCATTTACCCACGAAGCCCAATGCCACGGCAATAGCAATCGCCAAAAGATAACCGTTAACAGCACTCAGTTCTAAACCTACGTGCTTCAAGCCTTTCTTAATGGTAACCAATGACATAACGAAGCCCGCTAACGCCATGTAAAATGGCACATAGCGCTTGGCGTAAACAAACGGTGAGTCGGTTTGGAAAATGAGCTTGTGAGCGCTCATAAAGATAAGGTACGCGATAATGCCTGATATGGCTGGCGTTACCACCCAACTACCTACAATGCCGCCTACTTTACCCCACGCTACCGCATCCATACTCACGCCAGTGGCAGTGAAACCAATAATAGCGCCGATAATTGAATGCGTAGTAGAAACGGGCCACCCCAACCATGACGCCACAGCAAGCCAAATCCCGGCAGCTAGTAGCGATGAGATCATGCCCAATACAAGGTATTCAGGGATGTCTATAAAGAAGGTTGAGTCGATAATTCCTTTTCGAATAGTAGACGTTACTTCGCCACCGGCTAGGTAGGCGCCAGCAAACTCAAATATCATTGCAATGATAATAGCTTGTTTAATAGTTAAAGCTTTAGAACCTACCGACGTACCCATTGCGTTGGCAACGTCATTTGCTCCAATACCCCATGCCATGACGAAACCAACGCCGGCGGCAAGGATAATAAGAATTAGGCCATAACTTTCAAAAAATTCCACGGATAATCGCTCCCGATCTAAACGCGATTTAGGCTGGACGCTACTTGAGTAAGTAGCATGATCTCTTCGCCATTAAGGCTAGAGAAAGAAGTTAAAGACAAATTGTGTTCTATCATAATGTTCGATTAAATTTTGCACGATCTGTTCTTGGCTGCGGCGCATGATAACGTAATCGTCATAGAAGCCATAGCAAAAATCATCGAAAAACGATAAAAGTATGCGGAATTATTTGATTGCGATGATAAATTCACCAAATATTACAGTTTTATGACGCATAAGTTTCCTACTTCCTTCAATTTAGTGCGCTTTGCGCAAAATCAAATTGACCAAATGGACAGTTTTACGTCAAGTCTTCCAACTTTTGCTGCATATTTTCGAGCGGCGTATGCCTAACATCGGTACCACGAGTGAGATAAACCACATATTCGCATACGTTTTTGCACCTGTCCCCAATCCGCTCTAATGAACGCATTGCCCACAACACATCCAGCCAATCCTGCATATCGTCTGTGCTTTTTTGCATTTCTGACGTGGTGTAGGACAATAACCGCTTGTACTCACTATCAATGCGATTGTCTTGATCGTATACCTCAAGCGCCGCCGCTTCATCCTGACGTGCAAAGGCATCGAACGTACCGCGCATCATCGCCGCTACACGCTCGCCGATAAGTAACAT
>Ga0114901_1002092_pt1 | contig 10899 bp, 18 predicted proteins | sample MalvireepMed_s16_FD_89686 | JGI IMG/M metagenome (GOLD analysis project Ga0114901, IMG submission 89686) | Marine viral communities from the Global Malaspina Expedition - Malaspina viral metaG DeepMed_s16 | ecosystem: Environmental > Aquatic > Marine > Oceanic | place: Mediterranean Sea... | reverse complement strand
TCGTGCCCCGTCACGTCTGCACCAGTGCCAGAGGGGTTCCAGCTGCGTGATGTCGACGCCGCACTCTGGGCACGCGTCGAGGGTCGAGGTGTCCCAGGTCGACAGCATGACCAGGGGTTCGTATGACGGGCTCCACCAGACGTCGCCGCTTCGGTCGACGGCCATGATGCGGGCGGTGACATGGGCCCCCAGGTGGGGGCGGGCCTCCTCCATGGCGAGCAGCACCGCCTGGATTTGATCGCGGAGAAGGTCGCCGCCCTGCTCGGGGTCGGGGATCATGAATTCGATTCGGACCATCGTCAAGGATCGCGTTATCTCGTCATTTGCTGGTGGTCTTCCTGCCATCGGTCTTTTTCCGTTTCTGGCGAATGCGCCCCCCGCAGGGGGGAAACATTCCCCCCCGCGGTGCCAGAATGGGGCGGCGGGGGTTTTTCCCCGCGTTTGTCGGTTTTGTCTGTTTCATGTCGGTTTGATGTCGGTTTCGCGAAGGGGGTAAACCGACACTCCAGGCGCCGGGATTTGTCCCCGGTGAATATCCAGAAGCATTTCGCCTACGAACTGAGCCACCTGGGGCACCACGGCGTTTCCTAGCCCTCTAAGTCGGTCCACCCGGCGGGGAATCCCATGAGCCACTCGACCCACTGCGGGTTCAGCTGCCCAGAAATGCGCTCCCCCTCGGGCCGTTCCGCTGCATAATCGAGTCGGTCGCGCATCGTGCCTGTTTGCCCGCTGCCCTTGTGGGCCGACGCTGTCGGGGTCGGCCAGAGCTTGACCGCATCCGGTAGACATGTCTGCACAGGGCGCCCCGTTCGACGGTCGTGGGGTTTTTCCCCTTGTTTCAGGGGTTCCCCCAGTCGATTCACCAGATCGTCGGGGTCGATCACATTCGGGTGCACCTTGCCCCCTGGTGTCGGCCACATTTGTCTGGCGACCTCTTCCTCTAGATTTCTGTTGCCCCGTTGCCCCAATTCCGGCGTTATTTTCTGGTTTGCCATTATTGAGCACGCTCTCGGTGTCGGCCACATTTTCACTGCTTCCGTCAGATTCTCTGGGGGCATTCCCTTTTCCCGTTTCGCTATCGACATCCCCGGATTCTTGTACTCGGTGGCCCTCGGTGTCGGCCACATCGCCGGGCCTGTATCCGATGATGAACACGCGGTCGCGGCGGTGAGGGGCACCAACACTGGCAGCCGTGACGCAATGCCAGACCGCATCCATCCCGACCTGGGCCAGCTCTCCGAGTACGGAATCCATCCCCCGAACAAGCAGCGCTGAGACGTTCTCCAGGAGGATGTATCGGGGTTCCAGGTCGCGAACGACCCGCATGGCCTCGTAGAACAGGCCAGATCGGGCACCGGCCAGGCCTGCGCCCTTGCCTGCCGTGCTGATGTCCTGGCAGGGGAATCCCCCGCAGATGACGTCAACGCGCTCGGTGTCGGGTTTGGGCCATGTTTTGATGTCATCGTGTCGCTCCACGTCGGGCCAATGTTTCGCCAATACCTTGCGGCACCACGGGTCGATTTCCACTTGCCACCGCACGCCCATGCCGCAGCGCTCCAGGCCCAGTTCCAGGCCCCCGATCCCCGCGAACAGGCTCCCAACTGATAGCCGCTTTTGTTGGGGTTGACAAGACGCGGCCCTGTTTCCCTGCTGTTTCGCCATGGCTTGATGTTGCCCGTGATGCACAATCAACGCAGCGCCGATCGTCAGCCGATCGCCTCAGCAATCGTCGCCGCTTCTTGTTCGTTCGCACGCTGAACCCGCACATAGTGGTCGGTCGTCGCGGCCGCCTGGTGGCCCGCCACCCTCATGGCACCGGTTCGGCCGTATGCCTCCTCGATACGCTCCAGGGCTGCGTGCCTCAACTGGTAAGGGGTCCACGCCTCGACGTCGGCCAGGTCGCAGGCGTGCCGTATTGCGTTGCGTAGGATTCGCTGCGTCACCGGCTGCCCCCTGACCTCGAAACATGGACCGCCATCCACCAAGGCCGACAGGGGTTCCAGGTGGGCCCGTGCCTGGGGCCCGAACTGGATCACGCGGCCAGAACTTCGTTCGGTCTTGTGCCGCGTCGGTCTGTAGACCCAGGGCGTGGTGCTTCGGTCGATGTCCTCGCCCCGCATGGTGCATAGCTCCGACGGCCTGGCCCCGGTATGCCAGAGCAAATGAACCAGCGGCACCAGGTCGGCGAACTCGGTTCGCCCCAGATGGTCGACCGTCACGGCGAAGACCACGCGACCCACCGGCGGCCGGCCGTCGGTTTCCCTGGCGTCGGTCCTGCCGCGTCGAAGGTTCGGCACTGCCTGCCAGCCGGTCGCCAGGTCGGGCGGCGCCAGATCGCGGCGTACCGCCCATTTCGCCCAACGCCTGCACCGGTTGGAATAGCTGTTGATCGTGGTCCGCGCGACGTTGCAGGCGGCCATGTGGATCTGGAGCGCTTCCAGGTGACTGGGTCGCAGGTCGCCGGGTGCCAGGTCGCCGTGCTGCCGAACGAGCCAACGCAGCGCCGACGCACAGGCCGACGCTTCGCCGGTATCGCTGCCGTCGGGTCGACGGTAATAGCCACGGCAATGCTCGATCCATTGCGACACGGCGGCGGCGACGGTCTGGGGGGTGACGCCACGCGACGCCAACAGGTAATCCGTTTTCGCCCAGGCCCGCCATTTCCGCCTCGCCTGGGGCTCGGTCAGGGTGGCGACTGGCCCCAGGCTATGGGATCGGCGGCGGCCGTCGCCGTCGGTCCAGAAGGTTCGCCAATAATTGCCGCAGACGCATGGTTTCGTCGGGTTTTCTTTCATAGGGGCATTTTCCTAGTGATCTGCCGCCACGCGTCGCCGTGGCGAACTGCGTTTGGGCCGCTTTTGTCGTCGCCCAGGGTATGTTCGACCACCTCGACATCGAGCAGGGCCATGTGCAACCAGGACAGCGTGTCGTCGGCCAGGATTGTCTGCGGCGTGCACCTGATGATGGCCCACCCCAGGGCCGTCGCGGTGTTGTATTTTTCTATGTCCTTGAGAAATCCCGTCGGCCGTGTATGTCGGCCCCGCGACCATACGCCCCCCTCCACCTCCAGGGCCACGAACCCTTCGGGCCACGCATAGTCCAGTCGCCAACGCCGCACCGGGTGAAACCTGAATTCTGCCACCGGCGCAGGTAGGCCCGCCCTCTCGATCCCCGCCAGCACGATGGCGGCGGGCACGCTCATGCGGTCGCCGCCTGGCGGGTCGCCGTTGCCAGGTGCCGCACCATCGCCGACCTGAACCCCTGGTTCGTTCGCCAATTTCGACCCGCGAACAATGGGCACGCGGCCGCGACCGTCGACGCGACGGCGCCCAATTCCGCATCGGTATAACCGGCCAGCACCGCGTCGCGGCTTCGGCGTTCCTCGTCCACTCGGCGGCGGTACTCCTGATCCCGCTGGCGGCCGTCTGACCGCGTCGACGCTTCGGCCGTCGCTGACGCCCTTGCCCTCGTCCGACGCTGCGACAGGTCACGCAGGCGGGCCACGATCAAGCCTGGGCCACCGCCGGTGGCCTTTGTGTCGCTGATCGTGGTGGCGACGTCGCCACGAGTGACGCCACGTCGGGCCAGATCGTCGGCCAATTTGCCCCGCGTCGGTTCCCCGATACCTGCCCCCTCCAGAAGAGAAATCAACCCAGCAGCAGGCTCTGCTGCTTCTGTTAAATCTGTTAACTCTGTATGGGCGCAATCTGGGCTGCGCATCGTGGCGCCCCCGGTTGCGCCTCGTGGCGCTCCCAGTTGCGCCTCGCTGGTGGTGATTTCATACGAAATTGCGCCCCCTCCAGGGCGGCCGGTGGCCCGTATCAGGCCCGCAGATTCCAGGGCACGCAGGGCCAGCTGAACCGTGCGGCGGCTGCAACCGGTGGCGGCGGCGATGGTCGCAACCGAAGGCGATGCCACCCACCCCTGGCCCGTCGCGGCCAGTACCAGGTACACCGCTAGCCCGCTGCGGGTCTGACCTGCTAGGCGACCGGCCAGCACCACGCTCGTGGGCACCTTGCCAAATTGCTGCTGGTGTTCATTTGCAGATGCCATCGCGCTTCCCCTGTTCGTAGACCCAGGGCGAGACGGCCAACAGGCCGTACACGGCGACCACGCACCAGAATAGCGTCAGCATGTGAAATGCTCCCGCAACCCGTAACCGCGCGCCGCCTAGAGGTGTGCAGCCCCAGAGGTGAACGGCGGCGCGCGGTATCAGGTTGCTGGTTCTGGGCTGCACGTCAGAACCCTAAGTCGGCCATTTGGGCCCGTCAACTTGAACGGTCCCCCGGCGACCAGTCGGCGCACCCCTGGCAACAGGCAAATGGCGGCACGCCAGCGGCGGCGGCCCCGTCGGCCCCCACGGCCACGTCGACCGAGCAGCGGTGGTGAATCCCGCAGGCGTGCAGGCTCACGGTGACGCTGGTTCCGCAGCAGCCTGGCACGTCGACCGACCGAAGGCGGCGCCCCAGGTGGCGACAGGTTCGCCCGTGTCGCTTGCGACGCTCGGCGATCATGTGCCCGTTTCGGTATTTGCTCAGGTCGATGGTCATTCGCAGATCGGTCGCATTGTGATGGTGCCGCCGTAGTACCTCGGAATCACAACCCCTGGGGCCAGGCTGCCGGTGGTGATTGAAATGGGAGATGGTGACGTTATTTCATTTTCCCATACATTTCGACTTGTGCAATTTAGCGCCGGCACGTCACCAGATGGGGCGTTGCAGGCCTTGAAGGTATCATTGAGAAAATACGTGTTGGCGGCGTATGGACCGCCGCACGTGACGCCACCTACGATGATGGTGTATAGAAACATTTTTGCACCGACTGGACCTGGGTATGTTGCGTTGCTGCTGTGGTCAGTTAGGTCAAGTTGAAAGAACACGTAAGCTGAAAAAAAGCACGTCGATGAACGGCCACCCGCACATGAGGCGCACTGGTAGACGTTGGTATGTGGTTGAAGGGCGATAGAGGCACCATTGCAACAACCAGAAATACCGCCGTGGGTGGCGGGAAATGTGACCAAGTAGAGACCGTTCAAATCCTCCAGCGAGTGAGCGTAGCACGGGCGCGCATAAGGTAGTAGGCCGCCCCACGGTTCTAGACAATTTGCCGACCCTTCGCCCGAACCGCTGCCCTCGGGCTTGTAGCACGTGTCGCAGTCGGCAGACTGGTCGCACCAATTGTTATTTACCTTTAGCCCCTCAATTTCTAGTTCCCAGGTAGTCACCAGCGCACCTGACGCGGCGCAAATGCCGCCGGTGACGCCGCTATTTGCCTCGCTGCACCCGGCTGCGGTGCCCGAACACGCCGCGCAACAACAACCAATAAAGTGCGCCATTAGGTACAGGTGCCGTCTTCACCGTTCGACTGCCACACCCAGTATTCCAGGGCGCCGTCGACGGTCAACGCAATGGCCGGGTAAATTCCCCCGATTTCCAGGGGTCGCATTTCAAATCCCGCTGGATAATCGCCAGCATGCGAGACGCCATTGCCCAGTCGAACGGCGGCAAGGGTGTCGATATACGCGTTGTTGGCTTCGCGCATGTTGTAGATGGTGACGTTGTCCCCCACCGCACGCCAGGCGTCGTTCGGGCCTGTCACCCATGTATCGCTGGGCGACCAGTCGTTTGGGTTCGACGTCACCGTGCCATAGCCACGCCCGACCTTTGCCACCGGCTTTCCGGTATAGACCCACTGTGTCGGGTTTTCGTTGGAATCCTCCGACGCGGCCACCGCCGCCGCCCCCTGCACCATCACGATCGCCAGGGCCCCACCGCCGATTTGCCGAACCTGGTCTGGGATCATGACGGGGTCGCCGTGTAGCTGTATCCGATCACCATGTTGGGCCCGTGCGCGTCGGTGCCGCTCGTGACCGTCATGATTGCCTGGAGGTAATCCGTATCAGCTGCAAGGGCGCTGCTGCTGATCGTGCCCGATTTCGGCGTGATGTTGGCGTCGGAATTTGTGAACGCTATTGCACTCGACAGGCAGGAACTGCCCGCCTTGTGTAGATCAAACGTTATCGACGTCGACCCGCCGGTGTCCACCATCCACGCTTTGACGTAACGAATAACGCCGGCGGCGCACGGCATCCCGATCGTAAACGATTTAGTAGTCGGTGGCGTGGTCGTATCGTCGAACCCGAAATTGACGGGGATCTCCACCAGGTGGTCGATTTTGTCGTAATCGATGCCAGCGCTCGCCTGTATCGCGCCGTTTGTGACGCTGCCAGATTTCATGGTCAGTGTGGTGGCGTTTGCCAGGTTCACCGAACCGTTGAACGATGCGTCGTCGTTGAATGTCGTGGCCATTTGTTGTGGTTCCTATTAGAGTCCTGCGGCAATGTTTTGTGGTTCCTGGTTGAAGTCGACCGCCTCGTACCAGGTAACAAGCTTTCGCCCGACGTCGTCTTCCAGGCCGTCGGGTGGCCGCCTGCTATTGGCGTCGATCCACTCGACCTTCGGGTTCCAGCCCTGGCCGTAGGTCGACGCGACGAATCGAAACGAATACACGTAACGCCTGAAGCCCCACGGCACCTGGTAGGGGTTCAGCACGCGGGGCGTGGCGGCGGTGCATAGCCATGAATTTTCGATATAGCCCCGCCAGGTCGATGAATTGACCTTGCCAACGTAGTAGTCGCTCACAACGTGCGGGTCGGTGTCGGCGGCCACGTCGATGACCAGTTCAACGGAATACACGGGCTCCGGGTCCATCACCGTGATGCTGGCCACCTGTTTATTGGCGCCAAAAGCTACCTCGATCGGTTGGCCCGCTCGATCGGTGGACGTGGTCACGGTCTTGGTGCCGACGTCGTGCGATGTTCCGATGCCGTCGGGCGTGTTTAGTCGTGTTTCGAATTGCTGCCAGGTAACGTCCACGATTGCCAGGGTGGGCGTTTCCATGCGACAGGTTCGATTTACCACAAACAACCTGCTCGTGCCGCCGGTGTAGAGCACGTCCATACCCTGGCCAGGTTGCGGTAGGCCTGAAATGATCGAATGTAATGGCTTGAGCGGTGCCGTGGCCTCGGTGCCGAAGTCGGAAGCCGTGCCCTCTATCAAATAGCTCGACGTATGGCTTTTTGTGACGCCCCCGGCTTCGTTGGTTGCCAGGGGTCCGTGCGTCAGCAGATTGGGGGTGCACGTAAATGCCATGTTATCGACTCACCGCCGCGCCCTGGGGCGTCATGTTGTCAAAGCTTCGCAGGTGTTCCATTTGGTGGGGCGCCATGGGAATTCCCTGTCGCAGCTGCGGCACCAGGTCGGCCATGTATTGGGTTTTGGCCTCGATTCTGCTGGTCGCGCTGTCGTTGTCCATTAGAAAAGCGGCTGGCCCGAAGGCGGCCAATTTGCCGCCCGACGGCATGACCGACTTCATCCAGTTGAGATTCTTGCCCGTTTCGGCGAACCAGCCGAAAAGCTTGTCAATCGTGGCGAATACGTTGCCGATCGACTTTGCGGTATCTAATAATTCGCCCGCGATGTCCTTGATATTTGCCTTCATGGTGTCTGAATCTGACACCCACTTGGCGAACGACAGCGCAATGCTTTCGATGTGCGGCATGAACGCCACCGCGATCACGTTTTTCATGCCCTCCCACGCGACCTGGGCCATGGTCAACGCCTCGGCCGTGCGTGAGACGCCCCGCGCCGTGTCCTGGTCAATGGTGGCGCCGATCTTCTGGGCGAATTGCATGATTCGCCCGAGTCGCTCGGCACCCATATCGAGCATGTTGATGACGCTGACGCCCTCGGAATCGAACAGCTTAAACGTCAGCCGCACCTGGTCGCCGCGTGTTTTCACGGCGCCCATGGCGTCGGCGATCGCCAGGAACTGGCGGTCGATACTCAGCCTGGACAGCACCTTGGCGTCTAGTCCCAGTTCCTTCAGGGCCCCCTGCGCTTCGCCCAGGCCCTGGGCCGCTTCGGCCACGCGTCGCCCCATACGCTGCATACCGATGTTCAGCTGCTGAATATCGACGCCCGCCAGCTTGGCCGCGACGTGCAGGCCCTGCAATCGGTCTATGGCAATCCCCAGGCGCTGGCCGAATTTGACCTGGGCCTCCAGGGCCTTGACGTGCGCCTTTACGAACATTCCCAACGCGACCGCCGACCCGACCACCAGGCCGCCCAACGCACCGACCACCGCGCCCACGCCCTTTGCCAGCTTGCCGAACTTGCGCAACTTTCCGCCCGACTTCGCCAGGCCCGCGTTGAACGCCTTATTGCTCAGGCTCAGAATGGCCGAAAGGCGGCCGATGACAGTTCTTTTAGCCATTGTCCTGGCCCCCTACGATCGCGTTATGGACCTTGGCGAACTGGCCGAACCAGGCCCCGAGTTCCTGGGCTGATTTCTTGCGCTGGAATATCTTCGGCATGAAGTCACGCGGCTTGAACTGGCGTCTGCTGCCGCTGGCGTTGGCGACCGTCGCGGCAATAATCCCCGCGTGAAGGTCGCTGCGTTCACGGCCCCAGGGGTCGATCAGCCAATACGCGGCGATCTCCAGGAAATCGGGCACGGTACACCGCCGCCGCGCTTCGCTCGGCGTGCAACGCAGGAATTCCGCGACCCGCAGCCACATTAGGCGTTCTCCGTCATCGGCAATTTTCCCGCCAGATCCTCTAGGTCGGCGTCGAATCCGTTGATTCTGCCCACCACCTCAATCAGGCCAGTGAGACGCGCCATTGGCAAGCCCGCCAGGTCTGCCGCCGTGAACAACGGTTTACGCTCGTCCACGTCAAGCACCGTCGCGGCGCACATTGCCAGCGTCGCCGCCGTTTCCTCGTCAACGTCCAACGCGGCCGCCGCCGCCACGGCCCGCTGCTTACATCCCGACATTTCCGAAACGGTGATCGGTCGAATAAACACGTCGCCCAAACCCGCGACGGGCACCTGCTCGCCGCCGTCGCCCTCAAGCCACTTTTTCACGTCCATCGGTTTTTCCCTTTGTTACGCAACCACAATATTTCCGGTCAGTTTCACGGTAATACTGGCCGACATCTTGTCTTCCAGGGGCACGCTATACGATAAATTGGTGACGAATCCGTTAGCGGTCCAGGTTCCACCGCTGTCTGGAAACGTAAGAACCACGTCACTGGCGGCCGCGTCGATTGCGGTAATCCAGCCATCACCGGCCACGTTTGTGTCTAAATTGGCTTCGACGGTCACTTCCCCGGCGTCGGTGGGCGATGCCGCGACATAGCTGCGGCCGCCGAGGCTCGACGTCGCGGCGCCGGTTGCCATATTGGTGGTTTCGACCGCGTTTCGGCTTATGCCGCTCCACGAAATATCGGTGATTTCTCGCAGCGTAATGCCTGAAATCGTGACCGCTGCGCCGTGCCCTGTTTTTGTTGCCATTTCAAAAAGCCCCTATTTACGCTGCCGGGAATGTCGGCACGCTGGTTAGATACCAAATGGTGATGTCTATAGACCGCCGCTGCGTATAGTTCAGTTCGCCCTGCCGATCGTATGACGCAGACATCCTGTCGCCCTCCAGGGTGATGGCCTCCAGGGTGACGGTTGGGAAATCGTCGGTCTGGTAGCCGTCAAGGCACTGGCGCAGGGTTTCGGCCATTTCGTCGCACGTTGCCACGCTTTCGGCGTAACAGTCGCACTGCCACCCGGCGGTATAAAGACCCGACGCGGCGGCCATGTTGCTGTCGCTGGCCAGGCTGATCTGCTGGATGACCAGGTACGGCATAGACACGCCTGCGGGCACGCTCGATACGAAGATTCGACCATCGACCAGGTCGGCCAGGTCAACGCGTCGCGTCAGGTATCCGTGCAGGTCGGTGGCAAGTGTCATAGCGCCCCCACTCGGACGATCGACCCAACGCCCCGCCTGCCCTTCGCTGTCAATTTCTGGGTGCCCTTGACCACGGCGCGGGTCTTCCGTTCACGCGACTGGCGCCGCGCGTCTTCTGCCGCCTTTGCGACCCGCTTACTCAGCTGCACGTGCAATATGCTCTCCATGCGTCGCTGAGTCGCCGACCAGGCGTTTCGCATAAATGGCTGTGGCCGTGCACCCTCTACGTCGACCACCGCAAACGGCCCGTCAGGCGTGGCCAGGGCGGCGCCCCGTTTCGGTTGGATCGTGTGGCCGCCGGTCCCGAATTCGACCAGGTGTGCATAATTCGCCGGTTCGCGTGATGCGTTGCCAGCTTGGCCGCGTATCGTTTCGGCCTTTTTTCCGGCGACGTTGCGGCGTGGCCCCATCACCTCGATCGCCACGGCGCTGTGCGCCTTTTTGTATTTCTTCGTGACCGATCCCATGGCGAATTTGAGAAGCCCCGTTTCCGACGGCACCCTTCGCCGCGCGGCTTTGACGAATGGCTTGGCCGCCTTTTTGATCGCACCCGTCAACACGCGTTCCTGGACCTTGACTTCAAGGAGATTCATAGCGTCCAGGGTCTTTTCGATACCCCGCAATTCCAACGCGGCGCCGACTCGTCCTGATTTAGCCATCGGTGGTTCCATCGGCCCGCTCGGTCACGAGTAATTCGGTGACGCGGTGTTCCTCTTCCAGATCGGTAACGCGTGAGATTTCAAACAGGCGGCCGGTGGTGAGCAGTTGCAGACGCTGCTGCGTTGTGGGTGGTGTCGGCGTCCAGGCCATACGCACCACGTGCGTCTCGGTGGTCTGGTTCTGGTCTGCGGCGAAGATGTCGCGTATTCGCAGGGGTTCGATGCTCACCCAGCGCGGCTGGCCCTGCTGACGCCACGCACGCGTCGGCTGGCCGTACGGGTCGCCCGACTCGTCAGACGTCAGGAGAATGGCGCGGTGCCGCATGTTGTCTGCTGGTAGTTTCATGCGCTGTTCGTGACGCCCGACGATTGCAAATTCACGGTCAGTTCACTGGTCGTGGTCGCCAGGCCCAGTGCCGTCGTGTATTTGCTTGACGC
>Ga0114901_1002091_pt1 | contig 10903 bp, 8 predicted proteins | sample MalvireepMed_s16_FD_89686 | JGI IMG/M metagenome (GOLD analysis project Ga0114901, IMG submission 89686) | Marine viral communities from the Global Malaspina Expedition - Malaspina viral metaG DeepMed_s16 | ecosystem: Environmental > Aquatic > Marine > Oceanic | place: Mediterranean Sea... | reverse complement strand
GTCGGCATCTGCCAAAGCTTTGTTGAACACGGGGTTTTTGGTGTTGTTGGCCAATCCCTTCAAAATATCCTTAACGGAAATCTGTAAGGTAACATTGATCCCTCCCTTCAAGTCAAGACCTTTGTTCAACTCCTTTTTCTTGGCATCATCATAGCTCGTAAAACCCAACACAGTGTTGTCACTGATGGAATCCAAATACGATGCCTCTAAAGCTTCACGCTTGGCCACATAATCGTCCTCTGCTTCCGAAATTCGGCTAACTGCATAGTCCTCAGCATCTTTCTCCAACTTATTGGTGATGAAAGTATAAGACAACTGATAGACACTCACCAAGCCAAAAAGGATTGCGAAAAGCCTTATAAGTCCTTTATTTTGCATTGATTATTAAATTTTTAGAAGTTTTCTTAAACAGCGTGCAAATATATCATTTCCGATAAGATTTGCCAATAGAAAATGATGTAATTGCAATAAAGGTATCAAGCCTTTGCTGTTAATGCTAAAATGTCATTTCGGACGGATCAGAATTTCCTTGGATACATCTTAGCAAACCCAAGGTCCGATCATGCCCAAAATGACAAATTCTCTGGTCGGTCAAATATGGTTATTTCTACAAAAGTGCATTGGTCTTTCTAACCCCATCGGCACTTTCTGCCATTTTAGCTTTTTCGGCATCGGACAATTCGATTTCCACGATTTTCTCGATACCATCTTTGCCCAAAATCACAGGGGCACCGATACAGATGTCACTCAATCCATATTCTCCATCCAACATGGTGGAACATGGGAACATTTTCTTTTGGTCACATGCAATGGCCTGTACCATAGAAGATACTGCGGCACCAGGGGCATACCAAGCACTGGTACCCAAAAGTTTGGTTAAGGTAGCACCGCCTACTTTGGTCTCCTCCACGACCCAGCTCATTTGCTCTTCGGATAGGAATTCGGAAACCTTTATACTGTTACGTGTGGCATGGCCGATAAGAGGAACCATTCCCACGTCGCTATGGCCGCCGATCACCATTCCATCAACATCGGAAATAGGGGCACCCAAAGCCTCGGCCAATCTGTATTTGAAACGGGCACTATCCAAGGCACCGCCCATACCAATGACCCTGTTCTTAGGCAATCCTGTAGCTTTGTGTACCAAATAGGTCATCGTATCCATTGGGTTGCTCACCACAATAAAGATGGTATTTGGGGAATGTTCCAAAAGGTTGGTTGCCACAGTCTTCACGATACCGGCATTAATTCCGATCAATTCCTCACGGGTCATCCCTGGTTTACGCGGAATTCCTGATGTTATCACCACTACGTTGCTGTTAGCCGTTTTACTGTAATCGTTGGTGCTTCCTGTAATTTTGGTATCGAAACCCATTAGAGATGCCGTTTGCATAAGGTCCATGGCCTTACCTTCGGCGTATCCTTCCTTGATATCCAGCAAAACTACTTCAGATGCAAAATTTTTCATTGCTATGTATTCTGCGCAGCTTGCTCCCACTGCGCCTGCTCCAACTACGGTAACTTTCATTTGTATAAGTTTAAATTTTAATGCTCAAAAATACGGCATTTAAGGCAGAAAAAAACTGAATTTCACCAGTTTTAGCTGCTCAATTTTGTTAGAATCACAAAATCTTCCGAATCGTGAAATGTTAACAAAAGCTTCCTTTCATCGAAGAATTGGAATTTCACAACAATTTTGAAGAAATGGGTGCAATACTTTCCTACAAAAGGACGTTCTAATAGTCCCAAAACCAATTTAACCTACTGACCTATGAAAAAGCTCTTTTCATTGTTGTCCATTATAGGCATAATTGCCATAAGCAACTGTAGCAGTATCCCAGAGAACAACGATCCCATTTTGGGTATCTGGGCCAAAGTCGAGACTTCCAATATCGACAACAAGAGTAGCGATACCACTCGGGAAGAATGGATTTTCAATGATGTGTACCTGGGCAGGTACCAGAGCTATTCCAATAACAAGCTGGTTTTTTACACCGATTTTAAATGGTCCGTTGACAACGGCACCTATACCATTATATATGGCGACCCACAGGTTACCGATGTTACGGTGAGCCTATTGAAAGCGCAAGATCCTGAAATTTTGGCCCTAGGTAACGGCTCGGTCTTCGCCACTAGGGAATAGACGGAAGACCAACTTATATGAAAATAGTAGGCCCCAACGAACATTGGGGCCTTCTTTATTGGTTGGTCGGTTGGTAGTTGATGTTTATCTGAATCCGAAGTTGATACCAAAGGTAAAGGTGCTGAACTCGGAAATATTGTATTCGGCATTGAGCCTAAAGAATCCCAACTTGATCTTGGTTCCCAAATTGGCAGAAACGCCACTTACATCTTTGGATACCGTAAATGGATCTACAACGGTCTCGGTGAAAAATGGCCCTCTGGCTTCATAGGTACCCAAAAGGTCAATGTCCGATTTACCGGTGATATAGCCCAAACCTCCATAGAAATTGATCACTGGAATTTTGGTTGTGGACACTACGGCACTAAAGTTCCATGTTTTAAAGTTGGCTTCGATGCGCTGATTGCTACCGTTGATGGTTGAAGAATCAGTAAAATCATATTCTCCATCCAAGTTGGTATATCCTATCACAGCAGCAATCGCCACTGGAAGAACCTTATCGGCCGGAAGCATTTTGGTGAAATCGTACTGTAGACCAGCCCCAAACAATCCAATTTTCGCGTCATCATCAAACTTGATCTTTGGTAAAAAACGCGCTTTTACTTCCAAACCTTTAACCAATCCAACACTTCCTTGCAAATAACCAGAGGGAATAAAATTCAAATTTTCGGAGGCAAGACCGGAAGGAAGTTCAAACTCTTCTCGGAACAGACCGTTCTGTCCTTCAACAAATACTTCCACCCCTTCAATATCTCCTAAACCTGTGGCAACAAGGCGTGCTTGACCAGGATTCTGCACAAAATCGAGGTTTTCATAATCTGCCGGATTTAAAAGGAATGCTTTTTTGTCGTCCTTGTTCCTAAATCCGGTCATGTTCCCAATAATGGAAATTTCGAATCCTCCCAAAGGTTTGGAATCGGCAGAATTGTACCATCCGTTTGAAATACTGTAAATGGATGCTTCTGAAACGGGAGCCAAATAGGCATTGGCAAAACGTTCTGCATCAGCTACACCTGAAACAAATATATCGTTCAGGTCTTGCGCCCTTCCCAGGGTTATTGAGGCCAAGGCCATCAACAAAACAATTTTCTTCATTTTGTAAAATTTTTCCTAAAACTAAAAAACTCGCCTTTCAGGGGCGAGTTTTTGTTGTGAAATAGGTGTTATCTATGCATCTATGTTAGCATAGACGGCATTTTTCTCGATAAATTCACGTCTTGGTGGTACCTCATCCCCCATCAACATGGAGAAGATTCGGTCAGATTCCGTAGCGTTATCGATACTCACTTGGCGCAAGGTCCTGAACTCCGGGTTCATGGTTGTATCCCACAGTTGCTCCGCGTTCATCTCACCTAGACCTTTGTAGCGCTGAATGTTGACACCACCGTTCATGGACGCTACAATCTCGTCGCGTTCCTTATCATTCCATGCGTAACGCCGCTTGGTTCCTTTTCTCACCAAATACAAAGGAGGTGTGGCAATGTATACGTGCCCACCCTCGATCAATTCGCGCATATAACGGAAGAAAAAGGTAAGGATCAACGTTTCGATGTGACTACCATCCACGTCCGCATCACACATGATCACCACTTTGTGGTAACGCAGTTTTTCCAGGTTCAATGCTTTGCTGTCTTCTTCGGTTCCAATGGTGACCCCAAGGGCCGTATAGATGTTCTTGATCTCTTCGTTTTCGAAGACCTTGTGCTGCATGGCCTTTTCCACATTCAGGATCTTACCTCTAAGCGGAAGAATGGCTTGAAAGTTCCTGTCCCTTCCTTGTTTGGCGGTACCACCTGCCGAGTCTCCCTCAACTAGGAACACCTCACATTTGGTTGGATCCTGTTCTGAACAATCGGAAAGTTTACCGGGCAACCCCCCAACACTCATTGGGTTTTTACGTTGCACCATTTCGCGTGCCTTGGCGGCAGCATGTCTGGCCTGTGCGGCCAATTTTACTTTTTCAACGATCTGTTTGGCGTCTTCTGGATGCTCTTCCAAATAATCGGTCAACATTTCGGAAACGGCCTGGCTCACGGCACTGGTCACCTCACGGTTACCCAATTTGGTCTTGGTCTGACCTTCAAACTGTGGTTCGGCAACTTTAACGGAAACAATGGCTGTTAAACCCTCTCGGAAGTCATCCCCGGAAATTTCAAATTTTAGTTTGTCCAACATGCCGGAGTTATCGGCATATTTTTTCAACGTTGTGGTCAAACCTCTCCTAAAGCCGGAAAGATGTGTACCTCCTTCGTGTGTGTTGATGTTGTTCACGTAGGAGTGAAGGTTTTCGGTATAACCTGTGTTGTAGACCATAGCCACTTCCACAGGGATTCCGTTCTTCTCCCCTTCCATTGAAATCACGCTCTGAATGAGCGGCTCACGGTTACCATCCAAGAACTTGATGAATTCTTTCAGTCCTTCCTCGGAATGGAAGGTTTCATGAATGAATTCCCCTTTTTCGTCCTTGTTTCTCTTATCGGTTAGGTCGATGGTGATTCCTTTGTTCAAATAGGAAAGCTCACGCATACGGTTGGCAAGGGTCTCATAACTAAATTCCGTGGTCTGGGTAAAGATGGTATCATCCGGAATAAAGGTGACCACGGTTCCCGTGGCATCACTGTCCCCGATACTTTTTACAGGATAAAGGGCCTTCCCTTTCTCATATTCCTGCTCCCATACTTTTCCTTCCCTATAAACGGTGGCTCTTAGATGGTTGGACAAGGCATTCACACAGGAAACGCCTACCCCATGGAGACCTCCAGAAACCTTATACGAATCTTTATCAAATTTACCACCGGCACCGATCTTGGTCATAACCACCTCCAAGGCGGAAACTCCCTCCTTTTTATGCAACCCTACAGGTATACCCCTACCGTTGTCCTTAACAGTAATGGAATTATCTTCATTAATGATTACTTCTATCGCATCACAATAACCGGCCATGGCCTCATCAATGGAGTTGTCCACCACCTCATATACCAAATGGTGCAACCCCCTGACCCCTACATCCCCAATATACATGGAAGGTCTCATACGTACGTGCTCCATGCCCTCAAGGGCCTGGATACTATCCGCCGAGTATTGTTTCTTGTTAGCTTCTTCGCTCATATATTCTCTGTATTTACCTAGAATTTTTCAAATCCTACAAATATAAAGAATACCCTTTTTAATTAGGCTTCGGAGGGCTTATGAACCTTCTAAGTTATCAACAAAATCTGTGGAAAAACAGGATATGGGGGCCTAGTTCCCAATGGGATGTCAAACAGAACAAAAAGCCCCTCGATCGAGGGGCTTTTCCGACTAATTGAAAATGAAACAAAACTTCTCCTGCTCCAAATTCTTGATTGCTAATTACTGCTATTTCACGTAGGCATCGGTGTGCACTTTGGCAACGGCCCTGCCCGAAGGATCGTTCATGTTCTTGAACGCTTCGTCCCACTCCAACGCTATCTTGGTGCTGCAGGCCACTGAAGGTTCCTGAGGAACACTCAATGCAGCCGCATCCGAAGGGAAATGACTTTCAAATATGGAACGGTAATAATATTCTTCTTTGGTGGTCGGCGTCTGTATCGGGAACTTGAAGTGTGCATTCTTCAGCTGTTCATCACTAATTTCCTCGGCAACCATCGCTTTCAAGGTATCTATCCAGCTATAGCCTACGCCATCCGAAAATTGTTCCTTTTGTCTCCAGGCCACACTTTCAGGAAGGTAGGACTCAAATGCTTTTCTCACTACCCATTTTTCCATGCGCTCCCCGTTGATCATCTTGTCTTTAGGGTTTACACGCATGGCCACATCCATGAACTCTTTGTCCAAAAAAGGCACACGGCCTTCAATGCCCCATGCTGCCAGGGACTTGTTTGCCCTTAAACAGTCGTACATGTGAAGTTTATCCAACTTACGCACGGTTTCTTCATGGAAATCCTTTGGACTCGGTGCCTTGTGAAAATAAAGGTATCCACCGAAAAGTTCATCAGCACCTTCTCCTGACAACACCATTTTGATACCCATCGACTTGATGACCCTAGCCATTAAATACATGGGTGTGGAGGCCCTAATGGTGGTAATATCGTAGGTTTCCAGGTTATAGATCACATCATTGATGGCATCCAAACCTTCTTGGATGGTAAACTTAATCTCGTGATGTATGGTTCCAATATGCTTGGCCACCACTTGTGCGGCGGCAAGGTCAGGGGAGCCTTCCAATCCTACTGAAAAGGAGTGCAATTGGGGCCACCAGGCATCAGCAGTATCACCAGACTCGATTCTTTTTTGGGAATATTTTTTGGCGATGGCGGAGGTTACGGAGGAATCCAATCCACCGGATAACAACACGCCATAAGGAACGTCTGACATCAACTGACGGTGCACTGCAGCTTCCAAGGCATCTTTAATGGCCTGAATGCTGGTCTCGTTTTCCTTAACGGCGTCATACTCCATCCAATCCCTTGAATACCATCTCTTGAACTCACCATCGGAGCTGTGCAGATAATGTCCGGGAGGGAACAATTGGATCTTGGAGCAGGTTCCTTCCAATGCTTTCAATTCGGAAGCCACGTAAAAGGTTCCGTTTTTGTCCCATCCGATATAAAGTGGAATAATTCCCATGTGGTCCCTAGCGATAAAGTACTCGTCTTTCTCACTATCGTAAATGGCGAATCCGAAGATACCGTTCATTTCATCCACAAAGTCAACCCCTTTTTCTTGATACAATGCCAAGATCACTTCACAATCCGATTGGGTCTTGAATTCATATTTCCCTTCGAACTGTTTTCTCAATTGTTGATGGTTATAAATTTCACCGTTAGCGGCCAATACCAATTTTCCATCGGCGCTCAACAACGGTTGTTTTCCTGAAGCTGGATCCACGATGGCCAAACGCTCATGGGCCAAAATCGCTTTATCATCAGCATAAATCCCACTCCAATCCGGTCCGCGGTGCCTTACTTTCTTAGACATCTCCAACAATTGGGGCCTAAGTACTTCTGTACTTTCCTTCACATCAAATGCGCATACAATACCACACATATTCAAATAAATTAGTAACAATTTTGATACAAAAATGAACCTGATACTTTATAAATAAAACAATAAATAACTTATTAATTCCATATTGTAATTTCAAAAAGAAAACCTCTATTAGATTGTAACCATATTCTCAAAATACCATAGTAATCCCCAACGTTTTGTAAGTTTATCCTTTTTTAACGTCTTTATAAACCGAAAGGACCTTTTTAGGCCCCAGTTTTGAAAACTACTAAAATCACAATCATGAAAAATGTATTCCTATTTACACTCCTAGCTGTTACCATGGTATTTTCCACTGAAGTAACTGCCCAAAAATTCAGCGGGTTGGACAAAAGTCCTGCGGATATTGTCACTTTCCCGACCAGTTCGCGAGTTCCCCAAAAATCCATCAAGGTCATTTACAGCAGACCACAATTGAAAGGACGTAGCTTGACCGAACTTGCCCCAGAAGGGAAAGTATGGAGAACCGGTGCCAATGAATGCACCGAAATCACTTTTTACAAGGATGCCACCATTGGAGGCAAGACCGTTAAAGCGGGAACGTATTCCCTTTTTACTATTCCAGGTGAAGGAGAGTGGACCGTAATCTTGAACAGCAACCTGAACCAATGGGGCGCCTTTTCTTATGATAGTGAGGCTGATGTTGCCCGGGTAATGGCCAAGACCAGTACTGACGATGAAGAATTAGAGGCTTTTTCCATTGCTTTTGATGACAGCGGAGCTATGGTCATGGGATGGGGGACCACAAGGGTTACCGTGCCGATTAGCATTTAAACCATATTATTTATAAACGAAAGCCCCTATTTGGGGCTTTTTTATTTGATCTGATTTGAGATGAAATAGATTCTTCACTGCGTTCAGAATGACCGGTAGTCTTTATTTGAGTTTTTCTCCGCCCACAAAAACCTGCTCCGCCTTTAGATTGGGAATATCCGAAACGGGAACCGTCATGATGTCATTACTCAAGATTACAAAATCGGCGAACTTACCTGGCTCAATACTTCCCTTCTCGCCTTCCTCAAAGTTGGAATAGGCTGCCCAAATGGTCATACCTTTCAACGTTTCTTCCCTAGACAGGGCATCTCTCATCTGAAAACCACCCTCTGGATAATTATTCAAATCCTGACGGGCCACCGCGGCATAAAAAGTCAAGAATGGACTTACCTGTTCTACGGGAAAGTCGGTTCCCAAGGCTACTATGCCAGCTTCATCCAAAAGTTTCTTGTAGGCATAAGCCCCCTGCACACGTTCAGGCCCCAATCTATCTTCGGCCCAGTACATATCACTCGTGGCATGTGTCGGCTGAACGGATGGAATGATGCCCAGTTTAAAATAATCGAAATCTTCCATGGATATTACCTGGGCATGTTCCACCTTCCAACGACGGTCCGGTTTGCCCTCCAAGGCTTTTTTATAAGCACGTAGCACCACTACATTGGCCGAATCTCCAATGGCATGGGTGTTCATTTGATAATCGGAAGCGGCAATACGCTCGGCCAAGGCCCCAATTTCGGTAACGGGGGTTACCATGGCACCAAAATGACCAGGCTTATCCGAATAAGGCTCTTTTAAAGCTGCTCCCCTTGAACCCAAAGCACCATCGCCATATACTTTTACAGAACGAACATCCAGCCGGTCCGTTTTAACAATTCCTTTGTCCAAAAAGTAATCTAAATTTTCCGGATAGTTGGATACCATGGCATATACGCGGATGGACAAATCTCCCGCTTGCTGTAAACTATCAATCAATTCTATGGTAGCGCGTGAAAGACCGGCATCATTAACCGTGGTGAGTCCATAATCCAGACTGATACGCTCTGCATCTTTTAGGGCCTGTATTTGCTGCTCTCTGGATGGTTGTGGAATGACAGCATCCACCAATCCCATGGGGTTATCCACCAAAACACCCGTAATCTTACCTTCCTTGGTCACGATTTCCCCACCTTCCACTTTGGTTTCTGTGTTAATCCCAGCCAAATCCAATGCCTTTTGGTTAACAAGGTAGGCGTGCCCATCAATACGTTCCAAAGCAACGGGGGTGTTAGGGAACAATTCATCCAGTTTATCCTTCGTTGGGAATTCCTTTTCTTCCCAATCGTTCTGGTCCCAGCCCCGTCCTCGGATAAAATCCGATGGCCGTTCCTTTTGAAATGCCACTACCTTTTCCAAAATCTCATCAAAACTGGTGGTACCCACCAAATCCACGACCTGCTGGTTCAACCCTAGTCCGTAAAAATGACAATGGGCATCGATCAATCCCGGAACAATGGTCTTCCCTTTAGCATCCAATTCTTCTTTGGCCTTGTATTTTTTATAGATATCGGCATTATTGGAAACGGCGATGAATCTCCCGTCCTTTATGGCCACACAACAGGCCATGGAAAAAGTATCATCCACGGTATAAATGTTGGCGTTGTAGACAATAAGGTCCACTTCTTCCTTGGGGCTACAAGCAAAAAATAAAGGGATAAAAAAAAGGAGTGCTAGCTTTTTCATTTTGGATGATGGTTTGTTCCAAAAATAAAAAATGCCCTTGAAATATTATGGGTTTTCGTCCTCGAACTCGGTCATCACAAATTCTACCCTACGGTTTTTTCTCCGTGCCTCATCCGTCAGTGAAGAATCCAATGGGATTTTATCGCCAAAACCTTTGGAGGTAATTCTCCTTTTATCGAGTCCTAAAGCCATTAAATATTCGGCCACGGTCTGTGCCCTTTCCTTGGAAAGGACATTATTGTATTCATCAGATCCAAGGTCATCGGTATGGCCACTAATGGAAACCATCAAGTTTGGATGTTTTTGCAAATAATCATACACATCCTTTAAACTTTGTTTGGCCTTGGGCTGAAGATCAAATTTGTCAAAATTAAAATTGACATGGTCCAACACGTAAACTTCATTTGGTTGATAATCTGGACCCAAGTAGGTCAACGAAATCTCATCTACATAATAATAGGAATACCCCCCTTTGTTGTTGGTGGTATGTCCAAAATCGAGATAACTGGTTCCTGCATTGCTTTTAAAATTACCGAGGATAAGATGTTTTTCAAATCCTTTACCCACCATATCAAAGCTCAGTTCCATCCATTTCTGCTTGTCTTCGTAATAGTCATGGGCAGGGAACTGTTTTATGGGGGTGGTTTCGGTTGCCACGGATAAGAGCACACCTTGCGACAAATGTCTTTTGGTATGAATGGATAGCGGCTTTTCGGCAAAAATGGCCCCCATATCCATAACCGCCCCATCCGATTTTTCGGCCAAGCTCACAAACAAAGTCAGCCGGTATCGACTACCTTTTTCCAAGGTTTGGGTCAAAGGTACCTGAATGTACTCCCTATAATCGTCAGGGGCGTACAGATAAAGTCCGGCATAGGCGCTACCATCAAAAGGATCTTGCTTTCCTTTAAAATTCATGGGAATGCCCAACTTGGTCTTGCTACATTCGTTGAAGTAATCTGTGGTTCCCAAAGTGAGGGCACTCCAATAATCCGCATCCTTGTTGAGGTTGCTCATTTTTTCAGGACAGGAACTATATTCCTCAAAACTCCCGTTTTGCACTAAATTTTGGGAAAAACCCATCGCAAAACAGAAGCAAAGAACAAGCTGGGTGGTTATGTGCAAAAGTCGTAATCGCATGGCTTCCAATTTACTTGGAACCACCAATCAAATGATTTTCAAAAGATTGGCAGGAAGTATTAAACGACCCAACCTGCTATTTATTGCGTATAATCC
>Ga0114901_1002081_pt1 | contig 10931 bp, 15 predicted proteins | sample MalvireepMed_s16_FD_89686 | JGI IMG/M metagenome (GOLD analysis project Ga0114901, IMG submission 89686) | Marine viral communities from the Global Malaspina Expedition - Malaspina viral metaG DeepMed_s16 | ecosystem: Environmental > Aquatic > Marine > Oceanic | place: Mediterranean Sea... | reverse complement strand
GTAGCACTTGTAATACCAATATAAATTGTTAATGATTCGCTTGATAAACTACCAGAATCCCAAGATACATTGACTGTAGTATTAGTTGAAAATGAGCTTGAGGAAATTGATCCATATATTGTTCCTGTAGAAGAACCTACAGCTTTAACTCTACGCCCTGCATGATACACAGCTGTTACATCTGTACTAGCAATTGTAAATGCTGTACCAGAAGAATATGCAGGTGTGTATGTTCCTGCTCCATCTCCATATTCTATCCATTCTGCACTATTATACCATTGGCGTACATCCGCCATGATATCTCGCATTGCATTATTGACATTACTAGGAAGCATCCCTTCTGCTATTGATACGGAGCCTGTTCCAGTAGCCGTATTATTAGCAGCAGTTGTGTCATACTTTCCTACATAAGATCCTGCCATATTTATCCCCCTATAAACCAGTCAAGTACATGACTGTTTTCCGAATTGTTCTTTCTTATAAATTCATTAACTGCACGTTCTACTGCTCTTTGAAAATCGTCTGGATTTGCAAAGTTAAAACGTACTGTGTCAATATCATTTTGTTTTGTCATCTATTTCCTGCTGAAACTATTTCTGCATCCATACCTTGAGCATGGTTCCAAGATGTGTTTGCAGCTATATTTAAACTTAATCTGTGATACCTTCCACTTGATCGCAATGGTACTGTTCCATTAGTTGTTAAGGCTACATAACTTGTATTACTTACAGAATCACCTGCTCTTGCTCTACTTCCTATTCTTGCTGTTGGTGTAGATGAAGATATAGCTGAATCTGTTAAAGGTGTAACACGTGTAATTGTAGATCTTCTATTAGGTATAGGCTCTATTTCACCAGTAGTAATAGTTGCTGCTAAATTATTTCCTGTAAAATCTACAATATAGTGAGAATCATTAGCTCCTGCCATAAATAGTGTTCCACCGAGATAGAATCGTGAGTCAAAAGATGCTGTTAAACTATCTAAACTCGTACTGATTGTATCTAATGTTTCTACTGTATAAGGTTGTCCAAATGCTGTCCAAATCATAGGAGCACTTGCTGTTACTTCAGACCACCTATCTACAGCATAATTATAAATCAATAAAGTATCATTAACTCCCAATGTAGCATCATCAGAAGGATAGGACCAAATAACCAAGTGATTTAAGGGGTCATTAGCTCCTACTATGTTCTTTTGATAGCCAACATCTAAATCTGACTGAAAGTTAGCATTAACCTTATGCTGGCCTATTGCTTTTATTGTATCTCCAGCAATTTCAAAGAATCCATCTTGTGCATAGAAAAATACCCTACTTCCTACTTGAACAATAGATTTAGCATAGACAGCTCCTCTATTTTTTGAAATAGTTGAGAACCTAAATATTGTAGGTGCTCCAACATAGTCAACACGTGTAATTGCATTTTCTTGAAAAATATATCCATACTCACCACCTGTTATCCCTGTTACTTCTCCACCATCTGCTAGGTCTTGAGAATCGGATTGTTTTGTTCCTGAAGTCCAGGTTTCTATATCATTGATACCTGACCACTGTACTCTGTTCTTTGCTGTAGAAATTCTACCTGTAAACAGAAAATCTCTTATAACATTTGAATATGTAAATATAGGAGGTGATCCACCAAGATCTGCAAATAAGGATGAAGAACCTAATGTAAAAACTTGTGGTTCATCTATTCCATTAGCAGCCACAACATGATTACCAAATACAGTAAAATCCCACATATTATCCGTACCACCAGTATAGTTACCTGACTTAGATACGTTATTTAATGTTGTTCCATCTAATTGATAAAGCTTTGTTTGTGTTCCTGCAAATGTATAGGAGTTAGAGTCTACATCTTTAGCAGAAATTCCACCTTTGCATTGAGAATCCAATGCTGTTGCTGAAATATTATTTGTTGCTTTCCATGGCTTGTAACTGTTTGCTGCTGGATAAACTCCTGATGCAATAGTAGCTCCAGGGTTTAAATGATCAGGCAAATCAGGTAGCCATTCTCCAAAAGGTATTTGCATTACTTTTCTCTATTTCCTTTGTTCCATCTTTTATTCCAAGCCCAATTGCTTATTTTCCCACAATAAACTTCTAGTAAACCTAGTATAAAGTTTTTCATTATTTTTTAGTTTTAATAAAACTAACATCCGTATTAACTGCTGCTCTTTGTACTACTGGTGCATGACCATATGAATCCTGTCGGTCATTATTCTCACATCTTTCTAACGCAGCAGAATATAATCCTAACCAATTTTGTATTTGAGCAGGATCTAAGCCACCAATAAAATTGGAAGCATGATATAGTGATCCATAAAGATATATACCAGGATGTTGTAATAAAATATAATTATCAGCATTAGAGCTGGTTAATGGTGCAATTTTTTTATAATAATGTATATATCCAGTATAGGAAGCATCAGGACTAGGTGCGAATCTAAATGATTCTGTTTCGTTATCGCTTTCTATAGTATACATACGTGGTCTACCAGTAGTAGAACCTCCACGTAATTCAAACATATTATGTGGTGATACGTAGTTTAGCGTATATTTACTACCCGATAAAATATAAAATGATCGTGCAGAAATAAATCCTGATGGTACTGTTTCAGTTTCAGAATCTATAGTAATAGAATCAATCTGTTCCATCTGTCTAATGCGAAGTTTTGCATTATAATCTGCTTCAGTTAAAGTAATAAAATCATCAGCTATTTCATCTGAAAGATCAGATCTATTAAGCCAATTAGCAATTGCCGTTTTTAAAGCTGTATAAGTATTAACTGCCATTTTTTCCTAAACCTAATAATATTCTTTGTAAACTTGTTTTAGTTTTTTTCAAATCTCCACCTGGAAAATGCCTTCTTTTTATTCGAGCACCAACCTGCCCAGCAAAACGTAAAACTTTCGCACCAGTTTTTTGACCTTCTGGTGTTATTTTACTAGGTCCTATACCCATACCTCCTAATAGTAAAGAGGTAAGTATTTTATCTTTTTTAGTGCGACCAGTAATATATATATGGGGTAAACCCTTTTTTGATACTTTTCTACCGAATCGAAGTCTAGAATACGCTTCTTGTTTTAAACTTTTTTTATCTGACCATACACTAATTGCATCCCAGTTTTTTTGTTTTGAAAATTTTTTATAAACATCAGGTGATGGCTCTTTAGCAAGGAATGTTTCTCTAACTGATTTTAGTCTTTTAGGTGTTGTTGCTTTTTTACGCCCAGTTCTTGTTAAGTTGCCCTTTTTATTTAACCACTGCTTAGCTTTAATTAAATCATCTTTTCTGATTCGTTTACCGCCAAATCTGCGACTTACCATTCTTATGCCTTTCATTCCAAGTCTTAGTGCTACTCCTGCTATTGGTAACATTACATTCTCCCTTCAGATGTTCTAAAATATTTAAACTCTGAACTATTTAATTTTTTACGAAGTATTGCTTTTCTTTCACCTTCAGGTATAGCCCACCAGTTAGAGTCTCCTCTAATCTCTTTAGCCCATAACTCCAGAACAACCATAGGTATACGAGCAATGCGTTTCAATTCACGACTAGGTGAATATCCATCATTGTGCGTATACATATTTTTGTTGTTAGAGAGAATAGGCTCTATATCTTGAACACGATTGATAACAACTTGTTTGTCATCAAAATGATATTCAGTAGATACAGGGCCTATTTCTTTATCCCTGAGTTTAGACATTATTCAGTTAATTCAGTAACGTGTAGTTTTCCATCGCTGCCGCCAATACGCAAAACAGCAATCTTTTCACCTTCAGATACTTTAATATATTCAACATCATTTGCTGGTACAATTGGTGTTGAAGTAGTAGCTGTAGGCGATACTGCAATTTGGATATGACAAGCAATCGTGCTTGAAATTCTTATAACCTCGGTATTTGAACCAAAGGCACTACTTGCACTTGATGAAGAACCAGATGTTAAAACCTGATGTGTACTAAATCTCATTGCTGGTTGACCCATATTATACTCCTATATTAATTATCTTCTTATTACAAATGTTACGTATAATACAACTGTATTAGAGGGTGCACCACTTGTAATCATTTCAATAGATCCACCTTCAGCAACTTCATTAAGTGCTGTTGGTTCTGATGTATCAATATCACCAGCAGCAGATCCAGATTGTGTTACTGTAATTGCAGAGCCAGTCATAGCTGTACCACCAATTTCAAAAGTAATTGCTCCGTTAGCTGTACCAATTGCACCTTGAAGTGCTGTAAAAATTTTTATTACTTTGCCTCCATCAGGTATAGCTACAAATGTTGATGATGCTGTACTAATGTCAGCGATTTTAGCTGTTATAAAATAGTCGTTTAATGTTCTCATTTTGTTCTCCCATTGTTCCGTCTTTAATCCCTCTCAAGACTTCAATGTTAAAAATACTAAGGGAGAGATAGATTTTTGAGATTATCTCTCCCCTAGTTTAGAATTATGAAGAAGTCAAATCTGCGACAAGTCCAGAAGCAGCTTCGCTTCTTGACTCAAGAGTCATTTCAACGAGTAACTGTCTCTTTTCTGTATCACCAGTTTTTGACAATTCATGCATAGTGAAATCACGAAGCATTGCTACACCCCAGTATTCCATATCAAGAACATATGCGTCTCGTTCTCGAGAGAATCTGTTAGGTACAACTTCTAAATCTCCGAAATCACTAGAGTAGATATCAATAGAAGCATATAAAGTTCTATCTTCACCAGCATCGAATCGAGTAGATCCGCCAGTAAATCCAGATACTTTTTGCTTATTGAATGGACCAGTCATTAGAACAGATGGATTACCACCAGAGTTCCAAGCACCCTTTATTACAGTCTTTAATAAAGATTCTGTGAAAACTCTTTGAGTTCCATTAGTTCTAGCATTTGAGCCATCTCCTGTAGGAGAAGCTCCTGATCCTTCAAATGAATCATTGGTAGCAACCCAAGAACCTAAAGCACCAAATTGTCTAGCTGCTGTTGCACTACCTGCTACTTGTAGATTATTAGTGCAAAGAGTAGTTTCAATGTCTCTTTTTAGTTCACGGGCTTTTTTTGCGATTTGATAAGCTAGCTCGGAATCACGACCTGCTTTATTAACGGCTTCTTGTGTGCCAGTAATAGTAACTGTCTTATCAAGAATTTGTGTATAATTGAAAAGACGAGTAGTAGCGGTTGATGCATCCATTGTAGCTTCATCACCTTCAATAACTGCGTTTGTACTTACAGCTGATGCTAGTGCATCTGTTTGCCATTCGTGCTTAGTAGATGCTGCTGCAGTTTTTCCTACGCCACTAAAAAATGGAGTTTCTGTAGGAGAAATACTGTAGATCACATCAGCTAAATCTTCACGAATACCTTTTGCATCGTAAGTGTCAAACGTATTTGTTGGCTGTGCCATATTTGTTCACCTTATTTTTTTTGAAGATTAATCATTTCAAGTATCGCACTTTGAGCATCCTTAACATGATGCGTTTTGCGAAGCTTGCCAATTTTATCTCTGACAACATTTCTACCACCAGATGATCCTTTCGCAACACCAGATTTCATAACTTTAGGAGCATTTGCAGCTTTCTTTTGAGCCAAAGGCTTTTTATTCTGCAAGTCCTTATAAGCTAAAGCATCACGAATTAACACCAATTGCCGAGCATCGGAAATAGTATTAATTTCGTTTTCGTTAAATCCATATGTAGCTAATCCAGTTCTAAGTTTGGCTTTAAAGCTTACCTCTTTACTAGGATCAGAAAACTCAGGTATTAAACGTTTTGCTTTACTTCGTTGCTCACCAAGGTATGTATTATATTGGCTTTGCCATTGATCTTGAGCCTGGGTTTTCATATCATTCAGCTGATCTCTTTTTATTCGTAACTGGTAGTCCAGTTTAGCTGCAGCTGATGGATCTTCTTCCCAAAGTGTTTTAAGATCTTGGCTTCCTTGTTGAGCATTAACGTATGTATCTGCTGTTGCAATTAGCTCATTTAATTGATTGAGTTTATTGTCAACAGATTGTCTAAGACTACCTCTTTCAGTTTCAAAATCTTGTTTCTCCATTGAAAGTTGATGAGTCTTTTGACGATAATCAGCATCTCTCGAATAACCATTCTTCAGTTCATCGAGGCTAACCTCTTGCTCTTGACCTTGTATTTTTACTCGGTGGAGATTTGGTTCCTCTACTACTTCGGATGTTTCTTCTGAGTCTGATTCGTTTACAGCAACAGGTTCCTCTTGTGCGACTGCTTCTTGAGCTTGGTCGTTTTGAGAAATATCCTCTGTTTGAGGCTGTTCTGATGGTTCTGTTTTAGGTTGAGAAGCTTCTTGACCTTCTTGTGAAGGTTGAAGTAATCCCTCAATCTTTCCTGCAGGACCAGTTAGTTTGTCGGCTATAGCCATAAGTTCCTCCTTAGAACGTTTCTAAATTGAGATTAACGTATTAAAGCTTCCAGAATGGATTAGCTTTTTTTTACGAGGTCGTTTAGCTCTTTCTGAGCTAGCTTCCCTGAAAGCATGACAGACTCTAAATGACCTTTGACTTTCTCTACCATATTGTAGGCTAGCCAAAGCATCAGACGTTCATCATCTGCTTTATAGGAAGTTTTAAAGACTTGTTCTCTATATATAGATAGCAAGTCATCAAAAGCTTGTTTCAATAATGGATCTTCGAGCAATACTTTTGCTCTGTGTCCTTTATTGATCTGTTCTTGTGTTCGGTCCTTGTTTGACATTTCCAAAGAATTTTTGTTGTCCTTGTAATACTTGTTTCATAATATCGCCCTGTTGTCTAACTTTTTCTTTCTCTATAGTAGTAGAATCTCTCATTTCAGCTTCATTAATTTGTGTATTATATTTCAACTCTAGTTCTTTTATTTTAAGTTCAAAGTCTAGCAATGCTTGTTTCATTTTACTTTCTAGTTCTTTAGCTCTAGTTTGTGATTCAAGTATTGCTCTTTCGTTTTCGCCTTGTACTTGTGCCAGTGTAACTTTTTCAAATTCACTTGGCGGTTTCGGTGGCAACTCAGGCATTTGTTGTGCACCGACTTCAGGGTCCATAAAGTATGGATCAGGTCCATTCAACCCTGCGTTCTCTGTTATTTTACGTAATGTATTATACACGTTACGTAAATTAACCATCGGACCATAAACGTTTTGTTGCAAGTTAATAGCTTGCATTTGTCTTTCTAATATTGCATTAAGCAATATCAATTGTTGTTCTTTAGAACCAGTACCTAAACCTACATTAATAGAAATATTCATTTTATCTTTCCATTCAAAAGGTCGCATAGGAATATAGGTATTGCGTAATCTTATAATCTTTTCTTTTTGTTGATACTTGCATACAAGTTCATATATTTTTCTTCCTAAATCTTTTACACCAGTTTCAGCAAATATGCGAGCAATTAATTCCATACGCATTTGTGTTTGGTTTAATATTTGCCCTGTAGCTGTTGCAGTCTTATTTAATGAATCTGCATCTAAACCTTGAGATATACGGGTAACACCAGTACGTGTTTCTTTTATAGAATCTAAGTATTCTAATAAAGGAAATGCTTGATCATTTAGTGGAGGTGTTGTCATTGGAAACATAACATTTTGTGGTGGTTGTTTTGTTCTTACAATTCCTCCAGGTCTGTTGGTAAGTAAATCATCCATAGATACTTGACCATCTTGTACTGCAATACGTGCATTATTTGTCAAATACATATTGTCTAAGACTTGTCTGATAATGGTAGATTTAATTAATTGTATATCTTCTACCAGTTCAGAAATAGATCTACCATAAAATCTGTGTGGCATTGGTACAGGTGTCATAGATATAAATGGTATAGAATCTACTTCCTGTATATCAAGTGTATCGTAATTACCATCGCCACCAACAGTAACTTTATAAAGTTTAGCTCTACCTTTACCATCTACATCTAAACGAACATAACATTCGTGTATAACAACTTCATCTGTAGAATGATCACCAGAAGTAAATCCACGTGATACATCTACATCACCATAACGTGTAACTTTATCTTGATTATAAACAGCAGCATCACCTGAAGGTAGTTTTGCTACAACATCAGGATCATAACCCATTTCAACTAATTCGCTTCTTGTTTTTGTAACTCGGTGTGCAACAAAGTTTGCTGAATCGATTGATTTAGCTCTACGTTCAATTAAAAATTCTTCAGGTGGTACAGGTTCTATTCGTACCTGACCATATGTTTGATGTCGTTCTATAACAACATCATGTAATTTTAATTTATCTAATTCTTTTCCAGTTTCATCTAAAATAGGTTCTTCATATTCTGAATGGTTTTTAACTTTTACTTCACCATCAGATACAAGAACACTAAACTCATCATCATTAAGACGTAAATATTCTTCTCGTTTAATTTTATAAGAATCATCCCAATAAACTTTTAGTATTCCATTCTTTTGTATTAGGGCATCTTTAAACGCAGTATACAATGCCATGAATCCATCATTCTCTTTATAGAAAATGTAATTCATATAATCAGAACATTGTCTTGCCATTTCTTCATCTTCTGGTCCAACTGGATCACAGGCAAATACATTTTCGCCTGCAGTAAAAACTCTCATTAAAGATGGTAGCAAACTTTCAATGGTATCACTTACATCAGTAGAAATAACTTGTGATCTACCTTCTTGTTCATTACCAAAAGGATATCCTAAATAATATTCTAGTGAACGATTACGTTTGTTTACAATCTCGCCACCAAGATATCCCATTGAACCATGTATCTCTTTTGCTACTATGGCCTTTATATCTAGCGTTGATAATTTTTTTCCTGCCATTGATTTTTATAATATTTTTCCTAAAAGACCAGACTTGCCTAAAAACTTTTTTAACAATTTAAGATCTTTTTTAAACCCTTTTGGTTTAGTTGCAATTGCTCTTGGTGTAAGTGATTTAAGATGTTTTCTAGCCATTGATCGATTCCATTCAAGCACATTCTTGTCAACAAGAACCATATTCTTTTTTACTTTTTTTATCATTATACTATATAACTTGTATCTACATTAATTGGTTTTGTCCACTCTGTCATATCAATTGGATTGTGAACACATCCATATCGAAATGCATCAGAAGCGTGTGAACACCAATCATGCAGAGGTTTATTTTTAAATACTTGGTTTTTATCATCCCATTGCTTACGATATTGTCGTAGGGCGTCTAAACCAAGTTTACATTTTTCTCTATCGAAATAACAATAAGGGAGAGCATTACGTACAGATTCAATACCATGATCAACTTCAAGTTTAGGAGCAACTTCAAAGTCAATTCCTAATTCTTGTGAAACTTCTAATCTACTTTTACCTGTACCTAGTTCTCTAGCCATTATATCGTGAGGAGCAACATGACGTGAATATTTATAATCCCTTTCAATTAACACGTCTGCATAGTGCATTAATGATTCACCAGATGTTTCATAATAGTCTATTAAATGGATTTCTTCTCCAACTCTTTGAACAAACCATATAGCTGTTGAATCTCCAATACCAAGATCCCACCACGTTTCTACTCCTACGTTTGGATCTGCAGGCACGGAAGTGATCCTCCCATCAGAATCAGCTTGCGTTATTAACCTTCCATAATAACTGCCTGATACTGCAGCTGTAAATGAACATTCAAACTCCTGATTGAATTGTTCCTCAGTCATCAGAGCACGTGCCTGTTCCAGCTCCTCGTCTGGAATTACCTCGGTTTCGCTAGATTTATATAATTTAGCAAACCAATCTTTGTGCCCTCTTTTGGCGAAGTCATAAACTTCCCAAAACTGGTTATGGCCCATGGGTGTTCCAATGAACAAAACCCAGCCGAGAGAATCAGATACAGCAGGTCTAATTATCTCTGTCCATACTCTAGGAGACATAATAGCGTATTCATCCATTACGACTCCATTAAAACCTAGTCCTCTTAAGCTGTCTGGATAATCTGCTCCGAATATCTGTATGCGTGAGCCATTAAACAAATCTACTTTTAATTCTGTTTCGTGTCTGCCACCACCAAAAACCATTAATGGTCTTGTATACATTTTTAGAAAATCCCATGCTATACTTTTGCCCTGGCGATAAGTAGGAGATATAAACGCCAGTCGTGCATTAGGTCTATCTACAGCAGTTTTTATTAATTGATTTACAGCTAGTGTCGTTTTCCCAAATCGTCTATGACATACTAATACAGAAAAACGTTTAAGCTGACTATGTATTTCTTTTTGTAACTTACGAGGTTTATAAGGTATTTCGATTAGCTTTCGCATATACGAGAGCTATCATTCCTTCCATTTAATGTCAATCTCTATAGGCTCATCTGTTCCTATTGTAGTATTACTATTAGCTAGTTTAGGGTGTACGAAAGGTGCAGCTTTTTCTGCAGCCCATGACTTTCTTTCTGGAGACGCAGCTGGATTATTCAGTATAGCCAACATATAATCTAAAGGGCTATGCCTGTATTTCTGATGTAAGTCATTTAATTGTTTTAATTTCCAGTTAGTTCTGGGCCCTTTTTTACGGCCAGCTCCAACTCTTTTGCCACCATGTATCATCTAAACCTTCTTGGTTTATATTTCCATATAGTACGTGAACGCTTTTCTGGTTGTAATTGGGCTTTTAGTTTTTTATATTCCTTTTTTTGTGCAAAGTGTGAAAGTCCTGCAGTCCACGCTAGTGCACCTGGGATTGTAAGCGACCACTTAACTCCTTTTCCAACACCCCAACCGATACCGCCACCAATTGCTTTACCTATTTTAGAACCAATTGACATAATTATTTTCTCCTACGTTTTTTAGCCATCTTTTTAAATGTTTTGGCTAGATTATATCTTTTAGACCCAGGTGGACAACTTGGGCCACCAAACTTAGCACCAGTACAAACTCCTTTCGTACCTCTACGTTTGATGGATCTATTGGCCTTCTGAATCC
>Ga0114901_1002079_pt1 | contig 10950 bp, 17 predicted proteins | sample MalvireepMed_s16_FD_89686 | JGI IMG/M metagenome (GOLD analysis project Ga0114901, IMG submission 89686) | Marine viral communities from the Global Malaspina Expedition - Malaspina viral metaG DeepMed_s16 | ecosystem: Environmental > Aquatic > Marine > Oceanic | place: Mediterranean Sea... | reverse complement strand
GCGGCAGATCGCACTGCGCGCCCTCGCTGACGTCGAGGTAGCCGCCGATGCTGGTGACCTGCGGCAGATCGCACTGCGCGCCCTGCCTGACGTAGAGGGAGCCGCCGATGCTGGTGACCTGCGAAGCGTCATCACCCTTTTCCAGGATCAGGTCGCCTGCAATGGCGCCCTTGTAAGTCTTGGCCATGATCAGATTTCCTTGTTCAGGCACGGCGCGATGCCGGCGCAGTCGCTTTGGCAGGCCGGGCAGCCGCATTCGTCGCCCGGATCGGATTGCATGGCGGATCGACCGGCCTCGACGGCCGACCCGCGCGGAAGGGATGGCGACCCGGGGGAGAGGGGTTCAGGGTCGCCCGAGGCTCCTGCCTGGCGCGCCGCCAGGGGGATAACGGCGCGATCAGGCAGTGGGGAACGCGATGCCGCGGCGCGGGCGCGCAGGAAGCGGCTGAAGGCGGTGGCGGACATGTCGATCATCGACCTGCCCTCCAGAGGTTGCGCCACCAGCGGCGGCGCGGCTGAGCCATCGGCAGGATCGGCCCGCGCATGCGCTCCGCCTGCCATTGGGTCTGCGGCGCGACGATGAGCGGATCGCGGCCGCGGCGATGGTGGCGCGCCGTCATGGGCGATCCTCCATCAGCAGCGCGTCGATCATCTTGTCGGCGTAAATCTGGAACTGGCGCACGATCAGCGCGAGCGAGGACAGGCCCGCGAGCGTGATCAGCGCCTTGCCGGCGAAGTAGACGGCGGCGCTCACGATACGACCCTCAGCGGCGTGACGGCGGCCGGACGGCGCGTGGTGGCGACGTCCTGCTCCAGCTGCTCGGCGGCGCGGATCATGCGGCTGGCGCCGTTCAGCAGGAAATCGCGGGCGGTGGCGGGATGGGTGGCGAACAGCGCGTGCGCCTCGCCAGCGTTGAAGCGCGCGATCTTGATCAGGTCATCGACAGACAGCGGGCTTTCGCGACGCTGCAGATGGCCCAGCCGCGACAGCGTCAGCGCGGCGGCCGAACCCACGGAATAATGCGGGACACGCATGGTGATCTCCCCGCCGTCTTGCGACCCGGCGGGATGCGCGGGTGATCAGGCGATGGAGATAATTAGTAGGATACGTCCCACGATGTCAATCGGAAAGTAGGATGCATCCCATCATTCGTCAGGATAGATCTCATCCGGATACCAGCCATCGTGATCCGGCGGCTCCTCGGCGCGTCGCCGCTGATGAGGAATGACAGGCTGGTCGCTAACGTTATCAGGAAGCTGAGGGGGTTCTCCATCAAGGCCGAGCCTGATCACCGCCCCCTCTTCATGCGCGCGCTGAAAAATCGCGCCCGAGATGCGCCCGCGGGAAAGATAGCTGCGGATCAGCTGGCACTGGACGCCGCGCACATAGCCGATCTGGACGCCGCGCGCGCTGAACACGGCCACCGCCTGGGGATCGACCGGGTTCTTGGGTTCCGGGACGAGATGCACCTCCTCGCCCGGATGGGACCAGAGGATTTCCGATCGTCGGTTCGACTTGTCCTTGTTCGGGTGGTCGGCGCCGACGATAATGAGGGACATCTGACTCATGGCAAGTTGGGCGCGGCGGCGCCGCGCCCACCCTCTTACTCGGGCTTTGGCAGTGCGCGCGCGGCTTCGCGCGCGGCCAATGCCGCAAGGGCGTTATTAGCGATCGCCGCAGGCAGCTTTTTCTGATCCACCTGCCCCTTCAAATAGGTCGGCATCTTGTGAGGGACATAGACCTCGCGGAGCCAACGACGGAACGTTGGCAATGCATCTTCAGGATAGCAATTTGCCTCCTGCGGGTTCGACCACGACTGCGGAAAATACGAGGGGTAGTTGTGGGGGAATTTTGCCCGGGGCCCGAACTTGGCCTGTAGGTTGGCATCCTTCCAATAGCTGCCCCAGTGACGGCCGACGCTGATGTCGAGTATCATTCGGGTGCCGGGATTGGCGCCGTTGGTGATGAGCGATGCCATAAGTTCGCTCAGTTCGTTAAAGACGCAAAAGTAGTTGAGCGGCACCGTGTTGTTGATCAGAGAAATCCGATCTTCATACTGTTGCCAGACGCGATCTGTGGGCGGCTTGCCCAACATCCAGTCATAGACCCATTCTGAAACCTTGACCGCAAATTCAGCGGAAAGCCATTGCGCAAGATGGATAGCTACCTGCGGATGTATCCATGTTCCTCTCGCATCGTTCGGCCCAGTCGCTATCGTCTGAACGATCTGGTCCATCGGAATTCCGATGGACCCCGAGAGGGCCAGCAAAAACGCTTTTGTTGTCGCGTTTTCTCGGTAGTGCCCCCAAGATTTCGCGGCTGCCTTACACATGGCAGTCGCGTTGATGTAACCGTCGCTCGCCCGCTGCTGGATCAGGGACCCCTGGTAGCTGTGCGGGACCAGCATCAGCTGGTTTGACGGGTCGTTCGGGGAAATCATACTCATGGCGTCAAGTTTCCTTCGTTTGGAAACCCGAGGGCCTTGACGATCACATGCTATCGGAGAATAGTCATGTCGGACCGATCGGCCGAGCCCTCGGGCTGGGTCATCACGCAATGCCAGTGGGTCGAAAGACCTGCTGGCATTGTCGTATCTGGCGAAAATCCGCCAGATACAAGGAATAGTGCCACAGCTGCCCTGACGCGCAAGAGGGTAAATGAGAGTTAAGGTCTCTATAAAGTCGACGTATTCATGCCATCGGAAATTATGACGCACGATCGATGGCCTTGACGCGTGGAGTTTCCTTGCGCCCGAAAAAGGCAAGGGGCCCTTCTCAAACAAAAAATAAATTTGGCTTGCTATGGAGAGCGCTATTCCATGTGCAACTGAACGCGATAGCGCGCTTAACCTGTCAGTGCCGGCGTCCGGACCAGACCACTCGCCCTATGATCCGCACATCCTCGATAGGCACGGTGCGGTTCGGGATGGCCGGATTGTCGGAAATGATTTCCACCTTGCCCTTTTCGGCCGGACCGACGCGCTTGACCGCGCCGCCGCCCTGCAGGCTCATCGCCCAGATGCGATCCCATTTGTTGAGCTGGTTCTGCATCGTGTCGATGACAATCATGTCGCTGTCGAGCAGGGTCGGCTGCATGCTGTCCCCTACCCCATCGGCAACCACCAGGCGATGCGCCGGCGACGGGCTGATCAGGCGCAGCAGGTTCGCATCGAAGTCGATCCTGCCTTCCTCAACATAGTCGTCGAGGTTCGTGCCATCGCCCATGGCGAAGCCCAGGTTGATGCGTTTGAGGGAAATTGTGCCGTCGCCATCGGCTGACCCGATAGTTGGCTCTACGTCCGGGCGCCTCACACCCCGACCGTCAACAGGAAGCGGCTGGACCACTTCACCCTGCGCAGCCCGCGTCAGGAGCGAAACGGGCTGATCCAGCGCCGCCGCCATATGCGTCAACATGGCGACGCTCGGTCGCAACCCCTTCCCGCGAGAAAGATCGTAAAGCGGCTTCCCTTTGGTGCCTGCCATCTTTTGGATCAGACCATCATAGTGGTCCCGAGCCCGCGGCGCTTGCTCGATCGCCAACCTGACGAACGATTGCAGCGGTGTTTCTTGCGATCCTGTCATGTGGGACGCATCCCACAAAACACCTTTCGCCGCCATGCTGGGATTTATCCCACCATTAGCGCTTGACCGTGGGATATGTCCTACGTTATGCATCAACCATGCTCCAGGAAGAACCCCTTTTGGAGACCGTTGAGCGGTTTGTCCGAAATAACGGTGGGCCGAAAGGCTTTGAACGATCCGCACTTCGTTCGGCAGTTGCGGGCTGGACGGCGCTGCTGGCCGGAAACCGAAGAGAAGGTGCGAGCCTTCATCCGCGAGAACGCTCCCGCCCTCTGCACCATCTGCGACCTGCGGCTGGAGGATGCGACGATCCGCGCCTGCGGGCAGCGGGACTGCCCGAACGCACAGAAGGATGCCGCCTGATGAATTCCCTGTTCCATGAGAAAGGCCCTAAGGCATGAGCGCGCCGCACATCCACGGCACCCGCCGCTCCTTTTCCGTTTCTGCCGCGTTGCAGCAACTGGGCGACGATCTGGCCGCGATCCGCAAGGAAGATGGGCTGACGTGGAAGGACGTCGGCCGGGTGCTGGGCAAGAGCGACGATCGCGCGAGCGATTACGCCAATGCGATATCGGAGATGCCGGTCAGCGCGTTCCTGCTGGGCTGCCGCGAATGGAACGGCCGGCTGGGCAACGGCGTGATGGGGATGATCGGCCAGAAGCTGTCCCCCGTGGATGCCGAAGAGATCAGCGACAGCGACAAGCTGTGCCGGATCCTGAAGCTGGCGCATCTGCTGAGCCAGGCGCTGAATGACGATGTGACGCCGGGCGCGGTCGACAATGAAGAGCTGACGCATATCGGCCTGGCCGCGCTGGACGACGCGGCGCGCGGGATCGATGCGCTGCGCCACCGGCTGATGAGCCTTTCCAAAACCGAGCAGACGGCCCTGCGCGCCGTCGGAGACTGAACCGAGCGGGCCGGGCGGCCCAGGAGTGAAACCATGAACAGCGCGATTGACGCGGCGCCGGCTGATGCCGGTTCCGCGACTGATGACCTGCACCCTGATTACCGCGCCTTTCTGGAGGCGAAAATCCCGCTGGCGCAGCCGGCCGGCTTCCCATGCGACCTGGACGAGGTGCCGACGCATCTGACCGACGGCCGCCCGATGAAGGAGCATGTCCGCCATATCGTCCGCTGGGCGGTGGAAGGCGGCCGGCGCCGGCTGTTCGAGAGCTTCGGCCTGCACAAGACGATGCAGCAGCTGCTGATCGGTTCGCTGATCTGCACCAAGGCGAATTGCTGGGGCATCATCGTGCTGCCGCTCAATGTGCGGCGGGAGTTTTTCAACGACGCGGCGCTGCTCGACATCCCCGTCGCCTTCGCGCAGTCGGATGCGGAGATCGATGCGATCCTGTCCGACGCCGCCCTGCGTTGCCAGCCGCGCGGCCGCCCGATCATCCTGACCAATTACGAAAGCGTTCGCGAGGGAAAGATCGACGTCAGCCGGTTCGGCTTCGCCAGCCTGGACGAGGCGGACGTGCTGCGGTCCTATGGGTCGAAGACCTATCAGGAGTTTTTGCCCCTGTTCGAGGGCGTGCCCTATCGCTTCGTCGCGACCGCCACGCCCGCGCCGAACCGGTACAAGGAGATGATCCATTATGCCGGGTTCCTGGGCATCATGGACACCGGCCAGGCGCTGACCCGCTTTTTCCAGCGCAACAGCGAGAAGGCGGGCGACCTGACGCTCTACCCGCACAAGGTCGATGAATTCTGGACTTGGGTGAACAGCTGGTCGGTGTGCATCCAGCGCCCGAGCGACCTGGGCTTTTCCGACGAAGGCTATGACCTGCCGCCGATCACCGTGCGCTGGCATTGCGTGGAGGCGGACATCGCCAGCGCGGAGCCGGAAAGCAACGGCCAGGGCCGCCTGATGCGCGATACCGCCATGGGCGTCGTGCAGGCGTCGCGCGAGAAGCGGCGCACGCTGGACAGCCGGATCGGAAAGGCTGCCGAGATCGTCGCCGCGGCGCCCGACGATCATTTCATCATCTGGCATGACCTGGAGGATGAGCGCCGCGCGATCGAGGCGGCCCTTCCCGCTTGCGAGACGGTCTATGGCACGCAGAAGCTTGACGTGCGGGAGGATATTGTCGGCCGGTTCGCAGACGGCGCGCTGCCGCTGATCGGGGCCAAGCCGATCATGCTGGGCGGCGGCGTCAACCTGCAGCGCCATTGCCACCGCGCGATCTTCGCCGGGGTCGGCTTTAAGTTCCGCGATTTCATCCAGGCGATCCACCGCGTGCAGCGCTTCGGCCAGGCGCGCCCCGTCGAGATCGACATCATCCATGCCGAGACGGAAACGGAGGTCGTGCGCGAGTTGCAGGAGAAGTGGGCGCGCGATGACGAATTCCGCGCCACCATGTCCGACCTGATCCGGCGCTATGGCCTGAACCATGCCGCCGCCGCCGAGAATGTGAAGCGCTCCATCGGCGTGACGCGGCAGGAAGCGGCCGGCGACAATTGGCGGCTGGCGCATAACGACTGCGTCGCCGAAGCGCAGCGGCTGGAGGACGGGTCGCTGGACCTGATCGTCACGTCGATCCCCTTCAGCAACCATTACGAATATACGCCGAGCTATAACGATTTCGGCCACACCGACGATGACGCGCATTTCTTCGCGCAGATGGACTATCTGACGCCCGCACTGCTGCGCGCGCTCGCGCCCGGCCGGCTGGCCTGCATCCATGTGAAGGACCGGATCCTGTTCGGGTCGGTGACCGGCGAAGGCGTGCCGACGGTCAACCCGTTCCATGCCAAGTGCATCGAGCATTATATGCGCCACGGCTTCCAGTTCATGGGCATGATCACGGTCGTCACCGACGTCGTGCGCGAGAATAACCAGACCTATCGCCTGTCCTATAGCGAGATGCTGAAGGACGGCACGAAGATGGGCGTGGGCAGCCCGGAATATGTGCTGCTGATGCGCAAGCCGCAGAGCGACCGGAGCCGCGGCTATGCCGACCAGCCGGTTGCCAAGGATGCCGATGATTACAGCCTGGCGCGCTGGCAGCTGGACGCCCATGCATTCTGGCGCTCCAGCGGCGAGCGGCCGCTCACCATCCCCGAACTGTGGGAGGTCGAAGAGCGGTTCGCGCATATGGCCGTGGGCAAGCTCGCCAAGCGGTTCCGCGAGGAAAGCCGCGACTTGGTCTACAGCTTCGAGGCACACAAGGAGATTGGCGAGACAATCGAGGCGCGCGCGGGCAATGATTCTCGCGGCAAACTGCCCCGCACCTTCATGGCGCTGGACCCTGGCAGCCATCATCCCGACGTCTGGGACGATGTTGTGCGTATGCGCACGCTCAATGCCGAGCAGGTGCAGAAGGGGCGCGAAAAGCATGTCTGTCCCCTGCAGTTCGACATCGTCGACCGGCTGATCGAGCGATATTCGGCCAAGGGCGAGCTGGTCTATGACCCCTTCTGCGGCCTGGGCACTGTGCCCATGCGCGCGATCCTGCTCGGCCGGCGCGGCGCGGGCAGCGAGCTCAACCCCGACTATTGGGCGCACAGCGTCACCTATCTTCGCGAAGCCGAGGATCAGATGGCCGTCCCATCGCTCTTCGATCTTCTCGACATGGAGCAGGATGCTGGCCGGGAGAAGGCGGCATGAGGCAGGAAGAGATCACTGCGCCGTGCAAGGGCAAGCGGACGCCTCAACAGAAGCGCCGCGATGATCGGCTGACGAATGTGTTTCGTGCGCTGGAGCGTGCCGCAAATAGCGACGCGCCCTGCCCTACCAACGAAGCACTGGCCGAGACATTGGGCTATGCGAACCCTTCCAAGGCGTCCGACCTGATCGCCCTGTTGCAAACCATGGGCTTCGTGCGGGTCGAGCGTGGCAACAATCAGCGCATCGTCACCATCGTGAAGACGGGCAAGCGCACGGCTGGGCATATCGTCCGGCGGCAACGCAAGGGCGGCTGGACAGAGGATCAGGACGCGATCCTGATGGACGGCATAGCCGAAGGCCACACCTTCGCTGCCGTCGGCAAGATCCTGCACAAGAGCAAGAATGCGTGCATCGGCCGCTTCCGCACGCTCTCCGCCGCTCTGGGACATCAGGCGTCATGACCGGCCGTCGATCCATCCCCCGGCACTGCGGATCCATGCAGAAGGACATCGTCCCGCTTGCCGATACCGAGTTCCAGATGCGCAAGGCCGCCAACCGCATTGGCAGCGAAGCACTGTGCGACGCCATCGAGGATCTGATCGCCCGCACGGCCGCCCGCATCGACGTGCCGCCGCAGTGGCAGGACCGACGCCTGGCCTTCGCCCGCGCCTACCTCGGCATGGAAGTCGACATGCCGCCCAGCCAATCCCGTTCAGCCTGAAAGGACCGCCATGCCCGACACCGACACCCTTGAGCGACCCGATACGCAAGCCGCCACAGGCCTGCGCGTCGACCGCGATACGCTGCTGACCGCTGTGCGCGCCGTGCGTCAGACGGTGGAGCGGCGCAACACCATCCCCATCCTGTCCAACGTGCTGTTGCGCGTTGAAAATGGCCTGCTGACCATCTGCGCATCCGACCTGGACCACTGGTCGCGCCGGCAGATCGCCTATGAAGGCCAACCGATCGACACCACGGTCGATGCCGAGCGCCTGCTCACCGCCATCGATACGCTGCGCCCCGGCGCCATCGACATCGGTTACCTGCACGGCGCGATCACCATCAAGCAGGGTCGGTCGACCCGCAAGCTGATGACCCTGCCGTCGACGGACTTCCCGCTGCCCAGGGCGGTGGCGGACGGCACCACCTTCCCCATCGATGCCGCGCCCCTGCTGCGCGTGCTGGAAACCGCTCGCGTCTGCGTCAGCCAGGAAGAGACGCGCTATTATCTGTGCGGCGTTTTCCTGCACGTCGAGGATGGGCATCTGATCGCCGCGGCGACGGACGGACATCGCGTCGCGCAGGTGAAGCACCCCGCGCCGGCCGGCGCCGACGGCATGCCCGACAGCATCGTGGGGACGAAGGCTGTCAGCCTGATCTGCGCCATGCTGGCGGACCTGCCGGAAGGTGCGCAGGTCGAGGTGTCGATCAACGACAAGGGTTTCGCCGTGTCGGCCGGCCGGGCGTCTATCGCCGGCAAGCTGGTGGATGCGACCTACCCCGCATATCGCCGCGTGCTGCGCTTCGACCATGCCAGCTCGCTGGAAATCCAGTCGACCGAATGGGATCGCAGCATTCGGGCCGCCGGCAGCGCGTCGGATGGCAAAACCCGCGCGGTGCGGCTGGAGCTGGACGCCGACCGGTGCGAGGCGATCGGATCGGCGGCCGACGGCGGCCGCTCGGTCGAGCCGATGGATGGCAGTTACAGCGGGCCGGAAATCGTGACCGGCGTGAACCTGATCTACGCCCAGTCCATCGCGAAGGTGTTCGGCCCGACGCCCAAGCTGACGCTGGGTTTCGGCACCGCGCCCGGCGACCTCATCATGATCACCAGTGACGACCGGCCGGGCGTGATCGCCGGCGTCATGCCCATGCGCGCCTGAAGGAGGGAGCGATGACGACATATACCGTAGACGTGACCGTCGAAGAGATGCTGGCGGTGTTGAACAATGCCATCGACCGGCGCGGGCTGGAGACGTTCGCCGAGCTCAACCCGAACCTGGAACTGGAGGTCGATGCCACTATCGACGAAGACCTGTTTCACGACCGAGCGGGCGATCTGGGATACGTCCATGAGGATGACGTGATGGACGGCTATTCGCCCGAGGCGCGCGACCTGGAGGATGCCCTTCGATCGCTGATCCAGGGCGATCGCGTCACGGCCGTCACGCTGCTCCAGCGCGCCTTCAGCGAATGGCCTGACGCCATGCGGGTGGCGGAAGACGTGCTTCTCGCTCGCACTGTTCATGACCGCCGCCAGGGCGCGCTGGCGCTGGCCGCCTGACCATCAACCCACAAAAGGAAATTGACCATGTCCGAAGGAAACGTCGCCGCCGACCAGCTCCGCCAGTTCATCGAACGCGTGGAGCGCCTGGAAGAGGAAAAGAAGGGCATCTCGGAAGACATCAACGATGTCTATCTGGAGGCGAAGGCCAATGGCTATGACGGCAAGATCATGCGCCAGATCGTCCGCCTGCGGAAGATGCAGCCGCACGACCGACAGGAAATGGAGGCGATCCTCCAGACCTATCTCGCCGCGCTGGGCATGGAATAGCCCGGATGCGCGCCCGGATCATCAACGCCTGGCGCCGCCTCTTCCCTCACCCGGCCGCCGTCGCGCGCCGGGACAGGGAGCGCGCCTCGATCGAAGGCAGGCTGAAGCGCGACAGGGCCGACCGCAAGGCCGCCCTCGCGAAGTTCGGAATCACGATATGAACGAAGAGACATTCCCCTGCGAGGGCGGCTGCGGCGCGACATGCCGGCCGTTCCGCAAGCGCAAGACGCGCCTGTGCGTCGATTGCGTGCGCAAGGCGAACGGGCGCCACCCGAGCAAGATCAGGCTGACCCGCGACGCCATGAAGCGGCGCATGGCCGATCCCGCGATGAAGGCGGAGCATCTGGGCCGCGCCCATGACGGGCTGCGCAAGCGCTACGCGCAGGATCCGGAATTCGCCCAGCGCATGGCGGATAATTGCCGCAAGATCGGCCTGTCGCAGATGGGGCATGCGGCGCAGCCCAGGGGATCGGAGCCGCGCCGGCGGGCCGTCGCGTCCCGGCGCGCCACGCTGCTCGGCTGGTGCCCGCCGGACTATCTGCCCGAGTATGAGCGACTGGTCTATTCCAAGCGTCTGCGCGCGGCCGACGCCCGCGCCGCCATAGAGCGGCAGATCGCCGCCGACCTCGCCAAACTGTCGCCGCATGAGCGCCAGCTGCGCCAGATCGCCAACGGAGCCCGGCTGGTGCCGACGTTCAAGCCGCGCGCGACGGATGAGGCATTCACTCTGGGCGGCGTCGCCACGGGCATGATCTGATGGCAGCATCGTGGTTCCAGACGCCGCGCAGGCGCGCGGGCAAGAAGGCGGGCGGCGTCACGCCGGCCGGGATGCAGGAGCGCCCGGTCCAGCGCGGCGCCATCCGCCTGCTCGCCATGCATCGCATCGAGGCGGTGCATGTGCCCAACGGCACGCACCTGGCCGGCGACAAGCTGGCGCGCATCAAACAGATGGCCGCGTTGCGCAAGGATGGCCTGCGACCGGGCTTTCCCGACCTGATCCTGTTCGGGCCGCGGCCGCTGCAGATCGGCTTCGTGGAAGTGAAGCGCGAGATCGGCAACGGCTTGTCGGAGGATCAGGAGGGCTGGCGCGACGACCTGATCGCCTGGGGCTTTCCAAGGGCGATCATCCGGCAGCCGGAAGAGGCGCTGGATGTCGTGCGCGGCTGGGGGTGGGTCAGGTGAGTGTGCGCGTGATGTCGCTCGT
>Ga0114901_1002076_pt1 | contig 10953 bp, 9 predicted proteins | sample MalvireepMed_s16_FD_89686 | JGI IMG/M metagenome (GOLD analysis project Ga0114901, IMG submission 89686) | Marine viral communities from the Global Malaspina Expedition - Malaspina viral metaG DeepMed_s16 | ecosystem: Environmental > Aquatic > Marine > Oceanic | place: Mediterranean Sea... | reverse complement strand
TCTCGGGGCTGACCATTGCCAATCTTTTGGGGGTACCCATCGGGACCTATATCGGTCATGCCTTCTCTTGGCGCTATACCTTTTTATTGATTGCCCTGATCGGAGGGCTGACTGTTTTGGTGCTCCATCTCTGGGTCCCGAAAATGGCTGCCCGAAAACTCATCGGAAGCCCGTGGAGGGATTTTGGGATCTTCAAGGAACCGAACATTTGGTTCATGGTCCTGATCATTTCCATAGCACCCGGAGCGCTGTTTGCATGGATCAGCTATATCGCTCCTTTAATGACCGAAGTATCGGGTATAGCCCCAAACAATATGCCCTACATCATGGTTTTGGCGGGTCTTGGGATGGTGGTCGGCAACCTGATCGGCGGTAAAATGTCCGATAAATTGGGCTCTTCCACCACCATCATTCTCGCCTTGGTGTTCCAAGTCATCTGTATGCTCGTCATTTATTTTACGGCAGCCCACACGGGTATGTCAATCCTTATGACATTTTTGACCGGAGCGGCCACCTTTGCTATCGTTCCTCCATTACAGGTACAACTCATCAACAGTGTCCAAAGTGATGCCAAAATGCTTGTCGCCTCCTTGGGGCCCTCATGTTTTAACATAGCCAATGCCCTTGGTGCATTTCTAGGGGGAATCCCGATAGAATTGGGGTATGGCTATACATCACCCGTTTGGGTCGGTGCCATCATGGGCATCATCGGTGTCATTATTTCCTTGTTGTTCATCCAACGGAACAGAAAGGTGGCAGCATCCAATTGTTAGCTCAGATCATTAAACACTTTATTATGAAAGATGAAAGCATACTGTCCGAACCTCATAGGCTCGGGAACCAAAGATTAAGAAACCGTATCGCAATGCCCCCTATGACACGCTCGAGGGCGGGAAAGGGAGATGTTCCAACTGCACTAATGGCCTCTTACTATGCACAGCGGGCCAGTGCGGGACTGATCATCTCGGAAGGGACACAGATAAGCAAACAGGGACAAGGATATGCCTGGACCCCAGGTATCTACAGTGAGGAACAGATCGAGGGTTGGAAAAAGGTCACCGACGCCGTTCATGGGAACAACGGTACCATATTTGCCCAATTATGGCATGTGGGAAGAATATCCCACACTTCCCTACAACCGGACCATCAAGCTCCCGTATCCTCATCTGCCCTAAGCGCAGAGGGCGTCAAGGTATTTATAGACCCCATGGGAAAAGGTCCGGAGTCAGGCGTGGGTGAAATGGTGCAACATTCCCCTCCCCGGGCATTGACCACCTCAGAGATAAAGGCAGTGGTCGCTGATTTTGGCCAAGCGGCCCAAAACGCCATTAAAGCGGGTTTTGACGGCGTGGAGCTCCATGGTGCCAATGGTTACTTGATCAATCAATTTCTGGATTCACAAGCGAACCATCGGACCGATAGCTATGGAGGCTCTTTGGAGAACCGTTTACGTTTTCTTCAGGAAGTCACTGAGACCGCAACACAGGCCGTGGGCAAAGACAGGGTCGGGGTGCGATTGGCCCCGTTGACCACCTTACAGGGAACGGTCGATGACCGGCCAAAGGAGACCTATTTGGCCGCGGCAAAGCTCTTGGACAGACTGGGAATTGCTTATATCCATATTGCGGAAGCGGATTGGGAGGATGCCCCAACTATGCCCATATCATTCAAACAACAATTGCGGGAATGCTTTTCAGGAAGCTTTATCTATGCTGGCAAGTACGATAAGGTCAAAGCGGAAAGGGCCATCAGGGAAGGATGGGCCGATATGATCGGGTTTGGAAGGCCCTTTATCGCAAATCCCGACCTACCCTTTCGACTGGCCCATGGCCATCCACTGGCCGAAGGGGATGCAACCACGTATTTCGGTGGTGGTGCCAAAGGATACACCGACTACCCTACGGTACTACAATAAAGTCATATCAACCATAAAAGAATCAAAGTAACCTATGAATCCAAGTGTCAACATATATACAAAATGGGGTGTTTTATCGCTCCTACTCCTTTTGTCAAGTTCTGGTGCCCTGCTGGGCCAAACTGTTCAGGGCATGGACAATGAACGTCTTTACAAAATCGATGGCTTAATTGAAAATCATATCAAGGAGCAGCATATCCCCGGAGCGGTGGCCTTGATCATTCGGGACGGTAAAACAGTTTTCAACAAAGCCTTTGGACATGCCGATCTAGCGAAAGGAATCCCCATGAAGACCGATCATATTTTTAGGATCGCGTCCCAGTCCAAAGCGATAACCAGTTTGGCCGTTATGATGCTTTGGGAGGAGGGAAAGTTCCTTTTGGACGACCCGGTTTCCAGATATATTCCGGCCTTTAAGGAAACGGGCGTCCTTGCAACCTTTAATCCTGCCGATAGTTCATTCACCACGGTCCCTGCGCAAAGACAGATCACCATTCGTGATCTGCTCAGGCATACCTCCGGCATTGCTTACCCTGCCATATTCAGCGATTCCACAATGTGGGCCATTTATCAAAAGAACCATATCCCCAGCGGTATAGGAACTATGAACGGGACCTTAGCGGATAAAATGCCATCATTGGCCAAAATGCCCTTGCAACATCAACCTGGAGAAGCTTTCACCTATGGCCTTAATACCGACCTATTGGGCTATTTGGTGGAGCTATGGTCAGGTCGACCGTTTGATGTGTTTCTAAGGGAGCGCATATTCGATCCTTTGGATATGGAGGACACCTTCTTCCATGTACCCACCGAAAAACACCATCGTGTGGTGACCCTATATGAAAGTAACGGGGATAGGCTGGAAAAAGTGGACCATCCGATTTATGAAGGTGTGGATCCCGATTTTCCAATAAAGGAAGGAACCTATTTATCGGGCGGGGCCGGTTTGAGCACCACAGTGTCCGATTATGCCAATTTTCTTTCCATGTTCTTGAACAAGGGCACCTATAAAAACAAGAGGATACTTGGCAGCAAGACGGTGGAACTGATGTTGACCAATCAGTTGACCCTTGATATGGCCATATCCCCATATCCCGCACAACCGGATGATTTTCAATTCGGTCTGGGATTTGCACTGGAGACCGAAAAAAATGACTATCTATCCCCATTCAGTATAGGCACCTTCAGTTGGGGCGGTGCTTTCAATACGCATTACTGGGCAGACCCCAAGGAAAAATTGATAGGATTGTTGTTCACCCAAGAGTACCTATCCCCCTACTGGAGGATAGGCGATGAATTTGAAGTGCTGGTCTATCAAGGAATCATGGAGTAAAGGAGTTTCCGACCATCCTTATCCATGACCGTGATAGCAGATTATAAAGCAAGACACTGTCCTTCGTTTATTCATCCAAGGATTCCATGCGCTGATGGAGCATTTCAATGAGCTTGTCCAGAAAACGCGTCTTGCTGCTTTTCCTTGATCGGATATCGATAAAGGTGTGGTAATAATTGCCCAGGTCCACATTGTAAAAGTATTCGAAATGCGAGGCCATTTCCTTGATATCGACGGTACCGCCGTTAATACATTTACTGGTGTGTAGGGCATAAAGGAGCTCGATCAGATCGGTCTTGCTCCCTGTCCAAAATAGTTTTGATGGTTTTTCCATAGGGGTGTTCTTTGTAGGTTCCATATTGTTGTTCAAATCGTCCACTTCCTTTCTCAGGTATACAATGAGCATGTCGTAGGCCATAATGGTGGCCACCGTGCCGTCCTGACAGGTGGAAAACTGGTCATCGATCAAAAAGTGGAAGGATTCCAGGGGCATCCGCAGATCTCGGTTGCCACGGACAAAATACTGTTCGTCCATGGACATGGCCCCACGCCGGTAATAGTTATAGAATTCCAAATTGTCGTTGAAGAACGTCTGTAGCTTATCGATCTGTTGTTGCAGGTATTTGATCTGGGCCACATCCTTTCCCCGGGGACGTTTGCTCTCGATACTGAAGAGCCTTATGTAATAAATGAGCTTGCTAAAAATCTGGGGCTTGACATGCTTGAAGAAATAGATCTCATCGGACTGCGTTTCAAAATCTTGGCCTACAATCTGCTGTTGCAGTTTGCGGATACATTTCTCCACCAATGCTATGCCCTTCTCCGCTTTGTAAAGGATATCGCCATTTCCGCTTTCCAAGGCCTCCAACTGGCCCTCAATATCCAATAGCAGTTTTTGATATTTCATTTTAGGTAATCTTTAGTAGTCTCCAAAAGTTTGCCCTGATCCCTTCCCTAGTTTGCACTAGGGAAGGGGAGCTATCCATCGATCTTTTGTTTTGGGAACTTTTGAACTGGGCCTCCTTTAAATCGATCCAATCGGGGCCAAATCATGGGGCCAAATTTGGACTCCTGACCTTTATTGGTATCAAACCGCACTTTTTCAAACTAATCAAAATCCATAAAATTTTGTATCCAATGAGCGGGTAGCGCCTAAAATAATCCCTGACTGCAGATACGCTTTTTTACATTTTGGAGCCTATTTTGTTAAAATTCAGATTTTTCCTGTTAAATGGTTTTTTCATTTTTTTTTAATTTAATCGCCCTTTTTGAAAATGGACGGGATGAAAAGATTTGTGGAAACCGAAATTGCAATCATGTGGTTGGAAAAGGATATACTCTTCTTCATTTGGAAAGAACAGGTGTATATCGATCTTTCAAACGCTAAAAAAATTGTTGCTGCTCGAATACGATTACAACAAGGAAAATCCTATCCCATTGTATGCAGAATGAGAGGCCTACAAAATGTGGATAAGGATGCCTGGCGATACTTGGAAAAAGAAGGTACTGAATCCATCAAATATCTCGTGCTTGTCGCCAATACCCCATTGGGGCGTGCATTCTCAAAGTTTATCATTGGAAAAGTGGCCCCGGTTCCAACCAAGGTATTCGAAGATATGGACGAAGCCGAGCAGTTCCTTTTACAAAATCGCTGAACCCCACATTCCATAAACGGAACCAAATAATTAAAATCATATGGATCGGCCGGAAAACAAAATACGTTTGGAGGACATTTACAACCAATTGGTGCATATTGCCAATGGAAACTTCTCTTACCAAATCGAACGATCGGACAAAAACGATGCGCTTGAGGCTCTGATATTTTTGGTCAACTCCACCACCGAAGAGCTCAGGGATGCCTTTCTGCACCAAGGGTTTATCAAACTGCCCAATTCCTACGACTTGGTCGTTCAAATGTTCTTCAAACTGGATAACAAAGGTCAAATCGTCAGGACAAGCCCTACGGTCGAGACAATGCTGTACCATAAACAAGGAACATTGATTGGGGTTCCCTTTGTACAACTCTTGACCAAGGACTCCCAAAAGGGATGGAAAAAACTGTTGAAAGCCTCACCAAAGGACCGAATTTGGGAATTGACCTTGCAATTGACCTTTAACGAACGATCGGGACTCCAACTCCCTGCCCATTGCCATATCATGCATTTTCCGGAACAAGGGACCAAAAAGGAAACGCTTATGGTCACATCCTTTGATCTGGTCAAGAACGACCGAACGGATCAAGGTTTCATACAAAAGAAACTGAAGGAACACTTACAGGCCCATGAGCTTTTGCCAAAACCACAAAGAACACAGACCCATATCCTCCACGCCATGGACATGGAAAACCTAAGGAAGGCCAAACAGTATATCATGGACCACTTGGATACCCCTCTGCCCGCAATCAAAGAACTGGCGCATATTTGCAATACCAACGAGTATAAGTTCAAAAAAGGATTTAAGGAGCTCTTCGGAATGACGGCCTTTCAATATCAAAAACATGAACGGCTCAGAAAGGCCCATATCCTGATAGAGCACTCCAACAAGACCATCCTTGCCATAGCCAGAACCGTAGGTTTCAAAAAAGGCAACCACTTTGCCCGGGAATTCAAAAAAAGGTACGGATATAATCCCTCTGTGTTAAGACGACTGTCAAAATAATCCTTCTCAGAGCCTAAATAATCCTTAAGAGATCCTTTAGACCTTTTAATTTTACATTGTAAATCAGAAAGTTACAATGTGCAATACTAAAAACATAAAACTTACCGAGATCATAGTGGAAGTGATATGCTTCTTGTATGCCCTACTATTTATCTATGCGGCAACAAGTAAATTAAATGGGTTTCAACAGTTCAAGGACCAACTGGACCAATCTACCCTATTGGTTGGATACGGACATTGGGCAGCTTGGCTTGTCCCGCTTTCCGAACTTGTTTTGGCCATACTGCTCCTCATGAGGCCATTTCGCTTATTTGCGCTTTATGGGTCGCTCATACTCATGGCCCTGTTTTCTGCCTATATCATTGTTGTACTCAACTATAGTGACCATATCCCCTGCTCCTGCGGCGGGGTCATATCAAGTATGGGATGGGAAACCCACCTAGTGTTCAATATCTGTTGGATGGGATTGGCCCTAATTGGTATTGTTCTGATGACAAAGAAAAAATCAACGTATAAAGACACTGTACAGTGATAGGGGAAGCCGAAAACCTATGGAAGAGAGTAGGCATCAATATGTAATTCTTAATATTATGAAATCTAAATTTTTAAAACTCGTATTACCGGCCTTTGCCATTCTTATGGCAGTTGGCCTTGCTTTTGCCACCGAGGACCAAGTTGTGGTACAGGATGCCCATTATTATATTCCTGGTCAAGGTTGGGAAACCATTCAAGTGGACGATGCTTGCTACCAAGGGGGAAGCAATCCTTGCAAATTCAATGGTATGCAGTTGTATGCAGAACGTGATTTGGGAAGCACCCCGTTAAGTAGACCTTAAACAAGGAATACTTTGGATTAAAAAAGGTGCCCGCTATTGGGCACCTTTTTGCACTAATTCAAAAAAAAATAAAAACAATAAACTATTGTATACTAGACTAGTGACCAGGATATGGGTTACCGTTCACTATCTAAAAATGAATCGATTTCTTTAAGACATCGCTGCCAATGCCCCAATAAAGGACTGTCCTTTCTTCCTTTTTGCTCCGTTATGATTTTTTTCTTCAAAGCCATCAATTGGGATACTTTTAGTCCTTTGACATACGCTGAATGTGTAAAAAACTGGGCGTCTTGTTCAAAACGGGCACCTTGGGTCTCTATCGACCTTATCATCTCGGTGATATAGGCTATTTGAATTTCCTGTCTCCGTCTATCCATGGTTCCAAAATCCTTCGCTACCAAGGGAGCAAAAAGTCCTGTTTGTAATGATTCCAGATATTCCTGTAGTAGATATGGCCGTCCCATCCTTTTTTCCATTTGTTCTATCCGTTTCAACCTTGGCGCACTTAGCAGGTCCAGCAGCAATTTTTGTTGGTAGGTCAATACCCGGTCCGGAAAGGTCGAATGTCTTATCCCATCCAAGAATTCAGGATCCGTAAGCCACTTGGGGGATTTAAGGGCTTCGGACAGTATAAATTCCAGGGCCTCCTCCTGAAATTTTAAATTTATCGGTTCAAATAGGTTTCCTTTTTGATTGATTGACTGGTACTGTATTTCATACCCTCCTATCACCGAAACAACATGTTTCACATGATGGTACCACAAATCCAAGGATTTGTTATAAAGCCCCATCAATCTCGTATTATCCTTTTGATCGCTGCATGCATTGGGCATCAATGCTATGGCCCGTTCCAAGTTTTTTAGGGCCATGGACGTACTCTTCACCGGGTCATTGGTCTCGACCACCTCATTGGTCCTACCGGGACCAATAATTTCCAGTTGATTGTCATTGTACCGGAACCAAGAAATGGAATCCTGCAACCGTACCATTTCCTCCAATGCAGTAGATTCATCCATAGCTGATGTTCCGGAAGGAAACTCCTTGTAAGCCCAACGAATGGAATATAGATCCGTAGGACCAACCTTCTGGACAAGTAATGAGGGCGGAATGCTATCCTCCGGTTGTGGGATATTGTTCGGCCTTGTATAGTTCATAATGCTCGGGGTAAATCCCATGGACTCCAACCAGTCGATATCGTTCATTTTTTCGACCGGATAACTATGCTCCCCAAAATTACCGTCGTTAAGTCCCAGGGCATGACCCGTTTCATGAGCGGTCAAACTCTGGAACAATTGTCCGGTCAGGTCATCGGGAAAGGGAAAACTTTGTGCCCTCTTGTCCAAAGCAGCTGCTCTTATAAAATATTGGTCCTCCAAGGTCTGACGAGATGCGTTCAAGAAAATATCCCCTCTCAAGATCTCACCGCTGCGGTAATCAATGACCAAACCTATGGTACCCCCATATTCGGTAGCATCAGGGTCCCTAAAATACCGCTCTTCTCCCCAATAGACCATATTGTTCCGTAAGCTGTTCCGTTCCCAATCGTTAAGACTATCCGTTTCCCTGACCACTATGGCATCCTTGAAACCTGCCGCCTCAAAAGCGGGCAACCACTCCTCTATGCCCGCTTTTATATAAGGCCTCCACTTTTTCGGAATCTCCGGCGATAAGGTGAACACGATCGGTTTTACCGGAACACTTAAAGTTCGATTACCATACTTCTTTTCAAGACGCCTTTTGGCGATATTGGCTTTACTGTTTTGAGGTCCGTCCAATTGAATACCATGCTTAATTCCCATAAAATCCTCATTGATAAAACCCATCCGATAGTCGTATTCCCTACCTTTCATAGACCTCCCCAAAGCATAAAAACCATAATATACGGGAGCAGAGACCCGGGATCCATGTTTGACCATGCCCCGGCGGGTCTTTATGATCAGTTCGTCCCTCAGTGTCTTAACGCCCTCGAGTATGGAGATTTCAGGTATCGGGTTTCCAAAGGAGACCCCAAACCGCTGGGGCCATGAAATATCCTGGTGCAAAATGAGCTTTGTGATATTGATCCTATAGCCCCCCTGGCCGTCATTTTTAGTTTCAATTGGAAGTTTTGCCAGAACATTATCCCTTACGGTAAGTCCCTTGACCACAGGTAAAATGATCCCTGAAGTGGATACTATGCTTTGGGACTTCAGAACAATATTATTCCTGTGCAGCGACCAGATCACTTGCATATGGCTTCGTCTTTTATCGTAAAAGCACGTAAACAACATCGGTTTGTCCAATACCTGCTCCGGAACATTGAGATAGAGTTGGTCCCCTTCTATGCTAGCGGTCAAAAAATGTTCCTTTTCCATCGATTTGATGGTAGGCTCAATAACGCTATGGTTGCCCATTACTACTCCATTACCCAATATCAGGATAGGCAGTAAATAGCGTACAACTGTTTTTATCATAGGTTTATACATTATATGTCCCACAACAGGGATCTATTTTCTTTAGCAACATTTGGGGTTTTCAATAGCCCGGATTTTGGTGCAGTAAGTTCGGATTGGCCGACAATTCTGTTTCAGGTATGGGCAATAGTAGATCCGTTTCCCGCCAACCGGGTTTGATATCACTTAGTACGGTTCCAGCATTTTCGGTCCGTTTCAGGTCAAACCAACGGTGTCCCTGTTCGGTGAAGAGTTCCAATCTTCTTTCCTCCAGTATCTCCTCCAAAAGAGCAGGCTCAGTGGTAGCCGAGGTATTCGGCCTGCCGGCACGACTTCTGATCATATTAAGGTCTGCCCTAGCCCCGGCCAATTCACCGGAGCGGGCCCTCGCCTCAGCGCGGATCAGATATTGTTCGGCCAAACGCAGCACGATGGAATACTCCAAAGATTGCGTTTCATCCAGGCCCGCCTTATACTTATGGGCGTAATAGAGCGTAACCGTATTATCGGAATTCGACATACTGTCCACCCAATGCCCATACCGTAGATCATCGTCTTCAAAAGCGGCCAACAGGGATTCGGACAATGCATAGGATTGGCCCGGAATCGCTTCTATGATCAACTCTCCGGCCTCCCGCGTATTCGTAGGGAAATTGTCGGGGTCCGCTTGCAATTGCCAAATGGTTTCCCGTGACTCCTTTAAGAACACCTGGTCCAAGTCCGGTTCCAGTTGGAACGCTTCAATCAATTCGGTGGCCATGGACCTGGCCAGCTCCCATTCCTCCCTATATACATAGGTCCTTGCCAATAGGGCCTGGGCCACATGGGCATCCGGAATTATCCGTTCCGTTCCCGAAATATCCAAACCATCCAATAATGTAATAGCATGCTCCAAGTCGGTTATAATATGGTCGTATATCTCATCACGGGAACTTCGGGATATGGTATTGTTCACTAAATAATCCGTAGTATCCACATAAGGAACATCCCCAAAGAGCGGCACTAACAAACTGTACAGGTAGGCTCTTATGATCAGGGCCTGTCCCCGGAAGTTGGCCTTTTCTATCTCGGTCAATGATTTGGATGCCTCTACCCCACTGATGATGTCATTGGCTCCATAAATCAAGTGATACGCCTGTTGCCACCACTCCTGGATCCTGTTATTGGCAGCGCTCAGGCTGTGCTGATTAAACTGGGAGAGATCCGCATTTAGCCCGTAGTAATCCATTTCATCACTATAGATGGCCAATGCAGGCATGATCCCATACGTTCCGGAGACCATGCCCCGCTCCCTGATATCAAAATATAGGTTGGCCAATGTGGACTCAACGGTTGCTGGATCCTCAAAAACAGTTTCGGCTATCAATGTGTTTTTTGGAGGGTCCACCTCCACAAAATCGGAACAGGCGAACAATAGACTGCCAAAGATCAAAATGGTAAAACTTTGTCCAATGGCAAATGCTTTGGACCGCTTTAAACTATACATGTTTATATCTGATATTTTCATGGGTATATGTTTTAATTAGAAACTGAAGTTTAGACCTAGTGTCAACTGTCGTAATGGGGGTAATCTGGTACTCGAGGGCTGTTCCGGATCTGGCCCCTTAAAATCGGTGAGGGTCCATAGGTTTTGGCCTTGGAGGTAAATGTTGATGTCCAGGCCATTTTCAATGGTAGGCAACTTATAGTCAATGGAAATATTCCGTAGCCTTAGAAAGGATGCATCTGAAATCGCAGCATTGCTACGCTCTTGGTAATAGCCCCTATCCTGTACCGAGG
>Ga0114901_1002075_pt1 | contig 10953 bp, 10 predicted proteins | sample MalvireepMed_s16_FD_89686 | JGI IMG/M metagenome (GOLD analysis project Ga0114901, IMG submission 89686) | Marine viral communities from the Global Malaspina Expedition - Malaspina viral metaG DeepMed_s16 | ecosystem: Environmental > Aquatic > Marine > Oceanic | place: Mediterranean Sea... | reverse complement strand
GATTGTCGGAAAGGGTAGAAGCAAACACCCCAATGGCCGTGTAGGAACTTATAAGAAATAGCAGTCCAAAATAGGAGCCAAAAACAATCCCCAAATCATAATTACCTTCGGTCATGCCCAATTTGGAAATGGCAAAGACGTAAATGATTGTTGGCACTACGGCTATCACACACAACAGAACGGCTCCCCAAAATTTGCCCAATACAAACTTCCAGACAGAAACGGGTTTTATCAATAATAGCTCCAATGTTCCCATTTTCCGTTCTTCCGAAAAACTCTTCATCGTGATGGCTGGAACCAAAAAGATAAAGATCCATGGAGCGAGCAGGAAGAAATTGCCCAAGTCTGAAAAGCCATAATCAAAAATGTTGTACTCTCCTTTAAAGACCCATAAAAAGAGCCCGTTGAGCAATAAAAACGACCCCACGATCAAATAACCGATAGGCGACGTAAAAAAGGACCGTACCTCTCTCTTGAAAATCGCGAACATTAAAATGGATTTGTAGATTGGACTTTATTCACGCTCCAGGCTTCCGGTCTGTTGGAGAACAGTTGTTTTGTTCTGGCCCAAACCGTTTTGAAAAAATCGGAGTTCCTATATCTTTCCAAATCTGCAGGGGTATCCCAAAAACTGTAGGTGAAAAAGATACAGGGATTGTTGATATCCTGATACAGTTCCACCATATTACAACCTTCAAATGCCAAGATTCCGTTTTTTGTTTCCGCAAAGATTTGCTCAAAACTAGGAATATTTTCGGGTTTAAAGGTCAGTTTTACGATGCGGGTCAACATTTAAAGGAAATTTATGGTTACGGTATCCCGATAATTCAATCCGAGTAGGGAAGAGGCCCCACCAACGGAATTCAGGTCACTCTTATAAATGGCAAGCTCAATATAACCGGCAGAGTTGAAAAGTGCCAAGGCATCGCCAGGTCCCATGCGCTGGGATCGATCCAGGTCATAATTGATGATGCCATTGTAGCTATGGTGCACTTTCTTGATCTTGGTGGTACGGGCAATGATCTCATAATCCCGCCCGTTGCGATAGGCCTCAAACAGTCCTTTTTGAATATTGGTGACCACGTTGCCATAGTTATCTATATAGATTACGTTACCCGAAATGGACTTGCCATTGTTGATAATTCGTGGTTCAAATTCACGGAGTTCTTTCAGATCATCAAAATTTCTTCCGATGACTTCAAGTTTTCCACCGCGGGCAATATGGCAAGCTACCTGGACGAAAATGTTCAGCACGGGAAAGGAACCGGATTCCGCATTCGGAAGGTTGATTTCCACTATTTTTTCCGGTTTCACTTCGGAAGTGATCAGGGAAATCACACCACTATTGGAACTCACAAAATAATGCCCATCTACCTGAACCACAATATGTTGATTTTCTGGCGACCATTCAGAATCGACACCCACCACATGAACAGTACCCATGGGAAACGATCGATAGGCATTTTTTAGGATGTAAGCGCACTCTTGAATATTGAAGGGGCTTATGGCATGGGAAATATCAACAATGGTAACCTCGGGGAGGTTGCTCAAAATAGCCCCTTTAACAGTACCTACAAAGTGATCTTTGTAGCCAAAATCTGTTGTTAAGGTTATGATTGCCATGCAATACTGTTGATATGTTTTTGCCCGCTCAAATTGATTTTTGGTTAAGTTTGCGATGTAAAATTAGTTAAAAAAGAAAGAATATAATTCTTCAAAAACAACTGTAACACCTCACTTTTTTTGAACGAACTTATAATAGAACTTACGGACATCAGCCCCCAAGACTTTTTTGGACAGCAAAATGAAAACATCGAACTGCTCAAAAAATACTTTCCAAAGTTAAAAATTGTGGCAAGGGGTAACAAAATCAAGGCTTATGGCGATGAAGAACTGCTTGAGGAATTCGATCGTCGCTTTGATGAAATCACGGGACAATTTGCCAAATACAACAAATTGGACGAGAACATGATCGAACGCATCCTTACCAGCACCAGCCAAGAGGAATATACTTCTTCCCAAAGCAGTGGCGATGTTTTGGTACATGGAGTGAACGGTCGTTTGATCAAGGCCCAGACGGCCAACCAACGCAAAGTGGTGGATGCCTGCAAAAAGGACGACATGGTTTTTGCCATCGGTCCTGCAGGTACCGGTAAAACCTATACTGGGGTGGCCTTGGCCGTAAAGGCGCTCAAGGAAAAGCAGGTTCGCCGCATCATATTGACCCGTCCGGCTGTGGAAGCAGGGGAGAACCTTGGATTCCTACCCGGCGACCTCAAGGAGAAATTAGATCCATACATGCAGCCTTTGTATGATGCTCTTCGGGATATGATCCCTGCGGAAAAACTGGCCAAATATCTGGAAGACGGCACCATTCAAATTGCTCCAATGGCTTTTATGCGTGGTCGTACACTGGACAATGCCTTTGTGATCTTGGACGAGGCCCAAAACACTACCCATGCCCAAATGAAAATGTTCCTGACCAGGATGGGCAAGAATGCCAAATTTTTATTGACAGGGGATCCTGGTCAGATCGATTTGCCGAGAAGGGTTATTTCCGGTTTAAAGGAAGCACTTTTGATACTGAAGGATGTGGACGGCATCAGTATTATTTATTTGGATGATAAGGATGTGATCCGACATAGATTGGTGAAAAAGGTCATTGATGCCTATAAAAACATAGAGCACCAAAATCAATTCTAATATGGGACTGAATACGTTGATGTCCACGGACTTTGAATTTCCGGGACAAAAATCTGTTTATAAAGGTAAGGTAAGGGAGGTATATACCCTTCAAAATGATGTTTTGGTCATGGTAGCCACGGACCGTTTGTCCGCTTTTGACGTGGTCATGCCCAAGGGTATTCCCTACAAGGGTCAGATCTTGAACCAGATTGCCACCAAAATGATGAAGGATACGGAGGACATTGTACCTAATTGGTTACTGGCTACCCCAGATCCCAACGTAGCTGTCGGTCTGGCTTGTGAGCCTTTTAAGGTTGAAATGGTGATCCGTGGATACCTTTCCGGACACGCGGCTAGGGAGTACAAAGCTGGCAAAAGAAAGTTGTGCGGCGTACCCATGCCCGAAGGAATGAAGGAAAACGACAAGTTTCCCAGTCCCATCATTACCCCGGCGACCAAGGCCGAAAAAGGGGACCATGATGAGGATATTTCCAAAGAGGATATTTTAAAAAGAGGTATTGTTTCCAAGGAAGATTATGAGGTGTTGGAACAGTACACCCATGCGCTTTTTCAAAGGGGAACCAAGATTGCAGCTAAAAGAGGTTTGATCTTGGTGGATACCAAATACGAGTTCGGAAAGACCAAGGATGGCAAAATCGTATTGATTGATGAGATCCATACACCTGATTCTTCCCGCTATTTTTATGCTGAAGGATACCAAGAGCGTCAGTCAAACGGTGAAGCACAAAAACAATTGTCCAAAGAATTTGTTAGGCAATGGCTCATTTCCAATGGTTTCCAGGGCTTGGAAGGGCAAAAGGTTCCTGAAATGTCCGATGCGTATATTGAGTCGGTATCCAATAGATATATTGAATTATATGAGAACATCACTGGTGAAAAATTCATAAAAAGCGATATTTCCAATATCGAGGACCGTATCTTCAATAATATCAGCGGATATTTGGCCAGGTAGTCTTCAAATTACCTTTCTTTCAATATTTATAGCCTTAAATTGATGATTTCATTATTCTAAAGGAGTTTTTTGTTTAAATATTTAAAGCTAATTTGGTATATTTATGCTAATTAAGTATATCCCATGCAAAGTTGTCCAAATTGTTCCTCTTCAGAATTCACCAAAGCAGGTGTCATTAATGAACGGCAACGGTTTAAATGCAAATCCTGCGGCTATTATTTTACAGTTCCCAAGCTGGGTAAACAAATTGATGATTACTACGTAAACAAAGCATTACAGCTTTATTTAGAGGGACTTACCTATCGAGAAATAGAAAGAATTTTAGGTGTTTCCCATGTTTCCGTTATGAACTGGGTGCGTAAATACAACATCAAACGGCCCTATAATTCCAAATACCATCCCACCTACAAAATCTTGAACTTGGGAGAACTTCAAAAATATTTCCTCAATCCTGAAAATTTAAAAGGCGCGGGCCAGTTGGTAACCGAGCTTGGCGATAAGTTCATGCTCATAAAATGGGACCGTTTCAAAGATTGAGTATAGTTATTTAGCAAAAACATATACTGATTTTTTGTTCAGTACTTTTTTTTAGGATGTTCGTAGTGCACATAACTCACTAACATCCAAACTGAAATGAAAAGAATCCTTCTTGGAATGGCATTATTACTTCTGTGCATTCCTTCTTCATTCTCGCAAGGTAACACCGAATACACGGGGGGTTACAAAGTTAATTTTAACGAAGATGGCTCCAAATATCTTCGTATCATCGCTTGGGGACAATTCTGGGCCCAATACAACGATAATGTTCCGGATGATGCCAGTAAGCTGAATCTTAGCGTAAGGCGTGCCAGGGTATTGACGTATACGCAATTGAACAAAAAGTTTTTGATCCTTACCCATTTTGGATTGAACAGCTTAAATGGCAGTAACTTGAGTCCTACTGGCAAAGGAGAATCAGCCCAGTTATTCTTTCATGATTTTTGGGGAGAGTGGCAGATTGGCAAGAACATAGCAGCAGGTTCTGGACTACATTATTGGAACGGTATCTCACGCCTGAACAACAGTAGTACCCTCAACTTCATGACTTTGGACAACAACCGGGAATCTTGGGCTGCATTGGGCCTCAGCGATCAGTTTGCACGTCATTTAGGGGTTTACCTAAAAGGTAAAGTGGGCAAGTTACAATACCGTGTTTCATATAACGAGGCTATTACAACCACTTTGGATTCCGGTAACGACCCAACACCAAACGGCAGGGCGGTGTATCGCGGAAGGGAACTATTGGGTGCTGGCAATGCCGGCAAGGTCGTGCAAGGATATTTTGATTATCATTTCTTGGATGAAGAATCTAATTTCCTACCTTACAAGGTGGGAACATACTTGGGAAGCAAGAAAGTCTTCAATATAGGAGCGGGATTCCTGAACCATAAAAACGGTGTTGTGGTGATGGATGGAACAGGAAATTTGGAAGGAGAGGACGTGAACATTTTCGCGGTAGACGCTTTTTATGATGCTCCCCTAGCTGATGATGGTTCTGCGATTACCGCTTACGGGGTTTTCCAGAGCAATGATTATGGTCGCAATTTTGTTTTAGGCCCATATGGAACAGGAAACATGATCTATGGACATGTGGGGTATTTGATTCCTGGAGCGGCAGATAAGTCAAGGGTACAACCTTTTTTGTCTTATCAGACCAGGACCATTGATGCGATTGATGACAATGCAACCCGATTCGGGATTGGGGCCAACCTGTTCATGACAGGGCACCATTCCAAACTCACGCTGGAATATACCAATTCCAAAGTTGGAAACGGCGATAGTTCCGGGGTGTTGACACTGCAAGCACATATTTATTTATAATTCACTAAACCAACAAATTATGTCAGAAAAACAGAAAAAGGCAACTGCCTATTGGAAAGAGAACCTAAGGTATCTGGTTATTCTTTTGACCATTTGGTTCTTGGTCTCCTACGGAGCCGGGATCATGTTCAAGGATGCGTTGAACAGCATTCGCTTAGGCGGATTTAAACTAGGATTTTGGTTCGCACAACAAGGGTCCATCTATGTATTTGTCATCCTCATTTTTGTCTACGTTCGATTGATGAACAAACTGGACAAAAAATACGGCTACGACGAAGATTAACTAACCAACTAAAAAACTAGAATTATGAGTGTACAAGTATGGACATATCTATTGGTGGGCCTATCTTTTGCCCTATATATTGGTATAGCTATTTGGTCTAGGGCCGGATCTACCAAAGAATATTACGTTGCCGGCGGGGGCGTTTCCCCATTGGCTAACGGAATGGCAACGGCAGCGGACTGGATGTCGGCGGCTTCCTTCATTTCCATGGCAGGTATCATTGCCTTTGCAGGATATGACGGTGCGGTTTATTTAATGGGTTGGACCGGCGGATACGTGCTTCTGGCCCTGTTATTGGCACCTTATCTGAGGAAATTCGGAAAGTTTACGGTTCCAGATTTTATCGGCGAACGCTATTACTCTAAAACTGCACGTATTGTGGCCGTTATCTGTGCCCTGATCGTTTCCTTTACCTACGTTGCAGGACAAATGCGTGGCGTTGGAATCGTTTTCTCCAGATTTTTGGAAGTGGACATCAACACCGGGGTAATCATTGGCATGGTCATCGTTTTATTCTATGCCGTGCTTGGTGGAATGAAAGGAATCACCTATACCCAGGTGGCACAATATTGTGTATTGATCTTTGCCTTTATGGTACCTGCAATTTTCATTTCTATCCAGATGACAGGAAACCCAATTCCACAATTGGGAATGGGAGGCACCGTGGCCGACGGAACCTATCTTTTGGACAAACTGGATGGACTTACCACCGAATTGGGCTTTGCGGAATATACGGATGGTTCCAAAAGTTTGGTGGACGTTTTCGCCATTACCCTTGCCTTGATGGTGGGTACTGCCGGTTTGCCACACGTAATTGTTCGTTTCTTTACTGTGAAAAGGGTCAAGGATGCCAGAAAATCTGCTGGATGGGCCTTGTTGCTCATTGCCATCCTATATACCACTGCTCCTGCGGTTGCCGTCTTCGCTAGGACTAATTTGATCGAGACCGCCAGCGAAAAGGAATATGCATCCATGCCACAATGGTTCAAGAACTGGGAAGAAACCGGCTTGTTGAAATTCGATGACAAGAATGGCGACGGCAAGATCCAATATGTGGGTGCAGCCGATATGAACGAACTGACGGTGGATAGGGATATCATGGTTTTGGCAAATCCTGAAATCGCGAATTTACCCGCTTGGGTGGTCGCATTGGTGGCTGCCGGAGGTTTGGCCGCAGCGCTTTCCACAGCAGCCGGATTGTTGTTGGTGATTTCATCTTCCATTTCACATGATTTAATCAAAAACGTTTTCAATCCAACCTTGTCAGAAAAAGGGGAGCTTTGGGCAGCTAGGATTTCTGCTGCCGTTGCCGTAGTGATCGCCGGTTACTTCGGGATCAATCCACCAGGGTTTGTGGCGGCGGTGGTCGCCCTGGCCTTCGGCTTGGCGGCAGCATCGTTCTTCCCAGCCATTATTTTGGGTATTTTCTATAAGAAAATGAACAGCAAAGGTGCCATCTCAGGTATGATTGTTGGGCTTTTACTGATGTTGTATTACATGCTCAAATTCAAATTTGGCCTGTTTGATGGTGGTAAGGATGCCGTGGCTGGTCTGCAAGCCGATTGGTGGTTTGGAATTTCACCTGAAGGTTTCGGAACCATTGCCATGATTGTCAACTTTATAGTGGCACTTACTGTAAATCAATTTACGCCAGAACCACCTGAGGAAGTACAGGAAATTGTGGAACATATTAGAATACCTAGCGGTGCAGGTGAAGCATCGGCACATTAATTTAGTTGGTTGTGAAAGAGCGGTGCGGTGTTAAATTACCGCACCGTTTTTGTAATTTTAATAAGCCGACGAGCTAGAGAAAATGAAGAAAAGGCATCAGCAAAAATTGATACTCATTTCCATAGTACTGTTCTTTTTATGGAATGTTCCCTTCGTGGGCATTTTTGATGTTGACGGACAGGTTTTGGGATTTCCTATCCTGTATGTCGCCATTTTTTTGAGTTGGTTGCTATCCATCATTTTTGCATACATCATTTTAAAGAAGTTCTATGAGTAATTATGTGGTAGGACTTATCATTGTGATGTATTTGGCCATGCTTTTTGTATTGGCCTATTTTGCCGAAAAAAAACCTCGTGGCAAATGGACCAACAATCCTTATGTGTACACCCTTTCCTTGGCGGTGTATTGTACGGCATGGACCTATTATGGCAGTGTGGGAATCGCTTCGCGTTCCGGAATAAGTTTTTTGGCCATTTATTTGGGCCCTGTTATCTCCTTTCCATTATGGATTGTGGTGATGAAAAAGGTCATTCGCATTTCCAAGCAGCATAAAATTTCCAGTATCGCGGATTTTATATCCATGCGATATGGCAACAATAGGTTTTTGGGAGCCTTGGTGACGGTTACCTGCCTGTTGGCCATCATTCCTTACATTTCCTTGCAATTGAAGGCGGTTTCGGAAACCTTTTCACTGATTTCTTCAGAAAACAGCTATGTTTCCAAAGGTTTTCTTGACGATTCCACCTTTTACATCGCGCTGCTCATTGCCGTTTTTGTGGCCTTTTATGGTACTCGTTCCACGGATACTTCCCAACACAAGAAAGGTATCATCGCAACAGTGGCCTTCGAATCCATTTTAAAATTGGTATTCTTTTTAGCCATCGGTATTTATGTCACGTTTTACCTTTTTGATGGCACAACAGATTTGTACAATCAGGCATCGATGAAGGCGAATTTTAGTCAACTAACATCCTTGGGAGGTCTGGAAAATGGCTTTAATTGGCTTTTTACCATTTGTTTGTCCTTTTTTGCCATTTTCTTGTTGCCCAGGCAGTTTCATGTGGCTGTTGTGGAGAATGACAATGAAAATTATTTAAAAAAGGCCATTTGGTTGTTTCCATTGTACCTATTGCTTTTCAATGTTTTTGTGATATTCATCGCTTGGGCAGGGAACATTCGTCTTCCCGAAGCGATAAACCCTGATTATTACTCCCTTTTATTGCCCTTACAGCAAAACAACCAAGGTTTTGTGCTGATGGTATTTATAGGGGGTTTTACGGCAGTGATCTCCATGATCGTGGTCTCTACCTTGGCATTGTCCACCATGGTGAGCAATAATATCGTTATCCCATATGGTTTTATCAAAAAATTGGTGGAGGGCAATCCGGAGGAGAATGCAAAAAGGATCAAGAACCTGAGAAGATTGGCCATTTTCCTCTTGATCATTCTCGCTTACTTCTTTTACGTGAACTTTTCGGCACAGCTCTCCTTGTTTTCCATTGGGTTGATTTCGTTTGTGATCATTGCCCAATTGGCCCCATCCTTTTTTCTTGGGCTAACATGGAGAAGGGGAACGGCTCGGGGAACCGAAATAGGTATTTTGGTGGGATTGGCGGTTGTTTTTTACACCCTTTTGCTGCCAATAATCAGTCAGGTGATGATGCCCAATGTCAAGCTTGTGGAAGAAGGTCTTTTCGGTTACTCTTGGCTTAAACCAGCACAACTTTTTGGACTGGATTACTTAACACCGGAGAGTAATGCTTTTTTGTGGAGCATGTCGCTCAACACCTTGTCATTCGTCGGGTTCTCCCTGCGCGCCAAGGGTAATTATAGGGAGCGGAACTATGCCGAAATGTTTGTGAACCACGCTAATTATGAAAATCTTCAGGAAGGGGCGTTTGTGTGGAAAGGAGAGGCGTATGTGGCGGATATTAAAAGATTGTTGAGCCGATTTTTGGGCGAGGCAAGGACCAATCGCGCCTTGCGCATCTTCAATAAAAAACATAATATCTCCGATACGGAGGAAAGGGCAGATGCAAGGTTGATCAACTTTTCCGAAAAATTGTTGACAGGAAGTATTGGAAGTGCTTCCGCCAAGATCTTGTTGGCATCGGTATCCAAGGAAACACCCATCAGTTTGGTGGAAGTGCTCAATATTTTGGAGGAGAGCAAGGAAACCAAGGCCAATAATAAATTATTGCTGGAAAAATCGGAGCAGCTTACGGCCATGGCGCATCAGCTCAAGGAAGCCAATGAGGAGCTTTTATTTCAAGATAGACAGAAAGATGAATTCTTGGACACGGTTGCCCATGAGCTCAAAACTCCCATTACGTCTATAAAAGCGGCTTCGGAGGTTTTGGAAGATGATGACATGCCATCAGAATTGCGAAGGCAGTTTTTGGAGAACATCAGCAGGGACACCGATCGTTTGGATACGCTGATCCACAACATTCTTGATCTGGAAAAACTTTCCGACAACAAGACCGAACTGGATATTAAAAAGCGCAAAATCAATAAAACCATAAAAAAGGCGCTTAAAGGGGTGGAACAAATTGCTGCAAAGAAACAGGTTGCCATCCATTTTAAGGAAAAGGAAAATGTGGAAGTGCCCTTTGATGAAGACCGATTGTTGCAGGTTTTGACGAATTTACTATCCAATTCCCTTAAATTTACGGAACCACATATAGGAACCATCAAAATCTATTTGGAGGATGGGGATAAAGCTTTGAGAGTATCTGTTGAGGATAATGGACGTGGCATTCCGGTAGAGGATCAAGCCTACATTTTTGACAAGTTTTATCAATCCAAAAACCAGAATACCAAAAAGCCACAAGGCAGTGGGTTGGGCCTTGCCATTTGTAAAAAGATAGTGGAAGGCCATAAGGGTTCCATTTGGGTGGACAAAGGATTTAAGAAAGGGGCACGTTTGGTTTTTGAACTGCCCAAAAGCAGAAATGGAACATGAAGAAAATTTTGATTGTGGACGATGAACCCAATATTGTAATGTCTTTGGAATACGCTTTCAAGAAAAAGGATTTTGAGGTTTTTATCGCCAGGGACGGTACAGAGGCACTGGAAATAGCGGAGCGTGAAATACCGGATTTAATCCTGTTGGATGTTATGATGCCACAAATGGACGGTTATGAAACCCTAAAAAAAATTCGCGAAAGTGAAAATTTAGACCACACCAAAGTGGTATTTCTCTCTGCCAAGAGCAAGGAAAAGGATATTGAAAAAGGACTGAAAATGGGTGCGGATGGGTATATGACCAAGCCTTTTTCCATAAAAAAGATTATCAGCGATGTAGAGGAAATGATCACATAACATGCCCTCGCATCATCAAATTTATAACAAAACAAATATTAACTAAACATATCATTAGATGAGTAATTATCATATCAAACACTTGGAGGAATATTT
>Ga0114901_1002074_pt1 | contig 10956 bp, 8 predicted proteins | sample MalvireepMed_s16_FD_89686 | JGI IMG/M metagenome (GOLD analysis project Ga0114901, IMG submission 89686) | Marine viral communities from the Global Malaspina Expedition - Malaspina viral metaG DeepMed_s16 | ecosystem: Environmental > Aquatic > Marine > Oceanic | place: Mediterranean Sea... | reverse complement strand
CAGCCGCACGAACTGGTCCGGGGCGAGATCGGCGCGCGTCATCGACGCCTGCACCTCGTCCCGGCGCGCCTCGATCTGCGCAATGCGTTCGGCGGAAATATGCATCAGAGCGCCGTCACCGTTCCGACCAGCGCATCGAGCGCCACCGCCTGCTGCTCGCCGGTGCCAAGGTTGCGGACGGCCGCTTCGCCCCGCGCCAGTTCATCATCGCCAAGAATGATCGCCCAGCCGGCGCCCGACGCATTGGCGCGCTGCATCCGCTTCTTCATATTGCCGCGATAGCCCATGTCGCAAGCGATGCCGGCGCGGCGCAAGTCGGCGATGATGCCGGTCGCCCGCGCTTCGGCCGCCTCTCCCATGGGGATGAGCACCACGCTGGGCTTCTCAACCGCCGGCGCATCCACCAGCATCGCCAGCCGCTCGATGCCCGCGGCCCAGCCGACCGCCGGCGTGGCGGGGCCGCCCAGATTCTCGATCAGCCCGTCATACCGCCCGCCGCCCAGCACCGTGCCCTGCGCGCCGAGGCGGTCGGTCACGAACTCGAACGCGGTGTGGCGATAATAATCCAGGCCGCGCACCAACCGCGCATTGCGTTCCCACGCGACGCCCGCCGCATCGAGTCCGCTCGTCACCTTGTCGAAGAAGCTGCGCGCCGCATCGGTCAGATAGGCGTCGATGTCGGGCGCGCTGTCGGCGATCGGCCGGTCGCGCGGATCCTTGCTGTCGAGGATACGCAGCGGATTCTTCGCCAGCCGCTCGACGCTGTCTTCCGACAGATCGCCGCGATGCGCTTCGAAATGGGCGATCAGCGCGGCGCGCCAGGCTTCGCGGCTCTCCGCGTCGCCCAGCGTGTTGAGCGTCAGCGTGACGCCCTCGATCCGCAGTTCGCGCAGCAACTGGTCGCCCATGACGAGCAGTTCGACATCAGCGCCGGGCTCGCCCGCGCCGATGATTTCCGCATCCAGCTGGTGGAACTGGCGAAACCGGCCCTTTTGCGGCCGCTCGTATCGGAAGAGCGGGCCGTGGGTGGCCACTTTGAGCGGCGCATATTGCTGCCAGCCCTCGGTGATGTAGGCGCGGCTGATGCCGGCGGTGAATTCGGGCCGCAGGGTGATGGAGTCGCCGCCGCGATCCTGGAACGTGTACATTTCCTTGGACACGACATCGGTGCTTTCGCCCAACGACCGGGCGAAGACCGCCGTTGCTTCGAACACCGGCACTTCGACCCGCTGGAACCCGTAGAGCCGGCGCACGCGATCGAAGGCCGCCACGACATGGGCGAACCTCTCCTGAAAAGCATCGGGCGTGCCGCCCAGCATGTCCTGCGTGCCGCGCACGGGGCGCGGGGTTTCTAGTCTGGCCATGGGGCAGCGCCTTTAGCGGGATTTCAAGGTCAAGGAAACGCGCTTTTTTGGACACTTGCGTGCGCCGATATTCCATATCCTGCTAGGGGTGGACGCGCGCGCGCAGAGCCGCCATGCTGGCCCCCATCCGGGCCATCCGGCCCCGCCCATCTTTCGGAGACCTCCATGATCCGCAGCCTTGCTGCCGCCCTTTGCCTTTCCACGGGCCTTGCCACCGCGTTCGCCAGCCCGCTGCTGGCGCAGGATGTGGTCCGCTCCAAGCCGACCGCCCTGCCCGTCGACGATGCGACTCCCGCCCCGCGCGATACGCCCTATCCCGGCACGATCCGGCTGGAGGTCGACGCCACCGACACGACCCAGCGCATCTATCGCGTCAAGGAAACCATTCCCGTGGCGCAGGCCGGGCCGATGACGCTGCTGATGCCCGAATGGCTGCCGGGTAATCATGCGCCGCGCGGCCAGATCGAAAAGCTCGCCGGGCTCACCATCACCGCCAATGGCCAGCCGGTGCAGTGGGTGCGCGATCCGCTGGACGTCTATGCCTTCAAGATCGACGTGCCGCAGGGCGCGACCGAGATCGTCGCATCCTTCCAGTTCCTATCCGCGACCCAGCCCAGCCAGGGCCGCGTCGTCATCACCCCCAGGATGATGAACATCCAGTGGGAGCAGGTCTCGCTCTATCCCGCGGGCTATTTCACCCGCCAGATCCCGGTGCAGGCAAGCGTCACCTACCCCGCCGGCTGGCAGGCCGCGACCGCGCTGCGCGGCACGAAGACGGGCGATACCGTCGCCTATGACACCATCGACTATGAAGCGCTGCAGGATTCGCCGGTCTTTGCCGGCCGCTATTTCAAGCCGGTCGACCTGGGCCACGATGTGACGCTCAACATCGTCGCCGACGCGCCGGACGAGCTCAACTACAAGCCCGAGCAGATCGCCAAGCACAAGAAGCTGGTGGATGAAGCCGGCGCGCTGTTCGGCGCCTATCATTTCAACCATTATGACTTCCTGCTGGCCATCACCGACGAGATGGGCGGCATCGGCCTTGAACATCATCGCTCGTCCGAGAACCAGGTCGAGCCGGGCTATTTCAAGGATTGGGATTCGGGCAAGGCGCTGCTCGACCGCAACCTGCTGCCGCATGAATTCACGCACAGCTGGGACGGCAAGTTCCGCCGCCCCGACCTGCTGTGGACACCCGATTTCCGCACGCCGATGCAGGATAATCTGCTGTGGGTCTATGAAGGGCAGACGCAATTCTGGGGCTATGTGCTGGGCGCGCGCTCGGGCATGTTCACCAAGCAGGAGACGCTGGACGCCTATGCCAATATCGCCGCGCGGCTCGACACCGCGGTCGGCCGGCAGTGGCGCCCGCTGGAGGACACCACCCATGATCCCATCATCTCGGCCCGGCGGCCCAAGGGCTGGACCAGCTGGCAGCGGTCGGAGGATTATTATAACGAAGGCCTGATGATGTGGCTGGAGGCCGACGCCATCATCAGCAAGGCGACCAGCGGCCGCAAGGGCCTGGATGATTTCGCCAAGGCCTTTTTCGGCATCAAGCCGGGCGACTGGGGCGAAGTCGTCTATAATCGCCAGGACATCATCGACACGCTGAACGGCATCGCGCCCTATGACTGGGCCGGCTTCTTCCAGAAATATGTCGACCGCCCCACCGGCGAAACGCCCAAGGGCGGCTTCTTCATGGGCGGGTACAAGCTGGTCTACACCGAAGAGCCCAACAGCTTCACCAAGGCGGCAGAGACCGCCGGCAAATATGTCGACCAGGGGTCGGGCATCGGCGCGATCGTCAAGAATGACGGCGAGATCAGCAGCGTCATCTGGGACAGCGCGGCGTTCAAGGCCGGGCTGGTCGTGGGCGCCAAGATCCTGGCGGTAAACGGCTATGAATTCTCGCCCGAAGCCTGGAAGGGGGCGATCACCGGCGGCAAGGACGGCAAGACGCCGATCCAGATCATCATCAAGCAGGACAAATATTACCGCACTTTGTCGCTCGCTTATTCAGGTGGCTTGCGCTATCCGCGCCTCGAAAAAACAGGAGCGGGCGAAGGCAGCCTCGACCGGCTGCTCAAGCCCAGAACATGAGTCACCCGCAGCAAATCGCGTAGGATAGAGGCGTTTTCATGAATATCGAACTGATCTCCGTTGGCGACGATCCGCCCCACAACCTCAATGTCGTCATCGAGGTGCCGGTGGGTGGCGAACCAGTCAAATATGAGTTCGACAAGGCGTCGGGCGCGCTGTTCGTGGACCGCATCCTGCACACGCCGATGCGCTATCCGGCCAATTACGGCTTCGTGCCGCACACGCTGTCGCCCGATGGCGATCCGCTCGACGCGCTGGTCGTCGCGCGCTCGCCCTTCATCCCCGGCTGCGTCGTGCGGGCCCGCCCGATCGCGGTGCTGAACCTGGAGGATGAAGCGGGCGGCGACGAAAAGCTGGTCTGCGTGCCGGTGGATTCGACCTTCCCTTATTATTCCAACGTGGGCGAGCGCGACGACCTGCCGGAAATCGTGTTCCAGCAGATCGAGCATTTCTTCACCCACTATAAGGACCTGGAGAAGAAGAAGTGGGTGCGCATCGGCACCTGGGGCGGCGCGGAAGACGCCCGTCGCATCACCCTGGAAGCGATCGAACGCTATCAGGCGGCGAAGAAGGCGGCCTGAGCCGCTTCTTGTTCCGGAAAAACCAGAAAAGGCCGCGCGGAAAGCCACCGCGCGGCCTTTTTTACGTCTGAGGCGGCCGGCGCGCTAGATAAGCCGGTCCGCCTCCAGCGCCAAAGCGAAGGAATCGCGCGTGCGGGGCAAGCGGGCGTGGAGCCTGGCGTCGGCTTCGGCAAGCCGCTCGACCCCAGCCTGCAGCTGCGCTTCGTCCAGGGTAAAGGGCAGGCGCAGGAAGCGCTCGAACGCGCCGCCCACGCCAAAGCGCGGCCCGGCCGCCACGCGCACCCCCAGGCTTTCGGCAAGCGCCGCCAGCGCCGTCGCCTCCGCACGCGGCAGTTCGGCCCAGAGCGACAGGCCGCCCGCCGGCGATTCGACGCGCCAGTGCGGCAGATGCGTGGCGATCAGCCCCAGCAAATGGTCGCGCCGGTCCCGCAGCACCTGCGCCCGCGCGCCCAGCCCCACGTCCGCGTCGATCAGTTGCGCCACCGCCAGCTGCTCGACGACCGGGCTCGCCATGTCCATCGTCGTTCGCAACCGGCCGAGCGCCGCGACGGTCTGCGCATCGGCGCGAATCCAGCCGACCCGCAAGCCGCCCCAGAAGATCTTGCTGGCCGATCCCAGCGAGATGACCTGCCGGCCGGACGGATCATGGCAGGCCACCGGCGGCGGCGGCGCGAAGTCGAGCCCCATGGCGACCATCGTTTCATCGACGATCAGGGGCGTGTGCGTGCGCGCGGCGGCGGCCACCAGCGCGCGGCGCGTGGCCGGGTCCATCGACCGCCCGGTCGGGTTGTGGAAATCGGCGATCACATAGGCGAAGCGCGGCGCGGTCTGGCGAAAGGCCGCCTCCATCGCGTCGATGTCCCACCCCTGTTCGGGCAGGCCGACCGGCACCGGCACGACATGGGCGCGCTGCAGCGCCTGGATGACATTATGATAGGTCGGATGGTCGATCACCGCCCGGTCGCCCGGGCCGGCCAGCCATTGGAGCAGCAGCGAAAAGCCCTGCTGCGCGCCGTTGGTGACCATGATCTGGTCCGGGGAGGTCGGGCAGCCGCGCCGGTCATAATGGGCGGCGATCGCGCGGCGCAGCACCATCAGGCCGAAGGGATCATAGCCAAGATCGCCGAGATAGGCGGGCAGCGCCTCCACTGCATGGGCATAGGCGCGCGCGACGCCGGGCGCGGCCGGCAGCGCGGCATGAGTCCAGTTGAGCAGATTGCCGCCCGCCGGCATTTCCGGATCGTCCGCGGGCTTGGCGGCGTGGCCCGCAGGCAGGCGCGTGACGCTGCCCGACCCCTGCCGGCTTTCCAGAAAGCCTTCGTCGCGCAGCCGGTCGAAGGCGGCGGCCACGGTGGTGCGCGACAAGCCGAGCGCGGCCGCAAGCTCGCGTTCGCCGGGCAAGCGCACGTTGAGGCCGACGCGCCCGTCGAGCACCAGCATCCGCAGCGCCTGGGCCAGCTGCCGATAGGCGGGTTCGGCGCTGTCCTGGGCGCGCCAGGCGCCGAGCAGGCGCAACAGGGAAGGCGGACGAAGCGAGGAAGGAGACATGAGCGATCCTGCCTGATCTAGGGATTGCTGCCATTTACGCGCAACCGGCCCTGCATCAAAAGGCCAGTCGTAAACGATCGGCATGATCCGCTCTGTTTTCATGGTGTCACGCGACAAGGGCATGGAGGGCCCGCGAGGCTAGGCCGTTGTTCATCGCGAAGGGGATGCAATGCCCATGGACGTCAGTCGCAGAATGATGCTCGCGGGCGCCGCGGCGCTCCCGCTGGGCGAAGCCGCGCGCGCCGCCCCTGCCCCGTCGGGGCCGGCCGATGAGGCCGGATGGCGCGCCATCGCCGCATTTTATGATCTGCCGGCGAACATCGTGCAGCTGGAAAACGCGTATTGGGGGGCGATGGCCCGCCCCGTCATGGCCGAATATTTGGCGCAGGTGGAACGCGTGAACCGGCTGTCCAGCTATTATGGCCGCCTGTCCTATGCCGACGATCATCGGCGGGTTCGCGCGCTGCTAGCGCAGAAGCTGGGCGTACCGCCGGAGGAGATTGCGCTCACGCGCAACGCCACCGAAGCGCTCAAGGCGCTGATCGGCCAATATGACCGGCTGCGGCCGGGCGATGCGGTGCTGATCGCCGATCTCGACTATGACAGCATGCAGGCCGCCTGCGCGGCGCTGGCGCGGCGATGTGGAGCGGACCTGATCCGCATCGCCTTGCCCGAACCGGCGACGCATCAGGCGCTGATCGACAGCTATGCCGCCGCGCTGGGCGCCCATCCCCATATCCGGATGATGTTGCTGACCCATGTCAGCCATCGCACCGGATTGATGCTGCCGGTGCGGGAAATCGTGGCGATGGCGCGCCAGCGGGGCGTGGATGCGATCGTCGATGCCGCCCATAGCTGGTGCCAGGCCGATTTCACCCTGCCCGACCTGGACGCCGATTTCGTCGGCCTCAACGGGCATAAATGGCTGGGTGCTCCGCTGGGCGTGGGAATCCTGCATATTCGCGAGCGCCGGCTCGATGCGATCGCGCCCGACCCCGCCGATGATGGCGCGCATCCCGATCGGATCGACGCGCGCATCCACAGCGGCACGCTGGATTTCGCCGCGCAGCTGACGGTGCCGGCCGCGCTCACGCTGCAGGCGCAGATCGGCGGCGCGGCCAAGGCTGCGCGCCTGCGGCTGTTGCGCAACCGCTGGGCCGAGCCGCTGCGCGGGCTGGACGGACTGGAGATATTGACCCCGGCCGACCCGCGATTGTCCTGCGCCATCACCAGTTTCCGCATTCGGGGTCGCGACTCGGTCGCGGACAATGTCGCGATCGCGCGCGCCTTGCTGGAGCGGCATCGCATCCTGACGGTCCATCGCGCCGGCCCCGCGAAGGGCGCATGCGTGCGGGTGACGCCATCTGTCTATACGCGGCCGGAGGATCTGGATGCGCTGGTCGATGCGCTGCGGGCTCTTGTGCCCGCCATGGCAAAGCCGGCATGATGCGCCCGGTCGATCAAGGAGACGCCGGATGATCCGCCTGCTAGCAGCTGCCGCCCTGTTGACGCTGACCGCCGCATCGGCGCCCGAACCGGCACTCGCTCCCCTCGCCTTCGAACAAATCGCGCCGCCGGGCACCAGGATGCCGCGCTTCAAGGTCGACGCCGCCTGGCCGCGCATGCCGGGCGACCTGCTGCTGGGGCAAGTGAGCGGCGTTGCCGTCGGTCCCGACGATTCGGTCTGGGTCGTCCACCGTCCCCATTCGCTGACCGCCACCGACACGGGGCTGGCGCAGACGCCGCCGACCGCGGTCTGCTGCAAGCCAGCGCCGCCGGTCGTCCACTTTGCGCAGGACGGGCGCTATCTGGGCGGCTGGGGCGGCGCGGCGAGCGCGCCTACCGTCGAGGGCGTCAACCAATGGCCCGCCAGCCTGCACGGCATCTTCGTCGACAAGGCCGGGACGGTGTGGTTCGGCGGCAATGGCAAGGGCGATCATGTGGTCATGAACTACAGCCCGGACGGCCGCTATATCCGCAGCTTCGGTCGCCGCGACAAGACCGGCGGCAATGACGCGACCGACCTGCTGGGCAACCCGTCCGACGTCAACCATAGCGACGGCATGGTCCTGATTTCCGATGGCTACACCAACAGGCGGGTGATCGGCTTCGATGCGGGCAGCAACGCCTATCGCGGCCGCTGGGGCGCCTATGCCAGGCCGCCGATCGCGCCCACCCGCACCGGCGATTTCGACCAGAGCCACGCGGTCGACCCCAGCAAGGTCGCCGATCCGAAGGCTGAGACCTTCGCCGACATCGTCCATTGCGTGGTGCCGACGAAGGACGGGCACCTCTATGTCTGCGACCGCAACAACAACCGGGCGCAGCTGTTCCGGCGCGACAAGGATGGTGGCCTCACCTTCGTGCGCGACCTGGTGATCGCGGGCGAAACGGGCGGCACCCATACGGTGACCGACATCGCCTTTTCGCCCGACGCCGACCAGACCTATCTCTATGTCGCGGACATGATGAATGGCCGCATCTGGATTTTGAAGCGCAAGACGCATGAGATATTGGGCGCCATCGGCCGGGTCGGGCGGCAGGCGGGGCAATTCACCTGGCTGCACAGCATTGATACCGACAGCGACGGCAATATCTATGCGACCGAGGTGAATACCGGCCGGCGCGTCCAGAAGCTGGTGTTCACCGGCATCGAGTGAGAGGAGCAGCCGCGTGGGCACCGGACTGTACGACCTGACCGTTCCCGTCTTCATCCACCATCTGCGCATCCTGTCGACCCTGCTGGACAAGGGCGCGGCCTTCGCCGCCGATCGGGGCATCGACCCGCTGGCGTTGACGGGGGCGCGGCTGATCGAGGACATGAAGCCGCTGACCGCGCAGATCCAGTCGGCCTGCGACACCGCCAAGGGCACGGTGACGCGGCTGGGCGAGCTGGAGCCGGTCGCGATGCCCGACGATGAGCAGAGCTTCGCGCAGCTGCAGGCGCGGATCGCGCGCACCATCGCCCTGCTGGAGGCGGTGCCGCAGCAGGCGATCGACGGGCGCGAGGACGCGCAGGTGGTGCTCAAGGTGCCCAATGCCGAGTTCAGCTTCGCCGGGCGCGATCATGTGCTGCGCTTTGCCTTGCCCAATTTCTTCTTTCATGTCGCCATGGCCTATGCGCTGCTGCGGCAGGCGGGCGTGCCGCTGGGCAAGATGGATTATCTGGGCGCGCTCTGACCCCGCGCGCCCGGCCTGTCAGTGTCTAGCCGGCGATCAGGCGGACATATGCGCTAGCCACCCATCCGCTGGCGCAGGGGCCCTCATAGGCCTGTTTGCGCTCGACCGGCGATGAGACGCCGCATGCCGGCCCCTCGGTCGCATTGTCCGCCGCCGGCATGGGCGCGACGACGACACCCAGCCATTTCTGGTCGATGCTGCGCGTGCAGATGTGGAGGCGCGCGCCCTCGCCCAGCGTCGCCACGCTCTTCGCCTCGGTGAACGGCGCGGCGCGCACGGCGAGTCCGTCTGCCCCGACCCGCGTCACTTGCCCCATGGCGCCGCAGGCGTCGAGCCGCGGGCCATCCTCGCCGATGGTCACCGGGCGCGCCAGCGTGGATTCGATCCGGCTGTCGGGCACGACCTCTCGCGGCGCGCCGGCGAGCGAACTGTTGGGCAGTTCCTCATAGACGTCGTTGCTCTGCGAACAGCCGGCAAGGCACAGCATCAGGGCGGGGACAATGCGCATGGAAAGCGTGATAGACCGGGCCGCCGGCGGGGGAAAGACGCCATGTTTCGCTTTAGTTTCACGGGCGCATTCCCTATAGACTGGGCATGAGCGACGAACCCCAGATTTCCAACAAGAATGATTATGGCGCCGACAGCATCAAGGTGCTGAAAGGGCTGGATGCGGTGCGCAAGCGGCCCGGCATGTATATCGGCGATACCGACGACGGCAGCGGCCTGCACCATATGGTGTTCGAAGTGTCGGACAATGCGATCGACGAAGCGCTGGCCGGACATTGCGACAAGATCGTCATCACCTTGAACCCCGATGGCTCCGTCAGCGTCGAGGATAATGGCCGCGGCATCCCCACCGGCATCCACAAGGAAGAAGGCGTGTCGGCGGCCGAGGTCATCATGACCCAGCTGCATGCCGGCGGCAAGTTCGAGAATACGTCGGACGACAATGCCTACAAGGTGTCGGGCGGCCTGCATGGCGTGGGCGTTTCGGTGGTGAACGCCCTGTCGGAATGGCTGGACCTCAACATCTGGCGCGACGGCAAGGAACATTATATGCGCTTCGCCTATGGCGACGCGACCGCGCCGCTCAAGGTGATCGGCGATGCGCCGGCCAAAGAAGACGGGACTCCCAAGAAGGGCACGCGCGTCACCTTCCTCGCCTCGACCGAGAAGACTCCCGGCGACGGCGGCACCTTCAAGAACCAGACCGACTATGATTTCGACAAGCTGGAGCATCGCTATCGCGAGCTGGCTTTCCTCAACAGCGGTGTGCGCCTGTTCCTGGTCGACGCGCGGCATGAGGAGAAGAAGGAAGTCGAACTCTTCTATGAGGGTGGCATCGCGGCCTTCGTCAAATATCTGGATCGCAACAAGAATGCGCTGATGCCCGATCCGATCGCGATCGCCGGCACGCGCGACGACGTCACCATCGACGTCGCGCTGGAGTGGAATGACAGCTATTATGAAAATGTGCTGTGTTTCACGAACAACATCCCGCAGCGCGATGGCGGCACCCATCTCGCCGCATTCCGCGCGGCGCTAACCCGCACGCTCAACAGCTATGCCGACAAGACGGGCCTGCTCAAGAAGGAGAAGGTGTCGCTGACCGGCGAGGATATGCGCGAAGGGCTGACCGCGATCGTGTCGGTCAAGCTGCCCGATCCCAAATTCTCCAGCCAGACCAAGGACAAGCTGGTCAGTTCCGAAGTGCGCCAGCCCCTGGAAAGCCTGATGGCCGACAAGATGGCCGAATGGCTGGAAGAGAATCCGGCACATGGCAAGATGATCATCCAGAAGGTGATCGATGCCGCCGCTGCGCGCGAAGCCGCGAAGAAGGCGCGTGAGCTCACCCGCCGCAAGGGCGCGATGGACATCGCCTCGCTGCCCGGCAAGCTCGCCGATTGCCAGGAGCGCGACCCGGCCAAGTCCGAACTGTTCCTGGTCGAGGGCGATTCGGCCGGCGGGTCGGCCAAGCAGGGGCGCAACCGCCATAATCAGGCGATCCTGCCGCTGAAGGGCAAGATCCTGAACGTCGAGCGCGCGCGCTTCGACCGGATGCTCTCATCCAAGGAAGTGGGCACCCTCATCCAGGCGATGGGCACGGGCATCCGCGACGATTTCAACCTGGACAAGCTGCGCTACCACAAGATCGTCATCATGACCGACGCCGACGT
>Ga0114901_1002071_pt1 | contig 10976 bp, 7 predicted proteins | sample MalvireepMed_s16_FD_89686 | JGI IMG/M metagenome (GOLD analysis project Ga0114901, IMG submission 89686) | Marine viral communities from the Global Malaspina Expedition - Malaspina viral metaG DeepMed_s16 | ecosystem: Environmental > Aquatic > Marine > Oceanic | place: Mediterranean Sea... | reverse complement strand
AGCACTGTGATTGTTAGTTCTGAGGTTAAAAAGAAAAAGAAGAAAGGAAAGAAAGTTTCCGAAAAGGGCAAGAAGAAGAAAAAAGGTTTTTTCTCAAAGATATTTGGTTCTAAGTAATGCCAAGATTCGGTAAACGAAGTAAAGAACGACTAAGAGGTGTTGATGTACGTTTTTTTAATGTTTTGAGCGAACTTATTAAACTGAATTAATGCCTCAACAGCAACATATAATACGAGATTGGTCTGGTGGTTTAAATAATAGACAAGACCCAAGGGATATACGAGACAATGAATCTTCATTTATTCAAAATATGTCTATTGATTCTCTTGGTAAAATAAAGACTGCTGGTGGACTATTTGCTAATTTAGCTGATTCAGATGGTGATATAAGCTCAACTCCATTAACTGAGTATATAGTTAATAGAACTTGTAGTATTGTAAACTCGGGAGGATATGGTTTATTTTATTTTGAGTCTGACCATAGCCGTGATTCAGAGCAAACTATTATTGAAACAAAATCTGGAACAGCATTGGTAATAGGCACTGCTGTTGGTAACATTAAATTTTCTTTAGTACAAACTACCACTGATATACCCGGTATGGGGTCAGAGTCTACGGAATAAAATTTATATAAATTTATAATATGCCGGTACCATCACAAAACCATATGACGCTTGTAGGAGGTTTAAATTCTACAAATAGCACTATTTATACAAATAGTTTAATAAAAATTGGCGATACAGTAAAGATATCAGGTACTGCTAGTAATAATGGTATATATGCTGTAACTGACGTAGTCTCAACAGGAAGCACTGGTGAGGGTGTTGGTACTACTTTTACAGATGATACAAGAGCGGGTGATATAACTAGTGGCACTACTATAATAATGGACGGCGCAAATACACAAATTACAGTAGGACTATCTGTTTCTGGAACAAATATACAAACCGACTCATATATAACTACTGTAAATCAAACTTCAGACCCAGCAACTTTTGTAATATCAAAGTCAGTAGGGGGTACTGTTAGCGGTGGAACTACGCTAACCTTTGGCGACATGGATATATATTATACTGTAAAGGGAGGGGCATTGACTGATGAAACATCCGCAGGTTCGACAGACCCTAAAATAGAAGTTGTAAGGGCTCCGGGAGATAAATTAGTGGCGTTGGGAGATGTTGCTTCCGCTAGAGGTGTTGATATTTGGTCAAATAATGCTACTACTGATTACATTGGTACGAGTCCCGGGAGTGCTGATGGATGGGAAGAATCTGCTATTAGTCCAACATTAAACGGTGACGATGCAAAATATATATATCATTTTGCAGATGAAGCATTGAGGGTATGTAATATTAATGAACAGAATACAAGTTTAATAAAATGGTATGGATATATACAAAGACAACAGTTTAATAATCAGAATGCTCTTATATTTACTGAATGGCAAGAACATCCAAATAATTTATCCCCTCCTAAAATAGCATCGGGATTATTTACATATGTATATGGTCATACTACTCATGATGGCTCAAATAATGCCGCAAGTTATTATCAAAATAATCGTGGAGTTGCGAGAATAAAAACGTCAAGAGTAAGTGCCAGTACAGCTAATTTAAGACTTAATGGAGACCATAATACGACTACAACATCTTTTACGTTTGAAAATAGTGATGGAAGTGCTAATATATTAGACCAATCAGTAGAGGGAGAAGTAATAACTATTGATGAAGCTCTTGGTGTACGGCCAAAAGAATTTTTATTTTGTAAAAAGGCATCTGGAAGTTCTGGAGACCCAATAACATATAGCAGGGCTTATGGGGGAGTTTTAAGAGGTACTGCCCCAGACTCATATTCAGACCAAGATACTCCTATTATAGAGCGTGGACTTGGTTTTAATATAGCAGTGGACGATGGAACAGAAGATGGGGATTGGGAAGAAGGAACATATGAGTTCTACCAATCTTTTATATATGACGATAATCAAGAATCTTTAGCGGTGCAAATGGGGGATGGAGAAGATGATATTGGGGCTTTTACTCATGGAGCGGCAGGTGGAAAATCATTACGAATTTCTGTATTTGCAGATGTTGCTTATAATGGAAGAATTACTGGAGGTAGGGTATACACAAGATTAAGTGCAACAGATGATGATTTGTTATTGGTGGCGGATATAGATATAGTAAAGGGAATTAGAACATCGCTTGATGGAGACCATGTTGCTTGGACACATGACGATGATGATGGTTATTATGTGGAGGGTGATGCAGTTGGTAATTTAACAAGTCCAAATCTTGATACATATACAACTATAAACGGATTTAGTCCCGATGTTAATTTTGTTGCCATTGGTGGAGCTGGAGAATTATATAAAACTTCTGTAGTGGCTAATAGGAGAGCTTTTATAGCTAATGTGAAAATAAAAATGAAAAGTGGCGATATTGAGAAGTTTGGTGATAGGCTGATGTATAGTGAAATTGGAAAGTTTGATACATTCCTTGAGCACAATTTTATAGATGTATCAAAGGGTGATTATGGTGAATATACTGCTATAGAGTCTTTTGCTGATAGACTTTTAGCATTTAAGAATAATCTGGTACACGTTATTAACATATCGAGCCCAAATGTTTCAAACTGGTATCTTGAAGACACTATTAAGTATTTTGGAGCCAACTTTCCTTTTAGTGTTGCTAAGACTAAATATGGAATAGCTTGGGTATCTGATGATGGATGTTATTTATATGATGGTAAAAGTGTAAGAAATTTAATTGATAAAAAAGTAGCAGTTAGTAATGCATCTTTTACAGGAACGGATAGACCTTGGAATGATTGGTATAGGGGCACTGCTCATTTGAAAGATGTAATGTTGGGATATGATTCAATTAGCAATTCTCTTATAATGATGAGAAGCCCGAATGATTCTACAAGTAATTCTGAACAGGCTTGGATATATGATTTTGACAGCAATGGATGGACTTATAATACAAAGATATTTACAGATAGTGAGACTTACACAAATTTTATTACAGATTGGAATAATAATTTAGTTCTCGGGTATCAAAATAGTTCCGATGTTACATTTCAAAAATATTTACCAGTAGGTATTTCTCAGGGAGGGCAAGAGTTTTTTACAAGAGATATAGATTTTGGACAACCGGGATTAATCAAGAAAATATATAAAGTTATTGTCACTTATAAATCAGACGGAGCAGAATCTACTCCATTTAAATATGCTATTAATGGTATACAGAATTTTGGGGGAGCAGGTGGAGGTACATTTGTTGGTAATTTTGCAGATACTTCTAATGTATGGGATGTTACGACCTTGACAACCACTTCTCCAATTTCATGTCAAAGTATACAGATTAAATTTGAGACTCCAAGTGTTGGAATATTTGAAATTAATGATATGACTATTAAATATAGAGTCATCAGAAATAAAGTAGCAACATAATGGCATTAACCGATAGAGACCTTAGAAACTTATCGAATACTAAACAGAACTCTATTGAGTTTCAGGGTAAGCCATCAATTCATGGAATGATAGATGGTCAAGTTGCTATTGAAAAAAAATCAAATAGTCAGTTAGCTTTATACAGAAAAAAGTATGGAAAACTCTGGAAATCCTATATGTCTTCTAATGGCAATCAATATGTAGAGAGAGACTTGAATGTTAGTGGCAATATGGTTATAAAGAATAAAACTGCTATTGGTTCTGTTTCTTCTGAAGGTTCTCTGTCAGTTAGTTCTGGCTATCATAAAATAGCTATTGAGCAGAGTATTCGATATGCTCACAGTGGTGACAATACTGTTATTGTTGAGCTCTCTGGGGTAAAGATACCTGCAAGCGCCATTATTACAAATGTAGTTGCCGTTGTAAAGAGCGTAAGTAATCTGTCAACACATCTTGTTAATGTACAAATGTCTGCCACATCTGGCACAGCGGCTGATTCATCTATATCTTCCGGGACTGAATTACTCGGAGCTGGAGTAGCCAATACTGACAGCACAGATAGTACAAGTGCTCAGGATATTGATTTAAAGAACGACCCAAAAGAAGTGTGGATTTGTAGGGATACGGTAATAAATGGCAGTTCTGACCAGTATTTATACATTTGTAATGCCGGTACGGGAAATGGAACCACTAACTCAACATCGGGAACCCTGACTGTAATTGTAGATTATTATGGAATGGATTGAAATTAATATATTATGGTATTTGAAAAGATGATTAAATTACATAGTTTTAAACGTATAATTATATTCGCTTTATGCGATTTTTATAAGGAACTGATATGAAAACTTTACTTGGAATGCAATACGGGGACACTATACCACAGCAATATCAGGAGGGCGGTGGTGTACCTAGTGCATATAAAGCATCATTTGGTCTTCCTGCATTACGCCGTCACAAATTTAAACAATTAGCGTATAAAGCAGCTCAGGAAGAAGCGGCTGCGGCCGCAAAAAGACAGAAGGAGTCTCGTTTTGGCGGTGCTTTTGGCGGCATCGCCGGTGGATTGCTCGGGGCTTTATTAACTCCTCTTACTGGCATCCCGTTGGCTCTGATGGCTGGTGCCGGGACAGGTCTCGGAAAGCTATTTGGCTCTAAAGTCGGATATGAAGGTGGATGGGAACCCGGTATGATGTTTCGCAGAACCAAAGCTCCAGAGATGCAAGATGTCTTGTACGGTTCGGAAGCCGGTATGGATAAGATTAGAGATGCTGGCTACCTCTTTAGGATGGGAATGGGTGAAGATGCTCTGATGTCTGGATTAAAGTCTGGATTGATGGCTGGATTTGCACCCGGTGGTGGATTGTATGGCAAGGCGGCTAAGTGGAGTGAGGGATTAGGAGCGGCTGATATAGCAACGGCTTCTCAGGCGGTTTTACCGACAGCATCTCAGGCGGTTTTACCGACAGCATCGGAAGCTGCATTGGAAGCTGGCGAGGCGGGTGTTGGTATTATTGACCCTAAGGCGGGAATAGATATTGGTAAAGGTTTAGAATTTGGCAGGACGGCAAATCCTTTTGCACTGAGCCCAGAACAAGGGTCTCAATTCTTTTCCCCTAGAGGAAGTCTCCTTGATTTAACTCAAACTGGTCAGGGGTTTATACCAACAAACCTTGGGGAACTCCCCGGGGCAGTAGTCCACAATGTAATAGATACGACAGAGATACCTATTAGGAGACTTGGACAAGACCCTTTTGGACGTGGGTATCCCGATGATACCCTTGGCATCCGTACTCAATATGGTTATCGTTAACGGATTGGCTAGATTAATATGCCCAGTTTATTAGATTACGTAATAAGGAGTTACCAAAACGGTGGGGAAGTGGATTATACCACCCCAACCAATTACGACGTTTTTTCCACTCCAAGCAAAGAATCCCTTCTAGACCAATATAACATTTGGATAAACCCCGAAAGTAGAAATCTATTGCCGGACTACGACCCTACCAGTCAGAATCTTCTTCACGATTCATTTGGTCTCAGGAAACAAGCTCTGCAAGCTGGGTTAAGTGAGGCAACAGCCGGTGGTAGACAAGGTCTTATGGACTTGACAAGGCAAGGACAGCAACAAGCAGGCAGTAGTCTTTTTCAAAGTCACGGGGGGATATCCAGAGCAATGAGTCAGGCAAAAGAAGCTGCACGTAAGAGCTATGCGGAAATATCATCCGACTTTGGAAGACGAGAGGAACAGGCTTATCTTGATTTACAGCAAGACATTTTTGGTCTTGGTAGAGGTTATGAGAAGGAGTTTATGCAAGCTGTTGGTGATTTACCAGAGGACGAGTGGGGATTTGGAGATAAACCGACTGGCGGTGAGGGTCAACAGGGTGGACCGTGTCACCCCTCAGCCGGCTGTGGCGAAGGTCTTGTCTGTGACAGCTCGACCAATCGGTGCGTACCAGACCCGAACTCGGGTATCGACCCAACCGACCCAGACTACGTCCCTTGCGAAGAGCCTGCTGGTGGATGCCCAGACCAAATCGTTGGCGGCGGCTGGGGAAGCCCGGGCGGGCTTAAAAATCATACGTGGAATCCAGCAGAGTGCGCGTGTGAGTGTGATGATATTGGGTGTTAATAATGGATAAAGGTTTCGGAGATATAGTAGAGCTTGCCATAAAAAAGGCTACGTTTGGGAATGTCAAACCCAAAAAGGGCTGTGGCTGTAATAAGAGAAAGCAATGGCTTAACGACAATGTATCCTATGAAAAGGTTGGAAAACTGTTGAACGACTTGAGAAACAAACAAACTGGAAAAGGAATTAATGGAGTATAAATATGGCGAATAGACGAAGTATATATGATGCCGGTACTTATTCATCACCCCTTGCTGACTTCATGGAGAAAATACCCAACTATTTTTTACAATGGGAACAGCTTAAACAAGCTGGAGAACAGCAGGCGTTTACCAATGAATTAAACATAATCAAAATGTTGGAACCTGAGCATAAATCTTTGGCAATGGCTACGTCTAAAAACCCTGCTATTCAGAAAGTGGGAGCTTCTGCAAGGGAGTCTAGTCAGACATTTTTAAATAGGTTAAATCCTATAAATGGAGACTATGTTGATGCCCCATCAAAAGAAATTACTTATCTAGAGAAATTATTAGAGGATCCTGCTATTGCTCCATATTCAAAGAGAAAAGTGATGATAGAAGATAGAATAAATAGATTAAAACCTAAAGTTGCAAATCAGGCATTAAGAGATTACTTTGCTGACAACCCCGATCACCCAAACAGAGAGTCTATCACGGCTCTAGCAAAATCAGACCCGGAGTCAGCGTTAAGGACTGTTGCTCCATATAGAACTAGCGCATCCAGAGAACCAAAACATAGTTTAACACAGATCAATGCGGCTATTGAATCAGTGCATAAAGCATTTAGAAGAAGCAAAGATCCTGACAAAAAAAGAATTCTTCAAGATAGACTGGATCGTTTTACAGAAGAAAGAGACAAGCTAATAATGGGTGATTCTACTTCGGACTCGCCAGCAGAGTCCACTAAAACTTTTATACCGGGTTGGTAATGTATGCCGCAGGAGTCAATACAGGCGCTTTATAATTTAGTTGCTAAAGAGTATACGAATGATTTCGGGTCTTTTGATTCTTTTTACAATAGCTTACAAGACCCCACAAAGCGTAAAACATTATACGATCAGTTATCCCAAGATGGCTATTCCAATTTGGGTGATTACGAATCGTTTGAATTAAAGGTATCTTCTAAGGCTCCCGCCATTAACCCAAATGATGTTTTTATTGTTCCCGATGAACATTTAACTGAACAACCATCATTTAAAAATATTATATATGATTCTGTTAAACAGCAAGAAGGCAGTGTTGCAAAGAATAACCCTTACGGTGTCAATCTTCCACGAAAAAAGAGCAATGTAAATAAAATTCTTGGACTGGGCGGTAAGGTCATGGAGGGCAGTGATTCATTACTAGAGTTTGACAACCTTGAAGGTGGAATGAAAGCTGGGGAAGAAATTATTGATAATATATTAAGTGTTTCAAACAATGACCCAGCATTGTTTTATTCTAACTATTCTGGTAAGACAATAGAAAGTCCAGAAGTAAAATCATTTGTAAAAATTGTAGGTGAAAAATCTCAACAAGATGAGCCTAAAGAAAAAACACATCTACAAAATATTATGGAACAGATAAAAAAGTATGAGGAGACAGAAGGGAATAATCCTCAATATATACTTAGAGCATTATCTTCACCAGATGCGGCTGAAGAAATAGACGATGATATTCCGAAATTTGTAATGGGTATCCCCACTTCTAAACTGTTAGGTGAACAAAGACCAGCTTTTGATGGTATCCCTACACCTACTGATAAAGAAGCACAAGAAAAATTAGATAAAGAAAGAGAAGAGCTAGGTCTCCCATTTAAACCTGATGTAGCAACAGCTCAAAATTATTTATTTTTTAAAAAAGAAATTGCCAAAGAAAAAAAGAAAGGATTAAGTGATTTTGATGCTTATAAAAAAATAAGGAGTGATTTAAAGTTACCATCAGAGATTGTAGAAAATGCAATGGAAATGTCTATTACTGGTTCTTTGTTTCGTATTTTTGGTTTAGAACAACCTACTGATGTCTCGTTTTATAAAGAGGTACTTCAGCAAGACCCCAATCTTTTTTCTGCTAGTAGGTTTGAATTATTAACGGCTAGTGCAATGTCTTTAATGATGCCTGCCGATGCTTTACTATTTAAAGGTGGTGGTGCTCTTAAGAATTTAAAGTCCGTTGGGAAAATGGGAGACTTTGTTGCTAGTAAAATAGCTAGAATGACTAATAAACCATTGCCTCAAGTTAGAGTTCATGTTAAAAATGCAATAGAAAGAATTACAGGTGGGGCAGGTGGGTTTGCGGCTTTTGATTCTGGGAGGAGCATTGTTGACCAAATAGAATTTACTGGAACCGTAGACCCGCTTGAAGTTGTTGAGCACGGTATGAAAGGTGCTATAGTTGGGAGTTTTACTAGCGGTCTTGGATTAGCTGGGTCAGTAGCAGGTAAGTCTACAAAGCTTCCCTTAGCAGATAAAGCAACAGAATTTGCTGGAGAAATCCTTGGACTTGGAACAGTTGGGCCTCTTGTGGCGGGAGAAAAAATTACTGCTGAGGGGTATTTTGATGCGGCTGGAACTGTAATAGGGTTAAAGTTTTTAAAAACATTAACGCCATCACAGACTGAATTTATGAAAAAGTCTGTTGCTACTGAAGCTGAAAGAATAGTTGAGTCTACTGGAAAACCTCCACATGAAGTTTTAAATAAAGTTGGAGAAATTTTAAAGACATCTGTACAGCTTGCTATAGAGGGTAAGACACCTGAAAAAACTATAAGAGAAAGAATTACAGAGTATGAAGTTGCCGAAGGCGTTGAAAAGCCTAGAGAACCTATTGAACCCGGAATTGAAAGAGCTGAATTAGTTTCTAAAGAATTTGATGTTATTAAAGCTAAATCTGAGGCTGTTGAATCGTTAAAACAACAGGGCTTTTCTCAGAGCGAAGCAGAGCTAAGATCAAAAACAGTGTTAGAAGATGCCGGTGTAAAAACAGAAGTAGAAAATCCAATTGTAATAAATGAGCGCATACAGTTAGAGAGTCAAATTAAACGATTGTCTAAAAAAATGTTTGAATTAGAAAAAGCAAATTCTGAACAAAGAATATTAGATGAGCTTCAAATAGAGATAGATGGTAAGGTTACTAGACTTAATGAGATGGGTGTTGGTGAAGCTGAAATTAATAGAGCATTAGAACCTAAGACAACTCCAAGTATAAAAGAGATAGACCTTACACGAATCTCTGAGCAATCCTTATCTAAGCAATTTCCAAAATCAGAATTAGTGAAGTTTTTAAAATCTAAAGGGGTTGAAGTTTCTTCTAAGGATGCTAAGGTATCTTTAATACGAAAAATTAAAACCCTATCAAGGGAGCGATACGTTCTTGAATCTCAACCTAGGCCGGATATAATACCAACAGAAAGTGGAGTAATGCCTAAGACAACTCCAAGCACGAAAGAAGTCCGGCTTCAAATGAGAAGAAGGGCTAGATCAGAACAAGAAAGACTTGATAAAACATTACAGGAAAGAGATTTCTTTAATCGCAAGTTTGAACCAGACCCCATGCTTGAAGTTCCATTGCATCCAGCGGATGTCGGCAGGAAAGCAGTTACTGAAATACAGACTATAGAAATAGCTCCAGAGGTTGCTCCTGAATCAAGAAAAGTTATACCTGCTAAGAAGAAAAAATTAACTGGTATTGATTCTAAAGACAATCCCAAAGATCACAACATATCAGTTGGTGATGAAGTATATGTAAATCAGTCCGGGTACGCGGGGACAGTTAGGGGATTTAAACGCGGCAAGGACACTAATGTAGTAACGGTGGAGAATAAAAGAGGTGATGTTCAAGACCTTACAGACAGGAATCTATTTACCCCTAAAAAAGTATATGAAGAAAATGTAAATAGAAAAAATATACAACCTATTTTAAGCCTAGAAGGTCAAAAAAAATTAGACGCTATTGTACTCCAAAGACAATTTTCCGCTTTAGATGCAACCCTACAATCCAATAAGGCACGTTTAAGAGATCAAACATTAACAGAATTTCAAAAAGAAAGTTTAGAAGTTTCATCTCAAAAAACTAGAGAATTAAAGCGAGAAACACAGGATCGCGCAGAATCTCAAGGTATAGAGTTACAATCTTTTATGGGAATACCTAGCCCAAGAATATTAAAGCAATTATTTGGTTCCAGCAAAAAAAGACCAAGAGGGTATAAAGATGTTGAGATAGATAGGCTTTATAATAACGCCATGCAACGATTGGATAAAGACATACCCAAAGAGGAAATCAAAGTAAAAACAGTTGTCACTGAATTTCCGATCCAAGAAAGGGGTGTTGTATCAAAAGTTTTTAATTGGTTTGCGGGAGATATGGTTCAGCGCGTAAAGGCTATGGGTACTCCAACATCTAAAGAAGCATCTGATCTTGCAAGAAAGTCTATAGATATAGAAAAAGCAACATATGGGAGTCTAAGTAAAAAATTAGATATTGTTTTAAAAACAAGTGGTAAAAATATTTTTACACAAGAAGGGAGAGCTGTATCGAATTTACAAAAATTCGTTGACGTGGAAATAAACGGCAGTACGGTAAAGATAAGTAGATTGCACGCCGGTATTGAGGGTTTGATACCGTTAAAAGGTGCGGAAGTCAAGGTTGTCAAACAAATGCGAGATTTGATTGAACAGAGAGGTCGTATTTTTGAAGAAAACGGAATTATGCAAGAGGGAAAAGACGGAACAGTTAGACCTTTTAAAGTGATAGGAAGAAAAATTGCTCCTAGAATTATGACTGGCGAATTTTATAGAATTTTAGAATTAGGTCAATATCACCCTGATTTTAAAAGACTTGTGAGAGAATTTGAAAAGGCGACAGGTCAGTCAAATGAATCTGTAACTGAATATTTT
>Ga0114901_1002070_pt1 | contig 10976 bp, 12 predicted proteins | sample MalvireepMed_s16_FD_89686 | JGI IMG/M metagenome (GOLD analysis project Ga0114901, IMG submission 89686) | Marine viral communities from the Global Malaspina Expedition - Malaspina viral metaG DeepMed_s16 | ecosystem: Environmental > Aquatic > Marine > Oceanic | place: Mediterranean Sea... | reverse complement strand
CGCTTATGGTCATGCCAGCCGAGTCGATGTGGTGCGGGGGCAGAAGGTGACGAAAGGGCAGATCATCGGGCTGACCGGCGATACCGGCTACGCCAGCAAGCCCAAATTGCATTTCGAACTGCGCAAGGACCGCGCGCCTGTGGATCCGCTTGGAAAGCTGCCGCCCGCATGAGGATAGACGAAGCCTCGGGCCCGTCCGCCACCGCTGGTTTCCTGCGGCGCCGGTCATCCATGCCGATGTGGATGGACCTGGCCTGGCGCGTGGTGCTGCTGTTCGGGCTGATCGCCCTGGTGCTGCTGTTCCACTGGATCGGCCGCGACGGGCTGAAGGACAATTTCGACGATCAGATCAGCTTCATCGACGTCCTCTATTTCACGACGGTCACGGTCACGACCGTGGGCTATGGCGACATCGTGCCGGTGACGCCCGAGGCCCGGCTGTTCGAATCGCTGTTCGTGACGCCGATCCGGCTGTTCGTCTGGCTGATCTTCCTCGGCACCGCCTATAATCTCTTCCTCCGCAACATTCTCTACAGGTGGCGCATGGCACGCATCCAGGCCGATCTGCACAATCACATCATCGTCACGGGCTTCGGCACCAGCGGGCAGGAGGCCGTGCATGAACTGCTGGCCCGCGGCACTGACGCGCGCGAAATCGTCGTCATCGACGGCAGCGAAAAGGCGCTGCAACTGGCCGAGGCCCATGGCTGCAACGTGCTGTGCGGCGATTCGACTCGCGACAAGACGTTGAAGGACGTCGCCATTCACCGCGCGCGCAGCATGATCGTGTCGGCCGGGCGGGACGACACGTCGATCCTCATCACCCTGACCGCCCGCCATCTGGCGCCGCGCCTGCCGATCAGCATCGTGGTCCGCAACGAGGATAATGAGTTGCCGGCCCGTCAGGCGGGCGCGACGACCGTCATCAACCCCGTCAGCTTCGCCGGGCTGTTGCTGGCGGGTAGCACCAGCGGCCAGCATATCGCTGATTACATGGCGGATCTCGCCGCCTCGGGCGGGCGCGTGAAGCTCAACGAACGCGCCGTCCTGCCGGATGAAATCGGCCAGCCCCTGTCCGCCATCCGCACAGGGCTGGGCGTCCGGATATATCGCGACAACCGGCCGATCGGCTTTTGGGAAGAGGATGCGAAGCGGCTGCAGACCGGCGACGTCATCATCGAAATCGCCGAAGGCGACGGCTATGGAAATGCTTTGCCGCCGGTCTGATTCGTTCCTCGTGACATTGGCCGCAAAAATCCCTATGTGCGCGCCGATCATGGCAACCAAAATTCCTGACGCGCCGAAGATCGGCATGGTGTCGCTCGGCTGTCCCAAGAACCTGGTCGACTCCGAACGTATCCTGACCAAGCTGCGCTCCGACGGCTATCAGATGTCCGCCGACTATGCCGGCGCTGACGTCGTGCTGGTCAACACCTGCGGCTTCCTGGATTCCGCCAAGGAGGAATCGCTGGAAGCGATCGGCGAGGCGATGGCGGAAAATGGCCGCGTCATCGTGACCGGATGCATGGGCGACGAAGCGGACGTCATCCGCGCGAAATTCCCGCAAGTGCTGGCCGTTACGGGCGCGCATCAATATGAGCAGGTCGTCAATGCCGTGCATGACGCCTCCCCGCCCATTCCCAACGCCTTTGTCGACCTGGTGCCGGAAGGTGGGCTGAAGCTGACGCCGCGCCATTACAGCTATCTGAAGATCAGCGAAGGCTGCAATCATCGCTGTTCCTTCTGCATCATCCCGTCGATCCGCGGCGACCTGGTCAGCCGCCGCATCGACGCGGTGCTGCGCGAGGCGGAAAAGCTGGTGGCCGCGGGCACGAAGGAATTGCTGGTCATCAGCCAGGACACCTCGGCCTATGGCGTCGACACCCGGCACGAACCCCGCATGTGGAAGGGGCATGAAGTCCGCGCGCACATGACCGACCTGGCGCGCGAGCTGGGCCAGTTGCGCACCGCCGAAGGCCGCGCCCCGTGGGTGCGGCTCCATTATGTCTATCCCTATCCCCATGTCGACCAGGTCATTCCGCTGATGGCGCTGGGGCTGCTGACGCCCTATCTCGACATCCCCTTCCAGCACGCATCGCCCAATGTGCTCAAGGCGATGAAGCGGCCCGCCAACGAAGCCAAGGTGCTGGACCGCATCCGCAAATGGCGGGACATCTGCCCCGACATCGCGATCCGATCCTCCTTCGTCGTGGGCTTCCCCGGCGAGACCGAAGCCGATTTCCAATATCTGCTGGATTGGCTGGACGAGGCGCAGTTGGACCGCGTCGGCGCTTTCCGCTTCGAACCCGTGGAAGGCGCGGCCGCCAACGACCTGCCCGGCGCGGTCCCCGAAGAGATCAAGGAAGAGCGCTACCAGCGCATCATGGAAAAGACGGCGGCGATCAGCGCGGCCAAGCTGCAGGCGAGGGTGGGACGCGTCCTGCCCGTGATCCTGGACGAGGTTGGGGAGCCCGATGAGGAAGATGGCAGCGTCGGCGCCACCGCACGCAGCCAGGCCGACGCACCGGAAATCGACGGCAATGTCTTCCTGCGGGACGTGGGCGACGGGCGGAAGGCCGGCGACATGATCGACGTGCGCATCGAGGATGCCGACGAGCATGATCTTTACGGCGTCCCCGTCTGATCCGGTCATGCCCCCGCAGCGGCCGGGGCATGATCGTCACTTGTCTACGAACGCATCCTGATACTCGGTCTTGATCGCGCCGCGCATTGCGGCGTCGACCGGTAGCGCGACCTCGTAGCTGCCCTCCGCATAGGGGCCGGCGCTGTAGGGACCGATAACGAAGGTCATACTGTCGATCAGCCTGCCGTCCTTTGATGTTGGCACCAGCACCTGCTCCATCGGGTCGATGCATTTGGTGAAGTCGTCGTCCCCGGCGGCGACCGGCGCGCCGCGCTTTTGCGCGCGTTGCCTGTCCAGCTCCGCGCAGAAGCGATCGCCGATAGCGGCGGCGAACGCGGCCGGTGTGGTCATCAGCGCCTTGACGCTGGTTTCGCGCTTGCGCGCCTTGTCCCAAAGCAGCGCCTCATAACCCGTCATGCCGTGCGCGCCGCCGGTATAGACATAGGTTTCCGATCGCAGCGACAGGAAACGGGGCGTGTCGGCCGCCACGGTCCATTTCGTCTCTAGGCTATGCGGACGAAAGGGATAGCCCGCCTGTTTGGCCGACGCGCTATCCTCTCGCGCCATTTTCAGGGCATCGGCTTTGGCCGTTTCCATCGCCTTGCGAAACTTGTCGACCAGAGCCGGTATCGTCGCCGCTTCGCCGGGATAGGCATAGGAGAATTCGAGATAGTCGCTCTTGTCGCTTTGTGCGAAAGGCTTGCCGGGGGGCGTGGGCGCCGGCTCGCCGGCCATGCGATTGGCGAACCGGCTCGCCGCTTCGTTCGCAGCGCTGTTATCGGCGACGTCCTGCGCTGGCGAGCAGGCCGCCAGCATCAGGGCGCCTGTCGCGATCAGCCCCCCGGCGCGCATCAATGCGCCTGCGCCGCGCGGCAGCGTTCGCCGATCGCCTTGCGCGCATAGTCGCTTTCCAGCGCGCGGCCAGCGTTCGACCAGCCTTCGGCGATCAGCGCCTGCTGCACGGCATTGCCATTGTCGAAGCGTCCGCTTTCAGCCAGTTTATAGGCGCGGGCGCGCGCCGCCTGAAGGCTGCGATCATCTCCATGAATCATCGTCCATCTCCTTGTTTCTTCTGCCAGAGACTTTAGGCGCGTCGTCCGCGCGACGCAAAGACAGAAAGGGTCGGCCGTGCCGCCCGAGCGACGGGAAATTGCCTCTTTCCCTTGCCCGGACCTTTCCCTTACATCGGCGGGATGACCGACTTTTCCGATCTGCTCAAAGCCGACAACCAGCAGCCCGGCCACATGATCCAGCTTCTGGATGCCCAGGACCATGACGCCTGGATGGCCGCCCAGCCCTCCGCCGTGCGATCAATGCTGACGGCGCAGAAATTCCACGGCAAGCCAGGGGAGCAGGCGATCATCCCGGGTGAAAAGGATGGCGCCTGGTCCGTCGTCGCCGCCGTGCAGGACAAGGCCAAGCTTGGCCCCTGGTGCCTCGCCAGGCTGTCCGAAACGCTGCCGGAAGGCCATTATCGGCTGGCGGAGGTCGTTCCCGGGGCGGCGGCCTTTGGCTGGCTGATGGCGCAATATCGGTTCGACCGCTATCGGCAGGATCAGGCGGCGCCGGGCCCGCGCGTCCTGCTGACCAGCGGCGTGGCCCAGATCGATGCGATGGTGCAACTGGCGCGCGCGACCGCGCTGGTGCGCGACATGGTGAACATTCCCGCCGCGGACATGGGCCCGCCGGACCTCGAACAAGCGGTCGAGGCGGTCGCGCAGGCCTTCGGCGCCAGCGTCACCACGACGCGCGGCGACGCCCTGGAACGGGGCTTTCCGATGATTCATGCGGTCGGCAAGGCCGCGGACCGCGGCTTCGCGCCGCGCTTGATCGAACTGGAATGGGGCGATCCGGCGCATCCTCGGCTGGCGCTGGTGGGCAAGGGCATCTGCTTCGACAGCGGCGGGCTCGATATCAAGCCGTCATCGGGCATGCGCCTGATGAAGAAGGATATGGGCGGCGCCGCGCATGCGCTGGGGCTGGCGCAGCTCATCATGGCCGCGCGCTTGCCGGTGCGGCTCCACCTGCTGATCGCCGCCGCCGAAAACGCGATTGGCGCCAACGCCTTCCGCCCCGGAGACATATTGCGCAGCCGCAAGGGGCTATCGGTCGAGATCGGCAATACCGATGCGGAGGGGCGGCTGGTGCTGGGCGACGCGCTCACGCGCGCGGGTGAAGCGCGGCCGGGGCTGGTGATCGATTTCGCGACGCTGACCGGCGCGGCCCGAGTCGCGGTCGGCCCCGATCTCCCGGCCCTGTTCTGCAATGACGATGATCTGGCGGCGCAGGCCATGGCCGCGGGCATGGAGGTCGACGACCCGCTCTGGCGGCTGCCCTTGTGGGATCCCTACGCCGACATGCTGAAATCGGATGTGGCGGATATCAACAATGCCGGAGAAGGCGGCTTTGCGGGCGCGATCACCGCGGCGCTCTTTCTGAAGCGATTCGTTCCCGACGATACGCCATGGCTGCATCTCGATACCTTCGCCTGGCGACCGGCAAGCAAGCCTGGTCGGCCCAAGGGCGGCGAAGCGCTTGGAATGCGCGCTATATTCCGGCTCTTGCAGCGGCGCTACGGCAAGGATCATTGACGCATTGACAAAGGCCCATCCGTTACGCAACCGGATTGGCCATCGCGCGTTAAGCGGGCATGAACGCCCTTTCCGCCACAGATTCATCCGCCGAGATCGACCGCCCGGGCATCCCGTCGCTTCGCCAATGGATGTCGACGCTGGTCGATTATGTGCGTTCGGGCAAGCCCGACCTGACCAATCGCCAGATGGCGCTGATGATGACCGTCTACATCAGCAAGGGTCCTCATACGGTGCGCGGGCTCGCCGAAACGCTGCATGTGTCGAAACCCGTCATCACGCGCGCGCTCAACAAGCTTTCGGCGCTTGGCTATCTGCGCCGGGAGCGCGATGTGGCGGATCGACGGAATATTTTCATCACGCGAACCCCCAAAGGGGCGGAATTTCTTGACGCCTTTCACCTTTTCATCGCAGGAACCGCGCGCGATGACAGGTACGAACAACCCCGCGCGGAACGAACCGCCTGAAAGAACCCGTTTCAAGCTCGACGGGCGTTCCGTCGCGCTCGACCGCCGCGTTCATGCGGCGCGGGGTGATCTGGCCGACCTGGCGCTGGCGGGGACGTTATTTTCCGCCCATTACGCCCGCGCCGTCCCGCTCACCTGCGTCGCACCCGGCTCGCCGATCCTGACCGCGCCATCGGCGACGGGCGAAGCGGTTAGCGAATTGCTGCGCGGCGAGACATTTCATGCGCTGGACGTGATGACTGACTGGGCCTGGGGCTTTTGCGGGCATGACGGCTATGTCGGCTATATCCGGCGGGAAGCGCTGGACGTGCTGGAACCAGTGAGCCACCGGATCACCGTCAACACCGCTCCGCTGTTCAGCGCGCCCGACATCAAGGCGCCGATCGCCGATTACTGGCCGGGCGGCGCACTGTTTTCGGGAGAGGCGGAGGATGGCTTCATCGCCTGCGCCGAAGGCTTCATCCATATCCGTCATGCCACCCCGCTCGACACGATCGCCGCCGATTGGGTCGCCGTGGCGGAGCGCTATCTGGGCCAGCCCTATGTCTGGGGCGGGCGCGGGCATCGCGGCATCGACTGTTCGGGGCTGGTGCAGGTCGCGCTGGGCCAGTGCGGCATATCCGTACCGCGCGACACGGACCTGCAATGCGAAGGGATCGGCAATCCGATCGACAGCGAGGCCGTGTTGCAGCGTGGCGACATCCTTTTCTTCCCCCGCCATGTCGGCATCATGATCGACGGCAAGACCCTGCTGCACGCCAATGCACACTGGATGGCGGTGGTCGCGGAACCCCTGGCCGACGTGGTCGCGCGGCTGGCCGGGGATCATGCCCAACCCATCATCGCGCGGCGGAGGATCGGCGCATGACGACACAGGTTTTCGTCGACGGCGGCGTCGGCACCACCGGCATCGAAATCGCCGACCGGCTGGCCGGACGCCCCGAATTGTCGCTGATCCGTCTGGACGAGAAGGATCGAAAGGATGCGCGCGCGCGCCGCGATGCACTGAACGCGGCTGACGTCGTGATCCTGTGCCTGCCCGACGATGCCGCGCGCGAAGCCGTGGCGCTGATCGACAATGACCGCACCTGCGTAATCGACGCATCGACCGCGCATCGGGTGGCGGATGGCTGGACCTATGGCTTTCCCGAACTGGAACCCGGGCATCGCGAAAAGCTGGCCGCCAGCCGCTTCGTCGCCAATCCGGGCTGCTGGCCGACCGGCTTTCTGGCGCTGGTGCGGCCACTGACGCTGGCCGGTCTGCTGCCGGCCGACTGGCCCGTCACCGTCTCAGGCGCGTCGGGCTATTCGGGCGGCGGCAAGGCGATGATCGCGGAATATGAAGGGGCCAACGGTGCACCGACCGCTCTGCGCGCCTATGGCCTTGGCCTCGCGCACAAGCATGTGCCGGAAATGACCCGCTATTCCGGACTGACTCACGCGCCCCTGTTCGCACCTGCCGTCGCCAACGCCTATCGCGGGATGCTGGTGGAAGTGCCGTTGCAATTGCGCGCGATGCCCGGATCGCCCACGCTGGCGGACGTCCATGCGGCTTTGGCGTCGGCCTATGCCGGATCGCCGATCGTGAGCGTCGCCGCGCTGGCCGACAGCGACGCCATGGGCAAGATCGATCTGGAGCAGGTTGGTGCGACCGACCGGCTGCAACTGTTCGTGTTCGGCAACGCTGCCGCCGGTCAGGCGCGGCTGGTCGCGGCGCTCGACAATCTGGGCAAGGGCGCGGCGGGCGCGGCGGTGCAGAATCTCAACATATTGGCGGGACTGCCCGAAACCGCCGGATTGCGCCTCTAGGACTTCAAACCCGTCGCGGGTCGACCGTCAGTGAATCGTGCCCAGCGGCTGATCATGGGTCAGCAGCACGATCAGGCGTTCGATCTGCCGCCAGTGGCAAAAATGGATATGATTGCCCACGTCCAGGCTGCGGTCGGCGCGGGCAGCGGCCTCATAACCGGCATTTTCGCCGAACAGCGCCATCAGTTCGGCGGCGTCCTCATAGCTCTTTCGGCCCGAAAGATATGGCAACTGCATTGCGACCCCCATTATATTTCCGGCGACACCCATTGGTTCGCTCCCTTCTTCAATCCCCGTGCCATTTCAAGGCTTTGACGGGGTTGGCGGGATGCGAGGGTGAACAGGTCGTTAGCCAAGTCCCACGATGGGACAAACATCCCGCAACGGCACGGCCAGTCCCGAAACGACGCCAGCGGCCCTGTGACAGCAAAGCCGCTGGCCTTGTCGCATCGTCCATGGCAAGGGGCTGCGCATGAGCAATGACAGGAAAGAACCGACTGGCGCGGGCGCAATCATCGCCCTCCTCATCCTGGGGGGGGCGATCACTGGCGGGATGATGGGCCAGCCCAGCATCGGCCTGCTGGCGGGCGTTGCCGCTGGCGTGCTGATCGCCGTGCTGTTGTGGCTGCGCGACCGGCGCAAATAAGCGTCGAAACTGCCGCCCATCCACCTTGCCCGATGCGGCACGGCGACATAGATGTGGGGGATGAACAAGCATCTGATCGCCCTCCCCCTCGTCGTCCTCACGCTGGCCGGCGGCGCATTCCTCTATCTTGCGCAAGGGGACACGGCCCAGTTGCCACCCGGCGCGGACACGGGGCGCGAACCGGTATTCACCGGACCGCGCAGCGAGATGATCCCGACGGTCAATATCGCCGAAGTAAAGCCCTGGACCGCAGGCGAAGCGCCGGTGCCCGCCAAGGGGCTGGCCGTCGCCCGTTTTGCCGACGGACTGTCCCATCCCCGCTCCATGCTGCGCCTGCCCAATGGCGATGTGCTGGTGGCCGAAACCAACAGCCCGCCCCGCCCGACCGGCGGCATCGTCAACCGGGTGATGAATTATTTGATGAACAAGGCGGGCGCTGGCGATCCATCGCCAAACCGCATCTCGCTGCTGCGCGACGCCGATGGCGACGGGCGGGCCGAAACCAGGACAGCTTTCCTGACCGGGTTGAATTCGCCCTATGGCATGGCGTTGCTGGGCAATACGCTGTTCGTGGCCAACACGGACGCGCTGATGGCCTTCCCCTACAAGCCGGGCGATACCAGGATCAGCGCACCGGGCCGCAAGATATTGAACCTGCCCGCGCAGGCGCCCAACATGCACTGGACGCGCAGCCTGACCGTCAGCCCCGAAGGGATGCTCTATGTCGGCGTCGGGTCCAACAGCAATATCGGCGAAAACGGGCTGGAAACGGAAGCCAATCGCGCAGCGGTGCTGGAGGTCAATCCCAGGACCAGCGATTATCGCATCTGGGCGTCGGGCCTGCGCAATCCGGTGGGCCTGGCGTTTGAACCGAAGAGCGGCGCGCTGTGGGGCGTAGTGAATGAACGCGACATGCTGGGCAGCGACCTGGTGCCCGACTATCTGGCGCGGATCGAATTTGGCGGCTTCTATGGCTGGCCGTGGAATTATTGGGGCGGGTATGAGGATCGTCGTGTCCAGCCGCAGCGCCCGGAAATCCGCGAATATACCAAGCGGCCCGATTATGCGCTGGGCAATCATGTCGCCGCGCTGGGTCTGACCTTCGCTGACAAGGTGACGCTGGGCGCGCCCTATACCGACGGCGCGTTCGTCGGCCTGCATGGCAGCTGGAACCGCAAGCCTGCCGCAGGATATAAGGTGGTGTTTGTCGGCTTCACCGATGGCGAGGCGGGCAAGGCCAAGCCGGTCGATGTGCTGACCGGCTTCCTCGACCAGGATGGCAAGGCCCATGGCCGCCCGGTCGACGTGACCGCCGACGCCAAAGGCGCGCTGCTGGTCAGCGACGATGTCGGCGGCGTGGTGTGGCGGGTGACGAAAGGGAAGTGATGTAAGGCTCGCATACTCCCGCGCAGGCGGGAGTGTGATGTTCTTCATCCTCCCCTTGCAGGGGAGGTGTCAGCGCGTAGCGATGACGGAGGGGTGTCACCCTCTCGATAGCTCAACACCCCTCCATCTGGCCTGCGGCCAGCCACCTCCCCTGCAAGGGGAGGATGGTTTTGCCGCTAGACTTTCAACCCGTTGCGCCCCGCCAGTTCGACGACATATTGCCATGCCACCCGCCCCGACCGGCTGCCGCGCTGGGTCGACCATTGGACCGCCTCCATCGGATTGAAGCCGATGCCAAGCTTGTCGGCATAGCCGCGCACGATCGCGACATAGGCGTCCTGATCGAGCGCATGGAAGCCCAGGCTCAAACCGAACCGATCAGACAGCGCCATCCGGTCATCCACCACGTCGCGCGGATTGATCGGGTCATCCTGCTCCGACAGATGCCGGGGCACGATATGGCGGCGGTTGGACGTCACATAGAGCCGCACATTGGCAGGACGCGCCGCCGTGCCCCCCTGCAACAAGGATCGCAGCGACCGGGCGTCGCCCACCCCTTCGTCAAAGCCCAGATCGTCGAGGAACAGGATGAAGGGCCGGTTCGTGCCGCGCAGCAAAGAGAAAAGCGTGGGCAGGCTCGCCAGTTCGTCGATCGCGCATTGCAGCAGGGCTATGTCCCGGCCCTCCCGCTGCAACTGGCCGACGACGGACGCCACCACCGCCGACTTGCCCGTCCCGCGCGCGCCCCAGAGCAGCACGTCATGCGCCGCGTGGCCCGCCGCATGACGGCGGCTATTGTCGAGCAGGGCACCCTTTTGCGCGTCGATCCCGGTCAGCAGGTCGTAATCCACCGGCGCGAATGCCTCCACCGCCCGGATGGCCCGACCGTCCCATACATAAGCAGGCGACGCGGCAAGATCGGCGGACGGCGCGGGCGGCGGCGCGAGCCGTTCCAGCGCCTCGGCAATGCGGATGAGGAGATCGTCGGTCATGGCGGGGACTTACCGGGCGAGCGACATCGCGGCAAGCCATGGCGCGCCTCGCATCGGCTCCTCTCGTCAGCCCATGTCATGCGACTGACGCAATGGCCTTTTACTCGGTCGGTTCGCCGTCTATATCGCGGGGGCCGTGACCATCCCAAATCCAGCCTATTCCACCCGATCCTGCCGCTACGGCGCAGAATCCCTGCGCGAGGCGGCGTTGCTGATCCGCGCTGGTGAGCCAGTCGCGGTGCCCACCGAAACCGTCTATGGCCTGGCCGCCGATGCAACCGACAGCCACGCCGTCGCCGCCATCTACAGCGCCAAGGGGCGACCGAGTTTCAATCCGCTGATCGTCCATGTCGCCGACCGGGCGATGGCGCAGCGGCTGGCGGATTTCTCGCCCGTCGCCAACAGTCTGGCGGATCGGTTCTGGCCGGGACCGTTGACGCT
>Ga0114901_1002069_pt1 | contig 10984 bp, 8 predicted proteins | sample MalvireepMed_s16_FD_89686 | JGI IMG/M metagenome (GOLD analysis project Ga0114901, IMG submission 89686) | Marine viral communities from the Global Malaspina Expedition - Malaspina viral metaG DeepMed_s16 | ecosystem: Environmental > Aquatic > Marine > Oceanic | place: Mediterranean Sea... | reverse complement strand
CGCCACGTGAGGTCGAGCTGCGCGCCGGGCTGCAGCGAGGGCGCGATCTTGCGCGAGGTGCCGCCGCGCAGCACGCCCATGTGACGGCCATGCTCGGCGGTAAAGACCTCGAGAATCGCCGAGGTCTCGCCATGCCTGCGGGCCGAGAGAAGAATGCCGGTGTCGCGCCAGTCCATGCGCGCGACTATCCTTCGCCTTGCCGGGATCGGCAAGTTGCGTCACATCATGCGGCCATGACCCTGCGCGCCCGCCTCTTTGCAACGCTCATCGCCGTCGTCTCCGTGGCCGGTCTGGTGCTGCAGTTCGTGACCTATGGCATCGACCATCCCGGCGCAGATGCGCTCGACACGGTCTGGAGCCTCGCGCGCTTTTTCACCATCCTGACCAATGCCCTGGTGGCGGCGACCTTCACGCTCATGGCGCTGCGCGGCCGGATGCCCGGCCCGCTCTGGATGGGCGGGCTGACGCTCTGGATCGCAATCGTCGGCGTGGTCTATTACGCGTTGCTGGCCAACGTGGTGACCGGGCTCAACGCCGTCGCCGACCGGTTGGTGCACATGGTCACGCCGCTGCTGACGGTGGCGTTCTGGCTCTGCTGTGCCCCGAAGCACGGACTTTCCCTGGCCAGCGTGGCGCGCTGGCTGCTCTGGCCCCTGGTCTATGCGGGCTACGCGCTGCTGCGTGGCCAGCTGGACGGGTTCTACCCGTATTTCTTCGTCGACCCGACACGCATCGGCTGGGACGGGGTGCTGCGCTGGTCGGCGCTGCTCTGCGCGGGCTTCGCCATCGCCGGGGGCCTGCAGGTGGGCATCGCCCGGCTGCTGCGCTGAGCGACGCCGGGTCAGCCCCACCACGCCAGTCGCCGTCACTCCCGGCCCGCCGGCCTTTGGCGAGGCGTAGACCACTCCCTGCATCCTGTCAGGTCAAAGCCCCGGCCCGTTTCTAGGAATGACCCGTGGCGTCGCCCGGCCCCGCCCGGGTCCGGGGGCGCAGCAAGACGCGCCGCTGGGCGCATCGCGGGCAGCCGGCCCGCAGGCCCTGCCCCGGTCGACAAGCCTGCAAGGCGCGGGCCTTCGGACAACAAAAAACCCGGGCGCGAACGCCCGGGCAGTTGGTCACGAAAGGCTGATAGGAAGGAGGAGATCAGCCTTTGGAGAATTCCGGGTAGGCCTCCATGCCCAGCTCGCCCATGTCGAGGCCCGCGATTTCTTCCTCTTCCGAGACACGGATGCCCATGACCAGCTTGAGGATGAACCACACGACCGCAGAGGTGACGACGGTGAAGATGCCGACCACGACGATGCCGTAGAGCTGCGTTCCGAGCGAGGCGTCGCCGTTGGTGAAGACCACCGCGATGGTGCCCCAGATGCCGCAGATCAGGTGGACCGGGATCGCACCGACGACGTCGTCGATCTTCATCTTGTCGATCGCCGGGATGGCGAAGACCACGATGATACCGCCGATGGCACCGATGATGGTGGCTGCGCCCAGCGAGGGGGTCAGCGGCTCTGCGGTGATCGAGACGAGGCCAGCGAGGGCGCCGTTCAGGACCATGGTGAGGTCGGGCTTCTTGAACATCACCTGGCTGGTGATCAGCGCGGCGATGGCGCCACCGGCCGCGGCGGTGTTGGTGTTGGCGAAGATGCGCGACACGTCTGCCACGTCACCCACGGTGCCCATGGCCAGCTGCGATGCGCCGTTGAAGCCGAACCAGCCGAGCCACAGGATGAATGTGCCGAGCGTGGCGAGGGTCAGGTTGGAGCCCGGGATCGGGATCACGGTGCCGTCGCGGAACTTGCCGATACGCGGGCCGAGGATGATCGCACCGGTCAGTGCGGCCCAGCCACCCACGGAGTGCACAACGGTCGAGCCGGCGAAGTCGAGGAAGCCTGCCGCGTCGAGGAAACCGCCGCCCCACTTCCAGGAGGCCTGCAGCGGGTAGATGATCGAGGTCAGAACGATCACGAAGATCAGGAACGGCCACAGCTTGATGCGCTCGGCCAGGGTGCCCGAGACGATCGAGGCGGTGGTGGCGCAGAACATCAGCTGGAAGAAGAAATCCGAGCCGGTCGAGGCGTAGCCGTAATCGTCGGCGCCTTCGGCGGTCACGCCCACGACTTCAAGAACCGCGGGGCCCCAGACGCCGGAGATGATGCCATCGGTGGCCCAGGTGCCGAGCGGGTACATCAGGTTGTAGCCGATCAGGTAGTAGAAGATCGCCGCGAGCGAGAACAGGGCGACGTTCTTCATGCACTGCATGGCGACGTTCTTGGAGCGGACCAGGCCGGCTTCCAGCATCGCGAAGCCCGCGGCCATCCACATCACCAGGAAACCACCGATGAGGAAGAGCAGCGAGTTGAAGATGAAGACGGTGTCGGTCGAGGCGTTGACGCCCGGAGCGGGGCCCTCGTCCTGTGCCAGGCCCAGCGAGGGCAGCGCGATCAGCGCGGCAGCCGGGGCGAGAGTCTTGAGAAGTTTCATGTTCCGTTGTCCCTTGTAATCTTTGCGAGCGAACCGCGATCAGATCGCGTCTGCGTCGGTTTCGCCGGTACGGACCCGCACCGCCTGCGCCACGTCCAGCACGAAGATCTTGCCGTCACCGATCTTGCCGGTCTGCGCCGTCTTGGTGATCGTTTCGACAACCTGGTCGGCCATGGAGGCAGCAACCACGATCTCCAGCTTGATCTTGGGCACGAAGTTCACAGCATATTCCGCGCCGCGATAGATTTCGGTGTGGCCGGACTGAGAGCCGAAGCCCTTGATTTCCGTCACCATCATGCCGCGGACGCCGATACCGGTGAGCGCCTCGCGCACCTCCTCGAGCTTGAACGGCTTGATCGTCGCAATGATCAGTTTCACCTTGGTCCCTTTCAGTTTTGCAGACGGCTGCCTGCGGTATGCATGGGCAGGAAGCCGCCCAATGCCCGGCATTGGAAGAAAAGGCCCTTTCCCGGCCCGAATGACGCCCCACCTCCGCACAAGAAAAGTGCTTAATATGACCATGTGCACAATTTTGAAGCACATCAAAAAGTCATCAATCGGGCGGTTTCGCGGTCTACATCACCCGCCAAAGTCGCTATCCTGCCCCGAAAGAGCAGCATGCCAGGCAAGACAAGATGAGTGATTCAGGCCGGGGCAAGGGCCGGCTGGTGGCGGAGCAACGCTACCAGAAGAAGGCCGGCCAGACGCCCAGGAAACCCAAGCAGAAGAAGACCAGCCGCAAGCCGGCGCGGCGCAAGCCCGTGCGCAAGCGCAATCCCATCGCGGCCTTCTTCATCGGCATCTTCCGCTGGGTATTTGGCCTGATCTGGAAGATCACCTGGCGGATCACGGCCGTCGTGGCGCTTCTGCTTGCGGTCGGCGTGGGCTATTTCTACGCCCAGCTCCCCCCGGTCGAAGAGCTGCTCGACGGCCGCGCCCGCGGCTCCGTCACGCTGATGGACCGCAATGGCCAGATCTTCGCGTGGCGCGGCGACCAGTTCGGCGGCGCGGTGACCGCCGACAGCGTCAGCCCGCATCTGCGCAACGCCGTCATCGCCACCGAGGACAAGCGCTTCTACCGCCATTTCGGCATTTCGCCGCGCGGCATCGCCAGCGCCGTGCGCATCAACATGTCCGAAGGCCGTGGCCCGCTTTCGGGCCATGGCGGCTCGACCATCACCCAGCAGACCGCGAAGCTGCTCTGCCTCGGCGTGCCCTTCGACGACACCAAGTGGGAGAGCGAGGCCGCCTATATCTCCGATTGCCGCCGCACCACGCTGGTCCGCAAGGGCCGCGAGGCGCTCTACGCCATGGCGATGGAGGCCAAGTACACCAAGGACGAGATCCTCTCGATCTATCTCAACCGCGCCTACATGGGCGGCGGCGCCTATGGCGCCGAGGCCGCGGCCCAGCGCTATTTCAGCAAGCACGCGGGCGAGCTGAACCCGCAGGAATCGGCGATGCTTGCCGGGCTTCTGACCGCGCCCTCGTCGCTGTCGCCGACCAACGATATCGAGCGTTCGCAGGCCCGCGCCGCCACCGTGCTGCGGCTGATGAACGATCAGGGCCTCCTCAGCGCCGAGCAGACCCAGCGCGCGCAGGACAACCCAGCGCAGCTCTCGGAAGAGGCGCAGCGACGCCTCGGCGGTTATTTTGCCGACTGGGTGATGTCGACCGGGCCGGAATTCTTCACCCGCGACACCACCGAGGACGTGGTGATCTCGACCACGCTCGACCCCAAGCTGCAGCGCGCCGCCGAAGAGGCGATGAACACCGTCTACCGCGAGAAGGTCACCAAGCCCGGATCGGTGGTGCAGGCGGCGATCGTGGTGATGTCGGCCGACGGCGCCGTGCGCGCCATGGTGGGCGGCAAGAAGACCGGCGTCTCGGGCGTGTTCAACCGCGCCACGCAGGCGAAGCGCCAGACCGGCTCCTCTTTCAAGCCGTTCATCTATGCCACCGCGCTGGAGCTTGGCTATTCGCCCTATGACACCGTGGTCGACGAGCCGTTCTGCATGAACATCCCCGGCTCGGGCCAATGGTGCCCCGAGAACTACAGCCGCAGCTACAAGGGCACGGTCACGCTCACCGACGCGCTCAAGCAGTCGCTCAACATCCCGGCGATCAAGATCTCCGAAAGCGTCGGCCGCGACCTCGTGCACAAGGTGGCCAGCGAATTCGGCATCAAGTCCGACCTCAATGACACCCCGGCCATGGCGCTCGGCACCTCCGAGGCCACGCTGCTGGAGATGACCGGCGCCTATTCCGGCTTCCTCAACGGCGGCTCGGCGGTGGTGCCCTACGGGCTCAAGGAGCTGCGCCTCAAGGGCGATGACGAGGTGCTCATGGGCACCGGCGGCGGTATCCGCGAGCGGGTGATCCAGAGCCAGGCGGCGGGCCAGCTGACCTGGATGATGGAGAAGGTCATCACCGAGGGCACCGGTCGCCGCGCCATCCTGCCCGATGGCCGCCCGGCCGCCGGCAAGACCGGCACCTCGAACGATGCCCGCGACGCGTGGTTCATCGGCTTCACCGCCGACTACGTGGTCGGCGTGTGGATGGGCAACGACGACAACTCCCCGCTCAGCGGTGTCACCGGCGGCGGCCTTCCGGCCGACATCTGGCGCGAGACCATGGTGCGGGTGACCGAAGGCCTGCCGGTCAAGCCGCTGCCCGCCATCGCGCCCGAAGGTCCTTCGCCGCAGATCGTCGAGGAGCAGCAGCGCCAGCAGCAACAGCAGCAGGCGCCGACACAAGAACGCCGCCAGCGCGACACCTTCATCCAGCAGGTCCTGCGCGACCTTCTGGGCGGCGGCTGACTGACGCCACGACGCACTGCGCGAGGGAGGGGATTTTTCTTTTCCTCGCGCCGCTGACACAGTCTAACACTGGCCACGTCCCCTCGACGGAAGGAGCCCCGGCATGAGCGTGAAAGAGATCTTCGAGAGCATGGAATACGGTCCCGCCCCCGAAAGCGCCGCCGAGGCGCTCACCTGGCTCGTCGATCAGGGCGACCGCTTCGGCCATTTCATCGACGGGGCCTTCACCGCACCGGGCGAAACCTTCGAGAGCCGCAACCCGGCCACCGGCGAGGTTCTGGCAAGCCTCACGCAGGCGACCCAGGCCGATGTCGATGCCGCCGTCTCGGCCGCCAGCGCCGCACAGGGCAAATGGGAGCGCCTCGGGGGGCCGGCCCGCGCCCGCCACCTCTATGCCATCGCCCGGCTGGTGCAGAAACACGCCCGGCTCTTCGCAGTGCTCGAGACGCTCGACAACGGCAAGCCGATCCGCGAGAGCCGCGACATCGACATACCCCTCGTGGCGCGCCACTTCTACCACCATGCCGGCCACGCCCAGCTGATGGAGAGCGAGATGCCGGGGCGCGAGGCGCTCGGTGTCTGCGGCCAGATCATCCCGTGGAACTTTCCGCTCTTGATGCTGGCGTGGAAGGTCGCCCCGGCGCTGGCGATGGGCAACACCGTGGTGCTGAAACCGGCCGAGTGGACCTCGCTGACCGCGCTGCTCTTTGCCGATATCTGCCGTCAGGCGGGCCTTCCGAAGGGTGTGGTCAACATCGTCACCGGCGACGGCGCGGTGGGCGAGATGATCACCGCGGCGGAGGTCGACAAGATCGCCTTCACCGGCTCAACCGAGGTTGGCCGGAAGATCCGCGAGGCCACCGCGGGCAGCGGCAAGGCGCTGACCCTCGAGCTGGGCGGCAAGTCGCCCTACATCGTGTTCGAGGACGCCGATCTCGACAGTGCCGTCGAGGGGCTGGTCGATGCGATCTGGTTCAACGGCGGTCAGGTCTGCTGCGCCGGCTCGCGGCTGCTCGTTCAGGAGGGCATCGCCGAGCACTTCCACGCCAAGCTCAGGGCACGGATGGAAAAGCTCCGCATCGGCGATCCGCTCGACAAGTGCATCGACGTGGGCGCCATCGTCGATCCGGCGCAGCGCGACCGCATCGCCGCGATGGTCGCAGGCAGCGACGGCGAGGTCTTCCAGCCCGGCCCCTGCCCCGAGGGCTGCTTCTACCCGCCGACGCTGATCTCCGGGCTGTCGCCAGCCTCGAAGCTGATGCAGGACGAGATCTTCGGCCCGGTTCTGGTCTCGGCCACCTTCCGCACCCCTTCCGAGGCGGTGCAGATGGCCGACAACACGCGCTACGGCCTCGCCGCCAGCGTCTGGTCCGAGAACATCAACACCGCGCTCGACATCGCGCCCAAGCTCGCCGCCGGCGTGGTCTGGGTGAACGGCTCGAACATGTTCGACGCCGCTGCCCCCTTCGGCGGCCTGCGCGAAAGCGGCTTTGGCCGCGAGGGCGGACCGGAGGGTCTTCTGGCCTATACCCGCGACGCGCGGAAACCCAAGGCGCTCAAGCCCATCGCGGCGTTCGGCGGTGACGAGGCCGAGCCGCAGCCGGTGGACCGCACCGCCAAGCTCTATATCGCCGGCAAGCAGGCGCGGCCCGATGGCGGCTATGCCCGCGCGGTCAACGACCGGCGTGGCAAGCTCATCGGTCAGGCGCCGCTGGCCAACCGCAAGGACCTGCGCAACGCCGTGGAGGCCGCGCGCGGCGCGGCGGCGTGGTCAACGGCCAGCGCCCACACCCGCGCCCAGGTGATCTATTACATCGGCGAGAACCTCTCGGCCCGCGCCGAGGAATTCGCCACCACCATCGACCGCATGACCGGCGCCCGCACCGGTGCCAAGGAGGTCGAGAAGTCGGTCGAGCGGCTCTTCACCTACGCCGCCTGGGCCGACAAGTTCGACGGCCGCATCGCCAACGTGCCGCTGTGCGGCGCGGCGCTGGCCATGCGCGCGCCCTGCGGCGTGATCGGCGGCTTCTGCCCCGATGCCTTCCCCCTGCTGGGGCTGGTCTCGCTGATGACGCCCGCCATCGCGATGGGCAACCGGGCGATTCTCGTGGCCTCCGAGCCGTTCCCGCTTGCCGCCACGGAATTCTACCAGGTGCTCGAGACATCGGACGTGCCCGGCGGGGTGGTCAACATCCTCACCGGCAGCCATGCCGAGCTGGCGCCGACCATGGCCAGCCACATGGATATCGAAGCGGTCTGGAGCTTTTCGGGCGCCGATCTCTCGGCCGAGATCGAGCGCGGCGCGGCAGGCAACCTCAAGCGCGCTTGGGTGAATTACGCCTTGGACCGCGACTGGATGGGCGCCGATGGCGAAGGCCGCGCCTTCCTCGAGGCCGCCACCGAGGTCAAGACGGTGTGGATCCCGTGGGGCGCGTGATGCGGGCTTGAAGCGCGGCGGCGCCGGCGGTATGCGCTGCGCTGCCCTGCGATCATTGAGATTTTGCGACTCCGATGCTATCTTATAGGCACGCCCGGCGCCGGGGTGGCTTTCGGCGCTTGCAACCAAGGAGGACAACGTCCTGACACTTACTGCGAATGCGGCCGGTGCCGCAGAGCCGGGGGCGCCGATGAACGGCCTGCCCCAATCCGAGGTCACAAGCGAGCAGATCCTCGCGCGCATCCTCGAAAGCCTCGATGACAACAAGGCGGAAGACGTCGTGCAGATCGACCTGCGCGGCAAGACCTCCGTGTGCGACCAGATGGTCGTGTGCTCGGGCCGGTCCTCGCGTCAGGTTGTCTCGATCGCCGAGAAACTGGTCGAAAACCTGAAGCACGATCTGGGCCTGCTGCCCAAGATCGAGGGTCAGGACACCGGCGACTGGGTTCTGGTCGACACCGGCGATGTCATCGTCCACGTGTTCCGCCCGGAAGTGCGCGAGTTCTACCAGCTCGAGAAGATGTGGATGCCGCTTGGCAAGACCGCGCAGACCGTGACCTGATCACGGTCTCATGCGCGTACATCTTTGCGTCGTGGGGCGCCTTCGGGCGAGCCCCGAACGTGATCTTGTCGACGACTACCTGAAAAGATTCGATCGCACCGGTCGCGCGCTCGGGCTTGGCCCGGTGCGCGTGGTGGAGGTCGACGACCGCAAGGGCGGCGGCATGGCCGCCGAGGCGGAGTTGCTGCGCCGCGCCGTGCCCTCGGGCGCGCGGCTCTGCATCCTCGACGAGCGCGGCAAGCTGATGAGCTCTCCGGATTTTGCCCGGACGCTTGGCCGCTGGCGCGATGACGGCACGCAGGACATGGCCTTCGTCATCGGCGGCGCCGACGGCATCGACCCATCGCTGCGCGCCGAGGCCGACATGGCGCTGTCCTTCGGGCAGATGGTGTGGCCGCACATGCTGGTGCGTGTGATGATCGCCGAGCAGCTCTACCGCGCGGCCTCGATCCTTGCAGGAAGCCCCTATCACCGCGTGTGAGCGTCTCGCTCGATTCACCTGAGCGGGAATTCGCGCGCGCAGCATTCTACGGTGGCGGGATTCCGCTAGCGGTATTGAGGCACCATTGCGCCGCCCGACTCGCTTGAATTAGCAGAATTTCAAGCGTGTGCTCGCTGCCTGAAATCGCGCGTATGCGTCGGCATCCCTGTCCCCAGCGGTCAATTCCCGTCCGCGAGTCGGCGCATCTCAAGGCCCCGGAGTTCCCCAAACTCCGGGGCCACCCTTTTTTCGGGGCGGGGCTCAGGCGTAGGCATAGACCAGCAGCCCGGCCCCGAGGATCACGCGGTAGATGACGTAGGGCGTGAAGCTCACCGAACGCAGCAGGCGCATCATCAGCGTCAGCGCCGCGAGTGCCGCGCCAAAGGCGAAGACCGCGCCGATCAGCCCATCGATGGCGACGCTGGCATCGGCTTCCGAGGCGACCTCGAGGCCCAGCAGCGCGCCCGAGGCGAGGATGGTCGGGATCGACATCAGCATCGCGATCTTGGCGGCGTCGTGCCGGTTGTAGCCAAGGAAGCGGCCACCGGTGATGCAGATGCCCGAGCGCGAGGTGCCGGGGATCAGCGCCACCGCCTGCCAGAGCCCCATCTTCAGCGCATCCATGGCGCCCCAGTCCTGCTCCTGTTTGTGCACCGGCCCGCGCTGGTCGGCCCAGTAGAGCACGATGCCGAAGCCCAGCATCGTCCAGCCGATCACCGCCACCGAGCGCAGCGCCTCGTCGAGGCCGGTGATCTTGATCAGAAGCCCCGCGATGACCACCGGAATGGTCGCGATGATCAGACCGAAGGCGAGCCGCGCCGCCGGAGTCTGCCGCCGTCCGCGGATCAGGTCGACGGTGCCCAGCGCCGCCACGCGCACGTCGCGCCAGAAATAGAGCACCACGGCGGCCAGCGTGCCGACATGAACGGCGACGTCGATCGCCTGCCCCTGATCGGCCATGCCGGTCAGATTCGGCAGGAGAATCAGATGACCCGAGGAGGAAATGGGCAGAAACTCGGTGATGCCCTGTATCAGGGCCAGCAGGATGAGCTGCAGCATTGGCATGGGCAGGAACCTCCGGCTAGCCTCACACCGTGTCTATAACGCCCTTGTTTCAAGGGGAAAAGCGACAAATAGGTCCGGTTTGTTACTCAGTTTTCATCAAAGAATGCTGTGCGTCGAGTCGTGAGAGCCAAATAAAGCGAATATAGGTCAGCCTTTCTGACTTTTCTTTCAATTCGGCTTTCAGTATTGAGGCCAAACCCAAGGACTTGTTCGGAGACCCAGGAACATGGCGAAGCAGCCGATGCTCAAATTCGTGAAGATCGAGCGGGACATGCCCGAGAAACGCGAGGCAGATGTCCGGAACAAGGACTTCGACGAAATCTATGCCGAGTTCGCCGATGCCAAGGCGACGGAGCAGTCGAGCCGCTGTTCGCAATGCGGCGTGCCCTACTGCCAGTCGCACTGCCCGCTGCACAACAATATCCCCGACTGGTTGCGCCTGACCGCGACCGGCCGTCTCGAAGAGGCTTACGAGGTCAGCCAGGCGACCAACACCTTCCCCGAGATCTGCGGCCGCATCTGCCCGCAGGACCGTCTGTGCGAGGGCAACTGCGTCATCGAGCAGTCGGGCCACGGCACCGTGACCATCGGCTCGGTCGAGAAATACATCACCGACACCGCGTGGGAGAAGGGCTGGGTCAAGCCCGCCGCCCCGGCGCAGGAACGGCCAGAGAGCGTCGGCATCATCGGGGCAGGCCCCGGTGGCCTTGCCGCCGCCGACATGCTGCGCCGCGCCGGCGTGCAGGTGACGGTCTATGACCGCTACGACCGTGGCGGCGGCCTGCTGACCTACGGCATCCCGGGCTTCAAGCTCGAGAAGGAAGTCGTCATGCGCCGCATGCAGCAGCTCGAGGATGGCGGCGTCCGCTTCGTGATGAACTGCAGCGTCGGCGAGGACATCTCCTTCGAGGACATCCGCGAGCAGCACGACGCGGTGATCATCGCCACCGGCGTCTACAAGTCGCGCGACCTGCGCGGCCCGGGCGCCGGCGCCAAGGGCATCGTCAAGGCGATCGACTACCTCACCGCGTCGAACCGCACCGCCAATTTCGGTGATACCGTGCCGGAATACGAGAGCGGCGAGCTCAATGCCGACGGCAAGAAGGTCGTGGTGATCGGCGGCGGCGACACCGCCATGG